>Ga0114129_10000528_pt1 | contig 46757 bp, 44 predicted proteins | sample RhiMetdeltSRZDD1_FD_80071 | JGI IMG/M metagenome (GOLD analysis project Ga0114129, IMG submission 80071) | Populus rhizosphere microbial communities from Tennessee, USA - Rhizosphere MetaG P. deltoides SRZDD1 (version 2) (version 2) | ecosystem: Host-associated > Plants > Roots > Rhizosphere >...
AAGCGCGACGAGGAGCGCCACGATCGCCGTCGCGATCACGGGCGCCAGGATCACCGCCGGGACGACGAGGACGATCGCCTCGCCGAGCGCCATCGCGGCAAGGTTCGAGCCACCGGCTCCGCGGGCTCGCAGGAGCGCCGTCTCGGTCCGCCGGTGGTCAAGGACGATGCCCGCGACGAGGACGAGCGCGTACGCCGCGAGGATCGCGAACTGGAGAGTGACGAGCAACACGCCGCTGCGGCTGACGAGAACGGAGCGCGAGACCGAATCGAGGATGTCCGGGAGGCTCGAGCTCACGCGCAACGCCCGCCCGATCGGCAGCGCCGGCGACAGGCGGTTGTCGAGCGCATCGATCGCCCGCGCGAGCGCGATCGTGTCGTCCAGCTGGATCCCGTCGATGTTCGGAATCGCGCGCCACTGGAGATCGAAGAACCCGCCGAGCTTGTTGTCGATCAGGTCCGCCCGGTCGATGACGAACGGGCCGTGCAGATTGAACGACCCGGCGTCGTCGACGCCGTCGATCTCGAGCGTGTCGTCCGTCCAGTACGGATCCGTCCGATCGATCCGGTAGCGGCCGACGACGCTGAGCACGGTCGAAACGCCGGAGCTGCCGCGGCTCTGGAGGGTGATCTGGTCGCCGACCTCGAGGCCGAGCGCCGCGGCGGCCGGCTCGGACAGGACGGCTTCGACGGCGAGCTGCCCGGCCTTCGGCCAGGCTCCATCGACGAGCGTCGCGTGCGCCTCGATGCCCTCGTAGCTCGCCAGCATCGAGAGATCGGTCGTCGGTGCGTCGGTCGCGGGCTCCGCGAACGCATCCGAGCGGATGACCCGGAAGACGGACCCACCCGATGGACCGACAAGCGCCGCGAGCTCCGTCGACGCAGCCGCATCGATGCCTTCGATGTCCTCGACCCGCCCGGTCGTTCGAACGATGACGCTGCGGTCCGTCGGCGCGGCAGTTCGAAGGGCCTGCTGGAGACCCGCGAGCCCGACGGCGTCGCCGTACAGCGCACCGCTCGCGAGCAGGCTCGTCGCGCCGAGGATCAGCAGGAACGACGCCGTCGCGACCGGCCATTCGGCCCGGACGCGGCGGAGCACGGCGCGCCACAGGCCGAGGGATCGCGTCAGGCCGGAGTCCTCCTCGCGCTCGCGCGCGACTGGTCGTCGTCCGGTGATACACCGAGGGCCGCGGTTCGGTTCGACCGCACCGTTTGGTCAGGCTCTCGCGTCGAGCTCGGTCGCGAGGATCCGGCCGAAGCGCCAGCAGTCGTGGAAGCTCGAATAGAGCGGGACGGGTGCGACGCGAATGAGGTCCGGCTCGCGGAAGTCGGCGACGACGCCGGCCGCCTCGAGTCGCTCGAGGAGCGACCTGGCCGCCTCGCCTCCGGCACGGATCCGGAGTGAGAGCTGAGCGCCGCGAGCGTCTGCTTCGGACGGCGTAATGATCTCGATCCGGTCGCCCCCCACCGCCCGGACGACCGCTTCCAGGTACGCGGTCAACGCGATCGACTTCGCCCGGAGGGCATCGAGCCCGGCCTCGTCGAACAGCGCCAGCGATGCGTACAGCGGGGCGATCGCCAGCGCGGACGGGGTCGAGACGCGCCAGCCGTCGGCGCCCTCGCGGGGCACGAAGTCCGGCTCCATCCTGAAGCGCACCGCCGGATCGTTGCCCCACCAACCGGCGAGGCGCGGCAGCTGCGGGTTCGAGCCGTGGTCCTCGTGGACGAAGAACGCGCCCGGACCGCCGGGACCGCTGTTCAGGTACTTGTATGTGCACCAGGCCGCGAAGTCGACGCCGTCGTCGTGGAGGTTCAGCGGCACGTTCCCCGCGCCATGCGCGAGGTCCCAGCCGGCGAATGCGCCAACCTCGTGGGCCACGTCGGTCAGCAACCCGATGTCGTGGCGCTGGCCGGTCGCGAAGTTGACGCCCGCGAGCAGCGCCAGCGCGAGCCGCGGGCCGTTGCGGCGAATCGCGTCCGCGAGATCGGCGGTCGCGACGGTCGCCTCGCCGGCCTTCGGCTCGACGATCACGAGGACGTCGTCGGGGTCGAAGCCCCGCTGGCGGATGACCGAAGCGACGGCGTAGCGATCGGATGGGAAGGTCGGGCCGTCGATCAGGAGGAACGGCCGCTCGGCGGTGGGCCGGTAGAACGTCGCGAGCAGGAGGTGGAGGTTGATCGTCAGGCTGTTCGCGATCGCAACCTCGCCGGGCTTCGCGCCGACCACCCGTGCCATCGACTCACGCAGCCGCTCGTCGACGGTGTACCAGCCGTCGGGCGCGAGCCAGCCGTCGACGCCGTGCTGCTGCCAGGCCTCGAGCTCCCGTTCGATCGCCGCCTTCGCGCCCTTCGGCTGCAGCCCGAGCGACATCCCGGCGAGATAGACCTTCGGCTCGCCGTCGGCCTTCGTCGGGAAGAGGAACTCGCCGCGGAACCTCGCGAGGGGATCGGCTGCATCGCGCGCGAGCGCGCCAGCCTCATCGAGCTCCATCGGCTCATCCGTTGTCACGCGGCCGAGCCTAGCATCCGATCCCGATGCTTCGACCGATGCTCTCGATCGATGACGTTGCCCACCGGCTGGACGAAGGCTGGGGGCTCGGGGACGCGCAGGTCGCGCCGCTCGGTGGCGGCATGAACTCGCAGACATGGCTCGTCACCTCCGGCGAGCGACGCTGGGTTGCAAAGGCAGTTGACCCCGCCTCGATCAGGCTGAGCGCAGGATTGGCCGTCGCGTCGATCGTCGAGGCGGCCGGGATTCCTGCCGGCGCTCCGGTCCCCACGTGCGCCGGGGCATCGACCGTCGCGATCGACGGCCGCGAGCTCGCGCTCCTCAGTTTCGTCGCCGGGGTCGAGCTGACGGGCACGGATGACGAGCTACCGACGATCGGGCGAACTCTGGCCCGCGTCCATCGGGCCCTCGCCGGGCAGGCCGTCGCCGGCGCAGATCGGTTCCACTGGCTCGATGCGAGCGCCGATCACCTCGACCTCCGAGGCTGGCTCCGGCCTGCCATAGCGACTGTGCTCGAACGCTGGGAACGCATCCCGCCGTCATCGCTGACCTGGGGTCTCGTCCATTCGGATCCCGCTCCCGAAGCCTTCCGGTTCGACGTCCGCACGGGCGCCTGTGGGCTCATCGACTGGGATCGCGCGCTCATCGGTCCGCTGATGTACGACGTGGCCTCGGCGGTCATGTACGGCGGCGGGCCGGCCCGAGCTCGGCCCCTGCTCGACGCATACGTCGCCGCCGGCGGGCTCGAGGCGCCCGAGATTGAACGAACGCTCGGGGTCATACGAGCCGTCCGCTGGGCGGTCCAGGCGGACTACTTCGCTCGGCGGATCGCGACGAACGACCTGACCGGGATCGACGATCCGGCCGAAAACGAGGACGGGCTGCGCGACGCGGAGGCGGGCCTCGCCGAGACCGGCATCTGAACGACGTCGTTTACACTCGCCCGACGCGCCCGTAGCTCAGTGGACCAGAGCATGTGGCTTCGGACCACAGGGTCGGGGGTTCGAATCCCTCCGGGCGCGCCAACGATCCGAGTCCGTCAGCCGGCCGTCGTCACACCGGCGCGATGTTGTGGTTGGCCCGGAAGACGTTGTCGGGGTCGTAGCGTCGCTTGAGCTCACGCAGACGTGCGTACGCGGGCGCCGGATAGGCGCCACGAGCGGCATCAGCGTCCTCGGCACCCATGAAGTTGACGTAGCTGGCGGCCCCGGGCCCGGCCAGCTCAGCACGGAAGGCCGCGTTCCAGGCATCGTTGGCGGCGGCGCGGCTGATCTCCGGGTCCCACACGCTGAGCCACAGCAGGACGGGCTGATCTCGCCATCCGAACGCGGTCTGGTCGCCAGGGACGCGCGCCATCTCGCCGCCGAGGACGCGAAGCTGGACGACGGCGTCCGGGCCGCCGGCTTCCGTGAGCCGTCGCTCGATCACGTCGACCCTCGCGTCGTCGAGCGAATCGAGGAACAGCGTGCGGCTCGAGATGCCGAACGTCGGTTCCTCGTCGCGATCGACCGGGGAGAACAGGTCCGTGTACGGCTTCCAGGTCACGGTGTCGCTGATTGGCGATCCAAGGGCACGTAGCGGCGCCAGCGCCCGCTCGCCGGCATCCGACGAACCTGACCACGCGACCGAGAGGTAGACGACCGGCTGCCCATGGTGGTGCTCCGGGATCGCCGGGTCCTGCGGTGCGAGCATGATGCTGGGCATCGCGGTCAGCTCGTCGGGGGCGGCAAGCAGGACGGGGACCAGGCTGCGGAGCACGTCGCGCGAGGCCGGCAGGAGGATGTCGCCCGCGAGCACGTTGCCAAGCGGATGGAGCCGGAACTGCAGGCGGGTCACAACGCCGAAGTTGGCTCCGGCACCGCGGACGGCCCAGAAGAGGTCGGGCTCCTCGCTCGCGCTGGCGATCCGTCGCTGACCGTCGGCCGTCACGATCTCAACCGCGAGGAGACTGTCGATCGTCAGCCCATGCTTCCGCACGAGCCAGCCAACGCCACCACCGAGTGTCAGCCCGGCAACGCCGACGGATGCCGTGTCCCCGAACGGCGTCACGAAGCCCAGCGCATGCGACGCCGCCGTGTACTCGCCGGCGAGAATGCCGGCGTCGGCCCACGCGGTCCGCTCGGAGGCGTCGATCTCCACGGCGCGCATTGCTGACAGGTCCAGGATGAGCGCGCCGTCGCCCGTGCTGAGGCCCCCAAGGCTGTGGCCTCCGGCTCGAACGACGAGCGGCAGGCTCCGTTCCTGGGCATGCGCCACGACGAGGGCCACGTCGTCCGCATCGGTCGGGCGGACGATCAGGGCGGGATGTCGGTCGACGGACGCGTTAAAGACCTTGCGCGCGCGGTCGTAGTCAAGCGCATTTGGCGTGATCACCTGGCCCCGAAACGCGCGGCCGAACCCCGAGACGTTCCGCGCGGCATCCTCACGCATCAAGTCCGAGTCTAGGGATTCAAGCGCGCCGAGGTGCCTCCGCGCCGCGGCGGACCAGCCACGCGTTTCCCTCGACGAGAACGAGCGCGGCTACGCCCGCCACAGCAGCCAGGATCGCCAGTAGCGACAACCGGCGTCGCGCCGACCATCATGACGTTTCGCGTTCGGCCTACGCCGCCGCGACGATCGGTGCGAACTTCCGCCGATAGGCAGCCGGCGTCAGGCCGGTCGTCCGCTTGAACAGCCGCCGGAAGAACGTCGGGTCCTCGTAGCCGACGCGGTAGCCCACCTCGTCGACCGCCTCGCCGGCGGTCTCCAGGAGCGCCCGCGCACCTTCGATCCGCAGTGCCTGGACATGGTCGATCGGGCGTGAGCCCGTCGCGGCGAGGAAGCGGCGAGCGAACGTCCGCCGATGGAGGCCGGAGCGTTCTGTCATCGCCGACACCGGGTTCGGCGACGCGTAGTTGTCCGCGATCCAGGCAAGGCAATCGTTGATGACGGCGTCGTCGGACTTTGGTCGGCGCGTCATTGCCGAGAACGGCAGCTGGCCGTCCTCATGGCCGGCGAGCAGGTAGACCTTCGCGGTCTGGGCGGCCTGCTCGGGGCCGCAGAATCGCAAGATCAGGTGCAGGGCCAGGTCGTGCCAAGAGGTGACGCCGCCGGCGGTGATCAGGCCCTGGGGCTCACTCGAGAGGTCGAGGATCGCGTCCTGGCCGAACCGGATCCTCGGATAGGCGAACCGGAACAGGTCGCGGTAGGCCCAGTGGCCTGCGCAGGATCGGCCGTCGAGAAGCCCAGCCTCCGCGAGGAGCAAAGAACCGCTGCAGACCGACGTGACGAGCGCTCCACTCTCGTGCATCCGCCGAAGCCACGCGACCTCCTCGGCGAATTTGCCGCGCGGGGGCACGTCGATCGGGGTGTACATGTCGCAGACCACGACGGCTTCGACCGCGTCGACGTCTCGGACGGCTGCGTGCGGCTCGACGAGGATGTTGCCGAAGCACCGAAACGGCTCGGCGGTGGCCGCGACGATCGAAACGTCGAGGCGCGGGTCGCCGGTCTCGGCCGCCGTCATGTCGGGCCACATCGGACCGACCGAGAGGAGCACGTCGTACAGCCCGTAGAGGATCGACGGAGAGGTCTCGCGCGCGGCGAGCAGGGCGATGCGCGGCTTTTGGTGGGCTGTCATGTTTGCCCCGATTCGGTGAATTTCGTCTCTTCCAGCATCTCACGTTGAGGACCATACTGCGAGGCAACGACGCTGACCCACGAGGACGACGAGATGACGCTGACGACACCCGCCACCTCAGGGCTACGAACGGCCATCCAGGGCCGCGTCCTCACGCCTGACGATCTCGACTACGCCGAGGCGCGCCGCGTCTGGAACGGCATGATCGACAAGCGTCCGGCGCTGATCGTCCGGGCCGCCGGGCCGGGCGACGTGGCGCCGACGATCGCGTTCGCCAGGGAAACGGGATTGCCGCTTGCGATCCGCGGCGGAGGCCACAACGTCGCGGGCAACGGCAGCGTCAATGACGGGATCGTCCTCGATCTCGGCGGCCTGAAGACTGTCGAGGTTGACCCGGACGCGCGACTGGTCCGAGTGGGCGCGGGCGCGACCCTTGGCGACATCGACCGCGCGACCGAGCCGCACGGCCTAGCCGTCCCGGTCGGCGTCGTCTCGGGCACCGGCATCGCGGGGCTCACGCTCGGTGGCGGCGTCGGCTGGCTGACGCGGCCCTATGGCCTGACGATCGACAACCTCGTCTCCGCGGATGTCGTCCTCGCGACCGGCGAGCAGGTTCGGGCGAGCGCCTCTGAGCACAAGGACCTCTTCTGGGGCCTGCGCGGCGGCGGCGGCAACTTCGGCGTCGTCACGTCACTCACGTTCCGGGCCCACGCACTCGACCCGGATGTCTTCGCCGGCACGCTCATCTACGAGCGTGCGCGCTGGCCTGAAGCCCTGGCCGCGTATGTCGAGTGGACCCGCGGCCTGCCGGACGAGCTGACGACGCTCATCACGTTCATGGTCCCGCCGGCCGACTGGGAGCTCGGCGACCGGCCGCTGATGTTCCTCGGGTTCGCATGGGCGGGCGCGGACAGGAGGGCCGGCGAAGCCGTGATCGAACGGCTCCGGGCGGTGTGTCCGCCCGACATCGCGGTCCTCGACCCCACCCGCTGGCTGACGTTCCAGTCCGCGTTCGACACCGCCATGCCGAAGGGCGTGCGCGCCTACTGGCGCAACGCCTCGTTCGATCGGTTCGACGCCGCGATGATCGAGACGCTCGCCGAGCATTGCGGCGCGCAATCGTGGGTCGGCACGGCCGCCGATCTCCACCACATGGAGGGGGCATTCGGGCGGGTCCCCGACGACGCGACGGCGTTCCCGAACCGAACCGCGAAGTACTGGTTGAACGTCTACGGCTTCTGGACCGACCCGGGCGACGATCCGGCCCGGATCGCGTGGGTCAAGGGCTTCTCGGACGCCATGCGGCCGTACGCGATGGACGGCCAGTACGTGAACTTCCTCGGCCACGACGAGGCCGACGCTCGGACGAAAGCGCTTGCCGCCTACGGGCCGGCAAAGCTCCAACGGCTGCGCGAGGTCAAGCGCCGCTACGACCCGGAGAACCTCTTCCGGATCAACCACAACATCCCGCCGGCCTGAGATTCGCGCGGGTCAGCCGTGCACGTCGTCCCCGGGCCACGTGTCGGACAGGATGTAGCCATCGGGGAACGGGTCTGTCGGGTCGACGAAGACGCGAGTCACGCCGGTGATCCAGGCCGTGCCCCGGATGGCTGGGACGATCGCGGGACGTCCGCCCAGATCGACCTCGCGGACGATGCGCCCATCGAACGTCGAACCGATGACCGAGGCGTGCGTCATCGAATCGCCGACGCCCATCGAACCGCGGGCATGCAGGACGGCGAGCCGGGCCGACAGGCCCGTCCCGGTCGCGGAGCGATCGAGGCGCCCGGGCGCGACCACGACGGCGTTCTTCGTCACGGCCCCGACGCCGCGCCACGGCTCCGCGATCTGGACGATGCTCACGCCGGCAATCGCGGGGTTCTCCGGATGGACTGGATCGAGCTGCTCGCGCGCCGCCGCCCGAATCAGCTCCCCGACCCGTGACAGGTCGCGCGCCTCGGCCGGCACGAGCTCGAAGCCGAGCGCCTGCGCATCCGCGATCGCGTACCACATGCCGCCGAACGAGACGTCGACGGTCAGCGTGCCGAGACCCGGGACTTCGAGGACGGCATCGAGGCGGTCCGCGAAGCAGGGCACGTTCTCCAGCTCGACCCATTGGACCTTGCCGTCGCGGCAGCCGGCGGTGATGTCGATCGGCCCGCCGGGAGCTTCGAGACGGAACCGCGAGACAGGCTCGTCCTTCGGGACCATCCCGATCTCGAGCAGGACCGTGGCGACACAGATCGTGTTCGAACCCGACATCGCCGGGTATTCGGTCGGCTCCATGATCACGTAGCCGTACGCACAGTCGGCCCGCTTGGACGGCAGGACGACGTTCGAATGCACAGCCACGCTGCCGCGCGGCTCGTGGAGTAGGAGGCGGCGCAGCGAGTCGTCCGCGCGCAGGTGCTCCATCTGCTGAAAGACGGTCGCGCCGGGTGGCGGCTCCACGCCCGCAACGACGACGTTCCCGATCTCGCCGCCGGCGTGGCAGCCGACGACCGTCAGGACCGGCCTGGCCGACATCCAGCGAATGGAGGCCAGCGGATCGGACGATGTGCCGATGTCTTCGACGCCCACGGGTTTGGAGTATGCGACCCGGCCTACCCTTCGGGCGTGCCACCCGACCTGATCGTCGAAGGCCGAATTGCGACCCTGGCGGGGGACCGTGGCTTCGGATGGGTTGAGGCGGTCGCCATTGAGGGCGGTCGCGTGGTCGCCGCCGGGCGGCGAAGCGACGTCGAGGCGTTGGCCGGGCCGTCGACCAGGCGACTGGACGTGGCGCCGGACGAGGTCGTACTGCCCGCGCTGATCGACGCGCACATCCACCTCGTCGAGGCGGCGCGGGCCGTCAACCAGGTCGACCTCTCGAACGCCGCCACGCTGGATGAGGGCCTCGAGATCGTGGCGGCCGCCCATCGCCGATTGCCCGCTACCGCCTGGCTCGAAGGGACCGGCTGGGACGTCACCCGGTGGGGCAGGTGGCCGACGGCCGGTGACCTCGATAACGTCGCGCCGGGCCGGGCCGCGTTCCTGTGGTCGCACGAGCTCCACCAGGTCTGGGTCAGCTCGGCCGCGATGGCTGCGGCCGGGATCGATGCGGAGACGCCGGACCCGGCCGACGGTCGGATTCGCCGCGAGGAAACCGGGAAGCCGACCGGGATGCTCCACGAAGGCGCCTCGAAGCTCGTCACGCGCCGCGCTCCCGAGCCGACCGAGGAGTGGCTCGCGAACGCCATTGAGGCGTACTGCCGAAGCCTCCTTGCCTACGGCATCGTCGCCGTCCACGACCTTGCGCAGCTCATCCCGGACGTCGACCTGACCGGCGGGATCGCGATCATCGAACGCCTCGCGGACGCCGGCCGGCTCCCGGTGCGCGTCCACCAGTCGATCCGGACTGAGGCGCTGGACCTCGCCATCGAACGCGGACTTCGAAGCGGGGCACCGCTCGGGGAATCTGATCGCGCGAGGTTCGGCTGGTTGAAGGTGTTCGGCGACGGATCGCTGTTCTCTCGGACCGCATACCTCCTCGAGCCGTGGGCAACAACCGATGAACGGGGCGCTCCTCCGGCCGGTCCCCGTGGCCTGCCCACGACGACTCCCGAGGAGATGGCATCGCTGGCTCGGCGGGCGGCGGCGGCCGGAATTGCCACGTCCATCCACGCGATCGGCGACGCGACGGTCCGGGCGGCGCTCGACGCCCTGGGGCCGGTCGCCGGGCTGTCGACGACCCGCGCCCGGATCGAACACCTCCAGTTCGTTGACCCGCAGGACGTGTCGCGCTTCGGAGCGCTGGGTGTCGTGGCCTCGATCGAGCCGATTCACCTCCGCGGCGACGCTCGCTGGGCGCGAGCCGGGCTCGGCGACCGGGCCGAGCGGATTGGCTACGCGTGGCGGACGCTTGCAGACGCCGGCGCGCTCCTTGCGTTCGGCGCCGATGCCCCGTACGAAGACGTCGATCCGTGGCCCGGGCTGGCCCTGGCCGTGACGCGCTCGGACCCGAGCTGGGCGGATGGTGACGTGTTCGGCGCCGGCGAAGCGCTGACGCTCGAGGCAGCGCTGCGCGGCCACACCGTGGGCCCAGCGATCACGGCAGGCGAGCCGAATCGGGGACGGCTTGCCGCTGGTTACTGGGCGGACCTGATGGTCGTGCCTGCCGCGGCGATCGACGGGCCGACCGTGCGGGGAGGGCTGCTCTCGGCGGTTCGAGCATCGCTCGTGATCAGCGAGGGAGCATTCGCGTTCGAAGCATGACCCTCGTGGCCGTCAGTAGGTGGTGACGGTCACCGGCGTCAGCTCGATATCGCGGACGTTTCTCGTCATCACCTGAGCTCCGGCGGCGAGTGCCGCCGATGCAATGAGGGAGTCCGCGAGGCTCAGCGACAGGCCGTTTGCTCGCGCCGTCGCACGCCACCGTCCGGCCTCGAACGCTGTCTCGGGGCCCGGCTGCACGAACTCGATGGGTTGCAGCAGTCGCCGGGCGGCTTCGAAGTCGGCATCGCGCAGGCCCGTGACCAGCTCACAAACGACGACGTCATTGATGACCAGCTCGCTGCCATCGTCAATGAGCCTGCTCATCATGGCCTGCGCTTCCGGCAGGCCGCGCCAGTAGTCGATGAGGAAGCTCGTGTCGAGGAAGACCCGGCTCGAGCTCAACCCCAGGGATCCGCGCCCGCCGCGCGTCCAGCGCGAACCCATTCGACGACCCGATCCGACGTAGACCAGTGCTCATACCCCGGTCGGTCTCGAAGCCAGCCGGCGCCGGCGAGCAATGCCTGCCGCTGTTCGTCGCGGCGAACGGCCCGCTCAAGGGCCTCGGTGACGTACCGGCTCCGGCCGCGGCTGCCCGCGAGGCGGTCTACCCGCTTCACGAGCTCGGGCGGCAGGACGAGGTTTGTGCGCACGGTCATGCGCACATCATTGCGCAATCAATGCTCAGCGTCAACTTCAGCCGGATCGAAAACCCGCCGGCGCCCGCCCTGCTACGGTGCCGCCGTGGCAGGGCTGATCAATCCCCTCGGCGCCGCGGAGCGCGCGTTCATGGAGGCGCAGCGGCAGGGAGTGCTCGCGACGATGGGCGCCGATGGCCGGCCGCGACTCGTGCCGATCTGCTTCGTTCTGGGCGAGGGTGAGGATCCGCTCGGCCGGACGCTCCTCTACTCGCCGCTCGACGAGAAGCCGAAGCGGAGCGCCGATCCGAAGGACCTCCAGCGCGTTCGAGACCTGCTGGTCCTGCCCGCGGCAACCGTCCTCGTCGACCGCTGGGACGAGGACTGGACGCGGCTTGTCTGGGTCCGCTGCTACGGCGTCGGGGAGCTCATCGAGCCCGAACCGCGAGAGGTCGAGGAGCACGCCGCCGCGATCGTCGCGCTCCACGCGAAGTATCCGCAGTACCGGTCGCAGAACCTCGAGGGCCGGCCGATGATCCGGATCCGCATCGACCGAGTCGTGAGCTGGGGCAACCTCGAGATCGTCAGCCCTTCGGAGACTTCGAGTCGCGGGCGTCGCACCAGGCCCTGAGTCTACGATTCGAAGGTGGAATCGCCGGTCATCGAGGTCACGGACGCGCCCGAGATGAGCCGCTACGAGGCGCGGATCGACGGCGAGCTCGCCGGGATCCTCGAGTACGTCGAGAAGCGCGGCCGCCTGGCACTCTCGCACACGGAAGTCCTGCCCGCGTTCGAAGGCCGCGGCGTCGCGAGCCGGCTGGCGAAGTTCGGGCTGGACGACGCACGTCGGCGCGAGCTCGGCGTCATCGTCATCTGCCCGTTCGTGCGGTCCTACATCGAGCGCCACCCGGAGGAGCGGGACATCGTCAAAGCCGGGCTCTGACGACCTACCATCGGGCCCATGGCAGCGCGCGGCAGAGCCAGTGAGCGCCACGCCCACGCGCCCCACGATCACCTCGACGCCGCGATCTTCACGAGCGATCAGGTCCAGGCGATCAATCGCTTTCCGGACGACAATCCGAACCCGGTCCTCCGGATCGATCCGGACGGCCACCTCCTGTACGCCAATCCCGCGAGTGCGCCGATCCTCCGAACGATCGGCGCACGGGTCGGGCAGCCGCTGCCCCGAGATGTCTTCGAGCGCTTCGCGGCGATCACGCCGAAGCGAGGCTTTGTCGAGCTCGTGGCGGACAACCGGACCTACGCGGTCTGGCCGGTCCCGATCGAGGACATGAACTTCACGAACCTCTACGGCATGGACGTCACGGCCGAGCGCGCGATCGTCAAGTTCCCGGACCAGAACCCGAACCCCGTCTTCCGGATCCATGCCGACGGGCAGCTCGTGTACGCGAACGCCGCGTCCTCGGGCTTGATCGGCGGCCTCGGCCTGTCGGTGGGCGACGCCCTGCCCGGCGACCTGCGCGAGGCCCTCCTGGCGAACGCGCGGTCCGGCGAGCGACAGACGTATGAGATCGACAGCGGCGGCCGGGCCTACGCGCTGCTCGCCGTTGACGTCCCCGAGTTCGGCTTCATCAACGTCTACGGCACCGACATCACGGCCGTCCGAGAGCGCGAGAGGCTGGCTTCGGAGAACGAGCGCCTCCTGCTGAACATCCTGCCCGAGCCGATCGCTCGGCGGCTCCGCGAAGGCGAGCGGCTGATCGCAGATCGCTTCGACGACGTCACGCTGCTGTTCGCGGACATCGTCGAGTTCACCCAGCTCTCGGCCTCGCTCTCGCCGACCCAGCTGGTCGGCGTGCTGAACGAGACGTTCACCGTGTTCGACCAGCTCGTCGACGCATATGGGCTCGAGAAGGTGAAGACGATCGGCGACGCCTACATGGTCGTCGGCGGCATGCCGGAGCGCTCCGACGACCACACAGACCGGGTCGCCTCGATGGCGATCGACCTGGCCGCGGCGATCGGGCAGATCGACGCGGCGGCCCGGCTCGGAATCCGATTCCGGATCGGGATCAACTGCGGGCCGGTCGTCGCGGGCGTGATCGGCACGAAGAAGTTCATCTACGACGTCTGGGGCGACACGGTGAACCTCGCCAGCCGGATGGAGTCGCTCGGCGTGCCCGGCCGGATCCACGTCAGCCCGGCGGTCCGAGAGCGACTGGGTGACCGCTTCGAGTTCGAGTCGCGCGGCCTGATCGACGTCAAGGGCAAGGGCGCGATCCCGACGTACTTCCTCGTGGGCCGGTCCTCCGGCGACGCTCAGACTGCAGCGACCGAAGCGTCGACGGACGGCGCCAGTGCGCGAGCCTGAGGGCGCGTCAGGCCGTTCGATCCTCGCGCTGATCCCCGGCTACCACGAGGCGCCCCGGATCGCGGCGGTCGTCGAGGCAGCACGACTGCACCTGCCGGTCGTCGTCATCGATGACGGATCCACCGACGAGACCGCCGACGTGGCCGGCGCTGCTGGCGCGACGGTGCTGAGGCAGCGGCCGAACCAGGGCAAGGGTGCTGCGCTGCGAGCCGGCTTCCGGTACGCCCTCGACGCCGGTGCTGAGGCCGCGCTCACGCTCGATGCCGACGGCCAGCACGACCCCGCCGAGATCCCGAGCTTCCTCGCAGCCTGGTCCGCGGGCGGCGCTGACCTCGTTGTTGGCGGCCGGGACTTCCGGCGGATGCCGCTGGTTCGGCGGCTGTCGAACACGATCGGCGGCCTTGCCTTCTCATGGGCCGTTGGGCAGCCGATCCCCGACAACCAGTCGGGCTACCGGCTGATCTCGCGGCGCGTCATGGAGTCGATGCTTACGAGCCAGGAGACCGGCTTCGCGTTCGAGGTCGAGATGATCGCCACGTGTGTGCGCGAGCGGTGGCCGATCCGCTGGGTGCCGATCCGGACGATCTATGCCGGAGAGCCGAGCCACATCCGGCCGCTCGCCCACGGCCGCGAGTTCTGGCGCGCGGTGCGGCAGGCCCGGGCGCGTGTCAGAGGCCGAGGCCGACGTGAGGTCGCGGGCCCGCCTTCCTGAGATCACGGATGCTCATAGCGTCATCCGCTGCGCCAGGGCGACCGTAGGGAGTCGGTCGCCGGGCGGCTCACGCGCGACGCGATGCGCCCGAACGGGCAGCTGACCTGCCGGCGTGCTCGGCGGCGGTGTCTGGACCCGTTGTCGCCGTCCTTACCCAAGAAATGACGCTACCAGCGGACAGGCTGCCCTATAGCAGGACATGTGCGCGTCACCGAACCGTCACCGGCGGGCCATCCGGGCGTCACCGCGCACGCCGAGCATGCGCACCGTTCGCAGAGGCGGACCGCCTGGCGGAGATCGCCGGACGAACTCGACGGAGGCTCCCCCCAATGCGTCGTCTCTTCTCCATCCTGTCCGGCCTCGTGGTCGCCCTCTCGCTCGTCGTGGCGCCGGTGGCCGCGGGCGGCCCGCCTTCGCTGGCGTTCTACATCGATGACGTCCGCTACCGGACCGTCGGCACGCCGACAGACTTCTCGAACACCGGCGCCCCGGACTTCACCTACGACAAGATCTACGGGCTCGGCAATGGCCTCGCGAATGTCGCCGATGCGAAGCCGGGCGACACCGACTTCAACGGCGGTCGCTGGGCGGTCTACCCGGTGACGTGGCACACGACGCCGGTCCAGCTCACGAACGACGGGCAGGTCCTCGCCTACGCCGCGAACGGCTGGATCACGATCGCCTCGACGCCATCGAAGCTCTTCTTCTGCTCGGTGAGCAAGGTCCCGGGCAGCGCGTCCGGTCACTGATCCCAGCGCTCGGCTCGATCGAGCCTTCGAATGGGCCGAGTCTCGGGCCCGGCTGCCTCGTCCTACGATGCGGCCGTGCCTGGCTCGGCCCTGACCGATTCCGCCATGACTCGCCCGGTCCTCGTCGTCGATGACGACGCCAAGATCGTCCGGCTCGTTCGAACCTATCTCGAGCGGGCCGGTCACCGCGTCATCGAGGCGCGCGACGGCCGGGCGGCGCTCGCGTCGATCGCTCTCGAGATGCCGTCGCTCGTCGTCCTCGACGTGATGCTGCCGGAGGTCGACGGGCTCGCCGTCCTTCGCGCGGTTCGCCGCGGTGGCGCGACGACGCCGATCCTGATTCTGTCCGCGCGCGGCACCGTCGGCGACCGGATCGCCGGGCTCGCGGCGGGCGCCGATGACTACCTGCCCAAGCCGTTCTCACCGAGCGAGCTCGTGCTGCGGGTCGAACGTATCCTCGAACGCTCGAAACCATCCGACGCGGGGGCGGCCGAACGGACGTCCGCGGTGCCGGCACGGCCGGCATTGCGACACGGCGACCTCGTCGTGGACCGCGACCGCCACGAGGCCTCGATCGCCGGCCGGTCGCTCGGCCTGACGTCGGTCGAGTTCCGTCTCCTGGTTGCGATCCTCGAGGCCGACGGCCGGGTCCTGAGCCGCGATCAGCTCCTCGACGCAGTGCACGGTGAGGATGCCGTCGAGATCCTCGATCGGACGATCGACGTCCACATCCGCCGCCTGCGCGACAAGCTCGACGACGATCCCGACGAGCCGATGTACGTCGCGACGGTCCGCGGCGCGGGCTATCGGGCGGCGCCGCGGCCGCGCCGAGTGCCGACCGTGGAGTCGGCCAGCTGATGCCGCGACGGGGCGGGATCAGTCTCCGGATCGCGATCGCCGCGGTCTCGACCTCTGTCGTTGCGGTCGTCATCCTCACAGCCGGCGTCATGGTCGCTGGCGGTGACGCGTTCAAGGCGCTCATGGTTGAGCAAGGTTCGTCGACGGCCGAGGCCGCCGAGATGTTCGACACCGCGGTTCGCGGAGTTGTCGCGATCTCGCTCATCGTCGCCGTCGCGGCCGCCGTTGCCCTGGCGATCGTCCTGGCGCGCCGGCTGGCGACGCCGCTGCACTCGATTGGGCGGGCGGCTCGACGCATCGCCGACGGCGACTACGCCGCACGGGTCCCTCGCGACGGCCCCGAGGAGGTCGCGAGCCTCGCCGACTCGTTCAACCAGATGGCCGTCGCGCTCGAGGAGCAGGAGCGGATGCGACGCGACTTCATCACGAACGCCGCCCACGAGCTGAAAACCCCGCTGACGAACCTGACCGGCTACCTCGAGGCGCTTCGCGATGGCGTCATCCCGGCCGAGGCGGCGACCTACGACTCGCTCCTCGAGGAGACCGAGCGGCTCGTCCGCCTGTCGTCCGAGCTGGACGTCCTCGCGGCCGGCGATGCGGAGCTCGGGCTGGACGAGATTCGCGACCTCGACCTGGGGCAGGCGATCCACGCAGCGGTCGATCTCGCGACGGCCGCGGCGGTGCGGAGCGAGCTCAGCCTCGAGGCCGAGGTCCCGCAGCCATTGGCGGCGCGCGCGAACCCGGATCGCCTGGCGCAGGTCCTCGGCAACCTCCTCCACAACGCCATTCGCTACACGCCCGCCGGCGGCCGGATCCTCGTCCGCGCCGAACGCCGGCCGGGCGACGTCCTCGTCACCGTCTCGAACACCGGCCCGGGCATCCCCGAGGAGGACCTGCCGCGGGTCTTCGAACGCTTCTACCGGGTCGACAAATCGCGCGACCGAGCGCTGGGCGGCGCGGGGATCGGCCTCGCGATCGTGCGGCAGCTGGTGGAGGCCATGGGCGGCCGCGTCGGCGCGGCATCGAACGACGGTCTGACGCAGTTCTGGTTCAGCCTCCCGGCCTGACGCCGACGCCCGGGCTGACGCCGACGCTCGGGGCCGCGGCGAGGCGATGCGCTAGCGTGGCCGCGTGACGCGCAAGTTGAGCTGGGAGCTACCCGTCAGCGCCCCACGAGATCGCCTCGAAGCGTTCCGCGAGCCGGTTCGGGCGGCGGTCATCCTCGCGAGCGCGGGGCTCATCGTGGGCTCGCGACTGCCGTGGATCGAGGGCATGCTGCCCTACCAGCCGCATGTCGTCGTCGGCGGCTACGACAATGCCGGTGACGGTGCGATCACCCTCATCGCGGCGCTGTTCACGCTCGGCTGGGCCCTGCGCCGGCAGATCTTCGACAGTCGCCAGGGGGTCGTCGTCGTCTTTCCGCTCGTCATCGGCCTTGGCGGGCTCGTCATTAGCCGCGTCGCCGCGCAGAACGCCGAGATCCTGATCGCCGACTGGGCGAAGCGCGGCGGCAGCGGCTCGATCAGCGTTGGCCTCTGGCTCACCGCGATCGCATCCCTGGCGCTGGCGGTCGCCGGAGCCGTCCACGTCTGGCGCCTGCGGCGCGAGGTCCGATTCCGTCTCGGCCTGACGCCCGGCGACATCGGCGCGGTCGTGGGTGGCGTGGCCGGCGCGATCGGCGGAGTCATCGCCGCGACGATGGTCGCTGGGCAGTTCGTGTCCCAGGACCAGGCGGCGGTGTTCGCGAGCGCCCAGGTCGTGATCCTGCTGCCGATGCTGTTCATCGGCGCCTGGATCGGTGCGAGGATCGGTCGCACGATCGGCGACGGCTTCCGGCCGATGCCGCCTTCTGGTTCGTCATCAACCCGCGTCTGACCGGCGGCCGGAGCGACGCACGCCGGTGCTGAACCGTGCCTGGGCGGCGTTCGTCGACGGGCCCTCGTATCCAGCGACGCCCGCGGACCAGAGGACGGTTCGGATCTTCGGACTGGACCTGCCACTGCGAGCGACGACCGCGATCGTCGCGGTCACGCTCATTCTGCTGTTCGACTTCTCGCGGACGGCGATCCCAGAGGAGGTCCAGGCCATCGGGCGCGCGGCGTCCGCGGAGCGCTACCAGGCGCTGACGCGCGTCGTCCTGTTCTTCCTCGTGCCGATGGCGATCGTGGCCTTTGCGTTTCGTGACAGCCCGCTCGACTATGGCCTCCGGCCCGGGAGCTGGCGCCTTGGCCTGGCATTGGCGCTCGTCGGCTGCGCCGTCATGACGCCGATCGTGATCGCGGTCGGCTCGAACCCCGACTTCCGGAGCTACTACGCCGTCTCGTCGGCCTCGACCGGTGACCTGCTGACCACCAACGTCCTCGACCTGATCCCGACGGAGTTCCTCTTCCGCGGCTTCCTCATGTTCACGCTGCTCCGCGCGATCGGACCCGTCGGGCTGCTCGTCGCCCAGCTGCCGTTCGTGTTCGCCCATCTCGGCAAGCCCGAGATCGAACTCTTCTCGACGTTGTTCGGCGGCTCGGTCTTCGGCTGGTTGGACTGGCGCACGCGCTCGATTTGGTGGAGCGCGCTCGCGCATGTCTACATCCTGACGCTCGTGGTGGTGGTCGCCAGCAGTTGAGCCCTAGGCCTTCGCGGCGGCGCTGCCCCAGCGGCGGACCTCGGCGTCGATGTCGAGCGGCAGGATCGCGGCCTGCTTCTCCGACTCGCCCCAGGCGTCCTTCGGGACGCGCCACATGATCTCGAACTCGATCCCGTCGATGTCGCGGCCGTACAGGGACTTCGAGACGCCGTGGTCGCTGGCGCCGGTCAATGCGCCAGCCGCAGAGAGCTCGCGAGCCGCCGTCGCGAGGCCCTCGATCGTCGGCACCTCCCAGGCGAGGTGGTACAGGCCGCTCGAACCGCGCGGTGGACGGGGCGCCTCCGGGCCAACGGAGAACAAGCCAAGGTCGTGGTGGTTCTCGCCGCCGGCGGCGCGCATGAAGACGGCGCGGCCGGCCATCTTGTCGACCACCTCGAATCCGAAGACGCGACCGTAGAACTCGGCCGAAGCCTCGGCGTCGCGGACGAACAGGACGGCGTGGTTGAGGTTGGCGACGGGGATGCTCATGTCGAGAGCATCGCACGGGTGCGCGGCGACCGCTGCCAAGCCACTACCATCGGCCCGCCCGTACGTTCGAGGAGGGAGTCCGGTGGCGAGGACCGTTCGGTGGCTGGCCTGGTCGGTCGGCATCCTGTTCCTGGTCGGAACGGCGCTGCAGCTCGTCGACGCGCTGAATCTCTATGCGACGCCGCCGGCCGGCGAACCGGCGAACATGGTCGAGGGCCGCCTCGGGAGCTACGGCTACCGGGTGGCGATCTGGCCCGTCTTCTTCCTGAGCAACCTCAGCTTTGGCGTGGCGTTCGTGGCGCTCACCGGGCTCGGATTCGCACTGGCCTCGTGGCTCCCGAGCGGCGACGCGCGACGAATCGGCATCGCGACGAGCGTCGGCGTCGCGGGCATCCTCGGGGCCGCCGGTCAGCTCATCGTCATCGGCGCGGCGAAGGCGACGATCGACATCCAGTACTGCGACTGCGGCTTCAGGGACACCGAGATCGTCAGCCAGATCTGGGCCCAGATGATCGCCGAGGGCGCCGCCTTCTGGCTCATCAATGGCGGCGTGGTGCTCTCGGCGATCGGCATCGTCGCCGTCGGCTCAGCATTCCGAGAAGCGGTCTCCCCGACGCTGAACATCGTCGGCTGGGTGACGGCGGTCGGCCTGGTCGCGGGGGTTGTGATCCCGCAGATGAGCATCGGCCCCCAGGAGCTGGGGCTCTGGCTGCAAGTCGTCGTTTCAGGCGTGCTCGTGCCGGTCTGGGTGATCTGGCTCGGGCTGGCGCTGGCTCCCCGAGGAGCACCCGAGCCCGCGTAACCATCCGAGCCGCCTGGGCCACCCGGCCCACCCGCCGCCCCGGCTACGCGTTCCCGCTCGCTCCGGGTAGACTTCCTGCGCCCTAGATTCCCGCACCAGGTGATGCCCCGTTGAAGGTTGGTGTTGCCAGGGAGACGGCCGCTGGTGAGCGGCGGGTCGCCCTGGTCCCCGAAGCGCTCGCGAAGCTGACCCAGGCCGGCTACGAGGTCCTCGTCGAGAGCGGCGCCGGAGCCGGCGCGCTCATTCCTGACAGCGCCTTCGCCGAGGCCGGCGCCAGGGTCGTCTCGACCAAGGACCTGTATGACCAGGCGGACGTCGTCCTCAGGGTTCAGAAGCCCAGCAAGGATGAGGTCAAGAAGCTCCGGACGGGCCAGGCCGTCATCGGGCTCCTCCAGCCGCTGATCGATCCGCAGACCGCGCACGCGATCGCCGAACGCGGCGCCACGGCGATCAGCCTCGACGCGATCCCGCGAACACTCTCGCGGGCCCAGACGATGGATGCGCTGTCGTCCCAGGCGAACGTCGGTGGCTACAAGGCCGTGCTCCTCGCGGCGAACGCCTTCGGGCGCTACTACCCGCTCCTGACGACCGCCGCAGGCACGGCAAAGCCGGCGAATGTTCTGATCCTCGGTATCGGCGTGGCCGGCCTCCAGGCGATCGGCACGGCCCGGCGGCTGGGTGCCGTCGTCAAGGCTTACGACGTCCGGCCGGAAACCCGGGAGCAGGCCGAGTCGCTCGGCGCGACCTTCGTGAAGCTCTCGACCCAGATCGACGCGACGGGCGCAGGCGGCTACGCCCGCGAGCTGACCGCGGAGGAGCGGGCCGCCCAACAGGCCGAGCTGAACGAGGTCATCGGCGGCATGGACGTCGTGATCACGACCGCGCAGGTCCCCGGGCGCAAGCCGCCGGTCCTCGTGACGGCGGATGCGGTCAACCGGATGAAGCCCGGCTCGGTGATCGTCGACATGGCGGCCTCGGCGCTCGGCGGCAACTGCGAGCTCTCGAAGGCCGGCGAGACCGTCGTGACCGACAACCTCGTGACGATCATCGCGCCCGACAACCTGCCCGCGACGATGCCCGTCGGGGCGTCGCAGTTCTACGCCCGCAACATCAGCGCGCTCCTGCTGCACATGACGAAGGACGGCGCCCTCGTCGTCGACCTCGAGGACGAGATCGGCGGACCGGTGACGGTGGCCCACGGCGGGAAGGTCGTCTCGGAGGCCGTAAATAGGCTCCTCAACCCGGGAGGTGCCTCGTGAGCGCTGAGCTGCTCGCCGCGCTCACGGTCTTCGTCCTGGCGGTGCTCCTTGGCTTTGCCGTCATCTCGAAGGTTCCGGCGACGCTCCACACGCCGCTGATGTCCGGCGCGAACTCGATCCACGGCATCGTCCTCGTCGGCTCGATGCTGATCGCGGCCTCGGCGACCGACCTCCTCAGCCAGATCCTGTCGCTCGTCGCGGTCGCGTTCGCGACGATGAACGTCGTCGGCGGCTACGTCGTGACCGACCGGATGCTCCAGATGTTCAAGAAGAAGCCAGCCGCGGCCCCGAAGCCGAAGGCCGAGGGCTGACGATGGACACGATCGAGCTCCTCGTCCGGATCACGTGGCTCCTCGGTGCCGTCGGGTTCGTCATCGGCCTGATCCAGATGAACTCGCCGGCCACCGCCAGGAACGGCAACCTGCTGTCGGCCGGCGGCATGGCGCTCGCCGTCGCCGGCACGGCCGTGCTCGTGGCGACCGGGCGGGCGGGCGAGGTTGCCGGCCTCGGCTGGCCGATCATCATCATCGGCATCGCGATCGGCGGCGGGCTCGGCCTGTACACGGCGCGGACCGTGAAGATGACCGCGATGCCGCAGCTCGTCTCGCTGTTCAACGCGGTCGGCGGCGGCGCGGCGGCGCTCATCGCGATCGACGACTATCTCCGGCTTTCGAACGTCCAGTCGTTCGCCCCCGGCGGTGTCATCCCCCTCGAGATCACGGTCCCGACGGTCCTTGACGTGATCATCGGCTCGGTGACCTTCACCGGCTCGCTCATCGCCTCGGGCAAGCTCATGGGCCTGATCCCCGGCAAGCCAATCCTCATCCCCGGCGGCAGGATCGTCACCGCCGGGCTCGCCGCAGTCGCGGTCCTCGGGGCGGGCTACCTCTTCGCGGGCAACACGCACGTCGGCGTCCTGTTCGCGATCATCGCCGCGTCCCTCGTCTTCGGGGTCACGATGGTCCTGCCGATCGGCGGCGCGGACATGCCGGTCGTCATTAGCCTGCTGAACAGCTTCACGGGCACGGCCGTCGCGATGGCCGGCTTCGTCATCGACAACCCGGTCCTGATCATCGCCGGCGCGCTCGTCGGCGCCTCCGGCGCGATCCTCACGAAGCTCATGGCCGACGCGATGAACCGCTCGGTGATCAACATCATGATCGGCGGCTTCGGTGGCGGCGAAGGCACGGTCGGGGCCGTTGCGGGTGCCGGTGGCTCGGTTCGCGAGCTCAGCCCGGACGACGCGGCGATCCAGCTCGCCTACGCCTCGCACGTGATCGTCGTGCCGGGCTATGGCCTTGCGGTCGCCCAGGCCCAGCACGGCGTGCGCGAGCTCGCGGAGCTTCTCGAGTCCCGCGGCGTCGACGTGAAGTACGCGATCCACCCGGTCGCCGGCCGGATGCCCGGGCATATGAACGTCCTCCTCGCCGAAGCGAACGTCCCCTACCCCCTGCTCAAGGAGATGGAGGAGATCAACCCGGAGTTCGAACGGGCTGACGTTGCCCTCGTCATCGGCGCGAACGACGTGACGAACCCGGCCGCCCGCAAGCCGGGCTCGCCGGTGTCGGGGATGCCGATCCTCGACGTCGACCACGCGAAGTCGATCATCGTCATCAAGCGCTCGATGGGTCGCGGCTACGCCGGCATCGACAACGAGCTCTACGTCAACCCGAAGACCGGCATGCTCTTCGCCGACGCGAAGGACGGCCTCGCCTCGCTGGTCGCGGCCGTGAAGGCGCTCTAGCGTGCCGGACGAGAAGGCCGCGGACGCGGCCGACGCCGCGAAGTCCGGGGCCGCCGCCGACGCGAAGGCGACGGAGACGAAGCCGGCCGACCCGAAGGACGACCTCGTCGAGCGGAAGCACAGCCTGCAGGTCGGGCGGAAGAAGCTCGCATATACATCGAAGGCCGGCCGGATCGTCTTGCGCGAGGAGGTCCTCGAGGACGGCAAGTTCAGCGGGTTCAAGCCCAAGGCGACGGTGTTCCTGACGAGCTACACCCTCGACGGTGCCGACGCCGGCAGCCGCCCGGTGACGTTCGCCTTCAACGGCGGACCGGGCTCGTCGAGCGTCTGGCTGCACATGGGAGTCCTGGGGCCTCGCCGTGTCCTCTCCGGCGACGTCGAGGACCGGGTCCCGCCGCCGTACGGCCTCGCCGACAACGCCGAGACCCTGCTCGCCACGACCGACCTCGTGTTCATCGACCCGGTCGCGACGGGCTACTCGCGTGCGGTCGAGGAAGGCAAGCCCGGCGACTATCACGGCTACACCCGCGACATCGAGTCCGTCGGCGAGGTGATCCGCCTCTGGACGTCTCGGAACGGGCGCTGGCTGTCGCCGAAGTTCCTCGCCGGCGAGTCGTACGGGACGCTCCGGGCGGCAGGCCTGGCCCAGCATCTGCTCTATCGCCACGGCCTCTACCTGAACGGGATCATGCTGATCTCATCGGTCCTCGACATCGGCACGATCCGCTTCACCGAGGGCAATGACGTGCCCTACGCCCTGTACCTGCCGACGTATGCGGCGACGGCCTGGTACCACGGCAAGCACCCGAACCGAACGCTCCGCGCGGTGCTTGACGAAGCCGAGGCCTACGCCGCCGAGGACTTTCCGCGGGTGCTCGCCCGTGGTGACCGCCTCACGCCGGCGGAGCGGCGGGCGGCCGTCACGAAGGTCGCCAGGCTCACCGGGTTGAGCCGCGACTACGTCGACCGGGTCAATCTCCGAATCGAGCACCTCCGGTTCTTCACCGAGCTGCGGCGCGACGAGCGGCTCGCCGTGGGCCGCCTCGACTCGCGGTTCTCCGCACCAGAGCCGGACGGCGGCCGCGAGCACCTGACGTTCGATCCGTCGTACGCCCATATCTACGGGCCCTACACCGCGGCCTTCAATCAGTACGTTCGGGCCGAGCTCGGCTACGAGAGCGACCTCCCGTACGAGATCCTGTCAGGGCCGACGAACGAGAACTGGTCGTACAAGGAGTTCGAGGGCCGCTCGATCTCGGTCGTCGAGAACCTCGGCATGGCGATGCGGGCCAACCCCCACCTCAAGATCCACGTCGCCTGCGGCTACTACGACGGGGCAACGCCCCACTTCGCCGCCGAGCACGTCGTCGCCCACCTGCCGATCACGCCTGAGCTGCGGAAGAACGTCGAGCTCGCGTACTACGAGGCGGGCCACATGATGTATGTCCATGGGCCGTCGCGGATCCGCCAATCGGCGGACCTCGCCGACTTCATCAAGCGGTCCGTGCCCGCGCGCTAAGGCTTGCGGGCTCGCGGCCGCGCGCTAGCGGCCTGGAACCGGCACCGCGCGATCGGCATGGAGCGGCGTCAGCGTCTTCAGTGACTCGGCGACCACGAGCGCGTCATCGCCCGGCTGGAGGACGAAGTCGGTCGGCGGGTTCGTGTAGGTCTCGCCGGCCCGGGAGATCGCCAGCAGCGTCGCGCGATGGTCCGATCGCAGCCGGGCGCTGACCTCGTCGACCGAAAGGCCGCAGAGATCGTTCGGCAGGTCGACCCGGTAGAGCTCCGAGCCAGCGCCTCCGGACACGATGTCCGTCACGAGGCCCGACAGCCCCGGATACAGCGCCGATCGCGCAAGCAGGCGCGACGCCAGCCGCGACGTCACGAGGAGCTCGTCGACGTTCGCGCGCTGGAAGTGCTCGACGTGGCGCGGGTTGTTGACCTCGGCGACGGTTCGGACGTTCGGGGCGGCGGCGTGGATGGCCATGAGCGTGAGGATCGAATGCATGTCCGCGTCGTTCGTCGGTGCCGTCGGGAAGACGAGTGCCGCGGCCGCGTCTTCGATGCCGGCACGCTTGAGGTCGTCGATGTTCGTCGTGTCCCCACGGACGAAGTAGGCGCCGCTCGTCGGGCTCTTCTCGAGCTCCGCGAGGATGACGACCTTGGCCGGGTATTCGTCCCCGTGGAGCTCCTCAACGAGGTCGCGGGCGGTTGCATTCCAGCCGCAGACGATGACGTGGTCCTTGTAACCCGACGCACCCAATCCCTGGCCCTCCTTCAGCAGCAGGTCGATGACGAGCGCGACGAGCGCTCCGGTGATCGTTCCGACGATGGCGACGCCGAACAGCACCAGCAGCCAGCTGACGACGAAGCCGCCCGGCGACTCGACGAACGATGAGTCGCCCTGGCCGAGCACGGTGAAGAACGCCCAGTTCAGCGAGCTCCCGAACGCGCGAAGGGCCGGGCCGACGCCCTCGGTCCACGGCTTCTCGAGCAGCGTCACGAGGAGGGCGGCAATGACGACGATCGCCGCGCCGCCCTGGATCAGGGCCAGGAAGAAGCGCCGATCCAGGGAGCCGCTGATCCGACGAACGTGCCACGCGAGCCGTCGGACAGCCGGGCTGGCAGCGAAGACCGACGCGACCGTGGCGGCAACCCGGTTTCGAGCACTGGACATGACCCGATTGTGTGCGCTTTTCAGGACGCCCGCCGATCTCTCGCGGAACCGTGAGGCGGCGGCGTCCGTCCCGCGGACGACAGCCCTCCGTACTCTGGACCCGAATGACCAGTCGACTCACTCGATCCGTCGCTCTCGCCGCCGCCGTGGCCGCGCTCGTCGCGTGCACCGGCAACACGAGCCCCTCGCCGAGCCCCAACCCGGTCGATCCGAACGGCTTCGTCTTTCGGGCCACGATCAGCCAGGCGCTGCCGCCAGACGCGACGTTCGCGTGGCTGCCATACCTCCTCATCACCGCCGATGGCCGGGCGATCTTTGTCGGACCAACCGACGCCATGTTCCCGGGCAAGCTGCTGCCGCACCTTCTCGAACGCCCGATCAACAGCACGCAGTGGACGGCGATCGTCGCCGCCGCACGAAACGCCGGGCTGCTGGACGGCAAGACCGACTTCTCGAACGGCGCGCCCGCACCGGGAGCTGCCGTCGCACGTCTCCAGATGGTCGTCGACGGACGCTCCTACGACCTGACCGGTGACCCCGCGATCCCGCCGTGCGTCGCGCCCGGGTGTCCGCCCGGCCAGCCGGGCAGCCAGCTCGCATTTGCGCAGTTCTGGAGCCAGCTCACGAGCCTTGAGCTGCTCGGCGTGGACTTCACGAGCGAGCCGTACGTCGCGTCGTCGTACGCGATCCTCGTCGGCCCGCCGGCCGACGACGAGGGGCTGAACCAGCCGCCGCTGGCCTGGCCGCTCGACAAGTCGCTCGCAGACTTCGGCGACCCGATCGTCGCCGCGGACGGACGGCGTTGCGGCCTCGTTTCGGGGGCGGACGCGGACACGCTCCGGCCGCTGCTTGAGAGCGCGACATCGATCAGCCGCTGGTTCGACGCCGTCGAAACGGGCGCGGGCAACGGGCTCGTGGTCCGGCCGCTGCTCCCCGGGGAGACGAACCCCTGCGCGGCGCTGCTGCCCTAGGCCTCGGCCTGCGTCACGTCGGCGACGGCGGCGTTGAACGCGGCGACCAGATCCACCGGCGTGAGGTGGATGTTCACGCCGCGGACGCCGCCGCCCACGGACACGACCGGTTCGTTCGCCGCTGATGCGTCGAGGACCACCGGCCAAGCGTGGCTCGAACCGAACGGCGTGATCGTGTAGCGGACATAGCCGGTCACGGCCTGGGCCTCGTCGGCGTCGGGCAGCGACATGCGGCTGACACCCAGGTGCGCCCTGAGCTTCGGCCAGTCGAACCGCCGGCCAGCGGGCACGAGCACGAACAGGTAGTCGTCCTCACCGCGGCGCACCACGATCGTGCGGAGCAGCGCCTGCAGCGGGATGCCCTGGAGCTGCGCCGCCTCCTCGGCGCTGCCCGCCGGCTCCGTCGTCACGACGCGATGAGCGACGCCGCTCGCGCGCGCGGCCGCGACCGCCGGGCTCTCAGTGCTCATGTCGCGGCCGCCAGCCCTGCCTCCAGCTCGCTGAATTCCGGATGAACGGGTAGGCGGCCTGCTCCTGGAGCCACGCCGCGGCGATCGCCCGCCGCTTCTCGTCATCGTCGGGCGTCCAGACGGCCGAGGCAAAGAGCGGCGAGCGCTGGACGGTCTCGTCCGAACCCATGGCCCGATCGTACCGTCTGGCAGGCGGGCCGAAACCCGAGATAAGCGGCAGCTAATCGGTCCCAGATACCCTCGCCCTGATCAACCGGCGGTGTCGCCAGGACGCACCAGGACTCCGATAGTCCTAGGCCGACCGGTACCTTCGTCCGGATTGTGGGCACTCAGACCGGCTCGTACGTTGACGGTCCCTTCGATCCCGAATGGGACGCAATCATTCGACTCAGTCATCAGGAGTGCCACCTCGATGAAGCACAAGCTGCAGAAGGCTCTCAGCCTCGCGCTTGCCATCGCCCCGCTCGCGGCCATCGCTCTGGTCGAAGCGGCGATCAAGCGCTGGTAGGCGCCTCACCACAGACCAACCTCCCGACCGGCCCAGGTCGGGACATCAACGCCGAACGAGACCCGGGATCCTCCCCCGGGTCTCTTCGCGTTTCCGCCTGGTGAGCGCGCGAAGCCGCTAGCGCGCGGCGACGAGGTCCAGGCGGACTGCGACCATCGCCGCCTCGACGCGACCCGAGGCACCGAGCTTCGAGAGGATGTTGCCGACGTGGACGCCGACGGTCTTCTGGCTGATGAACAGGCGTTCGCCGATCTCGCGGTTCGTGCGGCCATCGACGATCAGGCTCAGGACCTCGCGCTCTCGGGCTGACAGCCCGAAGGCGTTGCCGGCACGTCGCTCGGGCTCGGCGAACGCAGCGGCGATCCCGGCATCGATGACCGGCACGCCGTCGTCGGGTGCTCCGGCAACCGCGTCCGCGGCGCTCTCCGGCAGGGTGATCAGCGCTCGGCGCGCCAGCTCGCGGACCTCGCGAGCCAGCGGCGCCGCTCCCAGCTCCGCCGCGATCCGGGCCGCTTCACGAATGGGCTTCCGGGCAGCAACGCGACCGCTCCGCGCGTCGTTCCCCGTGAGCGCGGCCTCGGACTGGCGCCAGCGCGCCTTCGCCACCTCGTAGGGCACGTCGAGCCGCTCCCAGGCGCGCGCAACCGAGTCCCAGATGACCGGCTTGTCACGGCCGTCGACTCGAGCCGCATAGCCGCGGGCCGTGGCCAGGTAGGCATCGGCTTCCTGGCGCGACGGCGCTTCGGCCGGAACGCCTGAATCGCGCACCGCCGCTTCAGCCGCAGCGAGCGTCGTGGCGGCGTTCGCGCGGGCCGCCGCCAGGGCGGCCAGATCCCGGCGATCGCGCGCATCGGCGACGACCGCCGCCTGGACTTCCTCGTAGACCGCCGCGAGCCGCGCGACGGCGACCCAGTCTTCGCCGCCCCGGACGAGGCTCCAGCCAAGCTCTGCCGCCCGCGCGGCATCGTTGACGTCGCCGCGCCACAGCGCGAACGCTGCGGCGGTGCGGCTGGCGGGCACCTCGGATTGCGGGTCGGGTGCCTTGCGCAGCTCGAGCAGCAGCCGGCCGAGCAGTCGAGCGGCGCGTTCGTCCGAGGCGGTTTCGACCTCCAGCTCAGCGAGCGTGACCGCTGCCTCGGCGAAGGCCTCCGGGCCGAGGCTCCATTCGAGCGCCGTTCGAACGACGTCGCGCGCCTCGGCCCAGCGTCCGGCGAGGAAGAGCGGCGCGGCGAAGTTGCCGCGAATCGCGTTGCCGTACGACGCTTCGAGACCGTCATCGCGAACCTCGTCCAGCGCCGACATCGCCGCGGCGATCGAATCCTCGCGCCGGCCCAGCACGTTCAGCGCGGTCGTCAGGTTCGCCGCCGCGCGGAACGCGTCCTCGACCCGGCCCAGCTCGCGGGCGATGCCATGCGCCTGCTCGAGGAGCGGGATCGCTGCGGCGGCGTTCGCACCCCACGCCTCGACGATCGCGAGCGTGGTCAGGGCGTGGCCCTCCCAGGCCCGCGCCTCGCTTCCGGCCGCGCGGGCCAGCTTGACCGCCTCGCGGGCTCGTTCTCCGGCCTCGGCGAAGCGCCCGTCGAGCATGAGCGCCTGGCTGAATGAGGCGACGATGGGCGCGCGTTCCGCCGGGCTGGCTCCGGCGACGAGCTCGGCCGCGCGACGGTGATCCGTGATCGCCGCGGCGTGGTCGCCGAGGGCCCTGCGGACACGTCCGAGCCGCTCGTGGACGCCGGCGACGAGGACCCGGTCGCCGCGCTCGTCGAGCCGGCCCTGCGCGGCCACGAGATAGGCGAGCGCCCGGCGAGGCCGTCCGGCGGCGATCGAGAGATCCGCGGCGCGGATGAGCAGCTCCGCTCCCGCCGCACGGTCCGTGTCGCCATCGGCGCCCAGCTCGATCGCCGCCTCGAGCGCGGCCAGCGCGTCGCCGGGCGATCCGCAACCTTCGGCATCGCGCGCCGCGTCGAGCGCCGCGCTGCGGGCCTGATCCGGCTGGTGTGCGGATCGCCAATGCTCGAGGCTGACGGCCGGTCGGTCGGCGAACGCCGCGGCCATCGCCGCATGGATCCGCCGCAGCTGTGCCGGCAGGAGATCCGCGACGATCGCCGCCGCGACGAGCTCGTTGGCGATCGCGAGACCATCATCCGGGCCGTTGACCACGAATTGGTTCTCGATCGCCTCGTCGAGGCCCGCCCGGAGGTCTGCGTCCAGGTCGGCGGTGCCGCGACGGGGTCCGCTCGCCGAACGTGGCGGCAGGCCGCCGACGGCTCGCTCGTATTCCGCCGCAACCGCGGCCAGCTGCGTCGGTGTCAGGGGCTCAGCGGCCGGGGCAATGAACCGCAGGACCCTCCGGCATTCCGTCGTCCGGATCGCGAGCCGCGCCCCGACAAGCTCCTCGATCGACGTCCCGAGCGACACCCCCGCGAGCTCGCGTCGCGCCAGGAGAACCTGCTCGGCGACCAGTGGATTTCCTGACGAACGCTCGGCGACGAGGAGGAGGACGGCGCCGCTCGGCTGGCCGCCGTCGAAGGCGTGGACGAACTCGGCGAGCTCGTTCTGGCCGAGCGGGCCGACCTCGACGCGTTCCGGCGGGAACTGGCTGTCGGCGATCGCGGCAAGGTCGTCGAGGAACGGGTGGCCGCGCGAGAGCGCGTCCGGGGCATACGACATGAGGACACAGAGGCGCGAGCGACGTCGGACGCGCGCGAGGAAGACCGCGACCTCGCGCGTGGCGGCATCCGCGAGGTGCACGTCCTCGATCGTCAGCAGCACCGGTGCATGGCGGCTGGCCCGCTCGAGGACGCCGAGGATCGCCTCTGCGGTCCAGGCGACCTGGCGCTCATTCGGGATCTGCAACGGGCGCTGGCCGAGCAGACCGGCGGCCTCGAAGCGCGGCCGGAGCCCCGGCATGATCCGCAGCAGCGGCTCGGCGGCGCGGCTGACGATTGCCCCGAGCGCGGCGTCGTCGAGGCCAGCGAGGAACGACTCGAGCGCTGGCGCGAGCGGTGCGTACGGCACGCCGGACCGACCCGCAAAGGCGCGTGCGCGGATGACCGCGAATGGCGACGACATGCCCGCGACCCGGTCGACGACCTCGTCGACGAGCCGGCCAACGCCGACGACGCCCGGGCCGGCGATCAGGATCGTCGAGCGCTCGCCACCCGCCGCGATCTCGAGGCTCGCGGCGACTCGGGCAAGCTCGCGCTCACGCCCAACGAAGCCCGCGCGCCCGGACGTCCCCGTCATGCGGGCATCGTGCCACAGCGCACCGGCCCCGGAGACATCCAATCGGGCCCGCCGGGCAACGATTTGGGGCGAAGGCGTGGCGTCGGCGCGCCGCCCGCGAACGAGCCGGCGTCGGTTAGGCTCGATCGGTGCTGAAGCCAGCCGACGATGCTCCCGTCCGGGTCCCCCACCCCGACAACCAGCTGAACGAGCTCACCGGCGAGGAGTGGCTGTACTTCACCAAGTCCGTCTGGACGACGGCCTATCCCTCGGAGCTCGGGCATGCCCGCCGGAAGAGCCACGGCGCGAACAAGCCGCCACGGCTGATGGCCAGGCTCATCGAGTTCTTCACGAAGAGTGGCGAGCTGGTCCTCGACCCCTTCGCCGGGACCGGCGGGACGCTGCTCGGCGCCGCGATCTCGCGCGGGCCGCGCCGCGCGCTCGGGATCGAGCTCGATCCGCGCTGGGCCACGATCTATGCCGACGTCGTCGCCGAGGCGCTCGAGGCGCAGGCCGGCAACGGACCCCAGCTCGTCGACCTCGGCGAGCGAGACCCGGGCGGCCCACGTTCGTTCGACCCGTCCGGCTGCGAGCTGCGCGTCGGCGACGCGCTCGAGGTCCTGCCGACGCTCGAACCCGATTCGGTCGACTTCGTCGCCACCGACCCGCCGTACAACGTCCAGCTGCCGATGACGATGGCCGGCGGCAAGCTCTCCGAGGCTCACGCGAATCGCCGGACCGACTATGCGATGGTCTCGACGAACGCCGCCGACCTCGCGAACCAGCCAAGCTACGAGGCCTACCTCGACCGGATGGGCGCCGTCTTCGGTGAGCTGGTCCGGGTTCTCGCCCCGAGCCGCTACTGCGCGGTCATCGTGCGCGACGCCTACATCGACGGACGGTACCGCTTCACCGGCGCCGACCTCAGCGAACGGGCGCTGTCGGCCGGGCTCGTGCCGAAGGGCGATCTCGTCTGGTACCAGGCAGGCACGCGGCTCCGGCCATACGGCTATCCACGGACGTTCGTGCCGAACATCACCCACCAGCACATCGTGATCCTGCGCAAGGAAGGGCCGCGAAGGGCCCGGCGTCAGGCGGAGGCGCGGACTCCGGGCGAGACCTGATCCCCGAGCGTCATCCGGTGCAACCAGCCGGCGCGGCCGTCCGGCGCCCGGACGAACCAGAAGAGTCCGGACCGCTCGCAAAGCTCGACTTCGTCGCCGGCGCCAAGGTCGCCGACCGCGATGCCCATGACTTCGTCGGGCCGGTCGAGGAGTCGGACCGTCGCGTAGCGGATGAGACGACGCTCGTTCGTGGACGCGGTGTCGTAGCCAAAGGACAGCGCGGGTCGCGGCGCGAGGCCTGAGTCCCGGATCGGGTCGTGCTTGCGGGCCTCGAGGAGCGACGGCCGGCGCCAGCGCGGCATCATCAGCTCCGGATCCAGGGGTTCGGGCACGAGGCCGGACGACGGGACCAGCCCCAGCCCGGCCGCGGCCGCGGCCTGGAGTGCTTCCGCCGAGGCCGGCATCTCCTCGTCTCGACGACGCTTGCCAAAGAGCGAGAAGGCCATCCACACGCCCACCGCGGCAGTCGAGCCGAGGGCGCTCGCGACGACGGGCAGCTGCAGCCCGCCGCCGCCCGGCAGGAGCGCGGCGACCGGGTCGGCGCCCACGCCGTGGAGGTAGTCGGTCAGCAGTACGAAGAACCCGACGCCGGTGCCCGGCGCGACCGGCGGGAACAGCGGGTCGCCACCGCTTGCGCTGCCATCACCGGAGCCACCAGCACCGGAGCCACCGGAGCCACCCGCGCCATCGGGGCCCGTGCCACCGCCCGGCGAACCGGAGCCACCGCCGTCACCACTCACGAAACCGGCCGGCGCCCAGCCGAACCCGGTGCCGCCACGGCCGTCATCGTCGGTTGCGTCGCTTGTGCCGCCGCGGCCGTCGTCGCCCTCGCCCGTGTCGGTGATCGAGCCGGGCGTCGCCGTGGAGCCACCGGGCGTCGTCGTTCCGCCGCCCGTGCCGGGTGTCGGCGCGGGCGCCGGCCCGGGATTCGAATGTGGCGGCGGTGGGGGAGGAGGCGGTGCTGCGATCGTCACCGTGCCGGCGGCCAGCTGGTCCGTGAACTTTTCGAAGTCGGAGGCCTGGAAGGCGATCGCATACGTCCCGACGGCAAGCTTGCCCGTCCAGCGGTACCGGACACCGTCGCGATAGCTCGTGTTGCTCACGGCCGTCATCTCGTGGACGGCCGCACCGACCGAAACACGCACGTACTGGGGCGGCTTGTCGCTGTGATTGCGGTAGGTGACCTCGAGCGTGATCGTCGTTGCCGTCGTGCCCGTCGTGGGGCTCACGAGCGGCTGCTCGAGCTTCGTTGGACCCTGCGCGCCGAGCGTCGGGGCGGCGAGGAGGAGGAGGATCGCCAGCACGCCAAGCGGCACCGCGAGGCTGCGGCGAACGCTGCCGCGGGCCCGCTGGGCGCTGGTCATGCGAACGTCAGCCACGAACACCTCCGGCGCCTGCACGGATTCTGCTCAGGCGCTCAGCCGAGCATGCTCGGGCGACCACACGCCAGCAATGGTACCGGCGTCCGGTGCGCGCCCTGACGGTCGGGCTGGCGTGGGCGGGTCCGGTGCAGTCTGGTGCGGTCGATGGCCCGGACGCCGATCCGGACTGGTTCGAACCGGTCATGTCTCCCCCAGACCGGAAGGTGCACGATCCGGGCATGCAGGTCTTCTCCCCGGCACGGATCGACCGTGCCCGGCCCCGCATCGCCTCGATCGCGCTGGGCCTCATCTTCGGCACGATCCTCCTGGTCATCGGCCTCGTTATCGCGTACCTGGTCTTCGCGACCCCGATGCTCAACGCCCTCCTGCCGCCCGGCCGGCCCTCGGTCACACAGCTCGCGGTCGGGATGCTCGCATGGACGTTCGCGCTCGCTTCGCCGGCCGCGTTCGCGCTGCTCGGCGCCGCCCGGCTCGCGAACGCGTTCACCGACCTCTCGGCCAGGAAGCCGAAGCCGACGCCGGCCGTCGCCGCACGTGCCGCCTTCGGTGACGATCATGCCGTTGCGCTGAGCGTCCGCCTGCCCGACACCACCCGCCCGATCGACGAGCTCGTCATCGGCCCATTCGGCGCTGCCGTCATCGAGTCCCTGCCCCGACCGACGGTCGCTCGCTTCCACGCTCGGCAGTGGGAGCTGCGCGGGCGAGACGGCCGCTGGCGGCCGATGGATAACCCGCTCGAGCGCGCCGCCCGCGACGCCGAATCGGTTCGACGCTGGTTCTCGAGCGATGACAGCGACCACATCGTCAAGGTCTTCGCGGCGGTCGTCGGGACCGATCCGAGGATCGAGCGGACATCGGACTGTGCCTACATCGGCCCCGGAGAGGTGGCCGCATGGATCGCCGGGCTGCCGGCCCAGCGGATGCTCACGTCGGATCGCCGGGAGCGCATCCTCGAGATCGTTCGCCGCGCGGTCTGACGACGAGCGCCGACGGCGGGCGCGAAGACTTGCTGCGGTCTGCGATCGATTGGTAGGGGAGCCTGGACTCGAACCAGGGACCGGCCGTGTATAAGACGGCTGCTCTCACCAACTGAGCTACTCCCCCGCCGCGATCCTACACCGGCCGCGAGCCGGGATCGGGAGTGCTGAACGAGCCGGCCGTTCGGCCGGCAGAGGACCGGCAGAGGAGATGCCCGCCTAGGCGCTGCGGCGAACCTCGAGGTCGGCCGTGTCGCGAAGGTGGATGCCACCGCCAGCCATCCAGGCCCGGTCCGGGATCGTTGCGACGAACGCTCGCTCGTCGACGGTCATCTCGGCCGCGAGGGGCAGGGCGTCCGGGTCGAACGGTCGCGGGCTGTCGTCCACGTGCCTCGGCGGCCGGGCGTAGGCCGGCTGGCCGTAGAGGTGCGGGAGGGCGATGTGCTGCTGCTGGTCGTCGATCGCCACGCGCGTTGCGATGCCCCGGTCAGGCGCCGGCGCTGCTCGGGATCCCGGCCCGTGCGGCGAGGGCGCAATCGCAGAGTAACAAGGCCGAATGGCGGTTGACTAGTCCACTTTTGGGTCACGCCGTTTCATCGGCGCAACACGGCTGCTCGGCGACGAGCGGCGTTCGATCGTGGCGGTTCGGCTCAGACGAGCAGCGGCCGGAGCACCTGGAGGACCAATACGAGCACCAGGTAGGCGACCGGGACGGCGGCAAAGAACCCGAGGGCGGCGCTCCACCCGGAGCGCGTCGACCGGCTGCCGGAGCCCGTCGGCTGGGGCACGACGAGGTACGTCACGACGGCGCCCGAGGCGAGAACGATGGCGACGTCCAGGACGAGGAACAGCAGCCGCAGGTCACCGCCCGGCAGGACCGCGCCGCGGGTCAGGGCGACGTCATACGCCAGAAAGGCAACTCCGAGGGCCACCGCTACCACGAGGCTCGAGAGGACGGCCCGGACGATCGGCCGCGGCGGGTTTCGGAGCTGCCGCCAGCGGATCTCGAGCCACGAACGACGCGGCGGCGCGCTCACGTGCTGTGGACGATCTCGAGCGTGCGACGGGCCGGGATCGTGTCCGGTGTATGCGCGGCGAGGAAGGCGACCGCCGCCGCGAAGCGGTCCAGCTCGTCCTCCGAGTTGAAGAAGCCGACGCTCGCCCGAACCGCATCGAGGGCGGTGATGCTGCGGACGACCGCGAATGCCCGCGAGGCGAGCTCCTCGACCGCCGTCTCGGCCGGCCAGCCGGCGATCCGGAACGTCACGAGGGTCGACATCCGGTCAAGCGGCGTCAGGAGCTCGACACCGCGAATCGCGGCAAGGGCGTCGGCGGTTCGCCGAGCGAGGCGTAACCCGCGCCCGTGGACGAAGTCGAAGCCGACGAACATCGCGAGCCAGCCGATGCTCCGGGCAAGTCCCACGACTGAAGGCCGGTGGTAGCCGGAGAACATGAACCGCCGCGCATCCGGGTGCGGTTCCCAGAGGCCCGTGACGTCGAAACGGGCCTGGCCGTGGCCCCCGCTGTAAGTCCGTTTGGCGCGCTCGAGCATCGACGGAGCGACCCAGAGCGCGCCAGTGCCCTCGGGTCCGAGGAGCCACTTCTGGCCGGCGACGGCGTAGAAGTCCGCGCCCAGTGAGCCGACGTCGACGGGCATCGCGCCGGCGGCCTGGGCGCCATCGACGGCGAGGACGACGCCGCGGGCCCTCGTGAGCTCCGCAATCCTGGCAATCGGCAGCCGGGCCCCGGTCGTCCACAGCACGTGCGACAGGGCCACGAGTCGGGTTCGAGGCGTGATCGCGGCATCGATGGCCGCCAGCGTCCGCTCATCGTCGCCGCCGTCACCGATGTCGAGGACGTCGAGCTCGACGCCGAGGCGGTCGCGGATCGTCGCGAGGGGCCCGACCACCGCCGGGTGCTCGTGTCCCGTGGTGACGATGCGATCGCCCGCCGCCCAGTCGAGCGACCAGGCGGCGATGTTCATGCCGTCGGTGGTGGCATGGAGGAGCGCGACCTCGTCGATCTGACCGCCGATCGCCGCGGCGACAGCCGCGCGGGCCTCGTCGATCCGACCGAGGGTCTCGTGCCAGTACGGCATGTCGGCCCGGCCCGTCGCGAGCTCGTACGCGGCGATCTCGTTCATCGCCGCAGCGGTTTCGGCGGGCAACGGCCCGACCGAGCCGGTGTTCAGCTGGATCGCGGCCGCGAGCGACGGCAGCCCGGACCGGACGGCGGCGAGCTTCGCCGCATCGTCCATGAACGGGGAGACCACGTCCGTATGATACCGACGATGCCTCACCGCCCAGACCGACCAGGCCCGCCGTGCTGCTGACCGGCTTCGCGAGGCCCGAGCTGCTCGCATCCACCGAATGGCTGGCCGAGCAGATCGGAAAGCCCGAGGTCCGGATCCTGGACGTCCGCTGGCGACCGGACGGCAGCGCGCGTGATGTGTTCTCCGCGGGCCACGTCCCCGGGGCCGTCTACCTCGACTGGCGACGCGACCTCATCGCGGAGGGCGGTGACGCCACGAACGCGATCCTGCTGGCGCCGCCGGACCAGGTCGCAGCGTCGCTCAGCGCGGCGGGCGTCGGCGACGGGACCACAACCGTGCTCTACGACGACACTTTGAACCTCTACGCGGCGCGCACGTGGTGGAGCATGCTCGCCTACGGCTTCGGCTCGACTCGACTGCTTGACGGTGGCTGGCCGGCCTGGCTCGCGGAGGGCCGTCCCGTCTCGAACGCGGTCGTGCCGCCGGCGCAGGTTGCGTTCACGCCACGGGCGAACTCACGCATCCGGCTCACCACCGCGGACGTCCGCGGCCTCCTCGGCTCGGGCGACACCCTGATCCTCGACGCGCGGGCGCCGGCGGAGTATCGCGGGCTCGAGGGCAACGCCCGGCGGCTCGGCCACATCCCGGGTGCGATCAACGTGCCGGTCGGGGCGATGCGCCGCGAGGGCAGCCAGCACGTCCGCGACGCGGCCGGCATCCGCGACATGCTGCTTCGGGCGAACGTGCCGCGCGGCCGACGGATGGTCTGCTACGACGGCTCCGGCGTTGCTGCCGCGAAGCTCGCGTTCGTGCTCGCGCTCATGGGCTACGACGACGTCGCCGTCTATGACGGCGGCTGGGCTGAGTGGGGCGACCGGCTGGATCTGCCGGTCGACCGCTGAGGACCGGGGAGCCTCAGCCCTCCCAGGGCATCAGGATCTGGGCCCGCGAGTGGTTGATCGCGACCATCGTCGCCGAGGCCTTCGGCTCGCCGACACGATCTGACCAGTACGTCGCCTCGGTCATCGGCAGGAAGTTGCCGACGAGCTCATTGAGCGCCTCGCGAACGGTCCGCTCCGGCAGGACATGGAGCCGGCCGGAGACCTTGAACGGCGGAATCGTCACGAGCGCGAACTCGGGCACCTTCGGCGTTCGTAGCTCCGGCACGGATTCCACGGTCGTGTCGGCGACGGCAAACAGCACCGCCGCCAGGTTGATCTGGGCGAACGGCGCCGTGACCTGCTCGTCCCGATGCCCGAACTCGGCGAGCGTCACATCGGCGAGGACGATGAAGCCATCCTCGGCCTGGTTGAGCATGTCGGTCACGCGGCGCTGCCGGGTGCCGATCGTCCCGCGCGCGACGTAGGCATCCGTGTAGAGCGTGAGCTGGACCCGCTGCTCCGCTCCAACGACCGCGTCGAACATCGGCGCGTCGAACATCGCGGTCGAGTCTAGCGGCGCGACCGGGCCGCGACCGGTCGAACGGCCTTCACAGGACCGTCAGGTGGTGCGTCCGCACCACGGGCGGCCGCGGTGACGAGGTGCTCGGCGCCGGACTGGAGGCTCTCATACAGCTGGCGCACGGTCTCGAGCGTGTCAGCTTCGGTGGCGGCCTTGTCGGTTCGGATCCGGGCGATCCGTGGGAAGCGCAGCGCGAAGCCGGAGCGATGGCGCGTCGAGCGGAGGATGACGTCGAACGCGACCTCGACGACGACCGTCGGCTCGACGACGCGGTAGCGGCCGTGGCGGCTGACGGTGTGGGCCTCGAACCACTTCGTCATGTCGGCGATCTCGGCGTCGGTCAGGCCGCTGTACGCCTTGCCGATCGTGACGAGGGCGCCGGTCGCCTCGTCGCGGACGGCGAACGTGTAGTCCGAGAGCACGCCGTGACGCTTGCCGTGGCCGACCTCGACGCCGACGACGACGCAGTCGATCGTCGCGAGCGCCTTCTTCATCTTCAGCCAGCCGAGCCCACGGCGGCCGGGTGAGTAGATGCTCGTCGGGTCCTTGACCATGAGGCCCTCGTTGCGCCGCTCGCGAGCGTCCCCGAACGCCGCCTCCAGGGCGTCAACCGAGTCGGCTGAGACAAGGTGCGAGCGGGCGAACCGCCCGCCGTTGCCGGCCAGCGGCAGGTCGAGCCCGTCGAGGGCGCTTCGACGTTCGGTCAGCGGCGCTTCCAGCAGCGCGACGACCGGTGCGCGTCCGCCGGCGCCAAGCCCCAGGACATCGAACGCGACGTAGATCACGGGGATCTCGGCGAGGATCGCCGCCGACGGAGCCTTCCGGCCGAGACGCGCCTGGAGCGCGATGAACGGCAGCACGACGCCGTCGCGCCAGGCCAGGATCTCGCCGTCGAGGATGCCGTCCCAGGCGAGACCCTTCGCGCCCTCGACGACCTCCGGGAACTGGTTCGAGACGTCGTGCAGGTCGCGCGAGTAGAGGCGGACCTCCGTTCCGCGGCGGTGGAGCTGGCAGCGGATGCCGTCGTACTTGTCCTCGACCCAGACCTCGGGGCCGAGCCGTTTCAGGATCTCGGCAGCGTCCTCGGCCGGCGAGGCGAGCATGAACTTGAGCGGATGGAACAGCGCCAGCTCGGCGGTCCCGAGGCGATCGTCACGGGCCAGTGCAGCGAGCCGCCCGACGTCCCCGACGAGCATGCCGGTCCTCTTGACCGCGGCGATGTCACGATCGAAGGCCTTCGCGATCGCGGCCTCGACGAGGCCCTCGCGGAGGCCGATTCGCAGATCGCCCGACAGGACCTTGACGACGCCCTTGGCGGTGATGGGATCGCAGCGCTCGAGGAGCGCCGCGAGGAGGGCGGCCTTCTTCGCCGGCCCGGATGTGGATTCGATCTCGGCGAACGTCGCGGCCACCTCGGCGAGGCTTGGCGAGCGCTCCGGTTCGGGTTCGTGGCCGGCATCCCGGAAGACGTCCTCGATCGACTGGCCGAGGTCGGATGAGCGGTCGTAGGCCGCCCCGAGATCCTCACGGTCGGCGCCGGTCACTGCGGTGACGGCGGACGAGATCGCCGCCCAGCCGAGGCCGGTCGCGCGCTGGTCCGCCTCGGCGAACGGGCGGCCGGTGAGGAAGACGGCAGCGATCGACAGGTCGTCCGGCGAGAGGCCGCCGAAATACTCGGCGATCAGCGCCGTCTTCTCGCTCGTCCGGGAGGTGGCTGCCACGCGGCCCGCGAGCTCGCTCCAGCGGCGCATGGCGGCGATGCTATACCGTTCCTTCGTGGTCCACCGTTCATGGTTTCCGAGCGTTCTCGAGGGTGAAACGGTGGTCCTGCGGCGCCACGAACCCGAGAACCTGGACGCGTTTCGGCGCTGGTATTCGGACGCGGAGGTGGCTCGCCTCGCCCGCTACCAGGACGGTCCGATGCGGATCGAGGAGATCGACCGCTTCTTCCAGGCCCGGGCCCTCGGCAGCGAATCGCTCGCGATGGCGATCCACGTCCGGGCGAGCGATCGGCTCATCGGTTCCTGCGCGTTCAGCCAGATGGACGCGGACAACGGCTCGGCGCTCTTTCACATCACGATCGGTGAGAAGCGCGAATGGGGCCGCGGCTACGGGACAGAGGCGACGCGGCTCATGCTCGAGCACGCCTTCAATTCGCTCGGCCTGCACCGGGTGGCGCTCGCCGTCTTCGAGTTCAACGAGCGCGCCGTGCGGGCCTACAGGCGCAACGGCTTCAAGGTCGAGGGCCGGGCGCGTGAGGCGATCTGGCGCGACGGCCGCTGGTGGGACGAGCTGTCAATGAGCATCCTCAACTCTGAGTGGCGCGCGAAGCACCCGGCCAGGCCAGCCCCCGAAGCCGTCGGCGCCGGAGTGCGCCAGGGCGTGGCCGCCCGGCTGCTCGGGCGCTGACGTGGGCGAGACCGACCCGGCCGAAGCGGCGCGAGCCGCGTTCCGGGCGCACGTCGAGGCGAAGGGCCACTCGGTCGACAACGCGAAGCTCGCGGCCGACGCCCTGGAGGCCGCGTTCCGCCAGGGCGCGCTCGCCCGCACACCGCTGATCGACCAGATGCTCACGGACCTGATGGTCGCGCTCGAGCAGGACGAGGGCCAGAAGCTCGGTGGCAAAAGCGCCGAGGCGGCGCGCTTCATCCTCCGGGCGATCTCACGCGAGCTCGATCGCGGCTGACGCGGGTTCGCGGGTCGCCGTCCCGACCCTTTTTCCGACGCACGCTACGAACACCCATTCGTATGTACCCGGCGCTGCATATCGAACGGGCGGAGCGATGGATACGAACACGCATTCGTACGAATCGGTGTTCGTAGGGCGTCGGCAGGAAACGTTGTGTTGCCCGGCACCGCCGGCCGGCGCGTGATGTGTCAACACGGCAACGAATCTGCCGCTTTCTTGCTTCGAAACGCCTTCAGCCCCGCACTTTCCGCACGGCACTGGCAACTGAGCCGCGACTTTCGGGTGATTCGTTGCATCCATGACGCACGCCGGCCCGGGGAGGCGCTAGGACGTCTCGCGACGCCGCGGAAGAATTGGGGCTTGACTCTCGACCGACCCGAGGGTCCACGATGGCGGCGATGGACGACACCGAGCTCCTCCCGATCGGCCGCTTCGCGCGGCTGAGCGGGCTGTCGATCGGGGCGCTGCGGCATTACGACGAGCTGGACCTGCTCCGGCCCGCCGAGGTCGACGCCGCGACGGGCTACCGGCGGTATCGCCGCGATCAGCTCGACACGGGCCGGGCGATCGCGCGCCTGCGCGACCTCGAGGTCCCGCTCGACGAGATCCGGCTCGTCCTCGCTGCCGACGATCCGGGCGACCAGCGCCGCCGCGTGGCGGAGCATCGCTCCCGAATCGAAGCACGCATCAACCGCCTGACCCGCGTCCTCCACGTCCTCGGTCAGCTCAGCTCAGGAAAGGAACCCCTCGTGTCCGAAGCCACCGCCACTCCCGCCGCCGATCTTGACACCGCCGCGCACCGCCGCCTCGGGGTCGACCTGTTCAACTTCACGTGGACGCTCATCGAGAAGCCGGATCGCAGCCCGGAAGAGACCGACACGATGATCCACGCCGCGCACGCGTCGCGGTATCACTGGTCGAAGGCCGGCACGACGCTCAACCTCGGCCGTGGCGAGTGGCAGGTCTCGCGTGTCTATGCCGTCCTCGGTCGGGCCGAGCCCGCACGCTGGCATGCCGCCCGTTGCCTGGCCTACGTCGAGGCCGCCGCTGCCGCCGGCGAGACCGAGGACTGGGACCTCGCGAGCGCCTACGAGGCGATGGCCCGCGCGGCCGCGATCGCGGGCGAGAGGGATGAGGCGATCTCCTGGCGCGACCGTTCGCGCGGCGAGCTCGCGAGGATCGCCGATCCCGGTGACCGCGAGGTCGTCGAGGGCGACCTCGCGACGCTGCCGATCTGAATCGACGAGCGGCTCGGGGATTCCCTGAGCCGCTCGCCAAGGTTTGAGGCGCGGCGCGCGTGCGCCGCCGGAGCCGGCCCTACTGGGGCAGGTCCTCGAAGTCGACGATGCCGACATAGGTGTCCTGGTTCGGGCTGGTGACGCCGGGGTTGCCCCGGGAGTCCGTCCAGACCGTGTAGGTCCGGCCCTGGTCGTCGACGGCCGTGCCCTCGTAGTCGCCGATGAACGAACCGGCGAAGAGGATGTACGGGTTGGACGACTCGGACGAGATCCGGATCTGCTGGCCGAAGTCGTCAGCCGAAGTCTTCAGCGCCCAGTCGAAGCAGACCACGGCGTTGGCACGATCCGGGTCCGTCGGAACGACAAACTCGCCGGTGTCCGCGTCTCGCTCGACGATGCCGCAGCGGCGGTCAGCGCCGATCGACGTCGCGTAATCGCGAGTGAAGTAGCCAACCGAGATCAGACCGCCATTCGCGCCAACCGACGGGAAGACCTTGTCCGCCGCCGTGCTGGTGATCGTCCGGGCCGCCGACCAGGTCGTGCCGTCGCTCGACGTCACGAGCTTGACCTGGTTCGAGGTCACGCCCTCGAAGTGGTCGTCACCGGTGCCGCAGTTGCCGGCACCCTCGTCGTCCGTCCAGACAATCGCGATGAGGTCGTTCGTCGGGTCGATCGCCATCGACGGGTAGCTGTTCATCCGAATCTGGGCATTCGTCAGGGTCTGGCGGTCCTGGCCGCCGGGCTCCTGGATCGGGTAGCAGTCGAGATCGTCGAAGACGCGCGCGATCTCGGTATTCGTGAACGTCACGCCACCGTCCTCAGAACGGGCGACGACGAGCGCGTCGGTCGTGTAGTTGTTCACGGGGCTCGTGGCCTCGTAGGCGACATAGAGCGTGCCGTCCGAGGTTGTCCCGACCTGGGAGCCCTGGTTGAATGGATGCGCGGCATCGGACACCGGCATGACCGGCGTCCAGCTCTTGCCGCCGTTCGTGGACTTCGACATCACGATCGGTGACTGCACGTAGCTGAAGCCGCGCGGGCCCTGGTAGAACTTCGTCCACGTGACGTAGACGGTGCCGTCCGGACCGACGCTCAGCCATTCCTTGTCGTAGAACCAGTTGCCGGCGGACTGGTAGTTGACCAGGACCGGATTCGTCCAGTGGAGGCCGCCGTCGGTCGACTTCGAGACGGCGATGCCGGACGCCTGGTGCGCCGGGAACTGGTCGAAGAAGTACGTCAGCCCGGAGAAGTACAGCGTTCCATCGGGTCCGAACGCGAGCACCGGGTCGCCACCGCAACCGGTCGTCTTGAAGACACCCTTCGCGCCGGTCGGCGCGGACCAGCCGGGCAGGATCACGTCCTGCCACGTGGCGCCGGCGTCCATGCTTACGTACGCGTAGCAGCGGAACTCGAAGCGGTAATCGTTCGCGCTCGTGACGATGTTGTTCCGGTTGGTCGGGTTGATGACGATGTTCTGTTCGTTCTGGGGGTTCCAGCAGGACGTCCCGTCCGCGAACTCGAACTCCGTGTCATTGACGATGACGTCGTGCTCCCAGCTCTGGAGCGAGCTGTAGAAGTTCTCGTCGCCCGCGAAGGGCTCGAAGCGACAGCGCGAGAAGAGGAACTGGTCACCCGTCACCGGATGCTCCTCGGCCTCCTCCTCGAAGTGCTGCAGGTCGCGCCGCTCGGACGCCTCCAGACCCTCGTTCTCGACCTGCTCCTCGTCAATCGAGGCATGGAAGCGATCGTGGGGTCCGGACGCCGCGACGACCGATCCGGTCATGAGAGCGGCGCCCGCTAGGGCGACGAGCGCGCCGATGAGGCCAAGCCGGCGCAGGGACGTGTCGAGTCCGGGGGACAACATCGATTCTCTCCTCCGATGCTGGGACCGCGTCGCCCGGCGGGGGCTCGGGCGCGGGCGCCCATCCTGCATCGGATACCGAATCCTTGCTTGGCGGGTTCGAACGGCCTGTTGCGGCTGCGCAACGCAAGTCGCGCGATGATATGCGGATGACGACAGACTTCCGCTTCGGGATCATGCTCGCGCCGCAGGCGACGACGTGGCCGGCGATGGTCGCGGCGGCGGAGCGCGTCGACCGTCTCGGCTACGACCACCTCTGGACGTGGGACCACCTCTACGCGATCCTCGGCGACCCGCAGGTGCCGATCTTCGAGGGCTACGCGATCCTCGCCGGTTGGGCGGTGGCGACGAAGCGGGTGGGACTCGGCCTGCTGGTTGGTGCCAACCCGTTCCGCAACCCCGGCGTCGTCGCGAAGGCGATCGCAACCCTCGACCACGTCAGTGGCGGCCGCGCGATCGCCGGGCTGGGCGCCGCATGGTTCGATGATGAGCATCGCGCGCACGGCCTCGACTTTGGCGCGAGCGTCGGTGAGCGCCTCGCCTGGCTCGAGGAATCGGCGAGCGCGATCCGGGCTCTCCTGGACGGTCAGGCCGTGACCTCGGAGCCGGGTGCCCACTACCGGTTCGACGGGCTGGCCCAGTGGCCGCCGCCGATCCAGCGCCACGTCCCGATCATGATCGGCGGCGGCGGCGAGAAGAAGACGCTGCGGATCGTGGCGAAGCACGCCGACTACTGGAACGTCTCGGGGCCTCCGGACGAGCTGGCCCACAAGCGCGAGGTCCTCGAGGCCCACTGCGCCGACGTCGGGCGTGATCTGTCGGAGATCATTCGAACGTCGAGCATCTGGTGCGTCATCCGGAACACGACGGCCGCCGCGAAACGTGCCTGGGCCGCGCAGATGGCCAACAACGGCTCCGATCTCATGCCGCACGAGGGCCACCGCGTCTTCCTCGGGCCGCCCGAGCTCGTCGCCGAGCGACTCCTCGAGCATGTCGGCGCCGGGTTCGAAACGTGCATCGTCGAGATGGCGGCGCCGTACGACACCGAGACGCTCGACCGGTTGATCGGCGAGGTCAAGCCACTCGTGGACCGCGGGTAGCTCGCACCGCGATGCCCGCAACCGCCGCCGCCACCGTCGCCTTCGACCACGTCTCAAAACGCTATTCGGGCACGGCCGCGAGTCACGCGGGTGCGGTCGAGGACCTGTCGTTCGAGGTTCCGGCCGGCAGGATCTGCGTCCTCGTCGGGCCGTCCGGGTGCGGCAAGACCACGAGCCTGAAGATGGTCAACCGGCTCATCGAGCCGACGAGCGGCCGCATCCTCATCGACGGCGAGGACGCAGCCGACCGCGACGTCATCGAGCTCCGGCGTTCGATCGGCTACGTCATCCAGCAGGTCGGCCTGTTCCCCCACCAGACCGTCGGCCAGAACGTCGAGACCGTGCCCCGGCTGCTCGGTTGGGACGAATCACGCCGGGCCGCCCGGGTCGACGAGCTGCTCACGCTCGTCGGTCTCGAGCCGGCCGATCGAGACCGCTACCCGGCCCAGCTCTCGGGCGGCGAGCGGCAGCGCGTCGGCGTCGCGCGGGCGCTCGCCGCGGACCCGCCGCTCATGCTCATGGACGAGCCCTTCGGCGCGGTCGACCCGATCGTCCGCGAACGCCTCCAGAACGAGTTCCTGCGCCTCCAGGCGAACCTCGCGAAGACGATCCTCTTCGTGACCCACGACATCGACGAGGCGATCAAGATGGGCGATCTCGTCGCGGTCATGCAGGTCGGCGGCCATCTCGCCCAGTTCGGGACACCGGAGGAGATCCTCGCGAACCCGGCGTCCGAGTTCGTGGCCCGGTTCGTCGGTGCGGATCGCGGCCTCAAGCGCCTCGCCCTGACCCGGGTCGACGCCCTCGAGCCCGAACCTGCGATCACCGCCACGGCCGGCGAGGACGCCGGCGCCGTCCGCCGGAGCGTCGCCTCGTCCGGCCCGGACTACGTCCTCCTGATCGATGACGATCGCCGTCCGATCGGCTGGGTTCGAACGCGCGACCTGCCGGAGAGCGGGCCGGTGACGCCGGATCTCGCCGTTGAGACCTCGCCGATCCTGGACCGGATGACGACGCTCAAGGACGCCCTCGCGATGCTCCTCGAGGCCGGCGTCCAGGCAGGCGTCGTCGTCGACGCGGCGGGGGCCGTCGACGGGCTGCTGACCGTCGACGCGATCGCGGCCCGGCTTCGTCCGGCGGGCTGAGCCGCGATGGACCTTGCCTGGATCGTCAACCATCTCGACGAGCTCGGGCTGCGAACGCTCCAGCACTTCGGTCTCGCGGCTCTCGGCGTCGCCGCCGGCTTCGTCATCGCATTCGGCCTGTCGCTGGTCGCGGTGCGGTTTCGCCCGACCTACGGCCCGATCGTCGCGGTCAGCGGCATCCTCTACACGATCCCGAGCCTGGCGATGTTCGCCGCCCTCGTCCCGATCACCGGCCTGTCCCTGCTGACGGCCGAGGTCCCGCTCGTCCTGTACACGCTCCTGATCTTCGTCAGGAACATCGTTGCCGGCTTCGATTCCGTTCCGTCCGACGTCCTCGAGGCAGCCGATGCGATGGGCTATCCCGGCGGCACGCGACTCGCCCGCATCGAGATCCCGCTCGCGCTGCCGCTGATCGTCGCGGGACTGCGACTGGCAAGCGTCTCGACGATCGGGCTGGTCACGATCTCGGGGATCCTCGGCGACCGGTTCGGCGGCCTCGGCTTCTTCATCTTCGAGGGCTACCGCCACGTCTTCCCGACCGAGATCCTCGCGGGAGCGGTGCCGTCGGTCATCCTCGCCCTCGTGGTCGATCGGGTCCTTGTCGGGCTCGGCGGCCGCCTCGCGCCGTGGCGCCGCGAACGAGCGCCGCGATGAGCCTCATCGACGCGACCGTCGCCTGGTTCGGCGATCCGGCCCACTGGAGCGGCGCTGCCGGAATCCCGAACCGTCTCGTCGAGCACCTCGGGCTCTCGGCGGTCGCGCTCGCGATCGCGATCATCATCGCCCTGCCCGCGGGCCTTGCGATCGGCCACACGCGGCGCGGGGCGGCCTTCGCCGCGAACCTCGCGAACATCGGACGCGCGATTCCTTCGCTTGCCGTGATCGGCATCGCGATCCCGTTGACCGTCCTCATCGACCCGCAGCTCGGCTTCAAGATCTACCCGACGATCGTCGCGATGGTCATCCTCGCGATCCCGCCGATCCTCGTGAACGCCGAGGCCGGCATCGTCGGCGTCGACCGCGATCTCGTCGAGTCCGCGCGGGCGATGGGCATGCGCGAGCGCCAGGTCCTCCGC
>Ga0114129_10000530_pt1 | contig 46708 bp, 49 predicted proteins | sample RhiMetdeltSRZDD1_FD_80071 | JGI IMG/M metagenome (GOLD analysis project Ga0114129, IMG submission 80071) | Populus rhizosphere microbial communities from Tennessee, USA - Rhizosphere MetaG P. deltoides SRZDD1 (version 2) (version 2) | ecosystem: Host-associated > Plants > Roots > Rhizosphere >...
CTGGGCGGCGGCGGCGAGGCCGATCAGGATCACCAGCATCAGCGGGTCGACGCGATCGAAGCTCACCGTGCGCAGCGACTGCGCCAGCGCGGCGGCACCGAGCGCTGCGACGAAGAGGATGTATGTCTTCACGAGCTGCTTGCGATCCATCGTGACCCCCCTTAGTCGATCGGGGCCCAGGACGCGCCAGTACCTGACTGCGCCCCTGTGGCCTGCTGATCAGTGGATTCCCATGTCACGCTCTCCCAGGTCACGCCTTCCCAGGTGACTCCCTCCCAGGTGAAGCCCTCCCAGGACACGTTCTCCCAGGTCACGCTGTCCCAGCGCACGTTCTCCCACGTCACGCCCTCCCACGTCATGCCTGCGGAGTCAACGCCGCCGTTGAAGGTGACGTCGCGCCAGATGAAGGGCTGGCCCTGGATGAACCTGCGCATGTCCTTCGCGAATGCGTCGCTCACGCGAGCGGCCCCGTACTCCTTGTCCGGGTTGATCGATGCGGCCGCGCCGTAGGCGTTGACGAGGCCCGCGCCGCGGTCGAACGATGTGCCGAACGAGAGCGGCGTCACGGTCGACTTAAGGCGCTTCTTGACCTGCGCCGGCGAGAGTCCGGGATTGCGCTCGTACATGAGCGCGATCGTCCCTGCGACGACCGGTGCGGCCATCGACGTGCCGGAGAGCCGGTAGTAGTCCGGCGACACGGCGCCCAGGACGGACACCTGCCGCTCCGGGTACAGGGTGTCGAGCGTGCTGCCCGGTGAGCGGAGGCTGACCATCTTCCGTCCGGGCGCCACCAGATCCGGCTTCGCGAGCGCATCGAATGGCGTGCGGCCCCGCGACGAGAACGTGGCCATCAGATCGTCCGCGCGCAGTGGCGTGGCGTTGTCGTCGAGCGCCCCGACCGTGATGACGTACGGGTCGGTGGCCGGTGTCGTGATCGTGCCGGCGAGCGGGCCGCTGTTGCCGGCCGAAACGACGACCGACACTCCGGCGAAGTTCAGGATCTCGGCCGCGGTGGCCATGAGGTCCGACTTGTAGCTGCCGGTGGGAGTCGCGCCGAGCGACATGTTGACGACCTTGATGTTGTACGTCGCGCGGTTCGCCAGGATCCACTGCAGTCCGCGCAGGATGATCGACACGTTCGACTGTCCGTTGGCGTCGATGACGCGGACGTCGATGATGTTCGCGTTCGGCGCGACGCCGGTGTAGACGCCGCCCGACAGCGTGCCGTCGCCGGCGATGAGTCCGGCGACGTGCGTGCCGTGTCCGCCGAGATCGGCCAAGGGGATGTTCGAGACAGTCGGGACGGCGGACGTGAAATCGATCGCCGCGACGATGCGCCCGGCGAGGTCCGGGTGCGGGTGCACGCCGCTGTCCACCACCGCCACGCCGATGCCGCGCCCGGTGACGCCGAGCTGTGACCAGGCCCGCGGCGCGTCCACCGCGACGATCCCCGCCGACCCGGCCTTCGCGCTGTCCAGCACGGGGTCGAACTGCGCCCTGAGCTTTTGATCCTTGACGACGTAATCGATGTCGCCGTCGCGCGTGAGCTTGAGCAGATGGACGCCATTGAGACGCGCGGAGACACCGCCGACGATCGAGAGGACGTGCTTCAGCCTGCCGCCAAGCTTGGTGACCGACTTCGCGGCGTTCTCGATGCGGCGCGCGGCCGCGCGATCGGCCTTGCCCTGCTCCTCGATCGGCACGGAGCGCACGATGACGTCGTAGTCGGCCGTCGGATCGGCGAGGACTTCGCTGAGGAAGGATGCGTCGATCTTCGTCGCGTCGAACGACGAGGCTTCACTTTGGCTCCCGGTGTTTGTGAGCAGCAGGGCGACGACGATCGTCGCTGCCAGCCAGCGCATCGCTAAACGTCTCACGGTCTCGCTTTACTCCCCACCATCGCTCGAGCCCTTGCGCAAGTCGCCGTTAGTAAGGACGACGTAGTCCCTTAGAGCAATGACTAGGTGGACCCAACTGGGGGACCCGATACGCGTCCGAGACGCGCATGGGGGTCCTCTACTGCGAATTGATGAGAGGCGTTGTGCCGCCTTGACTACAAAGTGACGGACCGCGATTCGCTCGGTGCTACGCGACCTCGCGCCGGATCGACGCGACGGCGCCCGCGGCCATGATCAGTCCGAACGCGAGCAGGACGCCGATGTCGCGAAGCACCAGCGGATCGGCGAGCTCGTAGCCCTTGATCATCACCACGCGCAGCGCCTCGTTCGCGTAGGTGAGCGGCAGCAGCGCGGATAGCGGTCGCAGGTAGTCCGGCAGCTGGTCCACCGGTATGAGGAGTCCCGAGAGGAAGACCTGCGGTAGCAGGACGATCGGAACGAACTGCACCGCCTGCAGCTCATTACGCGCCGCCGCGGAGACGAGCAGCCCGAGGGAGACGGCACCGATGACGAGCACCGCTTCGACGATGAAGATCGTCGCGAGGTTGCCGCGGTACTGCACCTGCAGAACGAAGACGGTGAACAGCAGGATCACGATCGCTTGCAGCAGTGCGAAGAAGCTGAAGCCGGCAAGATAGCCGAGGACCAGCTCGCCGCGGCGAAGCGGTGACGCCATGAGACGCTCCAGCGTCCCGGTCGTGCGCTCGCGGAGGAACGACACCGCCGAGAGCAGGAAGATGAAGAAGAACGCGAAGAAGGCGATCAGCACCGGCGCGAGATAGTCGAGCAGGCTGTACTCAGCTCCGCCGTAGAGCTGATCGACCACGATCTTTGGGCCGGGCAGCTGACCGAGCGTCGCAAGGCCCTCCGTGAGTGCGCGCTGAACGGCGCCGCCGATCGTGCCGCTCGTGAGCGGATCGGACCCTTCGATCACGACGTGCATCGTCGCGCTCGGGCTGTCCAGCCAGACGAGCGCGTCAGCCTCACCGGCACGAAGCTGGTGGTCGCCCTCATCGAACGTCGCGCGCCGACCATGGATCGCGTTCGACGCGAGGAATCGGTCGATGACGCCCGGCGGTCCCGAGAAGCGGTCCGTTGCGACGACGACGACCGGCGCTCGCTCGGTCGCCTCGCCCCACACGGCGCCGACGAGCGACAGCACCAGTACGGGTGCGGCGAAGAGCAGCCCGAGCGAGCGATGATCGCGCCGGAACCCCAGCACGATCCGCTTGGCTACGGCCCGAACGCGATGCGGATCCATCAGCGTGCCTCCGCGAGCGCGACGAACGCGCTCTCGAGATCGCGCGTGCCGGCCCGTGCGACGAGGTCGCTCGCGCTCCCTTCCGCGAGGACGACGCCTGCGCGGATCAGGCCGAGGCGATCGCAGCGCGAGGCCTCATCCATGACGTGACTCGACACGAGGATCGTGATCCCGGACGACGCCAGCTCGCGGAAGTGGGTCCAGAACTCCTGCCGCAGCAGCGGATCGACGCCGACGGTCGGTTCGTCGAGCAGAAGCAGGCTCGGTCGATGGAGCAGAGCGGCGGCGAGCGAGACGCGCGTGCGCATCCCGCCTGAGAGCGTGTTCACCACGGAGTGGCGACGGTCCAGAAGGTCGACGGTGCGCAGCGCCTCGGCGATGCGGTCGTCCGACCGCGGCAGTCCCTGCAGCGCTGCGAAGAAGCGCAGGTTCTCGTTGACAGAGAGCTCGCCGTACAGCGCCGGCGCCTGCGTCATGTAGCCGATCCGCCCGGCGCTCACCGCGTCGCGCGCGGAGCCGCCCAGGACCGTGAGCGTGCCTGCCTCGGGACGCAGCAGCCCGGCCACGCACCGGATGAACGTCGTCTTACCCGAGCCGTTGGGTCCCAGCAGACCGTAGATCTCGCCGGGGCGGATGCGGAGGTCCAGGCCGCCAAGCGCCGGGGTGGCGCCAAAGTTCTTCCTGAGGCCTGCCGCGCTGACTGCCACGTCGCTCGTGACGCCCACTGTTCAGTCGGAAGGGTAGGCGAACTGTCGCGCGGGTAACGGTTTCATCAATACCTGTGATGGAACACGGTGTGAGCATCCGGCGTTTCCTGAACAGGAGCAGGACGGAAAAACATGGCACAACAGTTGCTTATGAACCTGTTCAGCAATTGGTTCCGCCCCCTGAACGGCGGGAGAGGACGGCGGTCATGGACGCATTCTTCGTAGGTCTCGTCTTCGGCATCGCGTTCGGGATGCTCGTCGTCGGCTTCCTTGCCGTTGGTTCGTACCAGCGCGGGTTCAGCCAGGCCCTCGAGCGCCGCAAAGAATGGCGCGGCGAGCTCGTCGCGCGCCAGGTCGTCGCGCGTCGCGCGCTGGAGCAGCTCCGCAAGGCCAGCTAAGCACAGCGGGGCTCTAAACAGGTCGAATGGGCCGCTGCTGAAGCGGCCCTTTCGTTTGCCTGCCGCTAGTTCCCGAACCAGGAGCGCCGCAACTCCTCGATCGCCTGTTGGAGCCGGTCGACCAGCCCTGGGATGCCCGTCGGCGCGATCTCGACGTCTCCGCTCGTCCGGGACAGCCTGAGCTCGTCGCCCGCCTGGGCCGCCGCCTTCACCGCAGCACGATCGGCGGTCACCGTGAAGATGACGCGGTCCTGCTCGCCGGCGACGCTGGCGACCCGTAAGCGTCCATCGGGCAGCGCCTTGATGACCGCTTTGAGCTCGGCGTCGCTCCGGATGTCGGCCTGGGGCTGCGGCGCGATCCGCGACACCGTCTTGCCGACCTCATCGAAGAACGTCTGCGGACCGCGAACGACGCTGCCCACCAGCGCGGCGAAAAGGCCCACAGCAAGCAGCACGGCGAAGATCCCGATCACGAACTGCAGCGCCCACAGCGGAAGGAACGCCGCCCCGCGCTTCACAGGTCCTCAGACAGGCAACCGGTGTGGCGAAGAATCTGTAACCCCATGTACTCACTCCCGCGCCGTCGCTCACGCATCATCGCGTCTGTCGGCTCGTCGTGGCTCGCCGAGCCCGCAACTGAGGAGGGTACATGCGTCGTTTTGTCGCCGCCCTGGGCATCGCGGTCATCACGCTCGCCGCGAGCGCAGCTCCGGCAGAGGCGAACCACTCGTGGAACGGCTATCACTGGTCGCGCGCCGCGAACCCGTTCACCATCCCGGTCGGCGACAACCTGACGCCTGATTGGGACGGTTACCTTGTCACGGCGTCGAGCGACTGGTCGGCGTCGAGCGTTCTGGTCACCACGATCGGTCCCGGCAGCACGACCGGACGCAAGTGCCGCGCCAGTCGGGGGACCGTCCAGGTCTGCAACGCGAGCTATGGCCGCAATGGCTGGCTCGGTCTCGCCTCGATCTGGCTCAGCGGCGGTCACATCGTGCAGGGCACCGCGAAGGTGAACGACACCTACTTCACGATGGCCGCCTACAACAACATCAACGAGAAGCTCCACGTCATGTGCCAGGAAGTCGCGCACACCTTCGGCCTCGGGCATCAGGACGAATCCGGCATCTCGCTGGATACCTGCATGGACTACTACCACAACGTCAGCGACACCGACACGAAGAGCACGCATCCGAATGCTCACGACTACGAGCAGCTCGAGAGCATCTACAACTCGCACCTCGACGGCGCGGCGGCGGCGGGCGCGGGTGGCGCCGGCAGCGCCGTGCGTGTTGGCGGCGCGAACGAGGATGGCACGCCGTTCGGGGCGTCGCGCGCGCGCGGCAGCTGGTACGCGCAGGAGCTCGGGAACGGGGAATTCCGGCTGACACACGTGTTCTGGGCGCCGCTCGGCCACTAGCCGTTTCGTTCCCCGGTATTTCCGACGGGGCCCCGGATACTCCGGGGTCCCGTCGCATATCTGCGAAGATGCGGCCATGGATCCGATGAAGGTCGTCTGTGTTGGCGGCGGGCTCGGCGCGCCGACGGTCATGGCGGGCCTGCGCGCCTACACCTCCGACATCACCGGCCTCATCGCCGTTACCGACTCGGGACGTTCGACAGGTAAGGTCCGCATCGCGCTGGATGTCCCGGCGCCGGGCGACGTCCGGAACGCGCTCACCGTCCTTGCGGAGGGCGATCCGGTCCTCGCCCGTCTCTTCAACCACCGGTTCGAGACCGACAAGAGCGAGGACCTGAACGGCATGGCCTTCGGCAACCTCTTCCTCGCGGCCCTCACGCAGCAGGAGGGATCGTTCCTCGCCGCGGTCGAGGAGGCGTCGCGCATGCTCAAGCTCCGCGGCCGCGTCCTCCCCGTGACGCTGTACAACACGCACCTTTGCGCGGAGCTCACCGATGGCAGCATCGTCGAGACCGAGGTGAGCGTGCGCGCGATCGGCAAGGCGCCGATCGAACGCGTCTTCCTCAAGGACACCCATGTCGGCGCGACGCCCGGCAGCGTCGAAGCGATCGAGTCAGCCGATCTCATCACGCTCGGGCCGGGGAGCCTGTACACGACGGTGTGCGCGTGCCTGCTCGTTCCCGAGATCGCGCGCGCGATCGCGAACGCCGAGGGCCTGGTGGTCTACGTCGCGAACACGACGACCCAACCGGGTCAGACCGACACGTTGTCCCTCTCCGAGCACGTGCGGGCGGCGCAGGACTATCTGGGTGGCTCCGGTCTGGACGTCGCGCTCGTCAACGACGACCCACCGCCGGCGCACCTTCGTCAGCACTACGCGGAGAAGGGCCTTGCGCTCCTCGAACCCACCGCCGACGAGCTCGAGCGCATCCAGTCGCACGGCGTGCGTCCGGTCACCGCGCCGATCATCGACAAGTGGACCGGGCCGCGCGACCTGTGGCTGAAGCAGGACACGATCCGCCACGACGCCGAACGCGTTGCGCGTGCGCTCGTCGATCTGGTCGAGCAGCGCCGGCGTCCCGCGCTCCGCGCACTTTGACCGCGGTGCTGGCGCCGGTGCGCCACTTCGTCTCGATCGCGGATCTCGATCCCGGCAGCCTCGCGCGCCTGCTCGAACGCTCGTCGGCGCTCAAGGCCGCGCGCGCGCGCCGCGAGCCGCTCCTCGCAGGACGCACGCTTGCCCAGATCTTCGAGAAGCCGAGCCTCCGGACACGGCTCTCGTTCGACGTTGGCATGAGCGAGCTGGGGGGTCACTGCGTGTACCTCTCACCGCAGGAGGTCGGTCTCGGTCGCCGTGAGAGCGTCGCCGACGTCGCTCGTGTGGTGAGCCGCATGGTCGATGCGGTCGTGCTCCGCACCAACGCCCACGAGACGATCGAGGAGTTCGCGCGCTTCGCGTCGATCCCCGTGATCAACGGGCTGTCGGACCTCACGCACCCCTGCCAGGGCCTGGCGGACATCCTGACGATCAGCGAGAAGAAGGGACCCGATCTTCGGGACGTCACGGTCGCCTACGTCGGCGACGGCAACAACGTCCTCAACTCGCTCATGCTCGCGGTCGTGCTGCGTTCGGGTCGCATGCGTGTCGCGACGCCGGTCGGGTTCGAGCCCTCACCTCGGTACCGGGAGCTGGCGGAGCGCAAGGCCGGCGAAGCGGGTGGCTCGATCGAGTTCGGCAACGATCCCAGCGCGGCCGTGCGTGATGCCGACGTCGTGTACACCGACGTCTGGACAAGCATGGGGCAGGAGCAGGAGTACGAGCGCCGCCGCCGCGCGTTCATGGGCTACCAGGTGAATGCGGCGCTGCTCCGGCACGCGAGGCCGGACGTGATCGTGATGCACGACCTGCCCGCGCACCGCGGCGAGGAGATCACCGACGAGGTGCTCGACGGGCCCCAGAGCGTCGTCTTCGATCAGGCCGAGAACCGCCTCCACACGCAGAAGGCGATCCTGTGCTGGCTGCTCCGAGGTGACGGATGAAGGAGCGCGTGATCCTTGCCGACTGCTGCGAGGACTGGATCATCGAGTGGGGCGGCTTCTACAAGTCGGACCGATCGTTCGGCTGCCCGGAGTGCGCCACCGAGTGGAAGAAGACGGACAACGACACGTACCGGCGCGGCGATGGACGGGTGTTCACGCGGCGCACTCGGGTCGGGCCGCAGGCGTCGTTCCCATATCTCGCGTCCGCGGACGGCCATCAGCCGAACGTCGAACGATGCTGCGCGAAGATCCTGTTGGCGCACGGCGAGCGGATGCCCGACGGAGTCTTCGTGTGTCCCGTGTGCGGAACGGAGTGGCAGCGGCGCACCGAGCGACTCCATGGTCTGCGCGTCGCCGTCTTCGCCAAAGCCGGACTGGCCGAGCCACTCACGATCCAAGCCGGTCGCACGCGGCCGTTCCTCGTCACTCTTTCGGAGTACTCGCCCCCGCGCGACTAGTACTCGCGTCGCGCCGAGTAGTACCTCGTGTGGCAATGGAAGACTTGCGGCTCCCCCGAACGGGAGATGAACGGGTGATGGCGCATCCATAGGCTCACTCGCAGTGGTGAGGATGGGCAAGACAAGACCCGCTGGTGTGGTGCGGATGGGGGGCTTCCTGAATCCGGCACGTCTTCGGACGGTGGCCGGGTTCAGCGTCCTCGCCTTCGTCGCATTCATGACGCTCGCCGCGAGCGGCACCCTCGCAGGGCGTGCGCTCGGCGGAGCGACGACGGTCACGATCATCTCGGGCGACGTGCAGGTCCGGCACAGCGCGACCGGCGCGTTCGTCAGCGCGACGGATGGCGAAGTCCTCGCGGCTGGAGACGCGATCCGCACCGCCGACGGCGCGCGTGCCGTCCTCACGTACTTCGAAGGCTCGACCGTGAGCATCGAGCCCAACAGCGAGCTCGTGATCGAGACGGCGTCCTGGGACTCCGACGGAAGCACCGTCGTGGTGATGCAGCAGAACGTCGGACGTACCTGGCACGTCGTTACCAAGCTCATCGCCGGCAACTCCAAATACGAAGTGAAGACCCCTGCCAGCACCGCTTCAGTGCGCGGCACCGCATTCCAGGTGGATAGCGACGGCGAGCGGACCGTCGTCACGACGACCGAGGGGACCGTGGTCGACAGCGTCGCGGACCCGGACCGTCCGGGACAGACCGTCGACGTGCCGGTGCCCGCGGGCAAGACGCACGAGCAGAAGGCGAACGCCCGGCCCGCTCCGGCGACCGACACGCCTCTGCCGCAGCGCACGCTCACGATGACCCTCGACGATCAGAACTCGCTCGTCATCGACGCGCAGGGGCGCAAGAACGGCATCGATAAGAACGGCAGGCGGCACCTCGAGACGCCCGGCGCTCAGCTCCTGACGAAGGACGGAAAGCTACAGGTCGTTCTCCCGAACGTCTCAGACGGACGGATCGAGGCGCTGGTGCGCAGGGGCGGCGGCGGTGACGTCGACGTGATCGCGACGGTCGAGGACAAAGGCGCCGAGCCGGTCAAGGTCGCGACCACGGTCAAAGCTGACGCAGGCGGTCCGGGCCACGCGATCGTCGAGGTGACCAGGACTCCCGACGGCAAGACGAACGTCAAGCCGTCGGGCGAGAAGAAGCCGAAGCCCTAACGCAGCGGAGCGATCCGCGCGGCGCGACCCTTCGCCTTATCTCTCGACCACATCATGTAGTGCTTGTGACAGAGACCGCGTCCGCGGTGTGGCTCGCTGCAGCCGGGAACGACGCACGTCTCCGGTGGGTCAACGAGACGGATCGGGTGATACCGCGAGAGTGCCGCGTCGATGGCCTCCGTGCGCCGATGGCCCATGAACACCCGCAGCCTGCGCATCCACTCCGCAGCATCGCTTCCGCTGAGCACCGCTACGTAACTAGGGCTCCAGCCTTCGCGCTCGGGCTCCTTCCTGATGACGCTCGGCGCCGCCAGGAGGCTGGCCGCCTTCGAGACCACGTCCTCGGTACACATGGTCAATTTGAGGACCGGATAGTTGTGTCCCTGAGTTCGAGTTGTACTGAATGTCCCCTCACCCTCCAGAAGACCGGCGAGCCAAGAGAGATCACACAGCTCGTCACACGTGTGTGGAGAGAGAATCGTGTTCGGCAGATAGACCGGAGCGATCGACACGCCGCGGCCGCTTCGGTGCAGCCTCCTTCGGCGCCGCGATCGACGCGGATGCCACGAGTTGATCGCCCGCTGGATCTCGGCTTGTCGCTTCGCCCATGAAATCGCGGACGGTCGTCATGAGATCGACCGCTGGCGCTCCTTTGATGGTTACGGCAAACGGGGCCTTATGGTGTGCTTCCTGCGCGCGGAGTGGCACGACGGCTCGGTCAAGAAGTCGTCCCACCCGATTGACCACGTCACGATCGGTCATGCTGACACGCACGATCGGAAGACCTGGTTGGGACGGCGGTCCCGTCAGGAACGTGCCTTCTCCCTCGAGGATCCCGACGAGCCAATGGAAGTCAGTCGCGTCGATGAGACGGGTGTTATCGGTTCAGGAGTGCCGTGTCAACCATGGAGCCTGTAGATGCAATCTGCGGGGCGACTAAGCGGTTCCGACCCGCTTCCGGGTGGTCCACAACCACCAGTGCTGCCATTACACCATAGTCGCCGTGAGCGACAGGAAGCATCCTGTCTCGTCAAATCTTAGACGACTGGTCGCTTCGAGTCCCGCATTCGCGGTGCGCACCGCCGCCGTCCGTTAGCCACGTGGCGCCCGATCTGTCAACACGATGACTCGCGCGTATCTCCCCCGCTGACACGGCAAACGGGAATTCCACCGCCATACTTTCGCGCCAATGCCGCTTCGCCTTCCAAAGAGCCGCACCGCGCGAGCGCTGCTTCTGCTCGGGCTGACCGCCGCGTTCGCGCTGGTCATGACCGGCGCGATCGCGCTCCTGTTCCCGACGCAGGCGCTCGGCTCGTCCAGCACGCTCGAGGTCCTCGACGGCGCCGTCGCCGTCAGTCGCGACGGCAACACATTCGTGATGGGTCAGGACGGCGACATGGTCCAGGAGGGCGACGTCATCCGCACCGGACAGGGCGCGCACGCCGTGCTCACGTTCTTCGACGGCTCGGTCATCGAGCTCGAGCCGAACAGCGAGATACGCGTCGAGACGCTGCAGGCAACGACCGCCGGCGACCTCCTGATGACGATGCAGCAGACCATCGGTCGGAGCTGGCACGTCGTGTCGCGAACGCTGTCGCCCGATTCGAAGTACGAGGTCCGTACGCCGGCCGCGACGGCCGCGGTGCGCGGCACGGCCTTCCTGGTCACCGTTACCGCGCAGGGTGTCGCGAACGTCCAGACGACAGACGGCGTCGTCGGGATGGCCGGCGGCGGTCAAGAGGTGCTCGTCCCTGCGGGATTCCAGTCGAACGTTCCGCCCGGTGGCGTTCCCGATCCGACGACGCCCGCGCCACGGCCGCCCACAGTCGTGCGCATCGTCCTCGATGCGACGCCGAACGCCGCCGTCGTCGACGCGAACAAACGCACCGTCGGCGTCATCAACGGCCTTCCGATCCGCTACATACCGGGATCAACAGTCGCGCTCGTCGATGGCAAGCTCGTGATCACGATCCCGAACCCGACGCTCGGCCGTCTCGACACGCACGTCCAACCCGCCCGTCCGAATGATCTCGCCGTCGACGTGAACGTTCAGGTGCAGGTCGGCGACGTCGTGGTGGGCAACGTCATCGAACGCCGCGGCGTCGGATCGAACGGAGTGGCCAAAGGTGGCGTGGTGCTGACGACGACCGGGACCGTCCTCCTCCCTGACTCTGACGCCCAGACGAGCGAGGATCCGCGCATCGGGAGACTGCCGCCGCCACCGCCGAGCGGCCCGACCCTCGTCGCCCGCGCGACGCCGGGTCCGACGATGGTCGTGACGCCGCCGCCCAGCTTCGTCTCGCGCGTCGCGTTCGACCCACGCGTGACGCTCGCTCCCGCGACACCCACCCCCGCTCCGACGACGAGCACGGTCTTCAACGGCGCGTATCAGCCCTATGCGACGAAGGCCGAAGCGAGTGCGACGCCCGCACCGAACTCGAGCCTCACGGTATTCACGACGTCCACCGAGCTCTCGACGCTGCGGCTCGCCCCGACACCCACACCGACACCGGCGCCTACGCTCAGCGCGCAGCTCACGTCACCGTTCGTTGCGCTCACGCCCGCGCCCGCCCTCAACGTCCTTCTCCTCGCCACGCCGACGCCCTCACCGACGCCGCAGCCACTCATCCTCGCCACACTCCCGCCCATCATCTTCGCGACCGTCGCGCCGAGTCCGACGCCGACGGCGCAGCCGGTCATCCTCGCAACGCTGCCGCCTCTGATCTTCGCGACCCTCGCGCCGAGTCCGACGCCGACGGCCCCGCCGCTCATCCTCGCAACGCTGCCGCCTCTGATCTTCGCGACGGTGCCGCCGAGTCCGACGCCAACGGCACCGCCCATCATCTTCGCGACGCTACCGCCGATCTCGATCGCGACGGCGACGCCGTCACCGACGGCACCGCCGATCATCTTCGCGACGCTGCCCCCGATCTTCGTCGCGACGCCGACGCCGACGCCGGCGCCGACGGCACCGCCGATCATCTTCCAGACGTTGCCGCCGATCTTCTTCGCGACGCCAACGCCCACGCCGACGATCCGGCCGATCATCCGCTGCCTTCCGGGCTTGACCTGCTAGACGGCTAGGGTCCGGCCTTCCTTCGCGCGTCGTCGTACAGAGGGCGCACCATCGGCGCCGCGGCATGGAACTCGCCGACGTCCAGGAAGATCGTCCAGGTGTCGACGGCCCCGCGCCACTCCTCGCTCCGGTACTGGATCAGCCCCTTCAGGAACAGCGCGTCCGGATCGCGTGGCCGCAGCGCCAGCACGCGGTCCGCGGCGACGCGCGCTCCCGCGGTCTCGCCGGAGCGGAAGAGCACGAAGCCGATCCCGTTCAGGGCCGGAACGCTGTCCTTGTCGATCGCGAGGACGGCTTGATAGGTGGCGACCGCCTCGGTCACGCGCCCCTCGGTCACGTAGGCGTCCGCCAGTGCGAGCAGCGTCGGCACGTCGCGCGGATTCGACCTCGCGCGCGCCTCAAGATCCGGCAGCGCGGGCGCGACCGGCACGGTGCCCGTGATCGGCGCGCCGGGTGCGCGGTCGCCGGCCGCGCGTGGCAGCTCGATGACGACGAGCACCACCGCGATGCCCGCGAGCAACGATGCGAGCGCGAGCGTTCGCCACGGAGCCGGCATGGGTCGTTGCTCGCGTTCGGGCGCGAAAGCGCCGCGCTCGAGCAGACCGCGCAGCCGCTCGTGGTCCGCCGGCGCGATCGTGCCCGCGGCGCGCGCGAATTCGAGATCGCGCAGCGAGCTGACCGCCCGCGCGACGTCGTCGCGAGCGTCGGGTGCCTCGACCGGCCACGCCGTCGCCCTGCGTGCGAGCAGCGGTCGTACGGAGAGCCCGAGACCGACGAGGAACAGCGTGGTGAAGAGGAGGTACGTCACTCCGCGCCGTCCGTTTGCGGCAGGTCCAGAGCCTCTTCGCGCGCGACGCGTTCGCGCAGCGCTGCGACCTCGTGCGCGGGAGGCGCGGCGACGCTCGGCGCCGCCGAACGGATCCGCGCCAGCGCGACGGCAAGGCCTGCCGCGAACGCGACGAGGGGTACGAGCCACATGAGCCCCGCCCACGAGGTCGCGGAGGGCGAGAGGAACACCCAGTCCCCATACGAAGCGCGGAACTCGGCACGGATCTCCTCATCGGTCCGCCCTTCGGCGACGCGCTGCGCGACGATGTCGCGCATCTGCCGCGCGCTTGGCGCGAGGGAGTCTTTCACCGACAGGCCCTGACATGTCACGCAGCGCAGCTCGCTCGTGATGCGATCGACGCGGCCCTCCGCGGTCACTTCGTTCGGACGAACGCTCCACGCGACAGCGCCGAGGATCGCGAAAAGCGCGACGAGGATGAGGGCGCGCTCGCGCGTCATCGTGCCGCCTGCGCTCGCAGCTGCTCTATGCCGTTCACGAGCACCTGCTCGGTGATCTCACCGATGTGCCTGCCCGCGATGATGCCGTCGCGTCCGATGAAGTACGTCTCGGGTGGTTGGTGCACGCCGTACGCGAACGCGATGCGCCCGTCGCCGTCCTGCACCGTGGGCCACGTGACCCCGTTCGTGCGCACGTACTCACGCGCCTTGTCCGTGGAATCGTTGAAGACGATGCCGATGAGGACGACGTCGCTGGTCCGGTACCGCTCCCAGACGCGTATGAGCGCCGGGTTCTCCACCTTGCACGGCGGGCACCACGACGCCCAGAAGTTCAGGACGACGATCTTGCCGGCGTAGTCGCTGAGTGAGAGCTGCCCGGTGCCGTCCAGCTTCTCTGCCGTGAACTGCGCAGCGGACTTGCCGACCGTACCGGTTCGTATGTCGCGCGGGTCGTAGCGGAACGCGAGCATCAGCACCACGACGAGCGCCGCGATCCCGGCGACGATGGAGTACCGCAGCCAGCGTGGCACTAGTCGCCTACCGTCGCGGGCGCCTCGATCAAGGGGTGCGCGACCTCACGGCGTTTCGGCTGCGGCAGCGCCGCGATCACCGCACCGAGGCCGACCACCGCGCCGCCGAGCCACAGCCACGAGACGAGCGGGATCACGAGGACGCGGATCGTCGCCCACGAGTGCGCGGCCGTGTCGTACGCGGCGAGGATCGTGTACACGTCGTCGCCCGGCCCGGCCGCGATCCCCGGCGACCCCACCGCCTGCGTCGCGTTCGGGAAGAACAGGATCGCCGGATGCAGCTGTTGCTCGGAGCCGCCGCGGGTGATCGTGAGATCGGCGACGATCAGATCGCGCTGGGGCTCCGCCACGTCGCGGAGGCCGTTGAACGCGACCGTGTAGCCGGCGACCTCGAACGTCTGGCCACGCGTAACGGTCTGCTCGGCCTCGATCGTCTTCGACTGGCTCGTCGCCACGGCGACCGCGACGAGCACGATGCCCAGATGCACGACGTATCCGCCGTAACGACGGCCGTTCCGGCGCAGCAGGTTCGCGAACGCAGTGCCGGCACTCTCGCCGTGCAGGGCGCGCCGTGCGCGTACCCCGCGCGCGAACTCCTGCACCACGGTCGCCGCGACGAACGCGGCGAGGGCATAGGTGAGCACCGCGAAGGCGCCGCCCAGCTCGGTTGCCACCGCCAGAAGCGCACCACCGGCGGCGGCGACGATCGGCGCCGTGAATTGCCGCTCGAGCGTGGCACGTGACGCTCCATGCCACGGCAGCTGCGGTCCGATCCCCATGAGGAACAGCAGTGCGAGCGCGAGCGGGACCTCCACGCGATCGAAGTACGGCCGTCCGATCGACAGCTGCGCGCCGCCCAGCGCCTCCGCGATGAGCGGATAGAGCGTCCCCAGCAGAACGGTCAAAGTCGCGGCGACGAAGACGACGTTCTGGAAGAGAAAGACCGCCTCGCGCGAAAGCGGCGCGCCGACCGAGCCGGAGTCGCGCAGCATCGGCATGCGCCACAGCAGCAGACCGACGGACAGCACGACGATGGCGACGAGATAACCCAGGAGCAGCGGGCCGATCGCCGAGAGGCTGAACGCGTGCACGGAGTTCACGATGCCGCTGCGCGTAAGGAACGTGCCGAGGATCGTGAGCGCGAACGTCGCGATCACCAGCGACAGATTCCAGCTGCGCAGGAGACGGCGCTTCTCCTCGACCATCACCGAGTGGAGGTACGCCGTCGCGACGAGCCAGGGCATGATCGCCGCGTTCTCGACCGGATCCCACGCCCAGTACCCGCCCCACCCGAGCACGGCGTACGACCACCACGAGCCCGCGACGATGCCCACACCGAGCAGTCCCCACGAGACGAGCGCGTAGCGCCGTGTCGCCACCAGCCACCGGTCGCCGCCCTCGCCAAGGATGAGCGACGCGATCGCGTACGCGAACGGCACCGAGAACAGGACGTAGCCGAGATACAGGAGTGGCGGATGCAGGGCCATGAGCGGGTGGTTCTGCAGCAGTGGATTGGGACCGTTCCCATTCGGCGGCACGATCTCGCCGCGTATGAACGGATCGGCGGCGGGCGTGGTCACCAGCACCAGGAAGAACGCGCACATCGCGAAGAGCACGGCGAGCGCGGTCGTCGCGAGTCGCGGAAGGGCGAGCGTGCCACGCCACGCCACGTACGCCGTCGCGCCGGCGAGGATCGTGGTCCAGAGGAGGATCGAGCCCTCGAGCGCCGCCCAGAGGGAGATGACCGTGAAGAAGAGTGGCGTCTCGAGCGCGTTGTTCCGGGCGACGTACACGATCGAAAAGTCGTGCGTGACGAGAGCGCCGACCATCGCGAGGGCGGCGAGCGCGACCAGCAGGAACGTGATCAGCGCGGCCCAGCGCGCGCTCGCGAGCGCTCGACCGTCGCGCTTCGCGGCCGCATACGCCGCCGCGCCGATGCCCCAGATCGCCAGTGGCAGAGCCGCGCGCAGCGCCCCGGCACCGATGTCGGCGAAGGAGAGGTTCATGGCGGGCGGTGGCTTGGCGTCGCCCCGGGCGGCGGCGGCGCATACACCTCGTCGTGCTTCGCGATGACCTGTGTCGCGCGGAAAGTGCCGTCCGCGGCGAAGGTGCCCTCGACGACCGCGCCGGCGCCCTCGCGAAGCAGGGACGGCGGCGCACCGGTGCCGATGACGGTGATGCGACTCGTGCCGTCGGAGATCACGAAGCGCAGCTCGCGCGTCTGCGGCTCGTAGCGCAGGCTGCCCGCCTCCACCTGGCCGCCGAGCCGTGCGGCCGTCCCGGCGGCGACGGCGCGATCACGCGCCTCGGTCGGGGTCAGGTAGTACACGGCGGAGACCTGGAGGTTCTGCACCGCGACGAAGCCGATCAGCACCGCGGCGGCGAGCACCGCGATCAGCAGGACGCGGCGCGCTCCCATGGACTCAACTCCCACGGCGCCGGCGGAGCGAGATGAGGTACACGAGGATGCCGCCCCACACGAGGAGGTACGCGGCGACGATGAAGCCGAGGTTTTCGATCACGATCGCGCCTCGAGCATGCGGCGCTGGCGGTCCAGCTCGATCGCGACGCGTTCCGCGAGGAACGCGAAGTACACGAGAGTGAAGGCGATGACGCTCACGAGGAGCGTGAACCCCATCGACGCGTCGATCGCGGGGCTGCCACCCGCGCGTACGACCGTCGGCAGCTGGTGCAGCGAGTTCATCCACAGCACCGACAGGTGCACGATGGGGATGTCGATGACCGCGATGACGCCGATCACCGCCGCGCGCGTCGCGCGCCGCGAGAAGTCGGTCGAGAGCGAGCGCAGCAGCAGGTAGCCGACGTACATCATGAACATGACCGCCGTCGTCACGAGCCGCGGATCCCACGTCCACCACACGCCCCACGTCGGCTTGGCCCAGATGGAACCCGCGACGATGAACATGCCCGTGAAAAGGACGCCGATCTCGGCCGACGCGACCGCGACTGCGTCGAACCAGGGTCGCTTCGTCCAGAGCCAGCCGAGGCTCGCGAGGAACACGACGAAGAACGCGAGGTATGCGAGCCAGGCGAGCGGGACGTGCACGTAGAGGATCCGATACACGTCGCCCTGGACCGCGTCGGTCGGTGCCCAGACGAGCGCCATGAAGGTCGCGATCAGGGAGGCAACGACCGCGATCCGACCGAGCCAGGGCCGGACGCGAATGGTGGGGAAGGGCGCCGACGTCGTTTCGATCATTCGATGGCCGCAGGAACGATGGTAAGGCCGAGGACCCCGTACACCAGCGCGAAGGCAGCGAGGATCCCGGTCCATCCGAGAGCGACCGCAGCGTCGCCGGTGAGAGCCGCTGCCGCGCCTTGCGTGCACGCGACGAGCTGCGGGATGAGGATCGGGAACGAGAGGATCGGCACGAGCGCGACGCGCGCGCGCACGCGAAGCGCCAGGAGCGTGGCCAGCACGATCACCGGGGCCAGCGCGAGGATCCCGAGCACCCCGATGAGCACGAGATGTCCGGCGAGCGCGACCTCGAGATCGAGCAGCACGAGCGAAAGTGCCCCTGCGGCGAGTGCGACGATCGCGAGAACGATCGCGATCGCGACGACCTTTCCCGCGTAGAGCGCCTCTCGTCCGCCATCGAGCACGAGGATCGCGTCGATCGCGTCATCCTCGAGCTCGCGGTCGAACGAGCGCGTCGCGATCAGCGTCGCGGCGAAGAGGATCGCGATCCAGAAGAGCGCGCTCGCGACACCCGGCTGGCGCGCCTGTCCCGGTCCGAACGCGAGGCTCTCCATCAGGACGAGCAGGCCGGTGAACGTGAGCGCGGCGACGAAGCCGTCCGGGTGCCGGCGTTCGGCGGCGAGCTCGCGGGCGGCGACGAGCAGGGCGCGTTCGAAAGCGTTCAAGTCTCGCGCAGCGCGCCGTCGTCGATGACGTAGCGGTTCACGGCGTCCTGGTCGAGCTCGTGATGCATGTGCGTCGCCATGAGCACCGACTGACCGCGGACCAGCGCGGTATTCAGCGCGGCGCGCAATCGCACGAGTGCGTCCGTGTCCAGATCCGCGAATGGCTCGTCGAGAAGGATGAGCGGCATCTGCTCGGTCTCGATGCGCGCGAGCGACGCGCGCCGCCGCTGTCCCGCGGAGAGCCGCTCGATCGGGCGATCCATCTCGTCGCCCAGCCCCCACTTCCGCAGCGTATCGGCGACGTCGCTCGCGATGGCGCCGCGGAATGCGGCGAGGAACGAGAGGTTCTCCCGGGCCGTGAGGCCGCGCAGGAGCATCGGACGGTGGCCGATGTACAGAGGCGGCCCGCCGGGGACGCTGCGGCGACCGCGCGCGAGCGGAACCAGCCCGGCGAAGGCGCGGAGGAGCGTCGTCTTGCCGGCGCCGTTGGTACCTCGGAGGAGCGTCAAACCGCGCGCGAGCTCGAGGGAGATCCCCCGGAGGATCGGGCGATCGTCGAGCACGACCGTGACATCGTTGAGCGATGCGTTCTCCGGCACGTGCCGCATGATGGGGCGGTTCCTATGGGTCTGCAGCCTTGCCGTCGTCCTCGTTGCCGTCGGCTGCACGCCAGAGCCCGTTGCGACCGATCCGATAGCACGGGGCCGGCAGGTGTACCGCACGCTGGGCTGCGCCACCTGCCACGAGGCGAGCATCTCCAACCTGTTCCGGCCGGTCGGTCCGTCCCTCGAGCGGGTTGGCCAGATCGGCGGCAGAAGGGTGCCGGGGGTGAGCGCGGTGGAGTACCTGAGTCAATCCATCACCGATCCGGGGGCGTACCTCGTACCGGGGTACCCGGACTCAATGCCCAGGGGCCTGGCTGGGGCGCTTTCGCCCGAGGATCTGGCCGCGCTGGTTGCCTATCTGGCCTCGTTGAAGTGAGCGATGGCTCCTAACGACCCCGCCGCGGAGACCGTTACGCATGGTGGAAAGGATGAGGATGCCGCCCTTGCCGTTCGAGCTTCCGAGGGTGACCCGGCAGCGTTCGGGGCGCTCTACGACCGGCATTTCACGGCCGTCTACCGCTACGTGTACTACCGGGTGCGGGACGACGCCGAGGCGGAAGACCTCACCAGTGATGTGTTCATGAAGGCACTGCGAGCGATACCGAGGTACGAGCCACGTCAGGCGTTCCTCGCCTGGCTCTATCGGATCGCGCGCAACGCCGTCATCGACCACGTCCGCCGCGGCGGCCGACAGGTCTCCTTTGAGGACGCGCTGCGGCATCCAGAAGTGCACAACGCGGTCGATCCCGACCTCGAGGTCCTTGCCGGCTCTGACAAGGACACTCTTCGCACGGCACTCGGGCAGCTGACTCCCCTCCAGCAGGAGGTCATCGTCCTCCGCTACCTCGAGGGCTACTCGACCGACGAGATCGCCAAGCTCATCGGAAAGCGTGAGGGTACCGTGCGCGGTATCCAGTTCCGCGCGCTCGGCGCGCTCCGCCAGCTGATCCCATCGCGCGAGGCACTGGGTTGAGCGAGCACCGGCTTCCCGAACCGCGTATCCGCGACGAGTTCCGTCGCGAGCTGCGCGCGCGGCTCATGCGCGAGGCGGCTGTCGTCCTTGTTCCGAGACGACGCGAGACCGCCTGGACGGCATGGCTGCGACCCCTGCGCCGCGAGAACGCGTGGACCGCACGGCTTCGTCCCGCGTCCGTGGCAACTCTTGCCGCGCTCGCGCTCGTCATCGGCGCCGGGTCGGCGGCCGCGGGCAGTGTGCCCGGCGATGTCGCGTTCGGCCTGAAGCGCGCGTTCGAAGAAGTACGCGTCGCGCTGACGTTCGACGAGGTCGAGCGCGTGCGCGTGCTCTCCGAGATCGCCGACGAGCGGCTCAGCGAGCTCGAACGGGTCGCCTCTCGCGATGACAAGGCACCAACGGCGTCCGAGGCGTACGCGGATGCGGTGACCCGTTTCCGCGCTGCCGTCGACGCGCTCCAGAACGCCGCGCCCGAAGACGACAAGAGCGCGCTCGCCCAGGATGTCGCCGACGCCGCGCGCGAGAAGCACGAGATGGTGCTCGAGTTCCTGAGGGAACGGCTCTCCGAAAGAGCAAAGGGCTCGGTGGACAGAGCGATCGAGGAAGAGCGCAAGGACACACCGAACACCGTCAGGGAAAAGAACGAGCAGAACGAGAAGGGCGAGAACGAGGACGAGGGGTCGCCGGCGAAGACCCACGAGCCCCGTGGCAACGAGAAGACGAGCTCGCCACGCACCTCGCCACCAGCGCGCCGCCCCTAGTCAGCCCGGCGGAACGCCCCCGTTCCGCGGCACCTCGCCGCGGTGTGGATCGCGCCGAAGATCGATCGCCGGTATCGGCCCATGCGGTGGTCCCGGTGGTGGCGGCGCCGGCGGGGGCTGATCTTCCTCTGATGATCGGAAGCTCCACTGTGCGAGCGCGCCGATCCACTTCGCGAATGAGCCAAGTGCGGACGCGACGGCGCCCAGAAACCCTCCGGTCCTCATGCCCGATCGCTAGAGCAGCGGACGTGCCAGATGGCATGGTGGGTGCATAGGAGGTCCGCCATGTGCACCTGTAAGGTCTGCGTCAGCGAGCGCCTCTTCCTTCGCATCCTCGCACTCCTCGTCGCTTGAAACGCGTCGTCATCGCCGAGGACGATCCGGACGTGGCCGAGCTCCTTCGCCTTGCGCTCATCGAGGGGCTTGACGTCGAGAGCGAGATCGTCGCGAATGGCGCTCTGGTGATGGACTCCGTCGCCGCGCGACGTCCGGACCTGCTGATCCTCGACGTGGAGCTCCCGGGTCTGAATGGGCTCGACGTGTTCGACCTGCTCCGCAGCGATCAGCACTGGCAGGGTGTGCCGGTCTTGTTCCTGACCGCGGCCCCCGAGCTTGCGGCGACCGCCAACGCGCCGACGGGAGTGCACGAGATCCTCGCGAAGCCGTTCGACATCGACGATCTTATCGCGCGCGCCGAGCGGCTCCTCGACCTCAAGAAGGCAGGCCTCGCCGCCTAGAATCGCGCCGTGCCACGCGCCCAGTCGCCACGAACGCAGCGAAAGAAAGCGGAGCCCGCGACCACGCGCGCGTTCCTGTTCTCAGACCTGCGGGACTACACGAGCTTTGTCGAGGCGAAGGGCGACGCGGCAGCCGCCCGTCTCCTGCGTGACTACCGAACGCTCGTTCGCCGCGAGGTCGCGCGTCACGACGGCGCCGAGGTCAAGACCGAAGGTGACTCCTTCTATGTGGTGTTCGACGCGCCGTCAGTCGCCCTGGATTGCGCTGTCGCGATCCTTCGGGCTGCCGACGTACGCAACGGTCGCGACCCCACAGCGCCGCTGCGTATCGGCGTTGGCGTTCACGCCGGAGAAACGATCGCGTACGACGACCAGTTCGTCGGAAGCGCGGTGAACATCGCGAGCCGCCTCGCCGGAAAGGCCGGCGCGGGCGAGCTGCTGATCAGCGACACGCTGCGCGGTGTCGTGCGGACCAGCCGCAGCATCGCGATGTCGGAGCGCGGTCCGCTCGACCTGAAGGGCGTCGCGGAGCCGATCCGCGCCTGGACCGTGAATTGGCACGAGCCGGAGCCCTCGGCGGCCGCGGAGACCACGCCGGCGCCCGCGCGCGAGCCGATCGCCGCTCCGTCCGGTCAGTTCCTCTGCCCGGTCGTCGTAGGGCGAGCCGCAGAGGCAGCGCGATTCATCGACGCGCTGGTGGCAGCGAGGGCCGGCAAAGGTCAGACGGTCGTCCTCGGCGGCGAGGCCGGTGTGGGAAAGACGGCGTTCGTGCGGCGCGCGCAGGACTACGCCACAAAGGACGGCTTCCGCATGCTCGTCGGGCTCACGCATCAGTCGGACGGCGGTCTGCCGTACGCGCCCTTCATCTCGGCGGTCCGCTCGGGCTTCCGCGGTCTCGATCGTGACGAGCTCGGGCGTGTCCTTCAGCGCAGCGCGCCCGATCTCGCACAGCTGTTCCCGGAGCTCGGCCGGCTCGGCCGAGCGGAAGCGACCACGGGTATCGAGCGGCACCGTTTGGCGGTCGCCTTCCAGCATCTCTTCCGCGCGTTCGCGCGCGAGGCGCCGGTGCTGCTCGTGCTGGAGGATCTGCACTGGGCGGACGAAGCGAGTCTCGACCTGCTCCGGCACCTCGCACGGGAGCTGCGCGACGCGCGAGTGGCGATCCTCGCGACCTATCGCAGTGACGAGATGCACCGCCGCCATCCGCTCCTGCGGGCGCTCGCGGAGTTGCAGCGCGAGCGCGTGACGACCGAGATCGCGCTCAAGCGCCTGACTCCTGACGAGACGAAGGAGGTCATCCGCGCGACGTTCGCTCAGAGCGACCCGAACGTGAACATCAGCGACGAATTCCGTGACGCCATCCACGCGCGCTCCGAAGGCAACCCGTTCTTCACCGAGGAGCTTCTCAAGGCCGTGGTCGAGTCCGGTGGCGTGTACTTCGACGCCGAGACGGGCTGGCAGCGGAAGCCGATCGACGAGCTCGAGATCCCGGGCTCGATCCGCGAGGCCGTCCGAGCGCGCGTCGAGCGTCTGAGCGACGAGGCGAGAAAGACGGTCACCGCCGCGAGCGTCATCGGCCAGCGGTTCGCCTTCGATGTGCTCCGTGTGATTCGGGGCCTCGACGACGTGCTTCTCGAGGCGCATCTCCGCGAGCTCATCGACGAGCAGCTCCTGAGCGAGATCGAGGGCGGGCACGACGAGTTCACCTTCCGACATGCGCTCACGCGGGAGGTCGTGTACGACGACCTTCTCGTACGCGAACGCAAGCGCCTGCACCGCAGCGTGGCGGAAGCGTTGCAGGCGACGCGCGGAACGGAGCCGGCGCTGCTCGCGCACCATCTGCTGGCCGCGGGCGAGGACAAGCGGGCGGCTCCCGTGCTTGTCGAGGCCGCGGATCGGGCGATGCGAGCGGATGCCCCGCGCGAAGCGGCCGCGCACTACGCGCGCGCGATCGACATAGGCCTCGAGGACGCAGAGCTCGCTCCGGTCGTCGAGCGTCAGGCGGACGCGTATCTGATGTTCGACGCGCCGCTCGCGCTCAAGGCCGCGGACGAGGCGCGCGAGCTGTACCGGCAGCTCGGCGACGCCGGCGGTCAGTCCCGGATGCTGCGGCTCGGCGGGCGCGCCCTCTTCTATGAGTCAAAGATGGCGGAGGCCGAGGCGCGCACGCGGGAGGCGATCGACATCAGCGAGGCCGACTCGGTGCATCTGGCGCGAGCGGTGGCGCAGCTCGCCGGACTGCTGATGGCGCGCACGGCGATGACGGAGGCGAGTCCCATCGCCGACCGCGCGATCGCTCTCGGCGAGCGGCTCGGCGATCCGTGGACGCTCGCGAACGCCCTGATCACGAAGGGGAGCACGCTCGTGGGCGAGGAGGGCCTTCCGCACCTGCGGCGCGGCCTTCAGGTCGCGCGCGAGCACGCGCTGCATGAGGTCGCGGGGCGGGGATACAACAACACGCTGATCGCGCTCGTCCAGACCGGAGCCAGCGCCAAGGAGCGCGGCGATCTCCTCGCGGAGGCGCTCGCGTACGCGCGCGCCCACGGTCTCGAGCGCGGCGTTCTGAGCTACCTGCTCTCCCAGCAGACGACGCTGCAGTTCGGTGAAGGCGACTGGGACGCCGCGCTCGCGACCGCGGCGCAGATGTATGCAGGGAGCGTCACCTATCGCTGGTCCCTCTTCTTCCGCGCCTGGATCGCGGTCGGCCGCGAGGGCCCCGAGGCCCCTCTGCCCATCTACGCAGACGTCGAGAAGCTGGCGGATGGCGATGCGAACGACGCGATCACGAAACGGGCCATCCTCGCGAGCGGATACGCACAGGCCGAGCGCCGCTCAGAGGCTCGGGCGCACCTGGGCGTCCTCGCCGAGATGGTGGCGCGCTACCCCGCCGGCGCGGGCGAGATCCGAACGCCGCGCGGCGTCATCGGAGGGCCGGTCCACATCGACACGCTCGCCGCGAGCCTCTTGCTCGACGCGCCGGAGTGGATCGGCCTCGTCGAGGCGGAGGTCCGAGCCACGGGGCGCCTGCCCGCGGGCGTGCGCTCCCAAGTGGCCGCCGCGCGAGCCATCGTCGCGGGCGACACGGCCGGCGCGGCCCGTCATCTCGACGCCGCCTGGCGCGCGTATGAGCACGTCGGCTTCGCCGGCATGTACGTACGGGCGGTCATCACGATGCTCACTGCCACATCGATGCGTGGTCTGCGTATCGGCGCCGAATGGACGCCCGTGGTGGCGCGCGCACGGGCCTTCGCAGAGCGCACGGGTGCGAGGTACTGGCTCGCCGTGCTGGAGAAGACCGGACTCTAACCCGCGGTGCGCTCCGGCTCGCTCGAGCGCACGAGCTGCGGCCAGCGACCGCGGACCGCGGCCGCGATGCCCTCAGCGTCGAGCCCGTAGTGACGTCGCCACAGCTTCTGCGCTCCATGGTCGACGTGCTCGTCGGGCACACCGAGCATCTCGAGCTCGACGCGGGCACCGCGCTCGTGAAGCAGCTCCGCGACCGCGGAGCCGAAGCCGCCGGCGATCACATGCTCTTCGACGGTGATGAAGCGTGGCGTCCGCGCGTCGAGCGCCAGCAGACGCTCCGCGTCGAGCGGTTTCGCGAAGCGCGCATTGACGACGGTGGCCTGCAGCCCTTCGCGCGCGAGCGTCTCCGCCGCGTCGAGCGCCGCCATCACGGGCTGCCCGTACGCGACGATCACGATGTCGTCGCCCTCGCGGAGCGTCTCCGACGCTCCGATCGCGATCTCCCGCGGGGCGGGCGCGAGCGCCACGCCGAAGCCAACCCCGCGCGGGAAGCGGACGCCGACCGAACCACGCCCCGCGGCGGCGTGGCGGTACGCGGTCCACATCATGTCGCGCAGCTCGGCTTCGTCTTTCGGCGCCATCAGCGTCATGCCGGGTAGCGGGCGCAGGTACGCGATGTCGTAAAGACCCTGGTGGGTCCGGCCGTCGTCGCCGACGATGCCGGCACGGTCCATCGCGAACACGACCGAGAGATCCTGCACGGCGACGTCGTGGAGCACCTGGTCGAACCCGCGCTGGAGGAACGTCGAGTAGATCGCGACGATGGGAACGATCCCCTGCGTCGCGAGGCCGGCCGCCATCGTGACGGCGTGCTGTTCGCAGATGCCAACGTCGATCAGGCGCTGCGGGAATTCGCTGAAGAGGGGGAGGAGGCCCGTGCCTCCGGGCATCGCGGCGGTGATGGCGACCGCGCGCTCGTCGGCCGCGAGGATCTCACGCACGCTATCGGCGAACACGGTCGTGTACTGCGGCGCCGTCGGCTTGGCCGCGCCGCTCGCCGACACGCCGTGCCACTTCACGTTGTCGTCCTCGGCCGGGCCGTAGCCGTGGCCCTTCTGCGTGTGCAGGTGCACGAACACGGGTCCGTCCCTGAAGTCGCGGGCCTTGGCCAGAACACTCTCGACCGCTCCGTAATCGTGCCCGTCGACCGGCCCGAAGTAGGTGAACCCCATCTGCTCGAAGAGCAGGTTCGGGATCAGCAGCGCCTTGAGGCTGTTGAAGACGCGGCGGCGGGCCTCCTCGGCCAGCTCTCCGGCCGGCATGTGATCCAGGACCTGTCGCACGACGTGCTTCGCACCACGGTATGGACTGGCAGTGCGCACGGCCTCGAGCATCCGCGACACCGCGCCGACGTTGGGCGCGATGCTCATGCCGTTGTCGTTCAACACCACGATCACCCGACGGTGATCGTGGCCGATGTTGTTCAGCCCTTCGAAGGCGAGTCCGGCCGTGAGCGCGCCGTCCCCGATGACGGCCACGACGTGGAAGTCCTCCTTCTTCAGGTCGCGCGCGAGCGCCATGCCGTGCGCGGCGGAGATCGACGTGCCGGCGTGACCCGCGCCGAACTGGTCGTGCTCGGATTCGGTCCGGACCAGGAACCCGGAGATGCCGCCGAGCTGACGCAGGGTGTCGAAGCGCGATCTTCGCCCGGTGAGCATCTTATGGACGTATGCCTGATGTCCGGTGTCCCACACCAGCTTGTCGCGTGGCGAGTCGAACACCCGATGCAGAGCGACGGTCAGCTCCACGGTCCCCAGACTGGACGAGAGGTGGCCACCGGTCCGCTGCACCTGCTCGACGGTGTAGTCGCGGATCTCGCGGCACAGCTGCAACAGCTCCTCGCGACCCAGCGCGCGGAGATCGCGCGGATCGTTCACACGCTCGAGCATGACCATGGTGCCCATACTACGGGCGCGTGCTCGATATTTCGTCTCACGCGGCGGTCATCACGGGCGCGACCGGCAACCTCGGGACAGCCGTTGTGCGCGCGTATCTCGCACGTGGGACGCATGTCGCCGCCGCGGTGCGCGACGCGGGCAAGGGCGAGGCGCTGCGGGCCGCGCTTGCGGATGTCGCGGGTGACACGGACGACCCGCGCCTGCTCGTGATCGAAGCGGACCCCGCCGACGCCGCCGCGATGGATGCGCTCGTGGAGCGCGTGCTGCGCGCGTGGGGGCGCATCGACATCCTCAATAACCTCGCGGGCACGTTCAAGGGGGGGTCGGCCCTGGACACGGGTCTCATGCGCGAGATGTGGGAGAGCAACGTGCTGACGGCGGTGACGGCCGGCGCGGCCTGCCTGCGGCCGATGCGCGCGCGCGGCTACGGGCGCATCGTGAGCGTCGCCGCCATCGGCGCGCTCAAGGGTTCGCGGAACAGCTCCGCATATGCAATGTCGAAGAGCGCGCTCGTCCGATGGACGGAGTCGGTGGCCGCGGAAGTGAAGGGTGAGGGGATCACCGTGAATGCGGTGATGCCCACGACGATCGACCACCCGGTCAATCGCCTGCAGATGCCCAGAGCCGACCCGAAGCTCTGGCCGTCGCCACAGGAGGTCGCGAGCGTGATCCTGTTCCTTTCGTCCCGTGAGGCGAGCGGTGTGAACGGGGCCGCGATCCCTATCACGGCGCGGACATAACAGAGCCCCACGATGGAGTACCAGCTCGCGAAGTTCGTTCACGTTCTTCTCGCGATCGTCGCGGTCGGGTTCAACGCCTCGTACGGCATCTGGATCGTGCGCGTTGCGAAGGCGCCTCAGGCGACGCAGAGCCACGTCCTGCGCACGATCAAGTTCCTCGACGACCGCTTCGCGAATCCCGGCTACGTCCTGTTGCTGGTCAGCGGGCTGTTCATGGTCGTGAACGCCGGCATCCCCTTCAGCCGGTTCTGGATCGCCGGCGCCATGGGTCTCTGGCTCGTGCTCATCTTCGTCGGTGCGGGCCTGTACACACCAACGCTTCGCGATCAGATCCGCGTGCTGGAGGCCGCGGGACCGGAAAGCGAGGAGTATCAGCGACTGTCCGCGCGCGGCCGCAACGTCGGCATCGTGCTCGCGATCATCGTGGTCATCATCGTCTTCCTGATGGTCACGAAGCCCGCTTAGGCACGATCCGCTCGCGGAGCGCTTCGGCCCACTCGGTGTAGGCCTCCGCGGACGGATGCAGCCCGTCAGGAGCGAACATCCCGCGGAGCATCTGCTCGCGCATGAGCGGGAAGATGTCGATGTAGGGCGCGCCCGCGCGTTCGGCTTCCTCCCGCGCGATCGCGTTGAAGCGCTCGATGCGCCGCGCGATGACCGCTGGTTCACCGAACGACGCCCCGGCCCGCGACAGCGACCAATCCGGCTGCGGTAGTCCGTAGACCGCCGCGGCGGGTGCGTCGCCACGCACACGGCCGTGGATCAGACGCATCTGCGCGCGGTAGCGGTCGTCCGATGAGCCGGCGACGATGTCGTTCGCGCCGATGAGCACCGTCACGAGCGTCGGGCCGAAGTCCCTGAGGAGCGGCAGCTCCTCCGCGATCAAGTCGTCGGTGCGGTAACCGTTGGCCGCGGGATTCCGCAGGACAACCTGACGACCGTGCGCGGCCCAGAGGCGCGTGAGCACCGCCGGGAATGAACGGTCCGGCGTCGTACCTGTTCCGATCGTGAACGAGTCACCGAGAGCAAGCCAGCGCTGTGTCGAGGGAATGCCGATGGAATGCTCCGCTGTTCTAGTCTGTGGACGCTGCTTCCAGAAAGGACCCTCTTGGCCGACTACGACCTCATCATCATCGGCGGTGGCCCCGCCGGGCTGACCGCCGGACTCTACGCCGCGCGCGCGAACATGAGCGCCATCCTGCTCGAGGGCAAGGATGTCGGCGGCGAGATCCTCAACACCGACCTCATCGAGGACTACCCAGGCTTCGAGTCAGTGACGGGCGCTGAGCTCGCCCAGAAGATGGCCGATCATGCACGCAAATTTGGTCTCAAGATCGAGACTTACGCGCGCGTGAAGCAGGTCCGTGTCGAGGGGGATCGCAAGATCGTCGAGCTCGAGGACGGCACCACGCACCGCGCCTACGCCGTCATCGTGACCGTCGGGGGAGAGCCGGTGAAGCTCGGAGTGCCCGGCGAGACCGAGTACCACGGCCGCGGGGTTTCCTACTGCGCCGTCTGCGATGGCGCGTTCTTCAAGGGCAACGACCTGGCGGTCATCGGCGGCGGCGACAGCGCTTTCCAGGAAGGTCTCTTCCTCACGCGCTTCGCGAAGAAGCTGCACCTGGTGCACCGGCGGAGCGACTTCCGCGCCCAGGCGATCCTGCAAGACCGACTGCTCGCGAAGGACATGGTCCGCACGGTGACGCCCGCGACCGTCAAGGAGATCGGCGGGGACGGTACGGCCGTGAAGTGGCTGGACGTCGCGCGCGACGGAAAGGTCGAGCGCATCCCCGTCGAGGGCGTGTTCGTTTTCGTCGGGTTCAAGCCGGTGGGCAGGGAGCTTTTCGCGGACCACATCGACCACGATCCCAACGGCTACCTCATCACCGATCAGTTCATGCAGACGAGCATCCCCGGCGTGTACGCGGCCGGCGACACTCGCGCGCAGCTCGCGAAGCAGATCACCACCGCCGTCGGTGACGCGACGACCGCGGTGCTTCATGCCGAGCGGTACATCGAAGAGCTCAAGGACATCGAGCGCGTCTTCCCGGAGGCGCCGCGCGACGTCGTGGCCAAGACCGCGAGCCGCATGCGCATCCTCACCTTTCCGCCGGGCTCGGTCGTCATACGAGAGGGTGAGCCATCCGATCGTTTCTTCGTCATCGCGAAGGGCCAGGCGGTCGTCGCACAGCGCGACGCGAGCGGTGCCGAACGGGAGGTGGGTACGCTCGGTCCGGGCGACTACTTCGGCGAGGTCGGCATCCTGAGCGGCAACGCCAGGAACGCGACCGTCCGAGCGAAGACCTCGCTGGAGGTGCTCGTGCTGGAGGACGATGCGTTCCGGGCGCTGGTGGCCAGCTCGCAGGCCACCAGCGATCAGATCGGGCGCGTCGCGAAGGCGCGGGCCGGGGTGGGCGGCGGCGCGGATTAGGCCGCGGTCGGCGGGGCCAGCTCCTTCACGCCGGCGATCAGCTCGTTGAGATCGAACGGCTTCTGAAGGACCTTGCGGATCCCACGCTTGCGGAACTCGGTTGCGTGCTCGCGGGAGACCGCGGTCTCGAACATCACGGGCACGCTGCGTAGACGCTCGTCCTGATGAACACGGTCATATAGCTCGAACCCGCTCATCCCGGGAAGGCCCACGTCGAGCACGAGAAGATCGGGCTTGATCTGCTCCATCGTGCGCAGCGCTTCGCTCGGTCGCGTCACGTGGATGGCGTGATAGCCGTCTTCTTCGTTGATCACACCCGCAAGCAGCTCCCCGATCGGTTTGTCGTCCTCTACGACCACGACCACTCGTGTGCGAGCGTTACCTTTGGTCATCATGCCGACATTGGCTGCGCACGGCGTGCCACGGAGCATCCAAGACGCACCGTTCCTACGCCCTTACTGCAACGATCGTGTATCGGACCGGCGCCGGCCCTAACGGTCTCGCGCGCACGCGAGCACGAAAATGCGACTTTGTTGTTTAGCGGTCTTTGTGTGTGCGCTTTGCGTGCGTCGGCAGATATTGATCGATGACCGCGCGCAGCTGCTCCGGGTAATACGGCTTCGCAAGGAAACCATCGCACCCCGCCGCCAGAGCCCGTTCGCGATCGGGCGGCGTGGCTGACGCGGAGACGGCGACGATGCGCAGGTCTTTGCCCCAGGGCTCCCTGCGAACAGCGCGGGCGAAGGCGTAACCGTCGAGCCGTGGGATGTGCAGATCGAGCAGGATGAGCTCCGGCCGCGTGGCCTGAGCGACCGCGAACGCGGTCTCACCGTCCATCGTCGTGATCGGCTCGTGCCGCGCGAGCCGCACGATGCGGAGCGCGAGGTCCATGCTTGCGGCGTCATCTTCGACGATCAGGATGCGCGCCATCAGTCCGCGGCTTCCGTTCCCGTTCCGGCTGCGGTCGGCTTGGTGCGGCCGCGCCCGCCGCGTCGTCGGCCACCGCGGGATCCGCGCCGCGTGCGCTTGCGTGGAGCGGCCGGCGTGCTCGCGCCAGTCGCGGCCGAACCGCTCGCGGCCGCCGTGGCGGTCGCGTCTTTCGCGGTCGGCTCGTCGTCCTCCATGGCCTCCTCGTCTGCCTCGGGGGCCGTGGCGGTCGCGACCGCTCGCTCCACAGCGTCGCCGTTGAAGCCGCCGAACTCCCCGAGGATCGTGCGGACCTCGGGGTGATCGCGCGTCACGACGAAGCCCGCCTTCTTACCGTGATCTTCAGGTTTCATGATCCCGCGCTCCACGGCGCTGCGGATGTTCGATTCGAGCGCATCGCCCTCGACCCGCGAAAGCAGCTCGGCGAAGAGAGCCGCGTTCACCCACTCGGCGCGGTCGCCGTGGACGCGCGTCGTGCTGACGAAGTTGAAGAGATGCGCGATGGCCGCCGCCGCCTGACGTGCGTAGACCACGAGCGGATGGTCGTCGACGAGCCAGCACATCGTGATCTCGCGGCCGTCCCGCTGCACGGACTCGCTCTGGATCGCGCCGCGTTCCTCCGCGATGTTGAAGAGCGTCTCGAGCAGGACGCGTCGCTGCGTGCGCCCGCGCGCGATGCCGCCGGGCTGGTCGGCGCGCGAGAGAGGGTCGAGGACGGCCTCCACGACCGGGACCCGCTTGGTGTCCTTCGTGACGGTGTTGATCCGCCGCAGCAGGCGCACGAAGTGGAAGTACGTCTCCGCCACGAGTGGCGAGCTGAGGTTCGGGGAGAGGAGCTGTTTCGCCTTCGCTCGGGTGCGTCCTTCGAACTTGGCGAGGATGTGGTGCTGCTCGATCGCGGCGTCGACCCGCTCCTCCAGCACGCTGGACGCTTCCTTCTCTGAGAGCGGCACGACGGACCGGACAAAGTCGCCGCGCGCCATCGATGAGGCGTGGATCGCGACGAGCTGGTCCAGCAGCAGGACGGCGAGCCGGCGCTGCTCCTTCTCGGATTCCGGCGTGCCTGTCGGCACGACTGCCGGCACCACCGGTGGGGTGCGGACGCCGCGGCCACCGCCGCCTCGTCCACCTCGCCGAGCGCGCGTCCGGGGCGAGCTCTCGGGGGCCGGAGCCCCCCGGTGGTTTTCCTCCTTGCCGAACTGCGTGTCGTCGGCGCGCAGCCCACCGCGCGTCCAGCGCGCCTCGGGTATGAGGTCTTCGAGCAGGAAGACATCGTCGCGAAGGTGCGGGGACTCGCGGAGCTCGTTCGCGAGGGAGAGATCGCCCGCGACGAGGTAGACCTTCTTGTCCTCGTCCTTCAGCGCCTTGCACAGCGCATTCAGATCGCGGTCGCCCGAAACGATGAACCAGACCTCGATGTCCGACCGGTCCTTGTAGAGGAGCTTCATCGCGCGGGTGATGAGGACGGCGTCGGACCGGCCCTTGAGGAGCCGGCCGCTCATGCGCTGGGCAACGGGGATCGGCTCCATGCCCGTGAACTCGAGGGCCATGAGCAGCGTCTCGTCCTGCATCGCGACCTCCTGCCCGAAGATCGCGAGCTTGACGCGTACCGGGCCGAATTCGGCGGCCTTTTTCAGGATGGCCTGCAGGATCGCGAGGGATGACGGCAGCGGACCCGTGGTGTGCTGCCTCAGCGTGTAGTAGACGTTCTCCCAGTCAATAAGGAGAGCGACGTCGGGCAAAGGGGTTCTCCTATGGAGCGCACACGCCGCCCGACCCGTTCGCGGACCCCTCCCGGAGTCACGCGCTAGTTGCTCACCCTCGTCCCAAGACGCTCTTTGACTCACGAGCGATCGTGTCGTCGAAGCGCGGTCGGTACGCGAGCGCGTCTCTCACGAACGCATTGGTCGTCGCGCGCGCCGTTTTGTTGTGACGCCAGCATACCTGAGTGCGCCTAGAGATCGGCTGGGATCAGCCTCGCGTTAGACGCTGGTCCGGGGCAGTGTCCGAGCGAACGCCCTTGCGGGATGGTGCTCAGGCAGCTCTTTGAAGAGGAACGGCGTCCCGGCGGCATGCTCCTCTTCGAGCTTCAGGCGCATCCGCTCGAGCCGTTCGAGCATCGCCTCGTCGTAGCCCGGGGTCCGATCCTCGACCTTGAAGATCAGAAGGAACGCAGGCTCGGTGAACGGGTTCTCGTAGCCTGTCGGGACTCCGTCACCGAACCAGAACAGGTCGCCGGCTTTCATGTGCCAGCGGGTCCCGCGTGAACAGAGCACCCACTCGCCGCGAACGGTGAAGATCAGGCTCTCGCGCTCGTGCGCGTGGTCGTCCATGTACGCGCCGGGCGGCACCTCGACGTAGTGGGCGCCGCCGCGCTTGGCGTTCAGCAGCGGACCGAAGCGGCCCTCGAGCGTGTCGACGCCGGGCGCCTCGACGACGGCTCGCAGGATCTTGATGCCGTCCTGCGTCTCGATGACCCGCGATGCTGTCACTACGCTCCTTCTGCGGCCGATGCGCGGAGCCGTGGTGGTACGTCGGCGGACAGAACGCGCGCGGCCCACGACGTCACCGCGCCGATCGCGAGCGGCGACACCGGCCTCCCCATCGTCGCGAGGGTGAACCGGTCCCACATCCGCTTCGTGGTGTCTCCGTCCAGCGGCTGAAAGCTGTGGTCCAGGCCCGGGATGATGACGAGGTCCACCTGGTCGTTGCCCGCCTTCCGCAGCGCCTGATACGTTCCGATCGCGTCTTCAACGTGGACGTTCATGTCGTCGCCCCCGTGGAGGACCAAGGCGGGACAGCGTACGTGCCGGAACTCGTTCGCGACGGGGCGCTCCATGTCCTGGCGAAAGCGGACCAGGTCGAGCTCCACGCTCACGCCCTCCGCGTCGAGGCGCACCTTGGCGTCGCCCCGTCGCGCGGCGGCGATGAACTCCTTGGTGCGGAAGGCGCCGACGACGTCGCGCGGGCGGTGAGCGCGCAGCCACTCACGCTGTGTCTCCGAGAGCGACGGCCACTGTGCCGCGACACGTCCCCAGTTCCACTCGACGAGCTCCTCGATCGTTCCGTACAGCGCGCCGAGCAGGCCCGCGCAAGCGATGTCCGGAACCTCGCGGGCGACCAGGCATGCGTTGAAGGCACCCGCGCTGTGGCCGCACACGCCCACGCGCCGCGCGTCGATCTCCAAGCGCGCGCGCATGAAGCGGACCGCGGCGACGTTGTCCAGGAGGTCGGTCTCGTAGTCCGACGCATCGGCGGTGCCGCCGCTCTCCCCGCAGCCACGCTTGTCGAAGCGAAGCGTGGCGATGCCGCTCTCCGCGAGCGCGTGCGCGAGGCGACGCTGCAGGCCCCGCTTGGGCGCGTCCGCCGAGTGCGGACTGCGTTCGGGGGCCATGTCGCCGTCGCGTGTATCTCCACCGGTGCCGCCGAGCAGCACGATGCCGGGCACCGGGCGCGCATCGGATGCGTCCTCGGGGAGGCACAGTGCACCGGCGATCGTGAGTCCGGCTTCCGGCTGGAAGGCGACCGTCGATTCACGCATCTGGTCGCTCTATAGTGCGCAACGGACACCGCCAGCGCACAGGGAGGGGCAGTCATGAGGATCGGAAAGCCGCGCGTTGCGCTACTCACTTTGGCCGTGGTCGCTATCGTCGCGACCTCGTGCGCGGCCCCGCCGACGAGCGGTGTACCGTCCGCGTCACCAGCGGCGTCGCCGACGGTGAGCACGGTCGCATCGATGCGGATCGCGATCCTCGCCGACGAGGGCACGCTTACTCCGTTCTCCTACAAGTTCGGATACCCCGGGCAGCAGATGATGTATCTGACCTACGACACCGTGATGGTGCTTGACGCGGAGAACGTCCCGCAGCCGCTGCTCGCTCGTGAAGTGAAGACGTCGTCCGACGGCAGCTCCTACGACATCACGCTGCGCTCCGGTCTGAAATGGCACGACGGCCAGCCGCTCACGAATGCCGACGTGAAGTTCTCGTACGAGTACATCCTCAAGACCACTCGCGCGGCGTTCCGCACGCCGCTTCGGCCGGTCGCTTCGATCACGCTGACCGGCACCGAGGGCCTCACGATCAAGCTGACCGCACCGAACCCGTCTTTTCCGGTGCGTGCTCTCGCCGCGGCGCCGATCTTCCCGAAGCACCTCTGGGAGTCGATCGACCCGCTGAAGTCCGGCGACTTCAAGGCCACGATCGGCTCGGGACCGTACAAGCTGATCGAAGCCACGCCGGATACCGTCTACCGGCTGCAGGCGAACAACGAGTACTTCCTCGGAGCGCCGGTGGTGAAGGAGATCATCTTCCCGGTCATCAAGGACGCGAACACCGCGCTGCAGGCGCTGCGCACCGGTGAGGTCCAGGCGATGACGCGCGAGCTTCCGCCCGAACAGCTCACGGCGTTCAGCCAGGCCCCGCTCAAGGTCGCGAAGGGCCCCAGCTACGCGAGCACGATGCTGCAGTTCAACAACGAGCGCTTCCCGTTCGACCGCAAGGAAGTGCGGCAGGCGATCGATCTCGCGATCGACAAGAAGCAGCTGGTCGACACGCTGCTCCTCGGCGCCGCGACGGTCGCGACACCCGGGTTCCTGCACCCGAGCACGCGCTACCACGACGCGAGCGTGCAGGCGCGATACGACCAGGCCAAGGCGAAGCAGCTGCTCGATCAGATCGGTGCAGCGCCGGGGAGCGACGGCGTGCGCGTGCTTGGCGGCAAGCCGCTGTCCGCCACGCTCCTGACCTATTCGAACAACCCGATCCGGCTCCGTAGCGCCGAGCTCATTACGAACATGCTGAAAGACGTCGGCATCAAGGTCACGGTCCGGTCGCTCGACACGAACGCGGTCGACGCGCTGGTGTGGCCGGAGTTCGATGTCGCCAAAGGCCGCGACTACGACATGGCGATGTGGGGCTGGTCCGCGCCGGTCCAGGTGGACTCCGCGCGTATCGCCGAGTTCCTGCACTCCAGCCCGACGCTGGGCACCGGCAACATCGGCGCGTACAAGAACCCGCAGGCGGACACGCTTGGCACGCAGCTCCAGTCGACCGCGGACGAAGCGAAGCGGAAAGAGATCATCCAGAGTCTCGAGAAGATCGCCGCGGCCGACGTGCCGTTCGTGATGCTGTATTTCCAGGACGGCAACTACGCGTACCGCTCTGATGTGTACGACCGGTGGGTCTACCAGAAGGGGCTCGGCATCTTCACGAAGCTGTCCTTCATCGCCGGCATCGGCCGCTAGTTCCGTGACACGACAGTAAGCGTCGTGTAAGCGCACCTGCTTCGCTTCTTCGGCGGCAAGGCGGCGCAGTACGGGCTGGTACTGCTCGTCACCGTCACGCTGAACTTCTTGCTGCCACGCATGATGCCGGGCAGCCCGCTCGCGAACCTCGCCGGTGAAGAGGTCGGCACCCTCACCGCGGCGGAGCGCGACCAGGTGATGCGGCAGGCCGGCCTCGATCGCCCGCTGCACGAGCAGTACGCGATCTATCTCGGCGACATCGCGCGCGCGGAGCTTGGGTACTCGTACCAGCGACAGCGCCCGGTCGCGGAGGTCCTGATCGAACGCCTGCCGTGGACGCTGCTGTTGACCGGCGTCGCGCTGATCGGATCGACCGCGCTCGGCATCCTCTTCGGCGCGCTCGCCGGCTGGCGCCGTGGCCGGCGGAGCGACCTTGGCGCGCTCGGGGTCTTCATCTTCCTGGAGTCGCTGCCCGGTTTCTGGCTCGCGATGATCCTCGTCGCCATCTTCGCCGTGCAGCTCCGGATCTTCCCGACGTTCGGCGCGCGTGACCTCTACAGCGGCCTCGAGGGACTGGCGTACTGGGGCGACGTGGCGCGGCACCTCGTGCTGCCGGTCACGACGCTCGTGCTGATCACGGTGTCCGCGACCTTCCTGACGATGCGCGCGAGCATGCTGTCTGTGCTCGGCGAGGAGTACATCACGGTCGCGCGCGGAAAGGGGCTCGCCGAGCGACAGGTGCTCTTCCGCCACGCGGTGCGGAACGCGCTGCTGCCGGTGGCCACCGTCTTCCTGCTCAATCTCGGTCAGACCGTTGCCGGCGCGACGGTCATCGAGACGGTCTTCTCCTATCCCGGCGTGGGTCGTCTTATGTACGAGGCGGTGCTGGCGCGCGACTATCCGATGCTCCAGGGCGGGTTCCTCGTCATCACGCTCAGCATCGTCGTCGCCAACATGTTCGCGGACCTCGCGTACCCGCTCCTCGATCCGCGCGTGATCCGGCATGGCTGAGGCCGTGGCCGGGAGAGGCCGTCGTCCGGCTCTCGGGGCCGTCGGTTGGCTCGGTTTCGCGATGCTCGGAACGATCGTGCTGGCGTCCGTGTTCGCACCGATCGTCGCGCCTTACGACCCGACGGTCACGACCGGTAGGCCCTTCGAATCGCCATCGACCACGCATCTGCTCGGGACGAACGACATCGGGCAGGACATCCTGTCCGAGCTCATGTGGGGCGGGCGCGTATCGCTGGCGATCGGCGCGCTCGCCGCCATCGTCGGAACGGCGATCGGAACGCTCGTCGGCGTGCTGGCGGGCTACTTCTCTGGATGGTCCGATGCCGTGCTGATGCGCCTCGCCGACGTCGTGCTCGTCGTACCGTTCCTGCCTCTCATGATCCTGCTGGCGGCGTACGTGGGCCCGAGCATCGCCAGCCTGGCCATCGTCATCGGATTCCTGGTGTGGGCGCGACCGGCGCGTGTCGTCAGGTCGCTCGTCCTGAGCCAGCGCAGTCGCGATTTTGTCGTCGCCGCCCGGTCTCTCGGGGCGCAACACACGCGCATCCTGCGCCTGTGCATCCTGCCGAGCGTCTTCTCGCTGTCGCTCGCGGAGTTCGTCCAGCTCGCGAGCCGCGCGATCCTGCTCGAGGCGGCCCTCGCGTTCCTCGGTCTGGGTGACCCGGTGCAGAAGTCCTGGGGCTCGGTGCTCTTCTACGCGCAGGCGCGCGGGGCGCTCTTGTCTCCAGCCTGGACCTGGTGGGTCCTGCCCCCTGGGCTCCTGATCACAGGTGCGGTGCTGGGCCTCGCACTGCTCGGATACGAGCTCGAGCGGATCCTGAATCCGCGGCTGCGCCTTCGGTAGCGGGTCAGCGCGCCGCGCCGACCTTCGACCTGCTCTCCGGGGCACCGAAATGGTGCGCGGTCGCCGCGTGATGATCGGCGCCGCCGTGGTCGCATGGATCGACGTGGACCGTGACGCGCGCGAGACGCGGAAGCTCGTGCAGCAGGTCGTGCTGGGCGCGCTCGGCGACGGCGTGCGCTTCCGACAGCGAACGGTCGCAGTCGACGGTGATCTCCGCGTCCGCCCAGAGCTCATGTCCGACCCAGCGGATCCGCACGTGCGGCTCGCCCTCGACGCCGCTCGTCGCGGCGACGACGCGCTCAGCGGAAGCCGTGAGCTCGGGATCGACCGCGTCCATCAGGCGATGGAAGATCTGTGTCGCCGCCCCTTTCAGGACGAACAGGATCGCGAGCGTGATGGCGAGACCCACCACTGGGTCCGCGAGCGGAAAGCCGAGAAGCACGCCGACGGCACCCAGGACGACGCCGAGTGACGTCAGACCGTCGGTACGCGCGTGGTGGCCGTCGGCGACGAGCGCCGCGGAGCCGATCTCTTTCCCGATGCGGATCCGGTAGATCGCGACCGCCTCGTTGCCGAGGAACCCGACGACGCCGGCGACGATGACCCAACCAACGTTGTGAACGAGCTGTGGCTGGAGGAGGCGCTGGACCGACTCCCACGCCGCGACTGCCGCTGACAGCGCGATCATCGCGATCACGAAGACACCCGCGAGGTCTTCGGCCCGACCGTAGCCATAGGTGTAGCTGCGGTTGGCGGCGCGGCGTCCCACGACGAAGGCGATCCAGAGCGGCACGGCGGTGAGCGCGTCCGCGAAGTTGTGGACCGTGTCCGCAAGCAGCGCCACCGAGCCGCTGATGAGGACGACGACAAGCTGGAAGACCGCGGTGGCGGCGAGGCCGAGGAGCGAGATCTTGAGTGCGGTCACGCCTCGGCTGCTGGTCTCGAGCGCCCGATCGACGGCGCCCTCCACGCCGTGGTGGTGGCCGCTCACGCCCGCCTGGAGACGGGCGAGCAGGCCGGGCTTCTCGTCGGCCTCGGTGTGCTCGTGGTCATGCGCGTGCTCGCGATCGTGCTCGTCGTCCCGTCGCCCGCGCCCATCCATCAGCACTCAAGATAGCGGCCCCCTAATCTCTTGACGTGCCCGAGCGCGACGCCCAGTTGGCGCAGCTTGTCGACCTCGGAGCGCGGCGCGGCGCGGACTACGCCGACGCGCGCCACGTCGAGCGCGAGTACGAGGCGGTGTCGGTGCGTGATGGCGAAGTCGAATCGGTCACGCGCTCGGGCGACCGTGGCATAGGGTTCCGCGTCATCCACAGGGGCGCTTGGGGTTTCGCAGCGACGGACCGCACCGACGAGATGTCGCTGCGTGGCGTCGTCGACGAGGCATTCGCGCGGGCCGAGGCCGCGGCCAGCACGCGCGCCGCGCCGGTCTCACTCGCGACTGTTGCGCCACAGCGCGGCGAGTACCGGACGACGCTCGAGCGCGATCCGTTCGCCGTGCCTCTCGCTGAGCGCATCGCGCTGTTGCGCGCGGCCGACGCGAACCTCAAGGGCCCGCACGCTGTGTCGCGCCGGGGAAGCGTGGCCGCGTACCGGACGCGCAAGCGTCTTGTGACGAGCGAGGGCACCGACGTGCGCCAGGAGATCGTCGAATCCGGCGCCGGGGTGAGCCTCACGGCCGTCAAAGCAGGCGCCAAACCGGCCCAGCGCTACGACGGCCGGCTCACGCGCCAGGCCGGCTGGGAGTTCATCGAGCACCTCGACCTCGCTCGGCGCGCCGCGCGGTATCGCGACGACGCCGAGGCCATGCTCGACGCGCCGCTCGCGGCCGAGCGCCCCACGACTCTCGTGTTCACGCCCGAGTTCCTCGCGCTGCTCGTGCACGAGTCATGCGGCCATCCGACCGAGGCGGATCGCGTGCTGGAGTACGAGATCGCGTTCGCCGGCACGACGTTCATGTGGCCGAACGACCGCGGCGCGCTCCGCTACGGCTCGGAGCACGTGTCGATGACGGCGGACGCCACGGTCCCCGGTGGGATGGGCACCTTCGGATGGGACGACGACGGGGTGCCCGCGCTTCGGACGAAGCTGATCGACCGGGGCACCTTCGTGGGTTATCTGACGTCACGAGAGACCGCCGCCGCGCTCGGCATGCCGGTGGCGATCGGCTCGGCGCGGGCGGAGGGCTGGCAGCACTTTCCGATCGTGCGCATGGTGAACGTGAGCCTGGATCCGGGGACGCAGAGCTACGACACGCTGCTCAAGGGAGTGGACGACGGCCTGCTTCTGGAGGCCCCGGCGTCGTATTCGCTCGACGACAAGCGACAGAACTTCCACTTCTCCACGCAGTCCGCTCGCGTGATCCGCAACGGCGCGCTCGAAGGGTACGCGCGGGGCGTCTCCTTTCAGTCGCTCACGCCCGCGTTCTGGGGACGCTGCGACGGCGTCGCGGACGACTGGGAGCTCCACGGTTTCCTCTCGTGCGCGAAGGGGGAGCCACTGCAGCTGATGCGCGTCGGTCACGGCGCCGCGCACGCGCGCTTCCGCGACGTTCCGATCGAGGTGCGAGCGTGACGGTCCGCGGGAGCGACGCGATGCTGGCGCCGCTCGTGACCGCGCTTCGTGACGTGAAGGCGGACGAGGCGGAGCTGTGGGTCCACCGGCGCCGCTCGGCGATCAGCCGGTACGCGAGGAACGAGATCCATCAGAACGCGGTCGCCGACGAAACGCACGTGCAGGCCCGCGTCGTGCTCGGCAAAGCCATGGGTATCGCGAGCGCGAACTCGCTCGACCCCGCGGATCTCCGGCGGCTCGTCGCCGACGCGACCGCGGCCGCGCGCGAGAGCGCGCCGAATGCCCACTGGCCGGGGCTGGCGGCACCGGCGGAGACCGCGGAGCCCAAGGCGTTCGACGCCGAGACCGCGCGCGCCGACGCGGCCAGTCAGGCGCAGGCGATCCAGCGCGTCACCGCGGCCGCGAAGGCACGCGGCTTCCGCGCCGCGGGCACGCATCAGATCGAGCTGACCGAGGACGCGCTCGCGAACACGAACGGCGCGGCGCTGTATGCGCCGAGCACCATGGCGTACCTGCGAGCACTGGTGACGAGCGACACCGGCACCGGCTGGGCCGAGGATCTCGGCTCGAACACACGCGCGCTGGTCCCATCGGACATCGCCGCGCGCGCCATCGAGAAGGCGGCGCTCGACCGCGACCGAACGCAGCTCGCGCCCGGCGACTACGAAGCCGTGTTCGAGGAGCTCGCGGTCGCGGAGGTCCTCCGCTTCATGTCGCTGACGGGTCTGACCGGTCAGACGCTGAAGGATGGCCGCTCGTTCATGGCCGGACGTTTCGGCGAGCAGGTCACCGGTCCGCGCTTCTCGCTCTGGGACGACGCGCTCGACGCGCGCACGCTCGCGATCCCATTCGACGTGGAGGGGACGCCCAAGCAGCGGATCCCGCTCGTCGTGGCCGGCGTGGCGAAGGGTGTGGTGCACGACCGCCAGTCGGCGCAGTGGTTCGCTACGCGCTCGACCGGCCACGCCGCCGATCCCCGGCGCTACAGCGTGGGCGGCCACGCGGGCAATCTCACGATGTCCGGGGGCGACGCGAAGCGCGAGCAGCTCATCCGCGCGGTGACGCGCGGTGTGCTCATCACGCGCTTCCACTACACCAACACGCCGGATCCCAAGCGCGCGACCATGACCGGGACGACGCGCGACGGCACGTTCCTGATCGAGGACGGCCGCATCACGCGCGCGCTGGCGAACGTGCGCTACACGATGAGCGCGCTCGACCTCTTCTCCGGCATCGAGCTTCTCGGCCCACAGCGTCTCGCTCGGGACTGGTGGTCGTCCAACGGGATGGGCTCGATCGTCTGTCTCTGCCCGCCGATCAAGGTGGCACGGGCGACGATCACCGGCTCGAGTCCCGCCTAGTCGCTTCGACACGAAGTCGCTGGACCGCCGTTACGCGAGCGCATGACTGTGCCCTGATACGTCAGGCAGTCGGGCCCCGCGAATGCTTGGAAGACCGCCGATATCTCGCTGAGGTGTTTTGACGATGGACGCAATGCTCACAGCCTTCCTCGTAGCGCTTCCCTCGATCGTCGGTGCGCTCCTGCTGCTCGTCATCGGTTGGATCGTGGCCGGGTTCGTCGGCGGGCTCGTCGCGCGTCTGCTTCGCAGAGTCGGTGTCGATCAGCTCGCGTCCAGAGCGGGCATCACCGCCTTTCTGCAGCGCGCGCGTCTCAGCCTCGATACCCCCGGTCTCGTCGGCGGCATCATCACCTGGTACGTGCGGCTGATCTTCGTCGTGATGGCCGCGAACGCTGTCGGCATCACGGCCGTCAGCGATGTGCTCGGGCAGATCATCGCGTTCATCCCGAACCTGCTGGTCGCGCTGCTCATCCTTGGCGCGTTCGCCTGGCTTGCGGGCGTCACGCGCAATCTCGTCGCCGGTGCGACCGAGAGCGCGGGCGTGCCGAACTCCGGGGTGCTGGCGACGCTCGCGTACGCGACCGTGCTCGGCTTCGGGATCGTCGCCGCGGCTTCGCAGATCGGCGTCGCCGCGACGCTGATCAACATCCTGTTCACCGGCATCGTTGCCGCCCTTGCGATCGCGTTTGGCCTCGCATTCGGCCTTGGCGGACGCGAGGAGGCCGCGCGCGTGCTCGGCGACTGGCGTGGCCAGGTGTCCTCCGCGGCGGGGCGCGTCGACGCGACGCCCGAGCGCCTCTCGGGTGACGGCCGCTCCGACTCGCTCATTGAGGATCGAATGCGCCGCGATCAGCTCGCGCGCAGAAGCTAGCGCCCCGACATCACGACGGCTCGGGCCGGAGAGCTGCGTCTCTGCCGGCCCGGGTCGACGTCGTGGCCATTAGCCCGCAGCACGTAGCCCCTCCCGAGAGGGAGGGGACATCTACAATCGTGGTGTGAGCGACGGCCGGATCATCGATCCCGTGTGCGACATGATCGTCAACATCGACGAGGCGCGTGACGCTGGACTAACGCTTGAGTATCCGGACCGCGAATACGCCTTCTGCGCTCCGGGCTGTCAGACCAAGTTCGCGAAAGATCCGAAGGCTTTCATCCCGAAAGTCGAAGCGTGGCTCGCGCGTCGCGGGGACGAGGCGCACGCGAGCGCCGCTGCGCATGCGCACGCGACGAATGACGCGCTACCTCAGATCGACGCCGGTATCCGCGCCTGGTACGAATCGTGTCGATGCTGCCTCTCGGACGCGTACCCGAAGGTCGTCGAGAAGCTGGACGCGGAGCGGGATGCGGCGATGACACCCGCCGCCGACGCGGGGATCTGCGAGACCGCCGAGGCGCACGCCGAGTCAAAGCCCTCGACGTAGCCCTTGCGGCGCGTGGCCGGTCAGATCCTTCCGGCCGCGAGCGCCTCCAGGAAGCGAACGATCTCCCAGCGCTGCGTCTCCGACAGAGTTTCCTTCCACGCCGGCATGCCCGTTCCGGCGACGCCCTCGCTGATCCAGTAATGGACCTCACCCGAGGCGTGCTGCGGCACGTGCAGCTGCAGGTTCACCGGCCGTGGCCGCAACAGGAACGCCTGCGGGCCATCGCCGAGGCCGCGCCCTCCATGACAGATCGCGCAGTTCGCCAGGAACAGCGCGCGACCCCGGTCGATCGTCTCGGGCGTGTCGGGTGTCGGGTTCTGAGTGAAGCGCGCGGTGAAGGGCACCGGCGGAGTGGGGATGTTCGGCGCGACGGTGAACGCGAGCGCGTACGAAACGATCACGAGGACGCCCAGCGCGCCCGCGCTGATGGCGAACCGCCGCCAGTCCCCGCCGCGATAGCGCGTGAGCAGCGCGAGGAGCACGAAGACCGCGGCTCCGGCGATGAGGAACTGCGCGATGTCCTGCAACCCCTGCCGGGAGATAGGGAAGATCACTTGCTCTTCTGTTTCGGCTTACGCGCCGACCAGACGTACAGCACGATCAGGATGACGAGCGGGAGCCCGAGCGAGATCAGCTCGTCGAACCAACCGGTCGCGCCGTGCGCCAGGATCGACAGCGTCGTCACCTGAGCACGACCAGCTCGTACACGCCGCTGCCCGCGCCATCGACGCCGATCGTGACCTTCCACGAGCCGGCCTCGAGTCCCGGCACCGTGAAGCGGTAACGACCCGGACCCAGCTCGGCCACGTTCTCGACGGCGTCGAGCGGTGCCACGGTGGCGGGCCCATCGAACGCGGCGCGCAGCTTCTTCCCCAGCACCGGATCGCCCTTCGCATCCACGACCACGGCGTTGATAGTGATGGGTGCGCCGGCCTGCGGCTGGAACGGGTCCGCGAAGACGATGAGCTGGTAGGGCGGGACCGCGACGATCTTCGTCGTCGCGTCCTGACCCGCGGCCGGAGAGATCGGCACGGTGAACAGCGCGCGGACATCGCTTCGGCCGGCCAGGCGCACGATCACCTCGGCCTTCCAGGTGCCGAACATCGCCGTCGGGCTGCCTTCGGCCACGTACTCGCCGGGTGCGCGCTCGGCCGCGACGAGCTCGAGCTCGCCCATGTCGTGCTCGACCATCGTGAAGCGGAGCGCGACCTTCTCGGCGCCGGTGATCGACGTGAGGCCCTGCTGCACTCTGACGACGAAGCGGTTGCGCCCCGGAAGCGTCGACGCGGCGAGCAGCTGGACGCGGATGCCGCTCACATGCTTTGTCTCGTCGAATGCGGCGGCGCTCGCCTGCGCCGGCGGCACGAATGCCGTGAGGAACGCCGCGGCCAGGATCACCCCGGCGAAGAGGGCGCTCTCTCCCATGACACCGCGCCAGAATTGCGCACCCGCGGCCAGGCCGCGTCGCATCCGTGGTCCCCATACGAGCAGGTTGAGCCCGCCGAGCCCGAGCAATCCGACGAGAAGCACGATCTTCGCGAGAAGCGCGATGCCGTAGGGGGTTTCGACCAGGTCCTCGAAGAGGACCAGCCGATCGAACGACGCCAGCGTGCCGGTCGTGACGATCACGGCCACGGCGACCAGCGCCGTTAGCGAGAAGCGCCAGATCGTGCGTCCGAGCTCTCTCGGATCGTCGCCTCTCGCCGATGGCATGGCCACGTACGAGAACGCGACCACGCCGCCGAGCCAGACCGAGATCGCCATGACATGGAGGTAATCGACAGCGACGTCGCCGAGATCGCCGACCGCCGCGGCGTGCGACACGAGTGTCGCCGTCAATCCCGCCGCGAGCCCGAGGAACGCGATCGCTTCGCGCCGGGCGTCCTCAGGCAGGAAGCGCGCCGGCACGGCGACCAGCGCTATCGCCGCGGCACCGGCGAGCGCTCGGAGTCCGAGTAGCCCGAGCAGTCGCCCCGGAATGTTCGCGCCCTGCCCAAGGAGCAAAAACGCGCTGCCCAACAGCAGCACGGCACCGCCCGCGATCACGAGCCGTCGCTCTCGCCGGCGCTCGGCACCAGATGCGGGGACGCGGATGAACATGGTGAAGAACGCGAGGCCCGTCAGCAACGCCATCCCGGCGTAGGAAAGCGCGCGCCCGGCGATCTCGAGCGCCGTCGGTGGGAGAGCGGAGGGGCCGATGTCGGGGATCTTCGGAAGCGGCGCGTCGCCGAGGGCGAATCCAAAAGCGCCCTTCGTGACGTGGCCATCGACGGTGGATAGCGCGGTCCACGAGACGAGATAGCCGCCGTCGGCGATCGCCCCGAGCGTGACGCGCAGCGTGTTCGGCTCGTCACTGACCAGCGCGACGTCGCGGACGTCGACCCGCTTCCCATCGATGTCGAGCACCGCGAGGTCGCTGCCGCGCGCATCCGGAGGCTCGCTGAACGTGACGCGCACCTCGGTCGGTGGCCGTGTGAGGCGAGCGTCGGCCGCGGGGTTCGACTTGACGTAGTTCGCGTGCGCCGCCGCGATCCCACCCGTGAGAGAGAGGACCGCGGCAGCGATGACGGCTGAGAGAAGTGCGCGCCGCACTACGAGCGCCGCCGCACCATCATCCCAGCACCGCCGAGGGCCACGATGCCGACGACGAGCGCGGCGAGCGCGAAGATGCGCGTTTGATCGACCGCACCCTGGAGGTCGCTCAGCCGCTTGCCCAGGTCGTCCGCCATCGGGACCTTGTTCGGGTATTGGAGCGTGTCCGTCGATTCGACGTCACCGAACCGGCCCGGGCCCGATTCGAACGTTTCGTTCACGTCGAGTGACTCGATCTTCCCTTTGATCGTGAAGATGTACGTGCCGGTGGCGGTCGGCATGACATAGCCGTTGTACGCGCCGGGCGCACCGAAGCGGGCGGTGACCGTGAGCGGGAGCGGCGCGAGCCCCCCGGTCCGCAGCTCGACCGTGAGCGTCTTCTCGAGCCCCTCGACGGCCTTCGCGGGAGTCACGCGCGTGTCGGTCACACGCAGATCGAGGCTGTTCATGAATCCGACATGGGCGGGCTCGTTGAGCCAGCCCACGACCAGCTGGTACGGCCCAACGGTCCGGCGCTCGTGCGCCGCCGCGGTGCCCGCGAATGCGATGAAGCTCGTCGCGACGACCAAGGTCGCCGCCACGAACGAGATGAGGCGCGTCATGTGACCCTCCAAGGTCTTTCGTCCCCGGCGCTCCCGGGTGGTCGTCCGCGGAGGGTCAGACGCGCGGCGGCCCGGGGATCAGGGGCGAGCGCCACTGCGCGCTCGCGATGCGTGCCGGTGCGAGCTCCGCGATGGCGCGCCGCGATGGACGCGGAAGTCGCGGCCAGACGAAGGTCAGAAGAGCCAGGACGAGCGCGACGGTCGCGGCGTCGACGACGTCCTGTGTGAGAACGCCCTGTCCCGGGTCGAAGCGTGCCTGCACCGCTGCGAGGAAGATCGGGAGCCGGTACGCCGCGAGCACGTGGTCGTGGTACTTCGGCGTGCCCGGGGGGTCGATATGCGGCGCGACGACGAGGCCGGAGCCCGCGAGCGTGGCGCCGGTGACGGCGAGCGCGAATGTGGCACCGGCGATCAAGCGCATTTCTACCTAGAGGATACGTTCGCGCATGCCTTGCAGATACCAACGATCGCCGAGTGCGCCAGATCGGCCCGAAAGCCATGGTCGTCTCGCAGCCGGCGTGCGAGCGGCTCGAGCAGGCCGATCGGGAGCTC
>Ga0114129_10000532_pt1 | contig 46632 bp, 32 predicted proteins | sample RhiMetdeltSRZDD1_FD_80071 | JGI IMG/M metagenome (GOLD analysis project Ga0114129, IMG submission 80071) | Populus rhizosphere microbial communities from Tennessee, USA - Rhizosphere MetaG P. deltoides SRZDD1 (version 2) (version 2) | ecosystem: Host-associated > Plants > Roots > Rhizosphere >...
ACCAAAGCATGAGCGATTCCTGGGCCTGCTGCCCGCCGGTGCCGCGGATCCATCCGCGATGAGGCGCGAGGAGATCCGCGTCGTGCTGAACTGGACGGAAGAGCTCAAGCGCCGCGTCAGGTAGCGAGACGATCGTGTACGATCTTCCGGCTCGCCCGGGCTGCCGCCAACGGCCGTCCGGCCGAGGGGCCATCCGGAGGGGCTCCAGTTGTCTCGACCTGCGAGCGTCCACGGGCGGCAGGCTGCTCTGCGGACTCTCGCGCCTTCACCCCGAAGGAGGCCGCATGAACAATCGTCTGGGCCGACTCTCGCTCGTCTCCCTCGCGGCGCTGATGTTCCTCCTGGCGCCGGGTCACGCACAACAGGACTCGGCGCTCGGGCAGGACACTCAACGCAGTCCCAAGCTCCATCGCAAGGGTGCTCGAGCTGTTCCCAATCACTACATTGTCGTGCTCGACCAGGACGCCGCTGGCGTCGTCGGCGATGTGGCTGCGGCCGAGCGCCGCGCCGCTGCGTTGCTGCAGCCTCTTGCCCGGTCGGCGACCCACGTGTACGGCCACGCGATCAACGGCTTCTCAGCCCAGCTGACCGAAGAAGAGGCGCGGCAGCTCAGCGAAGATCCGGGTGTGTTGTTCGTCGAGGAGGACTCAATCATGGAAGCGATCGCGATCCAGACGAGCCCGCCGTGGGGTCTCGATCGCATCGACGAGCGGACGCTGCCGCTGAGCGGTTCCTACACCTATGCGACTACCGGAGCGGGCGTGAACGTCTACGTCATCGATACCGGTATCCGCCGCAGCCACACCCAGTTCGCGGGCCGGGCCGTTATCGGCTTCGACGCGATCAACGACGGCCGGAACACCAGCGACTGCAACGGCCACGGCACTCACGTCGCCGGCACCATCGGCGCATCGACCTATGGCGTGGCCAAGGGCGTGCGCTTGTTTGCCGTCCGCGTGCTGGGGTGCAACGGATCCGGATCGACGTCCGGCGTCATTGCCGGCGTTGACTGGGTCACCAGCCATCGTGTGCCCCCTGCGGTTGCGAACATGAGCCTGGGCGGGGGAGCATCGACAGCGCTCGATACGGCGGTGCGCAACTCGATCGCCGCCGGGGTGACCTACGCGGTAGCCGCCGGGAACGCCAGCACCAACGCGTCCGGCCAGTCTCCCGCGCGGGTCGGCGAGGCCATCACTGTCGGCGCGACGACTCAGCGCGATGCCAGGTCGTCGTTCTCCAACTTCGGTAGCGTCGTCGACATCTTCGCGCCGGGCTCGAGCATCCTGTCCTCGTGGCACACGAGCAACACGGCCACTGCCACGCTGAGCGGCACATCGATGGCGTCGCCGCACGTGGCCGGTGTGGCCGCGCGCTACCTCGAGAGCACGACGGGTGCCAGCCCGGCCCAGGTGCGCAACCAGATCGTCAACAACGCGACGACCAACGGGTTGAGCGGCGTTCCTGCCGGGACTGCCAATCGTTTGCTCTTCTGGTCGGGCACGCGATGAGAGGATATAGTCGGCGTTCATGGTCGCGGCCGTAATGCTCCTGGCGGTATCCCTTGCCGGAAATGCGTTGGCGCCTGTGCCCTTCACCACGATCAGTCAGAACGAGCAGAGCGGGGTCGAGGACGCACGCCAGCTGGTCGTCCGCACGCCGGAGGAATGGAAAGCGCTGTGGAAGGAGCACGCGCCTGGTCAACCGATGCCCGCCGTCGACTTCACGAAGTCGATGGTCATTGGTGTGTTCCTTGGATCGCGGAACACCGCGGGCTATCGCGTGACGATCACGGGCATCGAGCGCGACGGCGCGACCGTCGCCGTCACCTACCGTGAAGAACGGCCCGCGGCGCGCGACATCCTGGCACAGGTGATCACGTTCCCGCATCATCTCGTACGGGTCGAGCGCGTCGAGGGGCAGGTGAAGTTCACGCGCGCGGAGCGCTAAAGAGAGAGTCTGTGAATGAATGTGTCGGGTGGCTTCCGGCCCTTCGACAGGCTCAGGGCCGGAAGCCACCCGCTGCGCGCCGCGCCAGGTACGCCACCCGCTCCCCAAGATTCGCAAAGCGCGGATCGCTCGTCTGACCGTTCACGAACCGGAAGTAGATCTGCTGAACCACGACGGCGATCTTGAAGAGCGCGAAGACCTCGTAGAACTTCAATCGAGTCAGATCGCGGCCGCTGCGCGTGGCGTAGCGGTCGACGAGCTCGGCGGGCGTGAGCCAGCCTGGGAGTGTCGTGACGGTCGTGAGCGCGTCCTGTTGTCCTGGGGGTGCGGTCGCGACCCAATAGGCGAGCAGGATTCCCAGATCGACGATCGGATCGCCGAGCGCAGCCATCTCCCAGTCGAGCACCGCGACCAGGCGAGATGGATCCGTCGCGTCGAGCATCAGGTTGTCGAGCTTGAAATCGCCGTGGACGATCGCGGGCCGAGCGGGATCCGGTGGCAGCGATTCGACCAGCCAGCGCGCCACATCTTCCATCTCTGGCAGGTCGGACGTCTTTGACCGGTTCCACCGATCCGTCCATCCCCGCACTTGTCGTTCGACGAATCCGTGAGGCTTGCCAAGATGGGACAGCCCGGAGCCGACGATGTCGATGGCGTGCAGGTCGGCCAGCGCGTCGATGAGCGCCAGGCTGACGCCCCGCCGCGTCTCCGGCTGATTCCTGATCGGCGAGGGTTCCTCGTCCCGAACAACCACGCCGTGCCGCCGCTCCATCACGTAGAACACCGAGCCGATTACGGTGGGATCGTCGCAGAGCGCGTAGACGCGCGGCGCCAGCGGGAATACCGGATGGACGGCGGCCAGCCACCGATACTCGCGAGCCATGTCGTGCGCGGTCGGAGCCACCGGGCCGAATGGCGGCCTGCGCACCACGAGTTCGGTCGCGCCGAAGCTCACGTGATACGTCAGGTTCGAGTGGCCACCCGGGAACTGTGCGACCTGCATGCGCTCGCGGCGGTCGGGCTCGGGTAGATCGGGCCGGGGCAGCCGCTCCCGCAGCCATGACTCCAGCCGCGTCCAATCAAGCTGTTCGCCCGCCCGGACCGGTCTCGTGTCGTCCCTCGACATTGCTCGGGGCGATCCTGAGCTGGTCGAAGGATCGAGAGTCATAGGTAGCGAACGATCCACTCGGCGACGACGCAGGGCTTCTCGCCCCCTTCGCGCTCGATGGTGACGTTCCACGTCGCCTGGACGCTATCACCCATGGTGGCAATTCCCGCAAGCGTGACCCGCGCGCGGATGCGCGAACCGGACGGCACCGGCGACACGAACCGCACGCGGTTGAGCCCGTAGTTGAGCGTCATGCGCGGACCCTCGACCGTGACCGCGTCGCGCATCAACGGGCTGAGGAGCGACAGCGTGAGAAACCCGTGCCCGATCGTCGTACCGAAGGGCGTCTCGGCCCTGGCCCGATCGATGTCGACATGGATCCATTGATGGTCGTCCGTGGCGTCCGCGAATGCGTTGATGCGGTCCTGCGTGACCGTGAACCAGTCGCTCGTACCGACCTCGCGGCCAACAAGTCCGCCGAGCTGTGCGAGAGCGACGACGGTCACGCGGCGTCACCGTAGAAGCTGCCGCCTTCGTTGGCCAGTGTCTCGAGCAAGGGCGCCGGCCGCCAGTACTCGCCGAACCGTCGTCGATACTCGTTGACTCGCGCGAGAACAACCGGGAGTCCGACGGTGTCGGCGTAGAACATCGGTCCGCCACGGCGGCGCGGGTAACCGAAGCCGTTGACGTAGACGACATCGATGTCGCCGGCGCGAATGGCGAACCCCTCTTCGAGCACCCGCGCGCCTTCGTTGGCGAGCGCCGTCATGATGCGCGCGATGATGTCCGCGTCCGAGACGGCGCGCCGCGTGACCCCGCGCTTCGCTGCCTCCTCCGCAGCCACGTCGTCGACGACGGGATCGTGAATGCGCGTCCGGCTTCCGGTTTCGTACCGATACCATCCGGCGCCAGTCTTCTGGCCGTAGCGCCCCATTTCGTAAAGTCGATCGGGAACGCTCGACTGCGGCCCTTCGGCCCGCGTCTTCCCGACCGATTTCAGGTGCTGCCGGATCCGCCAGCCGACGTCGATACCGGCGATGTCCTGCATCCCGAACGGTCCCACCGGAAGTCCAAAATCGATCAGCGCGTTGTCGATTTGCGTGACGCTGGCACCCTCCTCGAGCAGCAGATACGCCTCGCGCATGTAGTAGGCGAGCATACGATTGGCGACGAACCCGAAACAGTTGCCGACGACCACGCCAACCTTGCCCAGATCCTTCGCCAGCTTCAGCGACGTCGCGATCACTTGCCGGCTCGTCGCGCGCCCACGAACGACCTCGAGCAGCTTCATGACGTTGGCCGGACTGAAGAAGTGGTGTCCGACGACCTGTCCCGGCCGGCCGCTTGCCTCGGCGAGCTCGTCGATGTCGAGCGTGGACGTGTTCGACGCGAGAATCGCGTCGGGCCTGGTCACGGCTGCGATCGCGGCGAAGGTAGTTTTCTTCAGATCCATGTTCTCGAACACGGCTTCGACGACGATGTCTACTTCCCCGAAGCCGTCATAGCTCGTGGTCGGAGTCATGAGAGCCAGGGTCCGGGCCATCGCCTCCGCCGTGATCTTGCGCTTCGCCATCGTCGATTCATAGTTGCGACGAATGGTCGACATCCCCCGGTCGAGCGCCGCCTGGTCGACATCCTTGAGGAGAACGGGAATGCCCGCATTGGCGTACGCCATCGCGATGCCGCCGCCCATCGTCCCGGCGCCAACGATGGCGGCACGCCGGATCGCAAGCGTGGGTGTGTCCTTCGGAACATCCGGAATCCTCGCCGCCTCCCGTTCGGCGAAGAACAGGTGGCGCATCGCTTCCGACTCGGTGGAGAGGACACAATCGGCGAACAGCTCGATTTCGCGCTGTGATCCGGCGGCGAAATCCATGGTCAGGCAGGCCTCGATGGCGTCGACCGCGGCGAACGGGGCGCGGGCGCCGCGCGCTGTCGTGGCGAGTGCCGCTCGCGTTGCCTGGCATGCCGCGAGACCGCTCTCGCGATCGGCGATCTTGTCCTGCAAATCGCGGGACCGGCGGCGCTCGCCGGACGCGGCACGTGCTGTCGCAAATGCCATGGCGCCTTCCAGCAGATCGCCGTCGATCACCGCGTCGACGATGCCTCCCTCTCTGGCCCGGTTCGCGGCGACGGGCTTGCCGTCCGTGCACATCTCGAGCGCGAGCGACACGCCGCACAACCGTGGCAGCCGCTGAGTCCCGCCGGCACCTGGAATGATCCCGAGATTCACCTCGGGCTGCCCGACTCTGGCGGTGGCGGCGGCCACGCGGTAATGGCAGGCCATGGCGAATTCGAGGCCGCCTCCGAGCGCATGACCGTGAATGGCGGCAACGAGCGGCTTGGCGGCGTCTTCCAGTTGCGTCAGTCGCCTGTGCACCGCCTGCGAGCGCTCGATGGATTGCTGCCGCGTCTTCAGCTGCCTGAAGACGCTGATGTCGGCACCGGCAATGAACGTGGTGCCAGCGCCAATCAGGACGATCGCGTCCGCGGCCGCGTCGTGGCAGGCTCGCTCGACGGCCTCGCTGATCGCTTCGGGAACACCGGCGCCGAGCGCATTCACAGGCGGGTTGTCGACGGTGATCACGGCAACGCCGTCGCGCACTTCGTACCGGACCAGCTGTGACATGCCGCCGAACGGTATCACGCTGCAGCGGAAGCGAGCGTATTCGCGCGTCTCGCGAGCGTACCCACACGACGTCGTGAAGCGTCTGTTTGTAAGTGTGGCTTCCGGCTTGAGCCGGAAGGATGTGGCTGCCGCTGGATTTGCGTAATTCGAGCGCCGCACGCATCCTCCCGGCTCAAGCCGGAAGCCACACCTATTAATTCATCAGTCTGTTACTCGTGCCTCAGGGCGATCATCGGCTGGACGCGAACGGCGCGCCGCGCGGGGATCCAGCAGGCGAGTGCCCCGATGATGGCGATCAGCAGAACCACGACCGCGAAGGTCACCGGATCGTTCGGCGAGGTATTCCAGAGCTGCGTCGTCAGCAGACGATTGGTGGCGAGGCTGATGGCCAGCCCGATGACGAGACCGGCGGCGACCAGTTGCAGGCCGAACCGCACGATCATTCGAATCACGTCGCCCGACTCGCCGCCGAGCGCCAGGCGGATCGCGATCTCGCGGGTCTGTTGCGACACGGTGTAGGCCAGGACGCCGTAAATGCCGAGCGCCACGAGCACGGCGCCCGTCCCGGCAAAGATGCCGAGCACCAGCAGGCTGAAACTGGCCCGCGCGTAGAAATTCATCTGAATCCGCCGTTCGAGCGTGATCGGGTCGGCGAGCGCGACCTGCGCATCCACGACCTGGATCTCGCGGCGCAGGGCGTTCACGGCGCGCAGCGGCTCGTCGGTTGTACGCACGACCAGCGCATAGCCGCTCGGGAGCCGCAGCGTGAATGGCAACAGGACCTGCGGCGCCGGCAGGTCGCGCGGACCCGAGTTCGCCACGTCGCGCATGACACCAATGACCTCGAATGTCGGATCGGTGATGGGCCGGGGCAAGGTCGTCAGCCGAGGCAGACGGATGACGCGGGCCAGCGGATCTTCGGATCCGAAGTAACGACGCGCAAAGGTCTCGTTGACGACGACCACTTGACGCGCCTGCTCGGTGTCCAGCGTCGAGAATCCGCGCCCCTTCACCATCGGAATGCCCAACAGGCCAGGCAGATTCTCGCTGCAGAACAGCAACAAGGCCTGCGCCGATGGCTCCAGCGCGACGCCAGGAACCTCGAGCGGGCTCATCATCTGTCCGCCGAAGGGAGGAAATCCATGTGCGAGGGCAACCGACCGGACGCCTGGGACAGAGGCCGAACGCTCAACGATCTGACGGTAGATGTGCCGCTGGTTGTCGGGCGTCATGGTCTGCCGCGGCGGAAAGGCCACTCCGGCGATCAGCACGTGCTTCGGATCGAAGCCGAGGTCGACGCCAATGAGCTTTACGAAGGTTCGCATCAGCAGCCCGGCGCCGAGGAGCAGCACGATCGAGAGCGCGACCTGGGCGACGACGAGACCGCTGCGCATGCGCGTCTGCCGGCGGCCGGCGGTCGTCCTGCCGGCGACATTGGTACCGGCGGCGATATCGCGCCGCACGCTCTGTAGCGCAGGAAACAGGCCGAAGCCAAACGTCGAGGCGGCGGCGACGATGATCGCAAATACCAGGACCGGCCGATCGAGCCTGATCTGGGTCTCCCACGACACTCCCCCGCCGGGCGGCAACAGCTGTGCGAGGGCCTGGATGCCGCCGTAGGCCATCAACGATCCCGCGATCAGCCCGCCAGCCGCGAGCAGTGCGCTCTCGACCAGCAGCTGCCGGACGATGCGGCTGCGGCTCGCGCCGATCGCCGCGCGAATCGCAATTTCCCGCTCGCGGATGGTCGCCCGCGCCAGCAGCATGTTGGCGACGTTGCAGCACGCGATGATGAGCAGCAGACTCACCGCACCGAACAGGGTGTAGAGCACGCCACGGAAGTCCCGCACGACCCAGTCGATGACCTTGATGACCTGGAAGCGGGACTGCGGCGGGTACTCGTTCGGGAATTCGCGTGCGCGGCGCGCACCGATCACGGTCAGCTGCGCCTCCGCTTCGCGGGGCGACACCCCTGGCCGCAGGTGCGCCTGAAAGGCCCTGGTTCCGCGCGGTGTCCGCGGATCGTCGGCCGGGTTCATCACGGCGGGAAGCCAGAGATCGGCGATGTTCCACTCGAACCGCGGCGGCATGACACCGATGACCGTCCATGCCGTGCCGTCGAGCACCAGCGTGCGCCCGAGCACGCCGGGGTCCGCACCGAACGACCGCACCCACGCGCGGTGGCACATCACCGCGACTCTCGGCGCATCCGGCGCGGTGTCCGAGGCGTCGAACACGCGGCCGAGCATCGGTTTGACGCCCAGGAAATCGAACCCGTTCGGCGTCATCCACGCGACGTCGAAGCGCTCGGGGCCGTTGTCGCCCTGCCAGAGCATCGAGTCGCGGCTGGTCCCGACGACGTCCTCGAAAACGGTGGCCTGCTGCTGATAGAAAAGGAACTCCTCGGCGGGGAAGTACGGGCCGCGGACCTGCCGATCCGAGGCGTCGCGAATGAGGACATTGACCAGCCGATCCGAACGCGAGTACGGAAATGGCTCCAGCACGACGTTTCGCAGGACACTGTAGATCACCGTCACCGCGCTGATGCCGAGCGCCAGGGTGACCGTCGCCGTGATTGTGAACCCGCGTGTCCTCGACAGCGTGCGGATTCCGTATCCGATATCGCGCCAGAGATCCTCGAGCCAGCGGAACGATCGGGCATCGCGCTGCTGTTCTTTGACCTGTTCGACCCCGCCGAACGACCGCTTCGCGGCCAGGCGGGCATCTTCGGGAGAGAATCCGCGGCGCTCGAACTCACGCTGCAGCTCCACGAGATGGGCGTCGACCTCGCGTCCCAGCTCGCGTTCGGAGCGCCCGTGGCGGAATACGGTCAGGAGACGCAGCAGGGCACGGCGCAGGTTCTCCATCACCTCACCTCATGGATCGGTCACGATCGCGGCCCGACGCTAGGGTTCGTGGAGCAGCAGCTTGTTCACGAACCCGACCAGCCGCTGCCAGCGCTCGGTCTGCCGGCCCAGCGCCCGGGCGCCCGATCGTGTGACCGAGTAGTACTTGGCCTCGCGGCCGGCCTCGGTCGTCTGCCAGGCACCTTTGATCCATCCCTTCTGCTCGAGACGCACCAGGGCGACGTACAAGGTCCCCTGGTTGAGTGGAAACGGATGGTCGGCGAGCTGATCGAGCCGGGCGGCGAGCCCGTAGGCATGCTGTGGCCCCATCGTCGAGAGCGCGCGGAGAACGATCAGGTCCAGCGTTCCCTGGAGCAGCTCGACCCGGGCCCGGTCTTCACTGGGCATTGCAGTGAAGTAGAGACCCTCTGCACTGGGATGTCAAGTAGAGGCGCCGCGATGGCCCCGCCGCGCGGCGCCGGCGTCGGGGGCTCGGGACTCGGGGCTGGGGGCTGGGCAGAGCCGGTGGTAGCCCGAGGCAACGAGCCGCTTTCATTGGCCGGGTTGCCTCTGGTAACCCCGGCGCTCCCCGGCCCCGAGCCCCGAGTCCCCAGCCCCGATCGAATTCAGTCTTCGGCCGCCAGAGGCTCACTGGCGGAACGCTCATCGAGTATTCTCGTGGGTCGCCAACGCCATGGACTTCGAACATTCAGCAAACGTGACGGACCTGGTGGCGCGATTGACCGCGTTCATGAACGCCCACGTCTATCCGACCGAGCGTCGCATGCACGACGCGATCGACGCGGGCAACCGCTGGCAGCCGCCTCCCCTCGTCGGGGAGCTCAAGGCCAGGGCGCGGGCCGAAGGCCTGTGGAATCTGTTTCTGCCCGGGAGCGACTATGGCGCCGGGCTCACGAACACCGAATACGCCCCGCTCTGCGAAGTCATGGGACGGGCATCGCCGTTCGCGCCGGAAATCTTCAACTGCTCGGCGCCAGACACCGGGAACATGGAAGTGCTGGTCCGCTATGGGACGGCGGAGCAGAAAAGGCAGTGGCTGGAGCCGCTGCTCGCCGGTGAGATTCGCTCGTGTTTCGCGATGACGGAGCCGGACGTGGCGTCCTCGGACGCGACCAACATCCAGTCGGCGATCGTCCGGGACGCTGACGAGTACGTCATCAACGGGCACAAGTGGTGGATCTCCGGTGCGGCCGATCCACGCTGCCGGATTGCGATCTTCATGGGTCGCACCAATCCTGACGCGGCGAAGCACGCGCAGCAGTCGATGATCCTGGTGCCGATGGACACTCCCGGTGTCCGCATCATCCGGACGCTGCCGGTGTTCGGGTTCGACGATGCGCCGCACGGGCACGCGGAGATCGTGTTCGAGAACGTGCGGGTCCCGGCGGCGAACCTGCTGCTCGGCGAGGGCCGCGGATTCGAGATTGCGCAGGGACGCCTCGGCCCCGGGCGGATTCACCACTGCATGCGCCTGATCGGGATGGCGGAGCGCGCGCTGGAGCTGATGTGCGCGCGCGTCAAGACCCGCGTCGCGTTCGGGAGGCCGCTGGCGGAGCAGGGGAGCATCCGGGCACAGATCGCCGAATCCCGCGTGGAGATCGACCAGGCGCGCCTGCTCACGCTCCAGGCCGCCTGGCTGATGGACACGAAAGGCAACAAGGCCGCACGCTCTGAGATCGCCCAGATCAAGGTGGTCGCGCCGCGAATGGCGCTGCGCGTCCTCGATCGCGCCATCCAGGCTCACGGCGGGGCCGGCGTGTGCGACGACTTTCCGTTGGCACGGTGGTGGGCACACGCGCGCACGCTCCGGCTGGCTGACGGGCCTGATGAAGTGCACCTGGAGGCGATCGCGAAGTTGGAACTGGGTCGAAACCATTAGTCTCGGTTCGGGGTGCCGGGTGCCCGGTTCCGCGGTTCGGTTCCGGGTTCCGGGGTTCGGTTCTGGGTTCAGTGTTCCGGGTTCGATCGTCGCCAGGGAACCGACCGCGGGAGCCTTGAACTTGAACCGGAACCGAACCCGGCACCCGGAACCGAACCTGGCACCAGGCACCCGGAACCCCGAACCGCGCTAGACGGTACAGATCTCCATCGCCTTCTTGAGGCTCTCCATGGCATCGTGCCCCTCGGCGGGCGAGTACTCGTGGGTCACGAAGCCGGTGAACCCGAGATCAGCGATGGCCTGCATCACGAAGCGGTAGTTCAGCTCCTGCGTGTCGTCGATCTCGTGACGCCCTGGATTGCCGCCGGTGTGGAAGTGGCCGATCCACTGGAAGTTGTCGCGGATGTTCCGGACGATGTCGCCGTCCATGATCTGCGCGTGGTAGATGTCGAAGAGGATCTTCACGCGCGGCGAGTTGACCCGCTTCATCACGTCCACGCCCCACGTGAAGTGGTCGAACATGTAGTCCTTGTGGTTCACCTTGCTGTTCAAGTACTCCATGCAGATCGTGACCCCCTTGTCTTCGGCCTGCGCCTTGACCTTGTTGAGGAACGCCACGCAGTTGTCCGCGCCCTCGGAGTCGGACATGCCGCCCCGGTTACCGGAGAACGTGATCAGGTTGGGAATCCCGGCGGCCGCCGCCTGATCGATCATCGTGCGCATCGCCGCCTCGATCTTCTCGTGATTCTCGGTGCGGTTCAGGGCGCTGGCGATCGAGCCGCCACCCCCGCTCGCCATCGACGGGACGAGGCCGTACTTTTTCACGAGGGGCCAGTCGGCAGGCGTGATCAGGTCGAATCCCTGGATGCCGACGCTGGCCGCCTGACGGCAGCAGTCCTCGAGGGGAACGCCCCGTCCGAACACGCCTCGAGTGACGCCTTGCTTGAGGCGGCCCTTCCGTGCCGGCGCCTGCGTCGGCTGTGCCAGGCTCGTCCGAGCGGCCGCGAGCGACGCGGCGGCGGCTGCCAGAAATGCCCGTCGATTCATCGCGCTCCCTCCTGGTGCCGTGCGTTCGACACGCTTACTGATTCAGGACAAAGGCAACCAGCCGCGAGCCGGCGCCGGCGATCACGTACTGCAGGCCGTCGAGCTCGTAGGTGATCGGACCGTTGGTCACGGAATTGCCGAGACGTGCGTTCCAGAGCGCCTCCCCGGTGGTGGCGTTGTAGGCTCCGATCCCCGCGGCCGCCGCGTTGAACAGGACGTTGCCCGCGGTGGTGAGAATGCCCGAGTTGCCGCCATATCGCGGCACGCTCCAGCGGATTTTGCCGGTCTTGTAGTCGATCGCTTTCAGCTGCGGTTGTTCGGCGTAGCCGCCGCGGTCGGTGCCGCCCCAGCCCATCGGATTGTCGCTGGGGTCGTAGATGTACCACACGCTGAACGCACGCGTCGCGTTCACGTAGAACAGGCCGGTCTGCGGACTGAAGCTCGGCGGGTACCAGTTGGTCGCGCCACCCTGGTTCGGCGTCACGAGCGCTCCGGCGATCTGCGGACGTTTCTCCGGGTTCGGAATCGGCTGACCCCTGGCGTCGTAGTCGAGGCTCCAGTTCGTCTTGATGTACTCGTTCGAGACGATCGCCTTGCCGTTGGTGCGATCCAGCACGAAGAACTGGCCGTTCCGCGACGCCTGCGCGAGCAGCTTGCGCGGCTTGCCGTCGATCGTGCCGTCGAAGACCACCGCCGTCTGCGTGGCATCCCAGTCGTGGGTGTCGTGCGGCGACGACTGGAAGTACCACACCATCTTTCCGGTGTCGGCGTTCAGCGCCACGATCGAGGCGGTGAACAGGTTGGCGCCCTCGCGGTTCTTGAACGCGACCACCGGCTGCGGGTTCCCGGTGGTCACGTAGATATGATTCAGCTCGGGGTCATACGTAATCGGCTGCCACGTCATGCCCCCGCCGTGCTTCGCCATGTCGAGGTTCGGCCAGGTATCCAGGCCGGCCTCCCCCTCGTTCTGCGGCGTCACATACCAACGCCAGATCAGTTCGCCATTCTCGGGACTGCGGGCGTCCAGGTACGCCGGCACATCGAGGTCGTCCCCGCTCGGGCCCAGGATCAGCTTGTCCTTCACGACGACCGGCGCGATCGAGCCGTAATACATCATCTCGAGCGAGCAGAACTCCTTCGCCCACTTCTCGGTGCCGGTCTTGATGTCGAGCGCCACGAGGTTGCAGTCGGTGGTGACGAAGTACACGGTATTGCCGAGCGCGGCGACGCCGCGATTGCCGATCTGGATGCCGCCGCGGCTCCGGGCGAAGCTGTAGTGCCACAGCTCACGTCCGGTGCGGGCGTCGACGGCATACACGTGATTCGGCGTGGTGAAGTACAGCACGCCGCCGATCTGGAGCGGCGTGGCCTTGATGGTGCCGCCGGCCGGCAGATCGTAGATCCATGACAGGCTCAGATGCTTGACGTTCGACGCGTTGATCTTCGTCAGGCTGCTGAATCGTCGTCCGGTGTAGTCGCCGTTGTAGGTCGGCCACGAGTCGGTCGACGGTTTCTCGATCTGCGCCACGGTCACGCCGCCCGAACCACTCGAGACGCTGCGCTGCGAGGGCACGGGCTGCTGTGCCGCCAGGGCGCCGGTAAGGAGGACAGCAAGGACCGCAGCCGCGACGGGGTAAGCCAGGGCTCTCATTTCAGTGTCTCCAGATACGCGACCAGATCGTGAATTTGCTTGTCGCTGATGCGATCGAGCAGGTCGATGTGCGCCTGCAGCGGGTTGGTCTTCGCCACCTTCGTGGCGGGCGTCCGTCGGACCGTGCGGATCGTGCCGTCTGCGTCACGCACCGTCACGTAGAAATCGCTTTCCTCCACCAGGACGCCCGAGATCGCCGGACCGGAGGCCGGAGTGATCGTCACGGTGACGGCGTTGCGATCCGGCGCTGCGCCGCCGGGCGGAGTGCCGCGTCCACGGCCGCGTCCGCCCCCACCGCCCGGGAACAGCATGCGTTGCTGCAAATCGACCGGCTCCGGAATCCGTGTGGCCACGCCTGCCAGGCTTCCGGTCGTCGAGTTGTGACAGCTGGCGCACCCGCCTTCGCCGTTGAAGTAGGCCTCGCCAGCCTTGCGATCGCCGATCACGATATCGCCGACGGTGAAGACCGGAGAGCCGCGCATGGTGTCGTTGACGCGCTGCCGCAGGAAATTCGCGAGCGCCACCACCTCCTCGTCCGTGAACGACGCGCTCGGCTTCTTGCTCTGCGTCGGATGACCAGCCTTCAGGAACGGACCGAGCACGCTGCCCGCCTGCTCGGCCATCCGATCGAAGTTCACCGTCTTCGTCCGGATGATGTTGGGGCCGGTCTCGGATCCGCGCGCCTGCGAGCCGTGACAATCGATACAGTGGCTGGCCCACAGCGCGCGCCCGCGATCGTGCGCCGCCTGATCGACGACGGGTGACCGCGGGATCTGGCGAACGGCCGGGGTCTGTGCCGGTGCGGGAGTGCCTCCGCGCCCGCCACCCTGTTGCGCGGGGAGCAGCGCCACCGCACACACGCCAAGGGTCAACGCCAGCGAGACCCTCTGAACCAGGCCACTACGCATCGAACGCTCCTCGAAACCGCGCGATTGTCACCGCTGCCCGACCTTTCTTTTCTGAACACTGAGATCCTGGGTGACGCCGAACCCCCGAGCCCACGAGTCTATCCCCCAATCGTCCGCCCGCCGTCGACGACGATGGTCTGGCCGGTAATGTAGTTTGAGGCGTCAGACGCAAGGAAGACGCAGACGCCTTTCAGCTCACCCTCGGCTCCAATGCGCGGAATCGGCGCGTTGGCCTTGATGCCCGGCTCGGCGAGGGGCAGCGCCGGATCGGCCAGTCGCGAATGAAAGAACCCGGGCGCAATCGCGTTGACCCGGATGTTGTGGCGGCCCCAGGAGGCGGCCAGCTCGCGGGTCAGCCCCATGAGCCCGGCCTTGGACGCCGCATAGGGCGCGTAGTGCGGCCCGTGTACGGCGGCGTGCAGGCCGGCGATCGAGGAGATGTTGATGATGCGCCCGTATTCGCGCTTCAGCATCTCGCGGCCCGCCGCCTGCGCGAACAGGAACGCGCCCGTGAGATTGACGTCGATGACTTTCTGCCACTTGTCGAGCGGCATCTCCTCCGGCCGCGCCCCCCACGTGATGCCGGCGTTATTCACGAGGATGTCGACGCGGCCGTAGGTCGCCATCGTCCTGGCGACGACCGCCTGCACGTCGGTGGGATTGGCCACGTCGGCGACGAGGCCTTCGACGCGAAAGCCGCGGGCCACGAAGCGCTCGAGGGTGGGGGTCAACCACTGCTCCCGGCGTGCACAAATCGTCAGTGCCGCGCCCGCTTCCGCGAGACCGGCTGCCATCTCTTCGCCGAGTCCACGTGATCCGCCGGTGACGATCGCGACCCGGCCGGTGAGCGAAAACAATTCCTGAACGGAGGGCATGCGGGCCGCTTATACTGGCGCCCCAATCAACCTGTCAACCCGGAGGACCTGTGGCGCCGGTACTGGACGTGTCGGGCGGCGGAGCGTTCCTGCTGCGATCGTTGAACCCGGACGATCTGTTCACGCCCGAGGATCTGACCCACGAGCAGCGCCTGTTCGGCCAGACGACCGCGGAGTTCATGCGCAACGAAGTGCTGCCCAACGAAGCCAGCCTCTACGCGCACGACTGGGGAAAGACGCGCGAGCTGCTGAAGAAAGCCGCCGATCTCGACCTGCTGCGCCTCGAGATTCCGGAGGCCTATGGCGGGCTGGGTCTCGACAAGGTCAGTGCCGCCTATGTGGGCGAGCAACTCGCCATCAATCCTTCTTTCGGTGGATCGCTCGGCACACACACGTCGATCGGTACCTTGCCGATTGTGTATTTCGGAACCCCGGAGCAGAAGGCGAAGTACCTGCCGCGGCTCGCCAGCGGCGAGCTGATCGGGGCCTACGCGCTCACCGAGCCGCACGCGGGATCCGATGCGCTGGCGGCAAGGACCACGGCCAGGCTCACGCCGGACGGCAGGCATTACCTGCTGAACGGCCAGAAGGCGTGGATCACGAACGGCGGCTTCGCGGACCTCTTCACCGTCTTTGCCAAGGTCGACGGCGAGAAGTTCACCGCCTTCATCGTCGAACGCGGCATGGGCGTGAAGAGCGGACCGGAAGAGCGGAAGCTCGGGCTCGACGGATCCTCGACGACGGTGCTGATGCTCGACAACGTGCCCGTACCGGTCGAGAACGTGCTCGGCACGATCGGCGAAGGGCACAGGGTCGCATTCAACATCCTGAATCTCGGCCGCGTCAAGCTCGGGACGCGGAACGCCGCGGGAGTCAGGCTCGCGCTCGACCAGTCGATCGCTTACGCCCGGGAACGGCGGCAGTTCGGCAAGGCGATCGCCGAGTTCGGGCTCGTCAAGCAGAAGCTCGCCGAGATGGCGGTGCGGTGCTTCGTGAGCGAGGCGATGGTCTACCGCACGCTCGGCGACGTCGACAAGGCGCTCGAGACCGTGGATCCGGCCGACGCGGGCCGGGTGCTCAAGACGATCGAGACCTTCGCGGTCGAGTGCTCGATCAATAAAGTGGCCACGAGCGAGGCGCTGGCCTACGCGGTCGATGAAGCGGTGCAGGTGTTCGGTGGGAACGGTTACTCGCGGGAGTTCCCCGTCGAGCGGGCGTATCGCGACGCGCGCATCACGCGGATCTACGAAGGCACGAACGAGATCAATCGGCTCATCATCCCGACGCGCCTCTTGAAACACGCCGAGTCCCTTCTCACCCAGCCTGCGGCCGCCAATGCCACCAACTCAGCTCTCGAAGCCGAGCGTCGGGCCCTCGCAGACGTGAAGCGGCTGGCGCAGGCAGCTCTGACGACGTCAGCTCAGGTGTTTGGCGCGGCGATTCGCGATCAGCAGGAGGTGCTGGCCCACGCCGCTGACGTCGTCATCGAGTGCTACGCGATCGAGAGCGCGGTCGGACGCGCCGAGAAGCTGACGGTCCGCGGCAGCGAGCGCGCCGCGATTGCGGTTGACATTGCGCGGGTCTACACGAGCGATGCGCTCGACCGCGTGGCGCACGCGGGCAAGCAGATCGTGAATGCGCTCGCGGGGGAGGGTGCGCCGATCGATCCGCTCCCTGCGGCGGTCGCCCGGGTGCGAGCGCATCCCGGCGCGGACACGATCGGCGCGCGACGCCGCATCGGCGACGCTGCGATCGCCAGGACACGGTATCCGTTCGGATGACTTCTGTTCGAATGATTGGTGGCTTCCGGCTTTAGCCGGAAGGATGCGTGCGGCGCCCGAATGCCGAGCAGATTCACCGGCAGCCACATCCTTCCGGCTAAAGCCGGAAGCCACAGCGTTATTCACAAGCTTTTTGGCCGGCAAAATCAGAGGACATTGAGATGAATGTGCCCTTGACCCCGATCCGGTTTCTCCGCTACGCCGGTGAGCAATTCGCCGACGACCCGGCCATCGTCTGCGGCGACCATCGATTCACGTATGCGCAGTTCGCCGATCGCGCAGCCCGGCTGGCCGGCGCGCTCCGGGCGGAAGGCGCGCGACCCGGCGACCGCGTCGCGTTCCTCAGCACCAACTGTCACCGCCTCCTCGAGGCGTACTACGGCGTGCTCGAAGCAGACTGTGTGCTCCTGCCCCTCAATGTCCGGCTCGCTCCTGCCGAGCTGTCCTACGTCCTCAACGATGCGGGAGCCAGGTTCCTGTTCGTCGAACCGATGCTGCTGCCGCTGGCGGAGGCATTCCGCCGCGATGTGCCCGGCATCGAGCGGTTCATCGTGTTCGATGGCGCGCCGCAGGCGGAGTGGCTTTCGCCTCGCACCTATGACGATCTGATCGCGGCTTCGGCGCCGTTCCATCGCGAGCTCATGGAGGTCGATGAAAATGCGGTGGCAGAGCTGTTCTACACGAGCGGCACCAGCGATGCGCCGCGAGGCGTCATGCTCACCCATCGGAATATCTACCTTCACGCTCTTCTGGTGATTGCGTCAGGCCGAACGTCGCGGGATGTCGTCGGTAACACGTGTTGCGATACGGTCTCCTTGCACACGATTCCACTGTTTCACGCCAACGGCTGGGGCTCGGCGCATACCGTGACCCTTGTCGGCGGGAAGCATGTCATGGTCCATCAGTTCATCCCCGCGGAGGTCCTGCGCCTGATCGAGCAGGAAAAAGTCACGAACTGTGCGCTGGTGCCGACGATGGCCACTGCGCTGGTGAACTGTGTCGAACGTGAGAAGTACGACCTCGGCAGTCTGCGCTGCGTGATGATCGGTGGGGCGGCATCGGCTCCGACACTGGTTCGCGAGGTCGAGGAGAAGCTCGGAGGCGCGTGTATTTCCGGATACGGGCTCACCGAGACATCTCCGGTCCTCACGGTCTCGTCCCTCAAGAAGGGCGTGCCCTGTAACGACGAGAGCCGTCCTCATAAGCGTGCGCGGGCAGGCTACGCGATTCCCGGCGTGGAAGTCCGGGTCGTCGATGCCGACGGCAAGGACGTGCCGCGGGACGGCGAGACGATTGGCGAGGTCGTGGCTCGCGGCGACGTCATCATGGAGGGCTACTGGAAGCGCCCCAAGGACACGCAGACCGCCATGGCTGGCGGGTGGTTCCATACCGGAGACCTGGCGACAATGGACGACGACCACTACGTGCTGATCGTCGACCGGAAGAAGGACATCATCGTCAGCGGCGGCGAGAACATCTCGTCGCTCGAAGTCGAGAAAGTGCTGGTCGCGCACCCGGCTGTCTATGAAGCGGTGGTGATTCCTGTCCCGCACGAGAAGTGGGGAGAAGTGCCGAAGGCGCTGATCGTTCGCAAACCGGGCGCGGATGTCAGCGAACCGGACCTGGTGGCGTTCTGCCGCGCGCGGCTGGCGCACTACAAGTGTCCCCAGTCCGTGGAGTTTCTCGACAGTTTTCCAAAGACCGGCACGGGCAAGATCCTGAAGCGGGAGCTGCGAAAGGTCTATGGCTCGCCGGTGGCCAGTGCGCCCACGTCCGGGGACTGTCGAACGGCACTGTGATCGCCTGCGCCCGCGTCGCGCCGATCTACTGAACCCGATGCGCCGCCTTCTCGTCGCCGCCATCTGCGCTCTCGCTCTGACCGGGGATACAGCCCGGATCGGCGGCGAGCAACCGCTGAACGTCGTTCTGTTCGTCATCGACGACGTGCGATGGGACTCGATTGGTGCGGCGGGCAACAAGGTCGTGCACACGCCGCGGCTCGATCGGTTGGCAAGGGAGGGCGTGCTCTTCCGTCAGGCAAGGGTCACCACCTCAATCTGCATGGTCAGCCGCGCCTCGCTCTTGACCGGGCAATACATGTCGCGGCACGGGATCACCGCGTTTGGCCGGGCGCTGACGCCAGAGGCGTTTGCGAACACGTATCCCGCAGTGCTGCGCGGTGCGGGCTACTGGGTCGGGCACGTCGGCAAGTACGACGTCGGCCAGCCGCGCCAGGGGGATTACGACTTTCTCCGCGCCTATCACGGCGTGCATTGGATCGAGAGCGGTGGCGAGCGCGTTCATGTGACGGAGAAGAACGCGCGCGACTCGCTGGAGTTCCTGCAGTCGCGCCCGAAGGACAGGCCGTTCGCGCTCGCCGTGGGTTTCTTCGCCGCCCATGCGCAGGACAATGCGAAGGAACAGTACCTGCCGCAGGATTGGAGCGCAGCGTTCTACAAGGGCAAGCCAATCCCGCCGCCCATCCATGGCAATCCACGCTACAAGGCGGCGCTGCCGCCGTTCCTGGCCAGTGAAGCCAACGAGGGACGCGTCCGGTACCACTGGCGCTTCGACACGCCGGAGAGCTACCAGGCCTATGTGACGCGGTACTACCGCCTCATCACCGAAGTCGACAGCGCCATCGGCCGGATCGTCGACGAGCTGAAGGCGCAGAGAGCCTACGAAAACACGCTGATCGTGTTCATCGGCGACAACGGCTACTTTCACGCCGATCGCGGCCTTGCCGACAAGTGGTATCCGTACGAGGAATCGATTCGGGTCCCGTTGATCGTCCGCGATCCCCGGCTGCCCGCCTCACGCCGGGGCAGAACGCTGGACCAGCTGGCGCTCAACATCGACATTGCGCCGACGATCGTGAGCGCTGCCGGCGTTCCCGTGCCGCCCGGGATGCAGGGGGACGACCTGAGCCCGCTCTACCTGCGCAGCCGTCCGCCCGCCTGGCGCGACGAGTTCTTCTACGAGCACCCGACCATCACCAGCAGGGATCGGATCCCCTCGTCGCACGCCGTCGTCCGCCGGGACTGGAAGTACGTCGAGTGGCCGGAGTTCGACTACCGGCAGTTGTTCAACCTGAACGACGATCCCGGAGAGCTGCGCAACCTGGCGGCCGATTCGGCTCACGCCCCCGCCCAGCGCTTCAGGATGCAGGCGGCGCTGACCGCCTGGCGTGAGCTGGCGCGATAGAACTCCCTATAAAGGATTCTATGGGTGGCTTCCGGCTGCTTTCAGTCGCAATAGGGCTGCTTGTGGCGCTGGGATTCGCAGGAGGGCCATGAGTTCAGGAGACAACATGATTGTTCCTCCTGATCTCCTGGCCTCCTGTTGAACAACACGCGGACGCCAACGACAGACTATGGGAGTCAACGTTTGGGTCGCTCGGTGAGCGCGACTCTCCCGAGATCCGCTGCCGGCGGCAGCCGCGCCTTCGCGCCGCCCCCCTTTTCGCCCTCGAGCAGCGCCTCGATGCTGGCATACGCATAAATCGTCGGCGCGTGATTCTGCATCAACCCGCCGGTGTCGGCGGTGGGCCCGTAATTGCTGTGCAGGTCGCGCCCGAGCATGCGCAGCATCGCCATCTGCTGGCCACGGTGATGTGAGGTGTGAGTCAGCCTTCGCGTCATCACCCAGGCTCTCGTCCGCCGAACGTCGAAGAAGGTCGTCAGCTCTTCCCACCATGCCTCGTTGGTCTGCCGAAGCCGCTCGAGCCGGCGACCGCTGTCCTCGGCGTACCGCTCGATGAACTCGAGTCGTGTTTCCTGCGCGGGAAGCGGAGGCGCTCCGACCTCGATGCCGAGCATGTCCCGGAACCAGTTATTCTCGCTGACACACTGATGCACCAGGTGCTCGCGCACGCTGCGTCCGCGCTCATCGTCTGATTTCGGGCGCACCAGGAGATCATCGTCTCGGAACTCGCTCCAGACGCTCAGGACTTTGATGCGTTCGGTGTCGTAGCTGTCGATCAGGAAGTCGTATCTCATGACGCCTTCGTGAGGAAAGGCTCGCGAGCGAACTTGCGCGACCGCGGCACGGATTACGGCAGCGCGCCGGGCGTGATGCGCTTCAGGTCGAGCGTCACCGACGCCCCTTCATTCACGACGACCGGGGTGGCGAGAGTGGCAAGCAACTCGAAATTGTTCGGCAAGGGGTCGTCCAGGTACACGTCCTCCGCGCTCAACGCGATCGCAAGGTACTGCCCCGCCCGCAGCCCGTCCAGGCGATACCGGCCCTGGCCGTCCGCATGCCCGAGCCTCGTCGTGGTGAAGCGTCCGTCCCACTGCGACGGATCACGGCCGAAGATCAAGACCGCGGCATCGGTGCCCGCTCCCTGCGCGGTCCGGACGATGCCGGTGAGGGTGGCGCTGTTCCTGGTCAGGAGCACCTCGACACTCGGACCGCTCGAGGTGAATTCGGTTGGGACGTCGGTGATGTCGCGGCCGCCATAGGAGACTGATTTCACGTGCCAACCGGGCAGCCCTATGGCGCGGAGCAACAGCGGGCCGACCTGATTGTCGATCGCAAACGATCCGTCCGCCTCGGGCGGCACGGTGATCGCACCGCGCTCCTGGGTCGCCAGGAGGGGAACCGCGCGCAGCTTCAGCGATTCGAAAGCTGCGGGCGCGGGCCCATCGAACGCGACTCGCCCCCGGATTGTTACGGCGCGCCGGAGCTGCATTACCAGCCCGTCGATGTTGCCGGCGATCGTGAGCGGCACCGAGGCGTACTCCTGTCCGGAGTCTCCCCACTTGGCGGCTGACAGAACGTTCTCGCCCGGCAGCACGTTCCCCACCGCGAACGACCCGTCAGCGCGGCTGGATTGCGTGGTCCGGCTCATCATCCCCACGGCTGATCTGACGGTCGCGACTGTCACCATCACGCCGCCCAGGGGTTGACCGGTCGAGTCGACGAGGGTGCCGCGAACCGTCAGCGCCTCCCGGCGGCTCACCGCAAACTCGATCGGGCCGGCTTCGTCCCCTCCTTGCACCCTGATCCGGGCGGCCTCGGACAGCAACAGCGTACCTGGGCTGTAAGTCGGCAGGTATTCGCTGAGAGCGATCGGCGCAGCCATGGCAGCCGTACCGGTCTGGTTCACCATCGTGAGGCGTGGCTGCATCCCCTGCAGCACGTACTCGCCGGGTGGAAGTCCGAAAATCCTGAAATGTCCGTTGTCATCCGTGCGCGCGATCGGCTGCGCGAGCGCGGTTTGCGGTCGGCGGACCCGGTTTGCGGACAGCATTCCGATCGCGCTCACCATAACTCCGCTCAGCGGGTCTCCGCGCTCGTTCACCACCCGTCCGGTGATCACTGCCGCGCGAGGCAGAGGAACTGTTAACCCCTCGATCGGTCGATCATCACTTACGACGAGGGACGGCTCCGACGCAGGATCGGGGTACTCCACGGGCAGATAGCGGGCCGCCGCCGGCCCGGGGACGACCATCAGCCGATATCGGCCGGGTGCCAGGTTCGGGAGCTCGAACCGGCCCCCGGCATCGACCGAACCCGACGGCGTGAGAGGCGCGGAGATCCATTCGGACCTTGCCGGCCCAGGAATGTCGGCGGAGCGTACGACTATGCGAGCATCCGTGACGGGTGCGCCCGTGTCGCCGGCGATCACTCGGCCGCGAACGGCAGTCCCGGAGGTCTTCCGTGCGGCGTCCCGGGGAACTTGAGCATCCGGGCTCGAGCTGCCGCCGACCAGCAGTGTGATGCCAACCAGCCAGGACGCGAAACCGTGCATGCGTCGCGTTGCCATTGTTCATCTACCGGCGCGATTCAGTTTAATGCCGCCGACCCAGGCTGAGCGCATCCTATAATGCCGCATCCCTCAGGCTGCGAGGACACATGATCAAGCTGACAGTGAATGGAACCGCCCGGGCGTTCGACGGCGACGACGATATGCCCTTGCTCTGGTATCTGCGCGATGAGTTGCGGCTGACGGGCACGCGGTTCGGGTGCGGCGCCGGGCTGTGCGGCGCCTGCACGGTGCACGTGGACGGCCAGGCCGTGCGCGCCTGCCAGACGCAGATGAGCGGGCTGCAGGGCAAGCGCGTCACGACGATCGAAGGGCTCAGTCCGAACGGCACCCATCCGGTTCAGCGCGCCTGGGAGCAGCACAACGTGGCGCAGTGCGGGTATTGCCAGCCCGGGCAGATCATGCAGGCGGTGGCGATGCTGCAGCAGTCGCCGAAGCCGACCGACGCGGACATCGACCGGGCCATGGCCGGCAACGTCTGCCGGTGCGGCACATATCAGCGGATCCGTGCGGCGATCAAGACGGCGGCCAATGGAGGCCGGTCATGAGCCGCGTCGAAAACGTCAGCCGGCGTCAGTTCCTCCACGGCGTGGCCACGACGGGCGCGTTCGTGCTCGCCGCGAGAGTGCTGCCCGCATCATTGCTGGCGCAGGAGCCCGCGTTCCGGACGCAGGCGGAGTCGTCTCCGCTCAATCCAAGCGTGTACCTCGGTATCCGGCCCGATGGCACCGTCTTCATCGTGACCCATCGTTCGGAGATGGGGACCGGCATCCGCACCACGCTGCCGCAAGTTGCCGCCGACGAGCTGGATGCGGACTGGAGCCGCGTCACCATCGAGCAGGGTATCGGCGACACGCGGTACGGCGATCAGAACACCGACGGGTCGCGATCGATCCGGGATTTCTACGATGCGTTCCGTCACGCCGGCGCGGCGGCGCGAGCGATGCTCGTCACCGCGGCCGCGTCGCAGTGGGGCGTATCGACGAGCGACTGCATCACGCGGAACCACCAGGTCGTGCACCAGCCGACCGGCCGCACGCTCGACTACGGTGCGCTCGTGCCGGCGGCCGCGAAGTTGTCGGTGCCGAAAGGCGAATCGCTCCATTTCAAGGACCGCACCGCCTGGAAGTTCGTCGGCAAGGACACCTCGACATACGACCAGAAGGACATCGTGACCGGGAAGGCGCAGTACGGGCTCGACGTGTTTCGTGAGGGCATGCTGCACGCCTCGATCGAACACCCGCCGGTCCTGGGTGGAACGGTGAAGAGCGTCGACGACGCGGCCGCGAAGAAGGTGCGCGGCGTGCAGCAGACCGTCACGCTCGACACGTTCAAGCCGCCACACCTGTTCCAGCCGCTCGGTGGCGTGGCGGTGATCGGGGACAACACGTGGGCGGTGTTGAAGGGCCGGCGCGCGCTGAAGGTCGAGTGGAATGACGGTCCGCATGCGGCGTTCAGTTCCGAGCCGTTCAAGAAGGGCCTGCTGGCGACGGTCGCGAAGAGCGGCAAGCCCTCCCGCAACCTCGGAAATGTGGACGCGGAGTTCGCGAAGGGCGGCAAGGTCATCGAGGCCACTTATTACACGCCGATGGCCGCGCACGCCTCGATGGAGCCGCCGGCCGCGGTCGCCGACGTGCAGGGGAACAAGGCGACCGTGTGGACCCCCACGCAGAACCCGCAGGCCGTCCAGGACGCCGTTGCCGCGGTCCTCGGCATCGACAAGAAGAACATCGAGGTGCACGTCACGCTCCTCGGCGGCGGTTTCGGCCGCAAGTCGAAACCGGACTACTGCGCGGAAGCGGCAGTGTTATCGCGCAAGCTCGGCAAACCGGTGAAGGTGATCTGGACGCGCGAGGACGACATCCGCCACGACTACTACCACGCGGACGCGGCGGTGTATCACAAGGCTGTCGTCGACAATCGCGGTAAGCCCACGGCATGGCTGCAGCGGTCGGCGTTCCCGCCGATCGCGTCGACCTTTACGGCAGGTGCCCGCGAGCCGGCGTCCTTCGAGCTGGATCTCGGATTGACGGACCTGCCGTACGACATCGCGAACATCCGCGCGGAGAACGGGCCGGCGGACGCACACGTGCGCATCGGCTGGTTCCGCTCGGTCTGCAACATCTTTCACGCGTTCGCCGCGCACAGCTTCGCCGACGAACTTGCACAGGCGGCCCGGCGCGACTCGCTGGAGTTCATGCTCGAGATGCTGGGCCCGGGCAAGGTGATCGACCTGAAGGGCCAGGGCGCGAACTACTCGAACTACGGCGCGCCGTACGACAGGCACCCGGTTGACACCCGCCGGCTGCGCCGCGTGCTGGAGATTGCCGGCGAGCGCGCCGGCTGGGCGAAGCGCAAATCAGGCGGCGGCCGCGGCCTCGGCATCGCCGCACACCGCAGCTTCAATACCTATGTCGCGTCTGTTGTCGAGGTCGAAGCCGATAGCAGCGGCGCGGTGAAGGTCCCGGCGGTCCACATGGTCGTCGATGCCGGCGTGATCGTGAACCCGGATCGCGTCCGCGCGCAGATGGAAGGATCGGCGGTCATGGCGATCGGGTTCGCCCGGTATGCCGAGATCACCGCGGCCGCCGGCCGAATCGAACAGGGGAACTTCCACCAGTTCCAGGTGGCGCGCATGAACGATGCGCCGGTCCAGGTGCATGTGCACCTGGTCGAGAGCAACGCGCCGCCGACCGGTGTCGGCGAGCCGGGCCTGCCGCCGGTGCTGCCGGCGTTCGGCAACGCCATCTTTGCCGCGACCGGCAAGCGCGTGCGAGAGCTGCCGTTGTCGAAGACGAAGCTGATCTGACAGTCCGGCAGCACGATCCCTGTGGATTGTGCTGCCGCCATTTGTTCAGGGCGTGGACAGCACGAACTTGTTCCCGTCCGCATCCTGAAAGATCGCCGCAGTTCCCCAGTCGGCCTTCTGCGGCTCCTGCACGAACTCTACGCCCTTGCTCTTCAGCACCTTCGCGGTCGCCTCCACGTCGTCGGCGACGAACGTGATGTTGAGGAAGCCGCCAATCATCTTCTTGTGCTCTTCTGGCGTGAAGAGCACGAGCTTCGTCTCAGCCCGCGGGAAGCCGAGCTCGATCCAGCGCTGATCATCGCTGAACGGCGCGTCGGTGATGATGCGCAAACCGAGCTTCTTCGTGTAGAACTCCAGGGCGCGATCCTGGTTCACCACTGGCACGCTCGCAAACTTGATCCCTTTGATCATCATGATCTCCTTTGCGCTCAATGGTGTGGTCGCCGCGGCGTTGTGCGCAAGGCGCGAATCGCCTACCATGGCAACCGTTGCTACAGCTGGACGACTACATCATCGACACGCTGATGCCGGATCTGATCGGGCATGATCGGCAGCCGTCGGCGTTCATCGTGTATCTGCACCTGTGGCGCGCGACGCACGGCCGCGACGCTGCGCGCGCGCAGATTGCGCTGCAGGACATCGCGGAGATGACCGGGTTGTCGAAGCGCTCCGTCCAGAGCGCGCTGGGGTGGCTGGTGAGGCGGAAGCTGATCGCGGTGCAACGTCAGAGCATCACTGCGATTCCGGTATACACGGTGCTCCGGCCGTGGCGGCGCTGATTCAACCGGCAGACTGACGCGTGCCGGACCGGATCGTCGCCAGGACGAGGAACGCCTTTGATTGGGCGCTCAGGGAATCACCGATCGATGCCGTCATCGGTTCGAGGATCTCGAGCGCCTGTTCGCGTTCACCGAGAAAGTGCAACGCCATCGCCTTCTGAATGAGGAGCGATCCGCGGGTTTCCGGATCGGGGCGTGCGCCAAGGCCGCGCTCGATTACCTCCAGCCGCGCAGCCGGATCCTCGACGGATTGCGCGTGCAGTTCCCAGGCGGGTGCGTGGGTGGGGAATCGTTGGACCAGCTGCTCGGCAATAGACAGTTGTTGCTCCTTCGGCATGTGCTCGAGCATTGCGAACGCCGCGTACAGCCCACGCGGAAACTCGCCGGCCGCTTCCCGCGTAAGCATGTCGGCCGCGGTTGACGCGAGAAAAAACCCGCTCGGCGCGAGCTCGAGCGTCCTTCGATAGTCGCCGAGCGCCGCATCGAACTCCTTCTTGAACAGATGCGCGAACGCGCGGTCGTATACCGGGTACGGCCACGCCGGGTCGAGGGCGGCCGCCTCCGTGAAGAGCGCGATCGCGGCATCGTGGTCGCCCTTCTCGCCGGCTGCCCGTCCTTCATCGTGGAGCCGTCCGGCCTCGGGATGGACCGTCCCGGTATCTCGAATTTCCCACTTGACGTGCCCGGTCGGGCCCGGCAGTTCTTCGAGCGCGAGGGTCCGGCCTTCCGGATCCGTGAACACGACGCGATAACGATGCTGACTGCTGGCGTCGGTGATGTCATAGGTTCCGATGGCGTTCAGGTTGCCCGAGTACACCCGCACGCCCTCCTCATCCCCCGACCGCCGGCACAATTCCAATGCCTCGCGCGTGACCCGAATTGCTTCCTGGTTCTCGCCCAGTTTCGCCAGCGCAGCTCCGAGCCGGCCAAGGACACGCGGCCGAAAATGATCGATGCCCGTCCCGGTGGCGCCGCGCATCTGGTCGAGGATCCCACGCAGAAGCGTGACCGCCTGCGCGGCCCCTCCGCCGTCGGTCAGCTGTCCTGCCCGCTCGAGGGCTTCGTTCCACTGGCTGAGCGGATTGTCGGGACCGCTCCCTCCGAGGCACTCCTTCAACGAGCGGTCGCCGGATTTCTCGAACAGCGATGCGATGTTGAACAACGTCGTCACGTACCGGTTCAGGGCGGCCGGATCCTGACTCACCGCCTGGGGCACCTTCGTCCAGGACTTGAACTCCGTCCGGATTCTGTCGGCGTTGTCGTTGATCAGCCGCATCAATCCTGGGTAGTCCTTGCGCTCGAAGCCGTCCAGCAGCGCGGGGAGCAGATCATCCGGTTGAGAGGACGCCGGGCGCCGTCGAAACCAGTCTGAGATCGCCATGGTGGCCGATTGCAGGTTTGCCGGGAACGCTCACCGAAAGGTGCCGGCCAGACGGCGGCTCGGCGGCCTCGTGAAGTAGGACACGCCGAGCAGCACGAGGAGCGCGAGCGGCACCGGCCAGACCTGCTCGCCGTTCACATAGGCGGAGAGCGACGCCATGATCCACGTGAACGTCGCGCCCGCGTAGGCCCATTCCTTGAGCAGTGGCAGGCCGGGAATCAGCAGCACGATCGCCGCGGCCGGCTTGGCGAGGCCGAGCACGATTCGAAGGTGCTGCGGGTAACCGGCCTTTGCAAATCCCGAGACCACCTGCTCGTTGCCAGTGAGATAGCTCAACGCGCCGAGCAGTGCCACGCCGACCAGTGCCGTGCTGCCCCAGTAGGCGACCTTTTGACCCATCGCTCCTCCGCTCTGCCAGTCACTCTACATCGAGAAGGTCAGCACGGCGTGCGCCTGCCGCAAAATGACGTTACGCCTCGGCGCCCAAGTCGTCAACGGAATCGAGCGATCGGCAACGATCCCGTTCCTGATCGACTGCTGCCATCCGGCGCCACCGGTTACTCTGCCCGCAGCGCCACCATCGGATCGATCCGTGAGGCCCGGCGCGCGGGCAGATAGCCGGCAACGAGCGCGACGATCGTGAGCACCAGGAGCATCGCCAGGAAGGTGCCCGGGTCGCGTGCGGTGACGCCGAAGAGCAGCCCCGCGGCGCTCTGCGCCATGATCCACGACGCGATCGTCCCGAGCGTCATGCCGATCGCGGCGAGCTTCAGCGTCTGCCTGATGATTCCGCCCTGCACGTCGCGCGCCGAGGCGCCAAGCGCCATCCGGATCCCGATCTCCTGCGTCCGCTGATTCACCGAGTACGAGATCAGGCCGTAGATCCCGAGCGACGCGAGCAGCAGTGCGAAGCCTGCGAAGGAGCCGAGCAGCAACACCAGGAAGCGCCGCGGCGACACCGATCGGTCAACGATTTGCTGCAGCGTCCGGAAATCGTTTCCGGGAAGATTCGCGGCGAGCGGCTGCAGCTTCGCGCGAATAGCCACCGCGAGCTGAGGCGCCGGCAATGTGGACCGGACCACCAGATCCGCCGACGGCTGATCGCCGCATTGCCGCATCGGGATGTACATCTCGTTGCCCGAGGCCTGCTCGAGCGCGAGATGGCGGACATCGCCGATGACGCCAACCACCCGCCGTTCCTTCGCGCAGGCGCCGAGCACGTATTTGCTGATCGGATCCTGCCCCGGCCACAGCGCCCGCGCCATCGTCTCGTTGACCACGATGACCGGCTCGCTCGTTGCGGTATCGCTCGCAGCGATGTCGCGGCCCGCGATCAGCGGAATTCCCATCGCCGCAGGGTAGCCGTCGCTGACGATGCGCGGGAAGGCGAACGGATACGTGCTGCGGTCGTAGGTCACGCCCTTGGCCGGAGCTCCCCAGGTGCGATTTCGTCCCAGCGGAAGCGCGTCGGTGATCCCTGCGGCCTCGACGCCCGGGAGTTCCTTGACGCGGCGCAGGACCTCATCGAAGTAAGTAATCCGCTGCTCACGTGTCGAGTATCGGCTGTCGGGATCGACGCGGATCGTCATGGCCCGTGCCGGCTGGAATCCCATCTCCACGTCGAGCACGCGGATCAGGCTGCGAATCAGCAACCCGGCACCGACCACGAGGACGCAGGCGAACGCGACCTCCGCCACGACGAGCGCATTGCGGATCCACGCACGCTGACGCCCCTCGGTCGATCCGCGTGCCGCGTCGTTGAGCGCGCTGGTCAGCGCCGTCCCTCGCAGCTGGAGCGCCGGTGCGAGCCCGAACACGATGCCGGTCACGATAGCGATCGCGAGCGTGAAGGCCAGCGCGGTCGGGTCGGTGCGAACGTCGTGCAGCAGCGGAATGCTGATGGCGTCGAGCCGCGCCAGTGCCCGTGTGCCCGCGACGGCCAGTAAGAGACCGAGCAGCGCGCCGCTGCACGACAGCGCGATTCCCTCGGTCAGCAGCTGTGCAAGCAGCCGACGGCGGCCGGCGCCGAGCGCGGTGCGGATGGCGACTTCCCTGTGCCGCGTCGCGGTGCGAGCCAGAAGCAGATTGGAGAGATTTGCGCAGACGATCAGCATCACCATGCCGACCGCACCCGCGAGGACCCAGACCGCCAGACGGACGCGGCCACTCACCTGTTCGGCAAGTGGCTTCACGTTGCCCTGAAAGCCGTTGCGTTCCGGATGCTCGGCGACGATCTGCGCCGCGACCGTCCTGATTTCCGCCCGGGCCTGCTCGACGGACACGCCCGGCTTCAGCCGCCCGATCATCGCCATCGTGTTTCCCCAGCGGTTGGTTTCCGGGGCGAGCGGGAACGGGAAGTAGAGATCGAAGTGGCTGCCGGGCGCGAACACCGACGCGAACTCGAACGACCCCGGCAGCACACCTACAACCAGGTGCGGCTCGTCGTTCAGGATCAGGGAGGTGCCGACGATCGCCGGATCCGAGTTGAAGCGCCGCTGCCAGATGCCGTGGCCGAGCATGACGGCCTTGGGCCCGTTCCATTTGCATTCGTCGGCGTTGAAGACCCGGCCGATTTGCGGCTTCACGCCGAGCACGTCGAAGAAGTTGTCGGACACCGGCACGCCGCTCAGACGCTCGGGCTCACCGCTGCCGCTGAGCAGGTTGTCCCCGACCCCGTAAAACGCGAAATAGCCCGCGATCGCCGACAGCGACTGCGTGCGCTCGCGGAGGTCAAGCATGTGGCCGACCTGCGTCGTCTGTCCGGACAGCCCGCTCGTGTCACGATTGGCAATCCACACCAGCTGGCGGGGCTCGGCGAACGGCAGTGGTCGCAGCAGCAGTGTATGGACGACGCTGAAGACGGTTGCGCTGGCGCCGATCCCGAGGCCGGCGATCAGCACGGCGAAAGTGGTGAATCCTGCGTCGCGGCGCAGCGTCCGGCCGGTGTAGCGGAGATCCTGGAGCAGGTTGTCGAGAGCCATGGTGCGGACTTAGACGGCGTCGGGCGTTCGTTGGTTTAGGCGCCGCGCGGATTACGATACAACGGTCATGCGTACGGTCGTGAACGGCCGGTTGACTGGTCCAGGCCGGCCGGCAAACGACGAAGCTGAGGCGAGACTGTCGTGCGACGCCGATTGATTCTTTCATGGGTCCTGGTGATTGCGGCGTTCACTGCACCGGTGTACGCGCAGCCGCGCAAGGCCTCTCTGCGGCTGATGGCACCGGACGCGAACTGGGCAGACCGAAACTTCGCCGGGCACGCATTCGTCTGCATCCAGCTCGAGACCGGGAGTGCAGTGACCGAGGACTGTTTCGGCTTTTACCTGCGCAAGAGCGGGAAGGCGTTGGTCGGTGGACCCGGGGTTGTCGATCGAGAGTTCGACTTCACGAAGACGCCACCCGATCGATTCGTCCAAATCAAGACGTCCGTCACGGCGCCAATCACGGCTGCGAGGCGTCCGCGAATCCTGACGTTCATCAGGAGCTTCGACAGAGACTTTTCACCAACCCCGGCAAACTGCATCTCGTTCGCGAACGGCGTGGCGAGACTGGCGGGCCTGAAGACGCCGGCATCCACGTCACTGACACCCGTGCAGTATCTGGACGCTCTCCGAAAGCTGAATCCCTCCTGAGCGCGCGTTCGCAACAACTGGTCGATCCGGGCGTCAGACGGTGCAGATCGCTGTCCGGTCTCACGGTGTGCGCGGCCGGACATGGTCGTCGTCCTTCGTCTTGCCCGGCGACATCGTCAGATAGGTAACCGGCGAGAGGACGATCTGATCGATCGAAATCCCGTCTTCGCGCCGCTGAATGCGGATGGTCTGTTGACCGTTCCTTTCGAAGGCGATGGTCGGCCCGAGCACGCCCGTCCCGTAGCCGTTGTCCTGCCAGCCCCAGCCTGATACGCCGCAGCCGCCGCAGTCTTCGAGAACGACCGGAGTGGCTTCGGTCGTGCCGATCCGGAAGACAGGCACACCAATCTGATCGACGCTGCCGGAGAACTGCACGAAGACCGAGTCGTTGTTGTACGAGTTGTTCTCCGCACGGGCTCGCAGCCACAAGCGGTACGAGCGTCCCGCTTCCGCGTCGAACGTCAGCTCGAAGTAGTCGGCGGGTGCGCCCAGAGCAGTCGTCAACTTCGGCAGACCGGCATCGGAGTTCTCCATCCTGGCGCCGGAGGCCGCGGAGGGATCGGCCGTCACCTTCCAGTTCCCGTGCGCGTTCGCACCGATTCCGGCGTGCAGCACGATGTCGTCCGAGAGACCGGTGCGCTCGGAAAGAATCGTGTTGTCGTTCTTCGTCAATCCCGGTGATTTGTCGAAGTACTTGACCGGCGAAAGGACGACCTGATCGATCGAGATGCCGTCCTCGCGTCCCTGGATACGCAGCGTGTGGACGCCGGTCGTTGCGAAGCGGATGGGCTGGCCCGAGCCTCCGTACGCGTTGTCTTCCCATCCCCATCCCGAGAGACCGCATCCACTGCACGCTTCGACGATCAGTGGGGCGGCGCTGGAGGTCCCGATCCGGTAGATGTCCGCACCGCTCTGATCAACGCTCGACGAGAATTGCGCGAAGACTGAATCATTGTTGTAGGAGTTTTGCGCCGCGCGTCCCCGGATCCAGAGCCTGTACGGGCGGCCGGCCTCGGCCTGGAACCTGAGCTCGAAGTAGTCGCGAGGACTGGCGCTTGCGGTCCCGATCTTGGGAGCCCCGGCATCTGGATGTTCGAGACGCGCGCCGCCCGCGGCGGTTGCATCGGGCACCGGACGCCAGGTCCCGGCTACAGCTGTCGCGTGGGCCGCGTGCAGCACGCGAGTCCCGTCATCTCCCGCCACACGGAACGTCGCCAGGTAGGTCACCGGCGCGGTGCCTACGGTCACGTCGTGGGTCTGAGCGCGGCCATCGGACCAGGAGACGAACTCGTAGACCGTTCCAGCAAGCGTCTGGGGTGAAGGGGCGGTCAGCGTGGTGCTCGAACCGGCGATCAGCGTTTGATTGGGGGCTGGCGTGGTCAGGGTAGCCGCGCCGAATCCCAGCGTGAGGCCCGCTGGGGACGATTGCAGAGCGACCGGCACGGTCTGCGGATCCAGCCGCCGGGTCACCACCGATCGCAGATCGCCGGCGTCAGTCGCGGCGAGGCTCAAGGTGAGATACGACGGGTATTCGTGATCGGGCGCCACGAAGGTTCCGCCGGAGATTCCCTGAAACTCTTGAATGGGGTGCTGGTGGCAGCTCGTCGGGGTCGAGCAGTGATTCATGATCAACGACCAGGTGAGCGCTGAAGCGCCCAGGGTGCCCTGCTCCGCGTCCGTGGCATCACCCGAGAACGCGACGACCTGGCCGACCTGCCATTTGAGCGTCGGCGGCGGAGAGTCGATCACCGCAACGGGTGGCGTATTGCCGGCACTGATCACGAGCGATGCGGCGTTCGAGAGTCCCTCGGCATCTGTCACCTTCAGGCGCGCGAGATACGTCCCGGCCACGCCGTAGGTGTAAGAGGGCTTCGCGATGGTGGCGTCACCGAATGAACCATCGCCGTCCAGATCCCACGTAAAGGACAGCGGGGTACCGTCGGGGTCACGTGACCCGGAGCCATCGAATGAGACGGTCAAGGGAACAGTGCCATGAGTCGGAGAAGCCGTCAGCTCGATCTCCGGCCCATGGCCTCCGTACCGGATGCGATGAATGGTGCCGCCGGTGTGATCGACGTAGAACAGATCGCCGCCCGGGCCTGTCTGCAGATCGACTGGTGCGGCGGCATTCTGCGCGAAGCCTTCGAGCTTCGCACGATCCGGGACGCCGCTGGCGCCTGCGAGCATCACCCAGACACACTTTCTCGAATAGTCGGCAAAGAACAGGGCGCCGTTGTACTTCGCTGGATAGGATCCGCCCGCGTAGAAGGCCAGACCGCTCGTCGATCCGCTCGTGTTCGGGCAAGTCTCGCCCGCGACGATGGCGACTCCCCGCTTGTACGTGTAATGGGGGAGAGTCACCGCTCCACTCTTCGCATACAACTGTTCGCACAGGGTGAGGCCGACGTCCTCCCATGCCGACTGCCGCTCATTGCCCTCGTAGCACGGCCATCCGTAATTGCGCACCGGTGCGGCGCGCGGATCGCCGATGACGTTGATTTCCTCCGATGTCCGCCAGCCCACGTCTCCGACCCAGATCTCACGCGTCCCCGGGCGCACTGCCATTCGGAAAGGGTTGCGAAAGCCGTACGCGACGATGCGGCGTGCCCTGGCATCGGTATGTGAGTACAGCGGGTTGTCGGGAAGTGCCGCGCCGGTGGCGGGATCGATGCGGATAACCGTGCCGTCCAACCCGGTCGGATCCGCCGACGTCCGGAGGTCCTGTGAGCGCAGCGATCCCCCTTCAGCGGCGGGCGGCGTCTGGAGCCCTCCGACCGGCACGGGTGGATCCCCTCCCGGGTTCTCCCGTTGTCCGTAGTCGGTAATCAGCCAGCTCGCGCCGTCGCCACCGGTCGCGTACAGTTCGCCGTCGGGACCGAACGCGAGGCTGCCGATGGAATGGCTGGGGAACTGTTGAAACCAGTCGTGAACCAGCACCTTCTCACTCCCGGTCTTCATCACATTGCCCGCCGCCTCCAGGCGCGACACCCGCCCGCTCGCGATGCAGCCGAGCGTGGTCCCGCCGGGCGGATCCGGACACCCATCGCTGGCCACGCCGGGCATGCCCCAGGTAGGTGCCGTGCCGCCGATAGGACCGTCGAAGGTGTAGAGCACGTAAACCCACGGCCCGGTCGGGAAGTCCGGATCCAGCGCCAGCCCCAGCAGCCCGCGGTCCCAGTAGTTGTAGACGTTGGTGCGGAGATCGGCGAACACGGTGGCGGTCGGGTCGGACAGGCTGTCGAACACCTTCAGGATCCCGCTCTGCTCGGCGACGAACACGCGACCGTCGCGCGAGAAGCGAATCGCCGTGGGGTTGGTCAGGCCGCTGAACACGACGTCATCGACGAATCCCGGCGGCAGGGTCGACGCGGCGTGAACGGATGCAGGCGGCCAATCGATTCGACCGATGGTGAGGATGAGTACTGACAGAGCACAGGCGAAACCAGCGAACGCCTTCATTGCTTCCCCCGAGGTTGCGGTGCTGGGACCTTCGCAACGGGGATACCGGCGATCGTCACGAGTCGCGAACGCACGACTGGACGAAAACTGGGCTGAATTGGCGGGTGGCGGGAACGATCGGCCGGGGCGGCGGAGCGGGGAACTATCCGTCTGGTGAACGCCGGCTCACCAATCGGCTAGTGCAGGTGGGGCGGCAGTGTCTGAGCGACCCGGCGCTGCACGGGTCGCTCTTTTCAGAAGGCGCGGCTACGACCTCGACGCCACGCGCTGCCGCCAGTTGAACGTGACTGTGATCGGTCGTGAATCGATGCGTTGAATCGGCACCTTGATCAGGAAGCGCGTGCCATCGCGGCTCGGCACGAATTGACTGAGAAAGGGCGACGGAGTGATGCCGGTGGAAAACAGCCGGGTGATCCGGCCGGCCTGGAGATCGCTCTTGGGAAACGGCGCGACCATCAGGTCGCCGGTCTGGCTCAGGTAGAACAGCTCTCGCCCATCGCCGCTCCAGCGGGGGTCGAAGCCACCGTGCGGCGACACTGGATTCATACCGCCGGAGCCATCGAGCCGACCGACGTAGACCTCATGTTCTCCCGAGGCGTCGGAGGTGAAGGCCAGCCGGCCGTTCGCCGTTACCTGCCCCTGTGTATCGTCGGAATTCCAGTCCACAATCGGCCGCGGCTTTTTCGTCGCGAGATCGAGGAGAGAGATGTCGTTTTTCGTGTCCTGGTGACGCTCGTGAAACACGACACTCTGACCGTCAGCTGTAAAATCTGACGGGTAACTACCAGCGCCTGAGCTATACACCATCGGTTCGTCGCCGCCGCGGTGTGCGGGCCGCTGGAACAGCTCGTGGCGGGAACGCCGGTTCGACCGAAAAATAATGGTCGAGCCGTCCGGCGACCAGATCGGCGTCGCGTCAGTGTGTGGGCTAGACGTTAAGGGCGCTGGCCTGCTGCGGGCGAGGTCCATCACCCAGAGATCGGGTGTTGCGCCCCCATCGACGCGTGCGAAGGCCAGCCGCGTCTCATCGGGAGACAGCCGGAAGTCGATATATTGAGCCGGTGTGTCCACGACGCCGAGGCGCTTTCCGGCCCGATCGAACCAGACCAGCTCGCTGACCGCGTCGGCCGACCACGTGGCCAGCACTCCGGCCTCGGTCACCGAGAACGCCGAATAGAACGTGGTGGAGACGCTGACCGGCAAACCGAGCGCCATCCTCTCTCCGGAGAGCACGCCGGTCTCGGCGTCGAGCGGCTGCGCGAGCAGCATTCCGTCGAGCACATAGAGCAGACGTCCGGACGCGTAGAGGCCATTGGTTTGCGCGCCGCGGAGGCGTCGTGCGGTCGCAGGGGCATCCACCGACGTCAGATAGATACCTTCGACATTGGAATCCGTACTCTTGACGAGATACAGCAGATGCTTGCCGTCCGGCAGGAACTGCGGCCAGCGGTGTTCGTTTTGGCCGGGCGCAAGCGTGAGGAGCGGCGATGGCTGGACGCGTCCGTCTGCGCTCACGCGGTGCAGCGGTGTGACACTGTCCGGCACAAAGACGATGTCGCCGTGTGCGTTCCAGGTACCGCCTCGGCCATTTCTCGCCTCACAGACGGTCTCGGCAGGGCCGCCGCGCGACGGAATCCGCTTGAGCCGGTCGTCAGCGAAGAAGCCGATGTCCCGACCATCAGGCGACCAGAACGGATAACTCGCGCCGTCTGAGCCGTCCAGCGGCCGCGCACCGATGTCGTCGAGCGATCGAATCCATAACCGGCGTCGCCCGTTCGCTGAAGCGGCGACGAAAACAATGGCGCGCCCATCCGGCGAGACCGCGAACTGCGCCGTCCGAACCGACGAATCCGTCAGCCCGAACGCGTCGCCGGCCGGCGGCGGCAGCTGAAAGCTGACCGCCGGCTGAGCGGGCGCCACCTCACGGTCGCGCAACACGAGCGCAACGACCGCGACTCCAAGAACAAGGGCTGCCACACTTGCGACCAGTGTCCAGGGCGTCGAACGTTTTTTTGCGGGAGGGTCCGTGACGCTCGTTCCGAGACGCGCGGCAACGGCCTTCAGCATCTTGGCGACGTCGCCTACCGACTGCCAGCGGTCTGCCGGATCCCTGGCGAGAGCGACGCGGACGATCGTTCGGAGTTCTGCGGGCGTGCCCGGCGGCGGGTCGATGGGCGAGGGCTCACCCTTCAAGATGGCCGCGATAAGGCGGGCCTGCGTCGGTTCGTCGAACGGCCGCTTGCCGCTCAACATTTCGTGGAGGATGACGCCGAACGCATAGATATCGGAGCACGCGTCCGCCTCCTTGCCATCGAGCCGTTCCGGCGCCAGGTAATGCAACGTTCCGATGATCGATCCCTCGGCGGTGACGCGCATCGGCTGCGTTGCCAGCTCGGCGAGCCCGACGTCGATCGCGCCCCGCATCGCCGACAGTCCGAAATCCAGCAGCTTGGCACCGCCTGGTCTGGCAATGAACACGTTCGCCGGTTTCAGGTCACGATGGACGATCCCATGGCGGTGGGCGTAGTCGAGGGCGTCTGCCATCTCGATCGCCAGGCCGATGAGCTCCCCAGGCGTGAGTCGCCCGCGCTGGAGACGTTCAGCGAGCGGTTCCCCTTCGAGGTACTCCATCACCAGGTACGGTCGGCCACGATCGAACCCGGTGTCGTACAGCGCGCAGATGTGAGGATGGTTGAGGGCGGCGATCGCACGCCCCTCGCTGGCGAACCGTTGCCGCGACTCCTCGAGCTCCTGCCGCTCGTGCGCGATGACCTTCAACGCGACGAAGCGATGGAGGCGGGTGTCCTGCGCCTTGAAGACCTCACCCATCCCACCTGCGCCGAGCGAATGAACGACGACGTAAGGGCCGAGGCGGTCACCGGGATTGAGCGCCATGGTGAACCTCCGTTCAGTCACGGAGCCCGAGGTTGCGTCGAAGCCGATGCAGGTAATTCGGGTGCAGGCCGAGAAGCTTGGCCGCGTCGGTCCAGCGCCCGTTGGCCTCCGCGATGGCGTCGACCACGAGCCGTCGCTTCAGCTTGGTCACGGCGGCATGGAACGGTGACCCGGCGGCGGGGTCGAACGCCACGACCTCGGCTACGGCTTCAGGCAGATCGTCAGGGCCTATTTCGGGTCCGCTCCCCAGAACCATCGCACGCTCGATCGCATTTTCGAGCTCCCGCACGTTACCCGGCCAGTCATACGCCGCCAGGCGGCGCATCGCCGCAGGAGAAAACCTGACCGGGGCGCGGCGCATGCGTTTGGCGATCTGCTCGGCGAAGTGGACCGCGAGCGTAGGAATATCCTGCCGACGTTCGCGGAGCGGCGGCATCCGGAGCGGCAACACGTTCAGGCGGAACAGCAAATCCTGCCGGAACCTGCCCTCGGTCACGTCTTTCTCGAGGTCCCGGTGGGTCGCGGAGATCAGACGAATATCGACCTTGATCGACCGGGTGCCGCCGACGCGCTCGAACTCCTGGAACTGCAGCACCCGGAGCAGCTTGGCCTGCAACGCCGGCGACAATTCGCCGACCTCGTCGAGGAACAGCGTTCCACGGTCGGCGACCTCCAGCTTCCCGCGCTTCGTCGCGCTCGCGTCGGTGAAGGCCCCGCGCTCGTGACCGAACAGCTCAGACTCGAGCAGAGATTCGGTGATCGCTGCGCAGTTGATGGCGACGAACGGGCCGCCGGTCCGGCTGCTGTTCTCATGGAGCGCTCGCGCGACGAGTTCCTTCCCGGTTCCCGACTCGCCGGTGATGAGGACCGTGGAGTCGGCGCGACTGACTTTGGCGATGAAGTCGTACACCTGTTGCATCGGTTCGGCGGTCCCGATCATCTTGTGGGTGAGACGGAGTGCCTGTTTCAGCGTCGCGGTCTCCGCCTCCAGCTGTGCGAGGCGGCTGACGTTCTCCATCGCCACCGACCCGATCCCGGCGATCGCCGTGACCAGCTGGAGATGGTCCGAATCGAAGGTCGCCTTCGAGTGGGAAGTCTCCAGATAGAGCAATCCGGCGACACCCTCGCCATCCAGTACCGGCACGGCGAGCACGCTCACCAGGTCGCGCCCCGCCGGCGTCGCCGCACCGGACTGCTGGCGGTCTTCGCCGGACACGTTCGCCAGGAGCGCCTCTCGCTTCGACAGCGACAGGCCCACAACCGTGGAACTCGGACGCACCTCGAGTCCGCCGGCGCCGGTCCGGCTTTGCACGACGGTCTGGGCACCGGTCTCCGGATCAATCCGCAGGAACGCCGCTGCGGAGGCTGGCGTTACCGCGACAGCCGCGTCGAGCAGTTCCGTTTCGAGCTGAGGTCGCTGATGAATTCTCGCGATTGCGGTCCCGATCCGGACCAGCGCCAGAAGGTCGCGCTGCGTGCGGGCTTGCTCCGGCACGTCCGCCGACGACCGGAGGTACACCGCGTCCTCGAGGCGAAGGCTCGTCGTCTCGTACATTGTGGCGGGCGCCGAGAACTCCACGGAGGCACGGGCGGCGTGAAAGAGCAATTCCGTCGCGGCGATCCGCACCCGATCGCCATGCACCAGGACACGCTCGGAAACAGATTCGCCGTTGACGAAGGTGCCATTGAAGCTTCCGAGGTCGCGCAGCGTCCAGCCATCGGCGGTGCGGCTGATTGCGCAGTGTCGCCGCGACAGCGAGGGATCGACGATGGCGACCGCGTTCGCCGGCTCCCGGCCAAGCACGATCTCGTCCGCTTCCAGGAGAAAGACCTCTCCGGTCACCGGCCCCGAAACCACGATCAATCGGGGGACGTCACCTGGGTGAGTCATGCGCGTGGGAGGGGATACCGCACGGAATTGGATGGGACCGGGGAGAACCCGGGACATATTTCCGGTGTGTTGCGCCAAGCGCCGAGCGCGGCTCGGGCATTCGCACCATTGTCCGAGCTCAGCCGATCGTTCCTCTCACTGGAGCTGTCCACAGCGAGCGTACCGGAGATTCCTGCAAACGGATGATTCGTCGCATGCGCTCTCTCCTTGCCGGCCGATCGACCATTGGTAACCAAGAACCGTGCCTGCGGGGTCCGGCAGCCTTCCCCGGCGTTTTGGCCCTACGGCTGATCGTCGGCACCCGATTGCACGAAGCGCACTCACCTGGCGGATTGTTCGAGCTAACCAGAAGGTGAGCCTCTCGGGAACATCCCACACACCTCACAAGTGCCGGGCCGCCCCGTTGGCGGGTTTCGGCGAGACGCAACCCTTGGCAGCGGCGTTGCTCGAAGGCTGCCGTATTCCGCACAGGAGGCACAAATGCGACAGAGAACCATGGTCAGTCTGTGGATCGCGGCAGGTCTTGTCCCCGGAGTGGTGATCAATGCAGGGCAGTCAGAGTCTCGTGTGCAGGGGGCGTTCGCGTTCGAGCCGCTCGCCTCGTCGGCGGCCTGCGTACCAGGAGGCGCGGGGACGTTTCCTGACGAGCAGCCCTTCCTGCTGCCGGCGGGATTCGGACAGACGGTACTGGCACGAGAAGGAGATGGAGGAACCATCGACAACTGGGACATGAACACCCTCAACGAGACCGGGCCGGCGGCGGGGCGATACCTGTATCGCAGCCATGAAACCACCGAGAACGGCATGTTGAGCGTGACCGATTTGCAAACTGGCGACACCCGCGTGTTGATCCAGAGTCCGTACTGGAACCGGATGGACGGAGTCGCCTGGACGCCCTGGCACACGCTTCTCGTTGCGGAGGAGATGCGACCGGAGCGGCAGCCGTCCACGCGCGACCCGCGAGTCCCCCTCGCGGAAGCGGGCCTGCTTTACGAGGTGGATCCAACGACCGGAATCGAGGTGCCACGACCGGCACTCGGCGCACGCGCCCACGAGGGCATCCGCATCGATTCGCAGGGAAACGTGTATGGCATTTCGGAGACGGCGCCGAGCACGGTCGTCATGCCGCCGCCGGTGCCGGGTCAGCCGCCTCCGACGCCACGCGCGGCACCCGGCGGTTACATCTTCAAATTCACTCCAGACGTTCGTGGCGACCTGTCAGCGGGACAGTTGTACGCGTTGAAGATCGTGTCGGCGACCGGCGATCGGACCGGGCTCGCGATCTGGGTGCCCCTGGATCGCGACAAGGTCCAAATCGACGCGGATGTCACAGCAACCGCAGCCGGTGCGACTGGATATGCCCGACCGGAGGATGTCGAACTGGCAACGAGCACCGGCAACAGTCGCGGCGGCACGGCAGTTCTTTACGTAGCGGTCACCGATGAGCACCGGGTCCTCCGGATCGACCTCAAACCACCCGCGGCGGACGGTGGGCCGGAAACAGCGTTCGTGTCCGAGTACGTGGCGCGTGGTGTGAACGCCCCAACCGACTTCACCAACCCCGACAACCTTGCGCTCGACAAGAACGGCAACCTGTTCATCACCGAAGACACGACGATCGACACCGGCGGCATGGATATCTGGGCCGCGATTCCAGACGCCGGCAATCCCGAAACCGCCGCCGTCACGGTGCGGTTCGCGAGCCTCACCGACTGTACGGCAGAGCCGAGCGGGATCTACTTCGATCGGAGCGGCACCACGCTGTTCGTCAACGTGCTGCACCGCGTTGGTGCCGATCTCGGCGTCATGATCAGGAGAGAAACGAGGCCCTGAACGGCTGGCATCCGGCGGCGGGTTGTGGATGCTGCCGGGGACAGGCAGGACCCCGGCGCGGTTGCCGGCGATCAGGTTCGGCACCTCGCTATCCACCGCCTACTCGATCATGGTGCGCGTCGTGGCTTCGATCCCGAGGCCGGCGATCAGCACTTAGAAGTCGTGAATTCAGCGTCGCGGCGCAGTGTCCGGCCGGTGTGGCGGAGATCCTGGGCAGGTCGTCGAGAGCCCATGATGCGGGCTTGGACGGCACGGGGGCGTTCACCGGTTGAAACGCCGCGGGCTGACCATACAACGAACGTGATGCGTCCGCCGATAATCTCCACGTGTCAGAGAGCATCACGGCGCCGCAGCGACCGCTCGCGATCGGCTGCATGCGCCTCTCGACCGCTCCCGATCGCGACGAGGAGCGAGCCGTCGCGGTGCTGCACGCCGCATTCGATGAGGGCGTCAGGCTCCTCGATACGGCTGACGCCTACTGCCTCGACGACACCGAAGCCGGTCACAACGAACGGCTGATTGCGCGTGCGCTCGCGACCTGGTCAGGGGACGCGTCTGCGGTTCGCGTGGCCACGAAGGGCGGCCTGAGGCGGCCCGACGGACGGTGGGAGGCGGACGGCCGGGCGCGGGCGTTGACGTCAGCGTGTGAGGCGAGCCTGCGGGCTCTGGGTCTCAACCGGATACCGCTGTATCAGCTTCACGCGCCGGATCCGCGCGTATCGCTGGCCACCAGCGTCCGCGCCCTGCACGCGCTGGCGCGGCGCGGCCTGATCGAAGCCATCGGGCTGTGCAATGTCACCGTCGGACAGATCGAGGAAGCGCGCCGCATCACCGAGATCGCCTCTGTACAGGTCGAGTTGAGCCTGTGGAACGACGCCAGCGTGCTGGGCGGGGTTGTCGCCTGCTGCATCAGGCACGGCATCCCCCTGCTCGCCTATCGCCCCCTCGGCGGCCCGGAGCGCCGGCGTCGTGTCGAGGGCGATCCGGTCCTGGCCAAACTGGCCGCAGATCATGGCGCGACCGCGCATGAGCTCGCGCTCGCGGCGCTGGCCGACCTCTCACCGCTGATCTGGCCCGTTCCCGGACCCACCCGGGTCGAGACGGTGCAGTCGATCGCCCGCGCCGCACGGATCTCCCTGACCGACGCCGACCGCGCGGCCCTGCGAGCCCGGTTTCCAACCCTGGGGTCAGATCTCGAATCTCGATCCCGCCCGGGGTCAGATCTCGAATTTCCAGACCCCCGACGTGAAAATTCGAGATCTGACCCCAGCTCACCCCCGGGGTCAGATCTCGAATCTCGATCCCGGCCGGGGTCAGATCTCGAATTTCAAGGCCGGCAAAGTGGAAATTCGAGATCTGACCCCGGGGGTGAGATCGTGCTCATCATGGGCCTGCCGGGAGCGGGGAAGAGCACGGTCGCGAAGCGACTCGCGGCAGACGGCTATACCCGGCTCAACAGGGACGAGGCCGGCGGCTCGCTGGCCGCGCTGCTGCCAGTGCTCGATCGCGCGATTAGCACGGGGACCAGCCGCATCGTCCTCGACAATACGTACGTGACGCGCAAGGCACGCGGTGCGGTGATCCAGGCTGCGCGCAGGCGCGGATGGCCGGTACGGTGTCTGTGGATGGCGACCAGCGTTGAAGATGCGCAGGTCAACGCCGTCACCAGGATTGTCTCCAGGTACGGACGCCTGCTCGGCCCTGACGAACTGAAGACGGCAGCCCGTAAGGACGTGGCGGCGTTTCCGCCCGCCGTCCAGTTCCGCTATCAGCGTGAGCTGGAGCCGCCGGACGCTTCGGAGGGTTTCTCGAGCATCGAGACCCTCACGTTCGAGCGCAAACAGGTTGCGTCGCTCGTCAATCGAGCGGTGATCGTCTGGTGCGACGGCGTCCTGCTGCGAAGCCGCGCCGGCCTGCGGATGCCGCGGAACGCCGATGACGTCGACGTCGCCGTCGAGCGCGGCGCGGTTCTCCGCCGCTATGCCGACGAGGGCTGGGCCGTGCTGGGGCTCTCGTGGATCCCGGAAATCGCCGCGCGCACGATGACGGCCGCTGATGCCGATGCCGTGTTCGCGCGACTGCGTGACGCGCTCGGTGTGCCGATCGAAGTGGAGTACTGTCCGCACCCCGCCGGTCCGCCGGTGTGCTGGTGCCGCAAGCCGCTTCCCGGACTCGGCGTGGTCTTCCAGCACCGCCATCAGCTCGATCCGGCCGGGTGCATATACGTCGGCTCGAGCAGCCAGGACCCGGGGTTTGCGAGGCGGATGGGATTTCAGTATCGCGACGTGGCGACGTTCTTCGGCAAGTGACGGGAGGTCTAGAAAATCGACGCGTTGCCGGCAACTGTCCGCAAGTGGCAAGAATGCGCGTGAATGGCCGCGATATGCGATGATGGACGTGCCTGCCCTGCCAGAGGTTTTCATGAAGTCCATCCAGTCACGCTGGTCCCTGGTGATCGTCTCTTCCGCCATTGCGCTGCTCTGCAGCGGGTCGTGGCTGGCTGGTCAGGAAGGGACGCAGCAGCAGCAGCCCTTCAAGACGGGCACGCGCACCGTCGCCGTGTACGCCACCGTCAGCGAAGACAACGGCAGGCTGGTCCCGGATCTGACCCAGGACGACTTCGAGGTCAGAGAGGACGGGAAGGTCAAGCCGCTGACGCTCTTCGCCAGCGAGATCCAGCCGATCACCATTGTCGTGATGCTGGACAAGAGCGGGAGCATGAAGACGAACTACGGCCTCGTCCGCGCCGGTGCGGAGGCGTTCGTGCGGCGGTTGACGGCGGGTGATAAGGCGAGAATCGGGACTTTCTCAGAAAAGGTTGAAATCCAGCCCGAAGGTTTCACCGCCGATCAGGAGGGACTGATTCGAGTCCTCCGTACAGGAGAACCGCCCGTGGGACCGACGCCCCTGTGGAATGCCAGCAACGAGGCGATTACCGCGTTGAGCGGGCAGCAGGGACGGCGTGTCGTGCTGGCGTTCACCGACGGCGCTGACAACCCGGGGAACCTGAAGACCAACAACCTCTCGTTGATGGACGTGATGGAGCGGGCGCAGCGCGAGGACGTGATGTTCTACGCGATTGGGCTCGAGAGCCGTACGCCACCCACCATGGGCGGCGGAATGCGGAGCGGCGGCTTCGGCAGTGGCGGTTTCGGCGGCGGCAACCCGCTCGGCACTCAACGCCCCGACGCGGGACTGCCGACAATCGCGGGCGAGACCGGTGGCGGGTATTTCGAGCTGACGCGTGCGGATGACCTGCAGGCAACCTTCGCCCGCGTTGCCGACGAGCTGCACCGTCAGTACGCGCTGGGCTTCGAGCCAACCAAGCTCGATGGCAAGACGCACAAGGTCGAGGTGAAGGTGAAGAAGCCGGGCCTCAAGGTGCGAGCGCGGAAGCACTACGTGGCGAGTAAGTAGAAGCTTGCGCCTGAAGGCGGAAGCCTCAAGCCGGACCCCGGATCCCGGACTAGCGATCGCCCCCATTGCGAAGTACACTGAGCACTTGCGTCTGCCCCGAATCGGAGAACAAGGGGCGGCGCGAGATGGCCGGCGGGTCGCACCGCGATCCGGACCCTGTGCAATCTCAGCCTGCGAACCGCGTCAGGGCCGGAAGGCAGCAGCGCTAAGCAGACCCTGAAATGTGCCGCAGGCGCCTCCGGGTCGCGGTGGGACCCGGCCGCCCCGCTTGCCCCGAGCGGCGTCGAGGGGCATCCCTGCACCAGCATCACGACAGCCCAGACGACCGCCTGTGTCCTACAAGGTTCTCGCGAGGAAATGGCGTCCTCAGCGCTTTGAGGACGTAATCGGCCAGCGCGCCGTGACCCAGACGCTCCGGAACGCGATCGCCGCAAACCGGATCGCGCAGTCGTTCGTGTTTGCCGGCCCGCGCGGCGTCGGCAAGACCACGACCGCCCGCATCCTGGCGCGCGGCCTCAACTGCGAGCAGGGGCCGACCGCCGACCCTTGCGGCACCTGCGATGCCTGCGTCGAGATCGCCGAGGGACGCGACATGGACGTCCTCGAGATCGACGCGGCGACGCACACCCAGGTCCAGAACGTGCGGGATGTCATTGTCGCTGGCCTCGCAACAGCGCCGGCTCGCGACCGCCACAAGATCTTCATCATCGACGAGGTCCATCGGCTCTCGAACAACGCCTTCGACGCGCTGCTCAAATCGATCGAAGAACCGCCCCCGCACGTCGTCTTCATGATGGCGACGACCGAGATCGACAAGGTCCCGCCGACGATCCAGTCACGCTCCCAGGTCTTCGAGCTCAAGATGATCGGCGTGAAGCAGATTGCCGACCAGATTCGTTCGATCGCGGCCGCCGAGGCGATCACGATCGACGATGCGGCGGTGATGGCGCTTGCCAGGGCCGGTGACGGCAGCATGCGCGATGCGCAGAGCGCGTTCGATCAGGTGATCGCGTTTGCGGGGACGACCATTACCGCCGAGGCCGTCGCCACGGTGTTGGGCCTGGTCCGACGCGACCTGCTGCTCGAAATGGCATCGGCCGTCGCGCGCGAGGACGCCGCCGCGGTGTTTCAGCTCGCGGACCGCGCGGTGGAAAGCGGCTACGAGCTGCGCACCGTGCTGCGGGAGCTCGGCCGCCTGGTTCGCGACCTGCTCGTGATCTCCATCGATCCGTCACGGCTCTCGGACCCGGAGATCGCGGCGGAAGGGGAGCAGGACCAGCTGAAGGAAGTCGCCGCGCTCTTCTCGCATGAAGACCTGATGCGGGCGTTCGATGTGCTGACCAAGGGCGAGGAAGAAATCCGCAGCTCCATGCAGCCGCGCTTTCACCTCGAGATGACGCTGCTGCGGTGGATCCACCTGCGCAAGCTGGTTCCGCTCAGCGATCTGATCGACGGGCTGGATCGCGGCACTCCTCCGGCAGGGCGATCGCAGGGCCCGGCGCGGCCGCCTGCCGTACCCTCGCGTCCCGCCGTCGCACCCGCACCGCCGGCGCCACGTCCGACCGAGGTCCGGCGAACCGCACCGCCCGCGAAGCCATCGTCCGGAAAACCGGTCGAGACTTCGGCCGGCCTGCCGGCGGTCGAGCCGGTCGCGCCCGATCGCTTCAAGGACGCGTTCCTCGAAGAGATCAGGAAGGTGAAGAAGTTCTTCTATGGCACGGTGATCGCACAGGCGCAGAAGATCCACGTCGAAGGCGATCGCGTTGTGATCACCTTCGCCCCGCAGCACCGCGCGCTCAGGTCACAGCTGGAACAGACGAAGCCGTTGCTCGAGACGATTGCCAGCCAGCTGTCCGGAAGAAGGATGACGGTGGCGCCGGCCGAAGGTACGGTCACGACCGATCAGCCCCGCGCGGATGCGTCCGGCCAGCCGGCTGCCGTGCCGGCCGACGGCAAGAAGGCGGCACTCCGCGAACAGGCGATGGCGGATTCCGGCGTCCAGGCGATGCTGGACGTGTTTGCGGCTGAAATCAAGGACGTGGAGGAGATGTAATTCTTCGCGGTCCGCGGTCCG
>Ga0114129_10000533_pt1 | contig 46605 bp, 40 predicted proteins | sample RhiMetdeltSRZDD1_FD_80071 | JGI IMG/M metagenome (GOLD analysis project Ga0114129, IMG submission 80071) | Populus rhizosphere microbial communities from Tennessee, USA - Rhizosphere MetaG P. deltoides SRZDD1 (version 2) (version 2) | ecosystem: Host-associated > Plants > Roots > Rhizosphere >...
AATGCGCAAGCGGTTTGAAAAATGGGTCGAGGCCCACAGCCGAAAGCGGCCGACATTGGTCTCAGTCGGTGGAGCTGGGCGCGCGACTGAACCGTTCATGCTGCGCGCCGTCGGTGAAGGCTCGGTGCCGACAGGTCAATCGCAGTCCTGGTCGTAAATTAGCCGAAAGCTCACGCGCACGCGGAATTGCGACGACATGTCCGCTACAAAGCGGACATTTATTTGCATTGCCGAATAAGACACCGGTTTGCTTACTCATTAGCGTTTGGGTGCGAGCTTCGTGCCGGTTGCGTGGCGCACCAAGCTAAGGAAGCTCTCATTAATTCCGGCAGTCCTTGATCCAAGAGGGTGTTTGCACAGGCCACTGACCAAAACGCTCCAGCCTTCGGAGGGCAACGCTCTATCCAGCTGAGCTACGGGCGCGCGTAAGCCCTCAATAGACGAAACGTCCGCGACCGGCAACGGTGCCGAATTCGTGGTCCGCGTGGGCTTTTTTCGAGCTTTCTGTGGTTAAGCCCGCGGCCTGGGCTGCCCCTAGCTATGCGCCCCGGCGCGAATCCCTTACTGCTCTAGGGCTCGCGCATAGTGCGCCTCAAGGAGCATTCTCAAATGGCAGAAGCCGCTTCACCCAAGCCGAAAGCCGGCAAGCCGGTCACCACCAGGCACCTGGCCGCTGCGCTCGCGGAACAGCATCAGCTCACCAAGAAGCAGGGCCTCGAAATGTTGGAGGACCTGATCGGCATGATCACCAAGCACCTGAAAAAGGGCGAGCGGGTGAAGATCGCCGGCCTAGGTATTCTGCTGGTGCGCAAACGTGCCGCCCGCATGGGCCGCAACCCGATGACGGGCGAGGCCATTAAGATTAAAGCCAGCAAGAAAGTTGCTTTCCGCGCGGCAAAAGATCTCAAGATGGCGATCTGAGCGCGCGTTCTCGACTAGCAAGACCCCGCCGCTCGACGGCGGGGTTTTGTTTTGCTCCGTCGCAAGGGAGGGAATTACTTGAAAAGTCCTCTATAATGGCTCCTCAAAAGCCAGGAGGACTCCAATGTCGCAAGCGGCCGAGAAGCGCGGTGGCATGCCGGCGATGCTGAAGGATGCGGCCTTCGTGTGGGAAGATCCGCTTGATCTCGAAGGCGAGCTTTCCGAAGACGAGCGCATGGTGCGCAACAGTACCCGCGGATTCGCGCAAAGCTATCTCATGCCGCGGGTGGTCGAGGCATACCGCGACGAGAAATACGACCCCGGTTTGCTGCCTGAGATGGGAAAGCTTGGCCTGCTTGGACCCACCATACCGGAAGAGTATGGCGGGGTCGGGATGGGTTACGTCGCTTACGGTCTTATCACGCGCGAGCTTGAACGCGTCGACTCGGGATATCGCTCCTCGATGTCGGTGCAGTCTTCGCTGGTTATGTATCCTATCTACGCCTATGGCAGCGAAGCACAGCGCCGCAAATTTCTGCCAAAGCTGGCCACTGGCGAGATGATCGGATGCTTCGGGCTGACGGAGCCCGATCATGGCTCCGATCCCGGTTCGATGGCGACGCGTGCCGAGAAAGTAACGGCCGGCTACAAGCTTAACGGAGCGAAGACCTGGATCTCGAATTCTCCGGTTGCCGATTTTGCGGTCGTCTGGGCGAAGCTCGACAACGTGATACGCGGATTCCTGGTCGAGCGAGGCACGAAGGGATTCTCCACCCCGAAGATTGAAGGCAAACTTTCGCTTCGCGCCTCCATAACCGGCGAGATCGTGCTGGATGATTGCGTGATCCCTGAAGAGAATTTGCTGCCCAACGTGAAAGGCCTCGCCGGCCCATTCGGCTGCCTCAATAATGCGCGCTACGGAATTGCCTGGGGCGCCATGGGGGCCGCCGAGTTCTGCTGGCATCGCGCCCGCCAATACACGCTCGATCGCAAGCAGTTCGGTCGTCCGCTCGCCGCCAATCAATTGGTGCAAAAAAAGCTTGCGGATATGCAGACCGAAATCGCGATCGGGCTGCAGGGAGCCCTGCGCCTCGGGCGCATGCTGGAAGCGGGCAAGGCTGCGCCACCATCGATCTCGCTGATGAAGCGAAACAATTGCGGCAAGGCGCTCGAGATCGCGCGCCTTGCGCGCGATATGCACGGAGGCAACGGCATTTCAGAGGAATATCACGTGATGCGCGTGCTCTCGAATCTGGAGACGGTGAATACGTATGAGGGCACGCATGATATTCATGCATTGATTCTCGGTCGCGCCCAGACCGGCATCCAGGCGTTTTTCTGATTATTCTCCTGTTTTCGCCGCGGGTCATTGCCGGGATTGACCCGGCAATCCATGACGAGGGGCAACAAGTGCACTCGTTGCAGCTTTTCTTGATAACATCCATCATGGATGCCCGGGTCAAGCCCGATTGCCTGATTGCCGCCTCGATTATTGGCGCGGGCGCCGGCCGGCGCAGCAGTTCTTTTGCTGACGCCGGAACGAATATTCGCAGATCGTGCCATTGTTACTCGGTTTTGCGACGCTGCTGTTCGCCTATTCGGAACGGATCAGTGGCTGGCTCCATGCCCGCGCGGAGGGGCGCGGCCATGCAATTGCGTTCGACCTCGACAGCCTCAAGGTGGTGCTGTGTCTCATTTTATGGTGGCTACTTTGGCGCCCGGCGCGGGCATCCTGATGCTCGGCGTATTCTCGCTGGCGACAGGCGCGATTATCGCTCGGCCAATGTCGCCAAGAATTTTTTCTCGAGTCTCAACGGATTTGCCGCCACCCTGGTGTTCGCCACGCAAGGCGCCGTGCTGTGGCCGCAGACCCTGGCTCTTGCTGCCGGGACAATCGCCGGCGGATTGATCGGGGCCTATGTCGCGCGCGTCATTCCGCGCAACGTCGTGCGCGTGCTGGTTGTCGTCGTCGGTGCGGCGCTCACAATCGCATTTGCGTGGCGCTACTGGTTCTGACGCGCAAGAGCTACAACGCAATGGTGTTTGCGCTATGCGCCAGTGCCGCCACGCGCGCGGTCATCGTGCTTTCCGCTCTGGTGAGGGCGTCCACGACAGTGAAATGATCGGTGCCGGGGATTTCCTCGTAACGCGTGAGCGCCATGTCTTGTCGCCACGACTCGACAATCGTGCGGCTCTGACGCAGGAACTCACTTGATTCAAGTGCGCCAACGACCGCGTCCAGGCTGCGGCCGGCCGGCACGCGCCAATAAAGCGGCGATACCCGGCGCGCTTCCACCTCATCGAGACGCAAATCCAGATTTTGCGAGCAATGCACCAACGGTGCGAGATCGAATACTCCGGAGATCGCATAGGCCGTCGGTGCGAGGTCGGCCGGCGCATCGGAGGCGAAAGCTTTCCAGTCTTGTGCCACCATGCACGCGGCCAGATGTCCGCCGGCCGAATGGCCGTAGACGCAGATGCGCTGGCGCCGCTTGCGCCAGAGGGTCAGACAGGCGCTGCGCATCTGTTCGATGATGTCGGCAATCGAGCAATGCGGGCAAAGGTCGTAGCCGACGACAGCGACTGTTACCCCCCGCGCGTTCGGTCCTGCCGCCATTTGTGAAAACATCGAAGACTCAAGCGAGCGCCAATAGCCGCCGTGAATGAACATTGCGAGGGGTGCCTGGTCATCGTCCTTGGCGGGGAAGAGGTCGATAGTCCGCCGCGATGAAGGGCCATAACCAATGCCGAGCTTGGGGTTGTGCGCGCTCGCGCGATACGCTGCCGCCTCGCGTTGCCAGCGTGCAAAAATCTCGGGATGTTCGGGGACGCGGGAGCGGTTGTCGTATTCAACCTCATAATCAACGGGCATGGCGTTCTCGGCGTGAATGAGGTGGCTTTGCGCAGGACTCGAAACGGCGTTATTTCTTAGCAATGAAGATCGACGGCAAGCAAATGCGAACGGTTTGGATCGAAAGCGATGGCGCAAGCCTCGGCATTATCGATCAGACGCTGCTGCCGCATCGCCTTGCTACGATACGGCTTGCCACGCTTGACGATGTCGCACGGGCGATCGTAACCATGCAGGTGCGCGGCGCGCCGCTGATCGGCGCGACAGCAGCCTATGGCCTCTGGCTCGCCCTGCGCGCCGATCCATCCGACGAAGCACTGGACGATGCCTACGCCACACTGATTGCGACGCGCCCGACGGCCATCAATCTCAAATGGGCGCTGGACGAAATGTTGGCCGCGGTGCGCAACCGACCGCGCGCCGAGCGCGCGGAAGCGGCCTTACGCAGAGCAAGCGAAATCGCCGATGAGGATGTTGCGATCAACCAGGCCATCGGCTGCTATGGACTGCCAATCATTGAGCAAATTGCCGCAACCAAAAAGGGCGCACCGGTCAACGTGCTTACCCACTGCAACGCCGGCTGGCTGGCCACCGTCGATTGGGGGACGGCGACTGCGCCAATCTATACGGCTCACGATAAAGGCCTCCCCGTCCATGTTTTTGCCGATGAGACGCGGCCGCGCAACCAGGGCGCTGCGCTTACCGCCTGGGAGCTGGGCCATCACGGCGTGCCGCACACCGTTATTGCCGACAATACCGGCGGGCATCTCATGCAGCACGGGCTGGTTGACGTAGTCATCGTCGGAGCCGACCGCGTGACCGCGCAAGGGGATGTCTGCAATAAAATCGGCACTTATCTCAAGGCGCTCGCCGCTCATGACAACAACGTGCCGTTCTACGTCGCGCTGCCATCGCCGACGATTGACTTCGCGATCGATGATGGCCTTGCCGAGATTCCCATCGAACAGCGGGCGGCCGAAGAGGTCGCAACGGTGAGCGGGAGGGCCGCCTCCGGCCACATCGAGACAGTGCGGATCGTTCCCGATGGCTCGCCGGTTGCGAACTTTGCTTTCGACGTTACCCCGGCACGACTCGTCACCGGGTTGATCACCGAGCGAGGCATCGTTCAGGCAAATCGTGCCGCGCTTGCACACGCTTTCCCTGAACGCGCCGAAGTCCGGCCCAAATCGAATCGCAAGGTCAGCTGATGGCCTTGGCATCGTCTCCATCTCAAATGCCCATCGATGGCCGCCAGTCGCAGACTGCACTCGCGGTCGCACGCGGAACCGCGCGGCTGCTGCACGCGCACGGGCGCTGCGTTGTAAGCGAATTGCCCTTGCCGTCCGGCCGGCGGGCGGATCTTGTCGCGCTCGATCCGAGCGGCGAGATCTGGATTATCGAGATCAAGTCCTCGATCGCCGATTTTCGTGCCGACCAGAAATGGCATGACTATCGGGCGCACTGCGATCGCTTGTTCTTCGCCTCGACAATCGACGTCCCGTGCGAAATTTTCCCGCCGGACACCGGGCTGATCGTGGCCGATGCCTTCGGCGCGGAGTTTAAATGTGAAGCGCCCGAACACAGGTTGTCGGCCGCGACACGAAAATCGATGATGTTGCTGTTTGCGCGTGCTGCAGCGATGCGCCTGCAATCGCTGGCCGATCCGACAGGACCTTACTGGGACGCGGAATAATACAAAGACTAACGCGGTGCGCGTTTGGCCAGAATCCGTTGCAAGGTCCGGCGGTGCATGTTGAGCCGGCGCGCAGTCTCCGAAACATTGCGGCCGCACAGCTCATAGATACGCTGGATGTGTTCCCAGCGCACGCGGTCGGCCGACATCGGATTTTCGGGCGGCTCGATCTTGGCGTCGTCCAATGCCAACAAGGTTGCGACGACGTCATCGGCATCGACGGGCTTGGCGAGATAATCGACCGCGCCAAGCTTCACCGCATTCACCGCGGTGGCGATGTTGCCGTAGCCGGTCAAGATGATGCCGCGCGCGTCGGGACGACGGCGCTTAAGCGCAGAAATCACGTCGAGCCCGTTGCCGTCGCCGAGGCGCATATCGACCACAGCATAGGCCGGCGCTGCCTTTTCGACTTGCAACAAGCCTTCGGAAACCGACTCCGCGGTCGTGACCGAAAATCCGCGTTGCTCGAGCGCCTTGGCGAGCCGCTGCAGGAAGGAAAAATCGTCTTCGACGATCAACAAGGACCGTTCGCCGTTGATTTTCTCTTTCGCCGCCGGCCGGGCGGTATCGCTCGTTGCAACGTCCACGGTCTCACCACATGCTGCTCTTATCGGTATCCTAGCCGGACAGCCTATCAGTCGCACGCAACAAATAGTGATTGCCCGAGGCTCCCTCAAGCCGCTGCGAACGCTACTGATTGTTCGAAATCGCTGCGGCGCCAGCTGAGCCTGATAACGGCACCCCGCTCCGACCCGGGCCGATTTTGAAATGAGAGGGTTGCCCCTGAGCGCTCCAGCAATGTCTTGGCGATGAAGAAACCGAGGCCAAGGCCGGCCGGCTCCTCGTCTGTGCCGCCGCGAGGACGTCGCCGGCTGGTCACGTAGGGTTCTCCAATCCGGGTCAGGATTTCGGGCGCAAATCCGGGGCCATCGTCACTGATGGTGACCGCGACAGAATCATCATTCCAGCGCGCATCAACCGCAACGCGGTCGCGCGCGAAGTCGACTGCGTTTTCCAAGAGATTGCCAAGTCCATAGAGAATGGCCGGGTTACGTGCTCCAACCGGTTCGGTGGAGCGATCGCTCGGTGAAGTCACCTCGATATTCACCCCAAAATTGCGATGCGGCGCCACAACCTCCTCGATCAGCGCAGTGAGAGGCATGCGGTCAAACGGCTCTCCACCGGCAGACAATTCGGTGAGCTTGGCAAGAATGTCGCGGCAGCGCGTGGCCTGTTCGCGCAACAGCCGAACATCGTCGCCGTGCGGCGCGTCCGGCGCGATCGCCCGCTCCAGCTCCTTGGCGATGACAGAGATGGTCGAAAGTGGTGTGCCGAGTTCATGCGCCGCCGCGGCGGCAAGTCCGTCGAGCTGGGAAAGATGCTGCTCGCGCGCAAGCACCAACTCGGTCGCGGCGAGCGCGTCGGAAAGTTGACGAGACTCTTCCGTAATTTGCCAGGCATATGCCCCGATGAAACCGATCGCGAGCAGAATGCATAGCCAGACGCCCATCATGTAGATAGGCGGCAGTTGCAATGGATCCTCGCTGTCCCACGGCAGGGGATAATGCACGAATACCAGAATGGTGGCGCACGCGACCGCAAAACCGCCCAGCAGAAGCGTGAACCGCGGTGGCAGCGCCGTCGCCGACAACAAGACCGGTCCCAGAAACATGAAGGCGAACGGATTTTGCAGGCCCCCGGTCAGATACAGGAGCACTGCCAGCTCCGCGATGTCGAAGGCAAGCAGCCATGCCGCACGGTCGGGCTCGAGTCTTTGCGTCATATGGAAACGCAGACGCAGCGCCACGTTGAGCCAGGCCGCGAGGATAATGGCGGCGAGACACGCGTAAATCGGAAGCTGGAAGTCGAGTCCGGAGTAGACCACGAGGACGGCCGTGGTCTGCCCGATGATTGCAAGCCAGCGCAACCGCACCAATGTATCGAGGCGCACGGTTCGGCCGGGGTGAGGTTGGGCAAGGGGCGAGGCCATGATTCAGTCTAACGCCAGGCGGCGGCGGTACAAATTGCATCCGCATCGCGGGGCTTGCACTTCTTGCGGCGGAGCGTCACATGTTTCCGCCTATGGATGCGCGAAATGCTTCCGCCATCACCGTCGATCGACTGGTCAAGCGCTATAAGGGCGTGGCGGCCGTCGACGGCATCAGCTTTCGGTTGACGCCGGGCTCGGTGACCGGGCTGCTTGGGGGAAACGGGGCCGGTAAAACCACGACGATTGCAATGATCATGGGCTTGGTCACGCCGACCTCCGGCAGCGTCACCGTGCTGGGCGCCGAGATGCCGAGGCAACGTTATCGCGTGCTGCACCGGATGAATTTCGAGAGCCCCTACGTCGACATGCCGATGCGGCTAACGGTGAGGCAAAATCTTTCCGTCTTCGCCCAGCTTTACGCGGTGGCCGACATCGACGAACGAATCGACAGGCTGGCCGCCGATCTCGATCTCACCGACTTTCTTGACCGGCCGACCGGCAAGCTCTCCGCCGGCCAGAAGACACGGGTGTCGCTCGCCAAGGCGCTGCTGAACAAGCCTGAAGTGCTGTTGCTGGATGAGCCGACCGCCTCGCTTGATCCTGACACGGCGGACTGGGTGCGCTCGCGGCTCGAACGATACCGCGCGGAGGAGAGTGCAACGATGCTGCTTGCCTCTCACAACATGGCAGAGGTCGAACGATTGTGCGAACGGGTCATTATCATGAAGAAAGGCCGCATCGAGGACGATGACAACCCCGACCGGCTGCTCTCCCGCTACGGCCGCGAGACGCTGGAAGAAGTGTTTCTCGATGTCGCGCGCGGGCGGCGGCAGAGCGAGGCTGCAAAATGATCGCCAGTGACGCGGGCATGGAATTCTCGTTCAACCGCGTTGCAGCCATGGTGCGGCGCTATTGGTACCTGTTGCGTTCGTCGTGGCCCCGCATTCTCGATCTGATTTATTGGCCGACCGTACAGATGCTGATGTGGGGCTTCCTTCAGGTTTATATTTCGCAGAACTCCAATTTTTTCGTCCAGGCCGGCGGTGTTTTCATCGGCTCGGTACTGTTGTGGGACATTCTGTTCCGTGGGCAGCTAGGCTTTTCCATTTCTTTCCTGGAAGAAATGTACGCGCGCAACCTGGGCAACCTCATGATGTCGCCGTTGCGGCCGACGGAATTCCTGCTCTCGCTCATGGTCATGAGCATCGTGCGTTTGGCGATCGGAATGATCCCGGTATCTTTGCTGGCGATTGCTTTCTTCGGATTTAATTTGTGGGCACTCGGTCTGGCCCTTGCCGCGTTCTTTGCCAATCTGATTTTGACGAGTTGGGCGGTCGGCATTTTCATCGCGGGGCTTTTGTTGCGTAACGGCCTTGGCGCAGAGAGCATGGCCTGGACGATCATGTTTCTGTTTCTGCCGCTGACCTGCGTGTACTATCCGGTGGCGGTGTTGCCCGGTTGGCTTCAGTACTTTGCCTGGGCACTTCCGCCGACCTATGTCTTTGAAGGCATGCGCACGCTGCTGATCGACCATGTATTCCGCGCCGATCTGATGATCGAGGCTTTTGCCCTCAATATCGTGCTGTACGCGGCTGCATCATTGGCTTTTTTGACGCTTTTGCGGAGCGCGCGGGTGCAAGGCTCGCTTTTGCAGACCAGTGAGTAGTCAAAAAAAGCTTGTGTTTAATGGGACTTACAACGCCATTCGGCGTTGTAAACTGCATACCAACGACTATTCTCTATGTTGACGCTATGACGGAAAAACGACAGTCTGCCGCACTGCAGCGAGGGCCGGGGGAATCAATGGCAATTGGTGAATTCGGCGGAGCAGCGACGCTCTCCGACGGCAGCGGCACGTTATTGGCCACGCCGATGTACTGGTTTTATGAGATGGGGCATGCCGCGCTCAATCCGGCTCGTGCTTTTGCAGACGCCACACGGCTGTTCTTCAAGAATCCGGCGAATCCGCTCGCCCACACCTCCTATGGCAAGTCGATGGCGGCTACCATGGAGTTGTTCGAACGCTCGACCCGCCGATATCGCCGGCCGGAATGGGACATCGACTCCACCACGGTAGGGGGCGAGAAGGTCCCCGTGCAGATCAAGAGCATCTGGGAGCGTCCTTTCTGTCGGCTTCTGCACTTCGAGCGTGGTTTCAGGCAGGCGCCACGACGGCCCCAGCCAAGACTGCTGATTGTCGCCCCGATGTCGGGTCACTACCCGACATTATTGCGCGGCACGGTCGAGACTTTTCTTCCCAATCACGAAGTGTACATCACCGAATGGATCGACGCCCGCATGGTGCCGCTGGCGGCAGGGCGTTTCGATCTCGATTCCTACATCGACTACATTATTTCGATACTTCATTTGCTGGGCGGCGATGTGCATGTGATTGCCGTGTGTCAGCCCTCAGTGCCGGTGCTGGCTGCCGTTGCGTTTATGGAAGCCGACAACGATCCCGACGTCCCCCGCTCCATGGTGCTCATGGGCGGACCGATCGACACGCGGATTAATCCCAACGAGGTCAACAAGCTTGCCGAGCGGCGCGGACTCAACTGGTTCCGCAATCACGTGATTACCAAGGTTCCGTTCCCGCACCCGGGCTTCATGCGCGACGTTTATCCGGGCTTCCTGCAGCTTCACGGCTTCATGAGCATGAACCTGGATCGGCACATCGAGGCACATCACAATTTGTTCCTGCACCTCGTGAAGGGCGACGGCGATTCCGCCCAGAAGCACCGTGAATTCTACGACGAATATCTCGCCGCCATGGATCTTGCCGCCGAGTTCTATCTCCAGACCGTGGATACCGTGTTCATCCGCCATGCGTTGCCAAAAGGGGAAATGACGCATCGCGGTCGGCGCGTCGACCCGGCCGCGATCAGGCGGGTCGCGCTAATGACGGTCGAGGGAGAGAATGACGATATCTCGAGCGTCGGCCAGACCGAGGCTGCGCATGCGCTGTGTATCAACATTCCCGAGGAGAATAAGGTTCACTACGTGCAGCCTGGGGTCGGTCACTATGGCGTGTTTAATGGTTCCCGCTTCCGCGCCGAGACTGCCCCGCGCATCGCCGACTTTGCGCTGTCGCACAACGGCAGCCGTAGCCTGCGCTCCACGCTTCTAAAGGTCGTAGGTTAGCGTTGATGGCGTTCGCACGCGTGATTTTGGAACACAGCTGGCCCGTTCCGATTTGATCCGATGATGTCGATGCCATTCCGCGCCCTGCTTTATCGCCGGACCAGCGAGCCCTCAGCCATTACGGTTGCTTGTGACGGGGAAATTCATCCTGTCCGCGTGCGCCGGCATCGACAGGCGCGCCGCTATACCTTGCGCATCCTCGTGGCCAGCCGCGAGGTCGTGCTCACCATGCCCACGCGCGGCAGCGTCAAGCACGCAAAGGAATTCGCTCAAAAGCACAGTGCCTGGATTGCATCACGGCTGCGACGGCTGCCGGGCGCCGCACCTTTTGCTCATGGCGCATTCTTGCCACTGCGGGGCCGCGAATACCGCATCGAACACCGACCCGGGGAAAGAGGCACAGTTTGGATCGAGACGGACGGGAGCGAACACTTGTTGTGTGTCGCCGGAGAAAGACCCCATCTGTCACGACGGGTGCACGACTATCTCAAGCGCGAAGCCAAGCGTGACTTGCAGGTGGCGAGTCAGTCGGCCGCACAGGCCCTTGGCATCGAGTTCAAGCGCGTGTCCGTGCGCGACCAGTCGAGCCGCTGGGGTTCGTGCTCCTCGAGTGGCGTGCTCTCATATTCCTGGCGACTGGTGATGGCTCCGCCATTTGTCCTCGAATATCTTGCCGCGCACGAGGTTGCCCACCTCATCGAGATGAATCACTCGCGTCGATTCTGGCGGCTGGTTGAAAGTATTTGTCCGCAAATGGGCCGGGCCAGGGCCTGGCTGGATGCCCATGGCGCAGATCTCCATCGCTATGGCCTGGATTTGCGCTAGCCTCTTACTCATGCACTAAGTCGGTCGTCCTGCCGGCATGCCCGGGACCAGGATGCCTGGACAAACGGATTCGGCCCATGCTGCGTCCCGGAACATTCGCGCTCACCGCGTTGCTGGCGGCATTGAGCGCGATTGGTCCGCTCACGACCGACATGTATCTGCCTTCATTGCCCGACATCGCTCGCCAGCTCAATGCTTCGACGGCGGAGGCGCAATTCACCATCTCCGCCTATCTCATCGGATTTGCAATCGGGCAAATTTTCTATGGGCCGGTGTCCGACCGACACGGCCGCAAGCCGATCCTGATCGCGGCGATCGCGCTTTATTGTATCGCGAGTCTAGCTTGCTCACTTTCGACATCGACCGAAATGCTCATAGTGGCGCGCGCTTTCCAGGCACTCGGCGGCTGCGGCGGCATCGTTCTAGCCCGCGCGATCGTGCGCGACATTTATTCCGGCGCCCGGGCCGGACGCGAACTGTCGCTCATCGCCTCGGTGATGGCGCTCGCGCCGGTTCTGGCACCGATTGCGGGCGGATTCTTGCAGACCTACTTCGGCTGGCGAGCCGTGTTTTTGACCCTGGTTGCCGCAGGCTTCGCCGGCGTGGGAATCGTGTGGGTGGCGTTGCCGGAAACACTAAAGTTGCGAGTCGTGGACCCGTTGACGATTACATCGATCCTGCGTTCCTATCGACTCGTCGCGCGCAACCCGGCGTATCTGGCTTATCTCGGCATCACTGCCGCGAGTTACGCCGGCCTGTTCGTCTGGATTTCCGCGGCCGCATTTGTGCTGCAGGATCTCTACCGGCTCAGCCCGTTTGATTTCGGTATCGCGTTCGCGCTCGGCTCGGTCGGCTACATGACCGGCTCGGCCCTGGCTGCGCGCGTGGTCGTGACATTTGGACTCGACGGCGTGCTCGGAATGGGCGCGGGCACCTGCGCCGCGGGCGGCATCGGAATGGTGTTGGCCGTCGCATGCGGATTTCCCTCGTCGTTGGCACTCGTCTTTCCGATGGCCATTTATCTTGCCGGTCTGGGCATGGTGCTGCCGCAAGGCATTGCCGGCGCGCTGACCCCATTTCCCGACCGTGCCGGCGCAGCCTCTTCGCTGTTCGGGTTCGTGCAGCAAAGCGTTGCAGCCTTGTGTGGCGCGGTAGTCGGCTGGCTGCTCGGACAGAGCGCTTGGCCCCTCGCGATAGGGGTTGCGGCGATGGGCTGCGCCACACTGGTGCTCTGCTTGACGACGCAAGGCATACGCCGCGCCGTACCGAAACACTGATCAGCGGCGTCCGAAGAGATTGTTCAGCAGCCAGCCGTCGAGCCCGCCGCTGCCGGTCGTCGTCGAATTGCTGGCCGCCACCGGTTGGACGGGGGCCGGCGGCACCGGTCTGGAGCTGTCGCCAAACAGACCGGAGAAAAAATTGCCCGTTGGAGCGCCCGGCAGACTTGCGACCGGCACGCCTTGGTGCGCACTGCGCATGACCCGGCTCCAGATCTCCACCGGAAGGCTGCCGCCGGTCACATGCTTGGTCGGCGTTCCATCGTCATTACCCAGCCAAACCCCCGTGACCAGGTGCGCCGTGTAGCCGATGAACCAGGCGTCGCGGAAATCCTGGCTGGTTCCGGTTTTCCCGGCTGCCGGCCAGCTGGGCAGGGTCGCTCTCTGCGCGGTGCCTGTGGTCAGCGTCTCGGCCATCATCGTGTTCATCATGCTCACATATCGTGCATCGATGATGCGGCCGAGCTGCTGGATGTTGCGTGCATAGAGCAGCTTGCCGTTGGTCAATGTGATCTTGTCGATCACGCGCGGCACAAGCGCATAGCCGCCATTGGCAAAGGGCGCGTATGCGCTCACCAGCTCGAGCACAGAGACTTCAGAGGTACCAAGTGCGATCGAGGCGTTTGGCTCGAGCTTGGAAGTAATTCCGAGACGATAGGCCGTGCGAGTGACGGCCATGGGCGTGACTTCCAGCGTCAGCCGCACCGATACCGTGTTCAGCGATTGAGCAAGCGCCCGTGTCAGCGTCACAGGGCCGAAGTATTCGTGGCCGTAGTTTTCCGGCTGCCAGCCTTTGACGTTGATCGGCCTGTCCTCGCGCACGGTATCTGGCGTCAGTCCGCGCTCGACCGCGGCGAGGTAGACGAACGGCTTGAACGCAGAGCCAGGCTGACGCTTGGCGGCGACTGCGCGGTTGAATTGGCTTTCGGCATAGTTTCGACCGCCGACCAAAGCGCGCACTGCGCCATCCGGAGTCATCGCGATCAGCGCGCCTTGCGTGACGCCGTTCTTGTCGCCTTTCTGTGCAAGCTCGTCGTTGAGCGCTTTTTCGGCACTCGCCTGCAAAGCTGCGTCGATCGTGGTCTGCACAATAATGTCATCGTCCACGTGACCGATCGCGTCATTGAGCGCATCCATGACCCAATCGGCCACGTAATGGATTGAACCCATATCGGCCTGCGCCGCGATCCGCGGAGGGGGGGCCAGCGCCGTGCGTTCGGCGGAGCGGCCGATGAAGCTGAGCTCGGCCATCGCCGCAAGCACGACCTTTGCGCGCTTCTCGGCTCCGTCGAAATTTCGCGTCGGCGCAAGACGCGACGGCGATTTCACGAGTCCCGCCAGGAGCGCCGCCTCGCCCAGCGTGATCTGACGCGCTGATTTCCCGAAATATCTTTGCGAGGCCTGTTCGATCCCGTAGGCACCGGCGCCGAAGTACACGCGATTAAGATACATCTCCAGAATCTGCGCCTTGGAGAACTTGCGCTCGAGCCACAGAGCCAGGAGCACTTCCTGCAGCTTGCGATTGATCGTCCGCTCCTGCGTGAGAAAAAGATTTTTTGCCAGCTGCTGCGTGATGGTGGAGCCGCCCTGCGCGACGGCGCGGTGCAGGACGTTGGCGACAAAAGCGCGTCCGATGCCGAACGGATCGACCCCGTGGTGATCGTAAAAGCGGCGATCCTCGATGGCGATGAAGGCCTTCGACACGTAGGCCGGCATTTCCTTCAGCGGCAACGGAGCGCCGGCGAGATCGCCGCGGCGCGCCAGCACGCGGCCCTGCATATCCACGATCTGGATCGAAGGCGCGCGCTTCGGGATTTCGAGCGACTGGATCGATGGCAGGTGCGCACCGACCCAGGCAGCAAAACCGACGGCGCCAATGGCAAGCCACAGGCCGGCGACCAGGCTCCAGTAGGCAATTTTGCCGAGGAGGGCGCGCTTGCCGAGCCTGCCGCTCCGCCTGCGCGCACGACGCCTGCCAGACGCCGGGACAGCGCGGTCCTCGGCGGAAACGTGCAAATCGGAAGCCTTCTCGAACACCGGCTTCCGGCGTGCGCTCGATCGTCCCCTTTTTGACGCCATAACGCGAACCCATCCGCGCCGGCACGTGCAACGTGCCGGCCCCGGACCGACGCTACGCGGGTCGATTTAAGGGGCCGTTAAGGAACGCCATGCCCGGCTTTATGCCGGCATCGCACGTAAAGGCTCCGGCCTGTGGGCCCGGCCATAACGGTTAGCTGGCGGCAACTTTTGCAGATTTGCTTTCCTCGCCAGTTGCAAACAGCGCGATCAATGCGCGTTTGATGGCTGCCTGTCGCGTCGGAGAGGTGATCTGCGCGCCCATCAGATCGGTGACGTAGAAGACGTCCACCACCCGCTCGCCGAACGTGGCGACGTGGGCGGAAGCAATGTTGAGATTGAGCTTCGAGAGCGTTGCAGTCAGCTCATACAGAAGCCCGGTGCGATCGAGCCCGGTGACCTCGACCATTGTATAGCGATGCGACCATTGATTGTTGATGGTGACCGTTGGTTCTACCGCGAAAGCACGAATGCGACCCTTCGGCGGCATCCGTTTCGCTACCACGTCAGGCAGTCTCAGTTCGCCGCGCAGGGCCCTTTCGATCGAGTCCGCGATCCTATTGGCGCGCCTCTCTTCATCTTCATCGCGGTCGAATTCGCGCGATAGCGAAATGGTATCGAGCGCGCGGCCATCTGTGGTGGTGTAAATCTGCGCATCGACAATGTTGGCCCCGGTCATGGCGCAGGCCCCGGCGATGATGGAGAGCAGCCATGGATGGTCGGGTGCCAGCAGCGTAAGTTCGGTGACTGCGCGTTCCGTATCGAACGCAATTGAGGTCGCGAGCCGCTTGTCGGCATCCTCGGCGGCGCGCACGAAATTGGCGTGTTCAATCTTGTGTGGCAGATCGACCTTGAGCCAGTAGGCCGGATAAAGCTTGGCGATATAGGGTTCCAGGCGCTCGGGCGGCCAGTCTTTCATCGCCTCGCGGAATTCGTTCTGGGCGATCGCCACGCGCTGGGCGCGGTTGACCTCCGAGAAGCCACCCGTGAGCACGGGCTCAGTCTCATAATAGAGCGTGCGGATAAGTTGCGCCTTCCAGCCATTCCACACGCCGGGACCGACGGCGCGGATATCCGCGGTGGTAAGAATTGTCAGCAACTTCAGTCGTTCGGCCGATTGCACGATCGCTGCAAAATTCTCGATCGTCCTGCGGTCAGAAAGGTCGCGCGACTGCGCAACGCTCGACATGACGAGGTGATTTTCTATCAGCCACGCGACGGTTTCGGTTTCGGCGGTTGAAAATCCCAGCCGTGGGCAGAATCGCCTCGCAACGCGCGCGCCGGCGACCGAGTGATCCTCCGGACGTCCCTTGGCGATGTCGTGCAGGAATAGCGCGACGTAAAGCACGCGGCGGTGCTCGGGCAAAATCTTGTGGATCAGCTCGTTGGCGAGCGGCGTATCGTTGCTGCCGCCACGTTCGATTTCGGCGAGGACGCCAATGCACCGCACAAGGTGCTCATCCACTGTGTAGTGGTGGTACATGTTGAACTGCATCATGGCGACGATCTTGCCGAAGGCCGGCACGAAACGGCCGAGAACGCCGGCCTCGTTCATCCGACGCAAAACGGTTTCCGGATCGTTCTTCGAGGTGAGGATCTCAAGGAACAACTCGTTCGCTTCCTTGTCGTCCCGCAGTTTAGCGTCGACGAGGTTCAGAGAGCGCGTGGTGACGCGCATCGCGTCCGGATGGAACGCGAGGTTATGCTTCTGCGCCAGGTGAAAAATTCGGATGAGATTGACGGGATCGCGCTTCAATACTTCTGATCGCGCAAGCCGAATGCGATTCTTGTCGACGATGAAATCGTCGCTTTCCAGAAGCGGGCGCCGCTTCACCGGGCGCAATCGCGCCATCAGCCGGCTTAGCACCGGCACGCTCTTGGTGTGGCTATCTTCCAGCTCTGCGCAGAGGATGGCGGTCAAATCCCCGACGTCCTTGGCGGTCAGGAAGTAGTGCTTCATGAAGCGCTCAACATCCTGCAGGCCTGGATGCTCGGTATAGCCAAGACGCACCGCGATCTCGCGCTGGATATCGAACGACAAGCGTTCCTCGGCGCGGCCCATGAGAAAATGCATGTGGCAGCGAACCGACCAAAGGAAATCCTCGCAGCGGCGGAACAGTTGATATTCGTGCTTGTCGAACACCCCGCGTTTGATCAATTCGTCGGGCTCGCGGACGCGATAGACGTATTTCGCGATCCAGAACAGTGTATGCAGGTCGCGTAGTCCGCCCTTGCCATCCTTCACGTTCGGTTCGACCAGATAGCGCGATTGTCCGGTGCGGCGGACGCGATCCTCGCGCTCGGCGAGTTTGGCCGCCACGAACTCGGCAGCGGTGTTACGCACAACCTCGTTGTCGAATCGTGTCACCAGCTCGTCGAAGAGGTTGCGGTCGCCGAAAAGAAAGCGCGATTCCAGAATGGCCGTGCGAATCGTCATATCCGCCTTGGCCTGGCGGATGCATTCGTCGACGGATCGGGTGGCATGCCCGACCTTCAGTCCCGTATCCCACAGACAATAGAGAATCGCTTCGGCGATCGACTCGCCCCAGGCCGTTTGCTTGTAGGGCAGCAGGAACAGCAGGTCGATGTCGGAGCCCGGCGCCTGCAAGCCGCGGCCATAGCCGCCGGTTGCAATGATAGCCATGCGTTCGGCCTCTGACGGATTTTGCGAGGGGTACAGCTGACGCGCGAAGTCAAACAGGATGCGGATGATCTCGTCTTCCATCCGGCAAAGCTGCTCGGCACAGCGCCGGCCATGACGGTCTCTCAACAACAACTGTTCGGCTTTGGCACGGCCATCGGCGAGGGCGACCTTCAGCTGCTGCGCCAGCAATGACCGCAGATCACGCTCACTGCCGGTGTGCCCCTCCACCATCTTTTCAAGCTGGGCGGTCAGGACGTGCATGTCGATCAACTCGTTCGAACCCCGCGCGGGGCGATCGAGAGGACGCCTGTCATCCAAAGCAAGTGAAGCCATTTGCAGCGTCGGGATAGCGGAGACTGACCTTTAAGTCATCGTTGCGAGCAAAGATAATTGCGTACAAGCACAGGGAAAGGTTTGGAAATAAATACTACTTTCAAGGAGAATTTGGTAATATTCTCCTTTTGACCAAGTAATATTCGGTGCTTATAGCATATTTGTAGCGCCGATTTGAGCAAGCAGCTTGCGGGCGCTTAACAAATCCAGCTAAAGCGCGGGGCAAATCCCCTCGCCAGCTGACGGCGGACCAACCGGTCCGCCTCCGTTCACCAAGGTGCCGGCGCCGGCAAGCGCGGGTACCGCGCCAAAGCGAGGAGTTTGCCATGCGTCAGCTGTCCCGTCGTTCGCTCTTTGCCTCCGCCCTGGTGGCGGGCCTGCTGCCAACCACTGCGCTTTTCGCAGCCGACAAGCCGGACACAATTAACATCGATTGGGCGACCTACAATCCCGTCTCCATCCTGCTGAAGAACAAGGGCTGGCTGGAGAAGGAGTTTGAGAAGGACAACATCAAAATCCGCTGGGTGCAGACGCTCGGCTCCAACAAGGCTCTTGAGTTCCTCAATGCCGGCTCGATCGATTTCGGCTCGAGCGCGGGCTCGGCAGCGCTGGTTGCAAAGATCAACGGCAACCCGATCAAGTCGATCTATGTCTATTCGCGCCCGGAATGGACTGCGCTGGTCACACGCAAAGACACCTCGATCACGAGCATCGCCGATCTCAAAGGCAAGCGTGTAGCGGTAACGCGTGGCACCGACCCGCACATTTTTCTTGTGCGCGCCCTGCTCAGTGCTGGCTTGAGCGAGAAGGATATCCAGCCGGTATTGCTTCAGCATCCCGACGGCAAGACCGCGCTGATCCGCGGCGACGTCGACGCCTGGGCCGGACTTGATCCGATGATGGCGCAAGCCGAAGTCGAGGACGGCGCCAGACTCTTCTATCGCAATGCCGCCGCCAATACCTGGGGCATACTCAATGTCCGCGAGGAATTTGCCAGGCAACATCCGGACCTGGTGAAACGCGTGCTCGCTGTCTATGAAGAGGCGCGCAAATATTCGTTAAGCCACTATGACGAGCTGAAGGCCGGCTTCATCGCGGTGACCAAGCTGCCAGGCGAAGTCGTCGACAAGCAGTTCAAGGAACGCACCGAGCTCACGCACAACAAGATCGGATCGCCGCAACGCGAGTCCATCCTTGCTGCCGGGATCGCACTGCAACAGGCCGGAATTGTCCCGGCCAGTGTCGACGTGAAGAAGACGCTCGACGATCTTATCGACGGCCAATACGTCACGGTGACGGCGAACTGATATCCGCCTTGCCTTTCGCGAGTGGTTTGATGACTGTGGTGTCCGTGGAAGCAGCCGTCGAACCAGCAACCGCGCAACCGGTGGCGCGCAAGAGCGATCTTGCGCGATTTGCGCGGCCAATGTTTGGGCTGTTGGTGCCGCTCGTTCTGGCGGGTGGCTGGGAGTTCGCCGTTTATTTTGGCTTCTCGGACGGACGCCTGGTCCCGCCGCCATCGCGCATTTACGCGGAATTTGCCGAACTGGCGCGCTCGGGCGAGCTGTTGCGGCATGTGACAGCGACATTGCTGCGTGTCGGCGTCGGTTTTGCTGCGGGGACTGTGGTTGCCACTGTTCTGGGAGCGCTTGCGGGTTATTCGACATTGGTCCGGCGGTTGATCGACCCGAGCCTGCAGGGCTTGCGCGCGGTTCCTTCGATAGCCTGGATTCCGTTGTTCATCCTGTGGCTGGGCATTTTCGAAACCTCCAAGGTCGCGTTGATTGCGGTCGGCGTGTTCTTCCCCATTTACCTCGGCGTTATGGGTGCGGTCCTCTCGGTCGACCGCAAGATCGTCGAAGTCGGGCGAGTCTTTCGACTTTCCGGCCCGGCCATGGTGCGGCGGATTCTTTTGCCGGCAGTCTTGCCCGCTTACGTGCTCGCGTTGCGGTCGGGTCTGGGGCTCGGCTGGATGTTCGTTATTGCCGCCGAATTCATGGGCGCCTCGGAGGGTCTCGGCTACCTGCTGATCGACGGACAGCAGCTCGGCAAGCCTGCGGAGATCGTCGCGGCGATTCTCGCTTTTGCCGTTCTTGGCAAAACCACGGATTGGATTGTCGCCTTTGCCGCGGCGCCTTTCCTGCGCTGGGAAGATCGTTTCTCGCGTCAGGGAGAGATCTGATGCTGGTGCTGGAAAACCTTGGCAAGACCTATCCCAACGGCGTGCGCGCAGTCGAAGGCATGAACTTTGCAGTCGACCCCGGTGAGATTGTCGCCGTGATCGGCGGCTCCGGCTGCGGGAAGTCGACTTTACTGCGCGCGATCAGCGGACTCGACCGGCCAACCCAGGGCCGCGTTTTGCTCGACGGGGAGACGATCACCTCGCCGCACGAGAAGATCGGCATCGTCTTCCAGGAGCCGCGCTTGCTGCCGTGGCTGACCGTCGCCGACAACGTCGCTTTTGGACTGAACGACCTGCCGGTTTCGCGGCGCCGCCATCGCGCTGCCGGCGCACTATCGCGCGTTGGCTTGATCGACAAACGAAACGTCTGGCCGCGCGAACTGTCGGGCGGCCAGGCGCAGCGCGTTGCCATTGCGCGTGCGCTGGTCCCGCAGCCCGAAGTATTGCTGCTTGACGAACCGTTCTCCGCGCTCGATGCCTTCACGCGGGTCGATTTGCAGGATCACCTGCTCGATCTGTGGACCGATCTGCGGCCGATGATGATCCTCGTCACTCACGACGTTGATGAAGCCATCGCGTTGGCTGATCGCATCATCGTGATGCGGTCGCGTCCCGGCCGCATCTTCGAGGAGATCGCAGCGGATCTGCGGCGTCCGCGCGACCGCCACTCGGCTGCGTTCGATCACGTCAAGGCGCGCGTGCTCAACGCCCTTGACTGCTCGCTTGTCGGCGAGCGTGTGCCGGAAAAAGCCGCGGTCGAGCATCCCGGAGCCGGCGCAGCCATGTGGTGGTAACAGCCCTTGTGCTTCGCCATATCGGGCCTGTAGGTTCGCCGCCCTGACATGCAAGGAGAAATACATGGACGCAGGTGAATTGCGCGCGATGCAGGCGCCGATCAAGGAACGCTACAAGGGCGATCCAAATGCGGCCTACATCACGCTGAGGGCCAAAGGAACGCTCGATGACAGCGGCATCGCGTGCAAGGTCGAAACCGGCCGCGCGCTTGCCATCGCGGGCCTTCATCCTGCGACCGGAGGAACAGGTCTCGAGCTTTGCTCCGGCGACATGCTTCTGGAAGCTCTCGTTGCGTGCGCCGGCGTAACGCTGAAGGCGGTGGCGACTGCGCTCGATATTCCCCTGAAGTCAGGAAAGGTCTCGGCCGAAGGCGATCTCGACTTCCGCGGCACGCTCGGCGTCGCCAAGGATGCGCCCGTTGGCTTTGCCCAGATCCGGTTGCGCTTCGATCTCGATACCGAGGCACCAGAGGAAAAGCTTGACCAGCTGCTCAAGCTTACCGAGCGCTACTGCGTCGTTTATCAGACGATCAGAAACGGGCCGCCGGTCGACCTGCAGTTGAAACGCATCTAGGCTTCTTTGCCGCTAGTGACGTGGACTGCGGACTGTGGTTCGCTGCCTCCCGAGAACGAGAAAAACCGGGAGAGCGTCCGATGCGTATGTTCCAGGTCTGCGTTTGCGGCCAGCCCCTGCAGCTCAACGAACAGCCAACGCCGCAGCCGACCGGCAGCGAAGTCTTGTTGAAGGTCCTGGCGGCCGGAGTCTGCCATAGCGATCTGCATCTGTCGGAAGGTTATTTCGACCTTGGGGGCGGCAAGCGCCTGAGCCTCGCCGACCGGGGCATGAAGCTGCCCGTCACTCTCGGCCACGAGAATGTCGGCGAAGTGGTCGCGCTTGGTCCGCAGGCCAAGGGAGTCAAGGTCGGTGACCGGGTGCTCGCACATCCATGGATCGGGTGCGGGACCTGCGATCCCTGCAAGCGGGGCGAGGAAAATCTTTGCCGCGCGATGCGCAGCCTCGGCGTATTTACGAACGGCGGGTACGCGGATTATTTAATGGTTCCGCATCCGCGCTACCTGTTCGACATCGGCGATCTTCCGCCGGAACGCGCCGCCCCGCTCGCTTGCTCTGGTGTCACCACCTTTGGCGCGCTGAAAAAAATCGCGACCCTGAAAACCGAGCCGACGGTGATCATTGGCGCCGGCGGTCTCGGGCTCATGTGCCTCGCCTTGCACAAGGCAATGGGTGGTCACAGCGCGATCGTCGTCGATATCGATCCAATCAAGCGCGATGCGGCAAAGAAAGCAGGGGCTGCGGCGGTGGTTGACGGTGGTGCTGCCGACGCCTCGCAGCAAATCATTGATATGACCAAAGGCGGTGCCTGGGGCGTGATCGATCTCGTTGGATCGTCGCAGAGCGCGCGAGTTGGCTACGATAGCCTGATCAAGGGCGGCAAATACGTCGTGGTCGGCCTTTATGGCGGAGATCTGACGGTCTCGCTGCCGCCGATACCCATGCGGGCTCTGACCATCCAGGGATCTTACGTCGGTAGCCTGCCGGAAATGAAGGAACTGACAGAGCTTGTGCGGCGGACCGGTTTGCCGCCTGTTCCGGTTGCCACGAGGCCGCTCGAAGACGTGAACGCAGTCATGGACCAGTTGCGCGCCGGCAAAGTAATCGGCCGCGTTGTGTTGACGCCGGCCGCCAATTGATGACATTGGCGCGGGGCTTAGGGAACAACCGTCATGGCCGGGCTTGTCCCGGCCATCTCGATTAGCGATGCCGTACTCGCCTGACCGAGGTCGCCGGGACGAGTCCGGCGACGACAGCGCCAGTATCAAAACTTGATGTCCCCCGACCTTTATTTCGCGCTCACGCTCATCGTCAAAATGGCCGTGACCGCCGCGTTTCTGCTCGCGGCCACGATTACCGCCGAGCGCGCCGGGCCGCTGATCGGCGGTCTGGTTGCGACGCTGCCGATTAGCGCCGGCCCGGTCTACATCTTTCTGGCACTCGACCACGATGCACATTTCATTGCCCAGAGCGCCTTGGGCAGCCTCGTTACCAATGCCTACAACGTGATTTTCGCCCTGACCTATGCGCTGCTTGCACAAAGGCATTCACTGGCCGTGAGTTTCGGTACGGCGCTCGCGCTTTGGATCGCGCTCATGTGGATGGGTGCGGCTGTTCCCTGGACAGCTGGTCTGGCCGTTCTATTCAATAGCGTGGTGATCGGTTTCGCTTTGTGGATTTCGGCACCGCTGCGTCACGCGCCGATGCCGCGAGTGGAAACGCGTTGGTATGACCTCGTGCTGCGTGCCGCGATGGTCGCTCTCCTTGTGGGGGTCGTCGTGGCATTGAGTTTCCGCATCGGTCCGACTGCCAGCGGCAATCTTGCGGTTTTTCCGATCGTGCTCAGCAGCATGATGATCATTCTGCATCATCGGGTTGGTGGGCCAGCCACCGCGGCCGTCATGGCCAATGCCGTGATCGGGCTGGGCGGTTTCGCCGTCGCGGTCCTGGTGCTCAATCTCACGGCCGAACCGCTCGGATCCGCGCTTGCGCTGGGGTTGGCATTGCTGGTTTCAGTCGGCGCCAACCTGATGATCTATGTGGTGCGGCAACGGCTGGCCGTGAAATGAGCGCTCTGGTTGGAAATTCATTGTTCTGGTACGGGCTGGCGTTGAAGATCGCGATGACCGCCTCGATCGTCGTGGCGGCATCCGTCGTGGTCGAGCGTAGCGGTCCATTCGTCGGATCGCTGATTGCCGCGTTGCCGACCGCCGGCGGCGCCGGCATGATCATTCTCGCGCTCGAGCATCCGCCGGAGTTTATCGCTGCCAGTGCGGTTGGCAGCCTGATTGCCAATGCCGCCTGCGCCCTGTTCGCGCTCGCATACGCCGCGCTTGCGCAGAAGCATGCGTTGAGCTCCAGCCTGAGTGGTGCGTTCCTGGTGTGGCTCGGAACCGTGTTCTTGCTCCGCCTCGTGGACTGGAGCGCAACGGGCGCAACGATATTGAATGCCGTAATTTATCCGATGGCGATTTTCCGCAGCGCGTCGTTTTCGAATCGAGAGACCGATCAAGCGCGTTGAGCTCAACGGCGCCGACCTTGTCTGGCATGCTGGCCTGGTGACGTTCTGCGTGATCATCGTGACGACTGCCAGCAGCTCGATTGGCTCGTATTTCTCCGGCGTGTTCGCGTTCTTTCCGGCAGCGATGGGATCATTCTTCATCGTTCTCCACACGCGCATCGGGGGTCTCGCGGGCCGCGAGTGTTGCCTCGCACGTGCTCACGCCGCTGATCGGGTTGGGCCTTGGCTTGCTTGCCGTCCATTTCCTGGCCGTGCCACTGGGATCGTGGTGGTCTTATGCGGTCGGGTTGAGCATTGGCCTCACCTGGAATGCTCTGCTTTGGCTCGTTCGCGATTGGCGGGCCGCCAGGTCCGTTCGTCCCCGGGAGAGCGGGGACCGGGGACCAATTTCAAAACAATAATCGGTGGATTCCTGCTTGCGCGGGAACGAACGGCGAGCGCCTCAATGCAGAAGGCCGACCTCACTCGCCTTGATCTGCAGCGCCAGGTAGCGGGAGAAAATCCGGCATTGCGCCAGGCTGCCTGCGGTGAACCACAGGCCAGGCTGGGCCGTGCGCCGCCACATGTTCCGCAGCTCACCACCGTCATCGAATCCCCAGACCGGCCCGATCCGGTCAGCGATTTCATCGCCGAGGTAGACGCGGACGGTTTCCTGCTGATTTTTGTAGCCGGTCGCCAGGACCAGCAGGTCGGCCGGCACGAAACGTCCGTCGCGCAGCCGTGCGCCCTCGGCGACGAACGAATCGATATCTGCATACTGCAGCAAGTCGATTGCCCCGGAAACGATCAGGTCCGAGCAGCCAACGTTGAAGTAATAACCGCCGCCACGGCGCAGATACATCATCTGGAAGCCAGTCTCGTCCTCGCCAAAGTGCAGACGGAAGCCGCGCTTGCCGAGTGCCTCGAGAAGCGCCTTGTCAACCTCCCGGCCTCTGGCGGTCGACAGCTGATAAGAGCGCTGCAGCACCGGATAGGGAAAAGACGTGGCAAGGAGATCGCAGTCGTCGAAGGGGATTCCCTCCGAATAAATCGCGTAGACGCTCTGCGCTTCTTTAAGGCTCACAACGTAGGTCTTGCTGCGCTGGATCATGGTGACCTGAGCGCCATGGGCTTGCAGCTCCTGCGCCACGTCGTGGCCGCTGGTGCCGGTGCCGAGCACAAGCGCCTTGCGGCCTTTCCATTTTTCTGCGTGCTTGAAATCGCCGGAGTGAACCTTGGTGCCTTTGAAGGCATCGAGGCCGGGAAGATCCGGCGTGTATGGGATGCTGCTCACTCCGGTGGCAAATATCAGATGACGCGGGCGCATGACACGCTCGCCGCCATCCTGTTGGCGCAGCGTGACGCGCCATTCCCCGCGCTGCTCGTCGTAACTTCCCCCAACAAGCTCGGTCCCGGTCCAGAAATTCAGCTCCAGGGCTTCGACGTAGGATTCGAACCAGTTCGCCAATTTGTCTTTCGGGATGTAGACAGGGAAGGTCGGTGGAAATGGAAGATAGGGCAGGTGATTGACGTGCACTTCGTTGTGCAGCGTCAATGAATGGTATCGTGTGCGCCAGTTGTCGCCGACCCGTTCATGACGATCGACGATCAGCGTGTCGATGCCCAATTGATGCAATCGCGCCGCAATCGAGAGGCCGGCCTGTCCGCCGCCGACAACAATGACCGCGGGATCACGATTTGTGTAGGTGCGCGCCTTTGCCAGGCGGTCGCTCCAGTTCTCGGCGCCGAAGTCGCGGGTCGAGTCGGGCTCCGGCCGGCGTCTGAATTCCTCTTCATGGCCGCGAAGCTCGTGGAGATTCGTGTTCAGCGTCCAGGCACGCAGCACGCTGTGCGTGTCGGGGACGAGCCGCAGCGCGCCATTGGCGGGTCCCCACATTGTTTCGAACTCGAACAATGTTTCGATAGCTTCGGTGCCCGCGCGCGTCACCCAACGCGGCGGCGTTCGACGCGACGGAATGTGAAAATTTTTCGGCTGAGTACGCGCAACTGTCTTCCGCAGCATTTCTTCGATTGCCGCCCGTCCAGACATCGTCTGGATATTCCAGGTGAATGCCAGCACATCGCGCCAGAGCCCGTCGGGCAGAAACAGTTCGGCGGCCGCGCTTATGTCCTCGCGGCGCAGCGCCGTTTCGGCGCTCTCAAGCCAGCGGGCTGCTTCTGCCGCTGCAGTCGTCTGCTTCCTTTCGGCGACGTTCATCATTCCTGAGAAGCTCGCTGTCATGCCCGCGCCTGTCGCGGGCATCCATTTTTTCATGGCCCAGTGAATGTTAAAGACGTGGATGGCCGGGACAAGCCCGGCCATGACGACGGTTGAGAGGCCTCTATTCTTTGGCCCTTTTCGTGGCCTGTTCCTTCAGCCGGTACAGGGCCTCCAATGCCTCGCGTGGCGACAGGTCGTCGGGATTGATCGCGGCGAGAGCGTCAATCACCGGTTCCTCGACCGGCTGCCGCGCATTCTGAGGCAATTTCGAGGGCACCGCGAACAGCGGCAAATCTTCAAACCCCTTGGGCGCCGAGCGGTCTTCCTGTTCGAGCTTGGCTAAAACCACCTTGGCCCGCTCGACCACGCTTGCCGGCAAGCCCGCAAGCTTCGCGACCTGGATGCCATACGAACGATCGGCCGCGCCGGCAACGACCTCGTGCAGGAACACGACTTCACCGTGCCATTCCTTCACCCTCACCGTCGCGTTGTGAAGCCGGTCGAGCCGCCCGGCGAGCGCGGTCAGCTCGTGAAAATGCGTGGCAAACAATGCACGGCACTTGTTGACGTCGTGCAGATGCTCGACCGTTGCCCAGGCAATCGACAGTCCGTCGAAGGTGGCGGTGCCGCGTCCTATTTCGTCGAGGATAACCAGCGCGCGCTCGCCAGCCTGGTTGAGGATGGCGGCCGTTTCCACCATCTCGACCATGAAGGTCGAGCGGCCGCGCGCGAGATCGTCTGCGGCGCCGACGCGCGAGAACAGCCGGTCGACGATTCCAATGTGCGCGTGCTTTGCCGGAACGAAGCTGCCAATTTGCGCAAGAACCGCAATCAGCGCGTTCTGTCGCAGGAACGTGGATTTTCCCGCCATGTTGGGGCCGGTGATCAGCCAGATGCGGCCGGCGTCCGTTCCTTCTGGCGGCGACAGATCGGAATCGTTTGCAACAAAGGAACTGCCATCCCGCCACAAAGCCTGCTCGACAACGGGATGACGGCCACCTGCGACCACGAAGGCGTGGCTGTCGTCGATCTGCGGCCTTGCATAATCCCGTTCGACGGCGAGATGCGCGAGCGCGCCGGCCACATCGAGGCTCGCAAGCGCCTCCGCGCATGTCTTGATATTGGCGCTCTCCGCCATCACGCTGGCTGTCAGGCGCTCGAATGCTTCGAGCTCAAGGCCAAGCGCGCGCTCGGCGGCGCTGGCAATTTTTGCCTCCAGCTCACCGAGCTCGGTCGTGGTGAACCGCACCTGACCGGCAAGCGTCTGGCGGTGGATAAAGGTAGCGTTGAGCGGCGCCGCCATCAGTTTTTCGCCATGCTGGGCGGTCACCTCGACGAAATAGCCGAGCACGTTATTGTGCTTGATCTTGAGGATCCGGATGCCGGTTTCCTCGGCATAGCGCGCCTGCAATGCCGCGATGACGCGACGTGACTCGTCGCGCAGCGCGCGGGTCTCATCGAGAATCTTATCGTAGCCGTCGCGCACGAACCCGCCGTCACGCTTGTAGGCCGGCAATTCGGCAGCAAGGGCGGCGGACAACTCGGCGGCCAGCATTCCGTCGGGCTTGCGGCACGCCTGGATCGCCTCTGCGACTTGATCCGGAGTTTCTTTCAGCGAGCCAAGCGCGCGAGCAAGATCGGCAGCGGCCAGCATGCCGTCGCGGATCGCAGCAAGATCGCGCGGGCCGCCGCGTCCAACGGCCAGGCGGGACAACGAACGGGCGAGATCGGGCGCAGCCTGCAGGCGCGAGCGGGTTTCTGCACGGGCTGCCGCATCGCCGACAAAGCCAGCCACCGCGTCCAGTCTTTTGGCGATCAGCGCCGCATCGGTCAGGGGCGCTGACACGCGCTGCGCCAGCAACCGTGAACCTGCCGCGGTCACCGTGCGATCGATCGCTTCGAGCAGCGACCCGCGTCGCTCGCCCGCAAGCGTGCGCATCAATTCGAGATTGGCGCGCGTGGCCTGGTCGATTGCCATTGCAGCGCCGGCATGTTCGCGCACAGGCGGCGACAGCGGCGGGCGCTTGCCGAGCTGCGTACGCTCGATGTAGGTGACGCATGCGGCAGCGGCCGTAAGCTCCAGCCGGCTCAGTGCTCCGAACGCTTCGCTGGTCGCCACCGCAAAGAACGAAGTGAACCGGCGTTCAGCGGTTGCGCCGTCAAAGACATCCCGCGGCAGAGGTGTCACGGCCGGCAGCGAGCGCCAATAGGCAGCAAGGTCGGCTTCGCTGAAGAGCGCGTCGGAAACGAGAATCTCGCCTGGTTCAAGCCGCGCAATCTCGGTGGAAAGCGCCGCGCGATCGCATTCGGTAATGCGGAATTCGCCCGTGGAAATATCGATCCAGGCGAGCGCGAACCATGCCTCCTCGCCGGCCGACGACAGGCGCGCGCGGGCAACCGCCAGAAGATAATTATTGCGCCTCGCATCCAGCAGCGTGTCTTCAGTGAGCGTGCCCGGCGTCACCAGCCGCACGACGTCGCGGCGTACTACGCTCTTGTATCCACGCTTGCGGGCTTCGGCCGGGTCCTCCAGCTGCTCGCACACGGCCACGCGGTATCCCTGCTCGATAAGCCGATGCAGATATTCGTCGGCGCGCAGAACCGGAACGCCGCAGAGCGGCACGTCCTTGCCGAGATATTTGCCGCGCTTGGTGAGCGCGATGCCAAGCGCGCGCGAGGCGACCTCGGCGTCCTCGAAAAACATCTCGTAGAAATCGCCCATCCGGTAGAACAACAGGCAATCCGGATTGGCAACTTTTATTTCGACGTACTGCGCCATCGCCGGCGTCACGCGGCCTTCGTCAGCCGGCGGATCCGGTTCGGGCAAGCCAATCGACTGTGTCTGCGCCATGGGCGCGGAGGTTAGCAGATGGGCGTCCCGCTTCTACCGACGGACACGCTCGATGGATGCGTCATGCCCGGCTTTATGCCGGGCATCCACGACTTTCTTTGCATAGCGAGCTGAATGTCAGAGAAGACGTGGATGGCCGGGACAAGCCCGGCCATGACTAGACTTTGAACGTCACGCCCGTGATCGCCTCGAGGTTGCCGTGCCAGATCTTTTCCTTATCCGCTTTCGGCATGTCGATGCCTTCAAGGATGCGCAGCGTTTCGCGCGTGTACATCGTGCCCTTCTCGGGATCGAACGGGCAGTCCGACGCGAATACAATCTTGTCGAGGTCGTAGAACGCCAGCCCCGCATGGGTCGCCGGCACGCCGCCGAACACGGCGGTGTCGGCATAGAACGAGTGCTTGAAATAATCGAGCGGACGCTTTTTGAGCTGCTTCAGGATGACGCTGAGGTCTTCGTCGGAGGTGCGAGCGCCTAGCTGATCCCAGCCCGGGCCAATGCGGCCCTCCAGCATGGGCACGATGCCGCCGAAATGGTGCGTAATGATTTTCAGGTTCGGGTATTTGTCCATGACCTTCGAGAATACCAGCCGCGCCATGGCAGCCGCAGTCTCGTAGGACCATCCGAACGTCCACCAGATCTCATATTTCGATTTCTTCTCGGTCAGATAGTCAGGAAAATTGGCGGCTCTCGCGGGGTGCATCCAGATCGGCTTGTTGAGCCTGTTCATGGCGGCGAAGAACGGCTCGAATGCCGGGTCGTCGAGAGGCTTGCCGGAGATGTTGGTATAGATCTGCACACCCAGCGCGCCGTTTTTCAGCGCGCGCTCCGCTTCACGCACGCCGCCATCGGGCGCGATCAGTGCGGCTTGCGCGACCCAGCCGGGGAACTGATCGGGAAATTTTGCGCATATGTCGGCCAAGCCATCGTTGACAAGCTTCGTGTACTCTTCGGTCAGCTTGCCGTCGCCCTTGGCTATGACTTCGAGCGGCGGCATCGGATAGGACAGGATCTGCGCATAGTCCTTGAATCCCCCGACGATCTTGCGCCGTACTTCAAGGTCGTGAATGCAGGGAATTTCACGAACACGCTTGCCGATGTCGGCATGACCGCCTTCGACGATCTTGTTGAAAAAATTTTCGGGGATGAAATGGGTATAGGCATCGATGCGCATCAAGTTCTCCGTGACTCTTCGATTGGTCCTGGCGGGTTACCGGTTCAATAAGGCGTAATCACGTTGAGCATGGCCTGCTTGCGTTCGTTAACGACGGCGGCGCGAGCGCGTGCCAGTGCGTCGGGAAGATCGGCGGGCTTGTCGACACGCTCCGCGTGGGCTCCCTGCGCCCGCGCCATTTCTTCAAACGGGGGCGATGGATCGAGATCGGCCAGCGTGCGGCCGTCATTTTCGCCGGCCGCGCCGTCCTTGAACATTGAAAGTGTGGCACGTCGGACGGCGCCATATCGGCTGTTGTTGAATACGACGGTGAGAATCGGAAGATTGTGAACGGCCGAAACCCAGTGACCGACCATAGGATTGGCGAACATGTAAGAACCGTCGCCGAGCGTGGCGACGACGAACTCGTCGGGCGCCGCGAGCTTGGCGCCAAGCGCCGCCCCGAGGCCCCAACCGAGCCCACCGGCCGGGCCGAGCGCAAAGAAAGTGCCGGGCTTCTCGCGCGGACAGTGATCCGGCCGTAGGGGATATTCGTTGATGATGATGGCATCCTTGCCAAGCGCTTCGCCGATCGCGCGCGAAAGATATTCCGGCGAAATCGTCGAGCCTGGCGCGGAGTCTTTCGCGAGTTGCGCCCGCCGCGTGCGCATACGCTCGGTCAGCCGAGCCCTGCGGGCCGCAATTCGGGCGTCCGCCATCTGCAGGCGCGGCTCAACCGCACGGATCAAAGCATCCAGCGCCTGTGCGCTGCTGGCTTGAATGGCAAGGTCGCTTGGAAAGCTGCGCATCGGGTATCGCACGTAAAATGGATCCTCGCCCACGTGGGCAACGCGGCAACCGCCAGGTGGATGCTGCAGATGCGGTATCCACGGCACATCCGATTCGATCACGATCACGAGGTCGGCATCGGCAAGCAGCGTGCCTGGCTCAAAGCCGAAATGCATCGTATGGCTTGAAGGCAGGCACACGGTGCGCGGGTTGTGGGTCACGACCGGAATGGCGCAGCGTTCCGCGAGACGCTCGAGGGGCGGGACTGCTTCGGCCGGCAAGGTGGCCGTGATAATCAGCGGTCGTTCGGCAGATGCAATCCATTCGGCAAGGGTCCCGATCGTACGCGGATCGGAATGTAGAGGACCTGCCTGCGGCCGTGGCTTTACCGGGCCCGTTGGCTCGGGCAGGGGAGCAGCGAGCGGTTCGCGCGGCAATACGAGATAAACCGGCCCACGCGGATGCGCCATCGCCACTTCAACCCCGCGTGCGACCACGTCGCCGATCTGTCCTGGTACGCGCAACTCGTAATCCCATTTCACCAGTTCGCGCACCATCCCGGCCTGGTCAAACATTTCCTGTGCCCAATGGATCGGGCGGGTTCGCGAGCCGAATGCGCCCTTTTCGGTGATCGGGGTCCGGCCTGCGGCGAGAATGAGGGGCACCCGGTCGCGCGAAAGGTTTGTGAGATTATTTATCGTATTAGCGGTACCGACATTGACATGCACCATCACCGCTTGTGGACGCCCGTTCATCAGATAAGCGCCATGCGCCATGGCAACCGCGAGGTTTTCGTGCGGCACCAGAATAGGCTTGGGCACCTTCGCGTTGGTCTTCTTGGCGCGAGTGAAGGCTTCCACGATCGGCGGGAAATCAGTGCCGGGATTGGCGAAAAAATAATCGGTGCCGTGGTCGGCAAGGGCACGCAGAAATGCCTCGGCGGCGATTGTTGGCCGCTGGCCGGTCGGTGTCGCCGCCATGCATTCCGTCCCTGAATGTCCGCCGACGGCGGACGCTGTTTTTGTTGCGCGGAGTCTTAGCCGACGAGGCCAAGGGTGACAACGGACTGCCGCGAGGGCTGTCGGGCGGCTCTGGATGATGGACGATTTTACTCTGCGGCCATTCTCAGGGCAGGCTCCTCAATATCAGCAAGGCACCTGGCAAGGCTCTCGCCTTCTGGATCCACAAGGGCCGCGGCACGCGCGCTCGCAATAGCATCGACCGCGCGCGCGGGGGGCATCTGAGCTGCCAGCGCGGGCCGGATCACGCGACGCTCGATGGCACGATAATTGGCGACCCCGCGCGCGTGGGTATCGCCGTATCCTTTGATCAGCCTTGCGCATTCGGTGATCTCGAGCGCCAGTTCAGGCGACAGACGGACCGCGTCGCGGATGAGACCGAGCCAGGCGTCGATCTGCCCCTGCTCCTGCTTGTAGCGATAGCCATAAGGACGCAGTGCCCGCAGCTTGGCGAGAATGAGAAAGCGCAAATAACCGCTGATGGACGTCGAGGTAACCTCCATGCCGAAATAAACCCGGCCGAGCCAGCCTTTGCGCTCGGCCAGCCGCAGGATCGGCCGCGCCAGGAATGACGGCAAAAGCTGACACATCTCCTCGATGCCCGGTTTCAAGAAATCGTGCACCGAGAAGGGATCGCCATTTGCGACCAGCTCTTCGCGCGCGATGCGCCGCATGCGCGCCGGCGCAATCTTTGCTTGCGCGACGCGCACGACATCCTCATAGGACATGCGCACCGCGAGATGGCGCGCGACCTCCTTCACCAGTTTGCCCTGCGCCCCGAACACCTGGTCAGCTTCGACAATTGGCCGAAGGCGGCTGAGGTACAGCCATGCATAGCGCACACCCTGGTAATGGATCAGACGCCGGACGCCTTCGAGTCCGATTGTTTGCGCGATGGCTGGAAAGGTGCGCGCAACTTCATGTTCGACCATTGCCGGCGTTGGTGCTGCGCTCCGCTTTCTTTCGAGCTCTTTTGCAGGCTGCATGTTCACCCGCGCAGCTTCGAATCCGGCCCGGAAGCCTTGCAGGTTGCTTTCCACCGACTTGCCATCGTTACGGATTGCCCCCTCGAACAGCTCGCGCTTCAGCGGGAGTCGTCCGCAGCCGGCAATTGCGCCAAGCATCACCGCGTTGATGATCGAATCGCTCCGCTTTGCCAGCGAAGCCATATCGACCAGCAAGGCGTCCTTCGCATGTTCTTTGATGACGTTGATCAGCCTGTCCTGGTCGAAGCGACCGTCACCCATGGCGATCTTTTCATCCATGGCATAGAAGCGGCTGAGCGAAGCTATAACGTGCGTGCGGTCTGGCGTGACAAAACCATTGGCGACCGTCCGACCGGCTTCGAGCAATTCGCTCGCGACTGCGATATCGATGTCGCCGACACCGGGCGTCAGGGCCAGCACCGGCCGCTTGTTGCCGAGATCGCGCGAGGGCACTGGCAGTATTTCAATGTAATACGTTGTAGCGCCGGTGCGCTGCGCGACGCCGGGAATGGACGTGCTCTGCACGGGAAATCCTGCCTGTACCGCGGCGCCAACGATCCATTCCGTCAGCACGCCGCCGCCTTCGCCACCAAGGGCTGCAATCAGGATGCTAATCGGGCGCGGCGTGTTCATGCCCGGGCCTCGCCGCCATAGCCGCCAAGCCAGCCGATGATTTTCTGACGCAGCCAATGCTTCAGGCGGTCGCGCCAGGTCGGATTGCGCACGATCTCGGCGCGGTAGAACGACGGGCACAACACAGCCGCATGCGCAACCTCCCCGCACAGCCCGCAGCCGACGCACGATTCAATGACCGTTGCAACGGGATCGGTGCGCAGGGGGTCCGGCGACGGCTTCACGGTCAGCGAGGGGCAACCCGACAGTCGAACGCAGGAATGGTCGCCGGTGCAGATGTCATCATCAACGCCGTAGCGCGCGCGCGTTACGCGTTCGCCGCGTTTCAGCTTCTCGGCGTCTTCGGCTCTGATGCGCCGCTGCCGCGCGAGCTGGCATTCGCCGTCGGCGATGATCACCTTCAGGCCGCGTTCGGCGGTCTTCATAGCCTCTTTCAGCGTGGTCACCATCACGCTGACGCTGTAGGTGCGCACCTTGCGTAGCCAGCGGACGCCCATGGCCCGCAATGTCTGCTCGATGTCCATGCCTGGCGCAGATCCGGTGCGGCTCATTGCGCTTGACGGGATATACTGCTGGCCGGTCGCCGAGGCATAGCCGTTCTGCATCACGATCAGAACACCGTCGCCTTTATTGAAAAGGTTGGAGGCTACGCCGGTGATCAGTCCGTTGTGCCAGAAGCCGCCGTCGCCCATGACGGCGATTGGGCGCTTCTCCATGTTCGGAGCCACGGCCGCCGCGCTGGCGAGCGACATGCCGTAGCCGAGGATGGAATTGCCAAGCGAAAACGGGGCGAAAGTCGCGAACGAATGGCAGCCGATATCGGCGCTGATATGGGTCGGCCCGAGTTCGCGCTGCATCAACTTGATGGCGGAAAAGACGGGACGCTCAGGACAGCCGGTGCAGAAGGCGGGCGGACGCGGCGGCAACGGGCCGAGAGCCGCGGCGGCTTTTGCCTTGTGCGCGATAAGGCCGCGCGCCTTTTCAGCAATGGTGTCGGCATCGATGCCATCAGGCCTCGCGTCCTGAAGAAAGGCGGCAAGCCCTTCGAGCAACACATCGGACGCGTATTCACCTGCTTTCGGCAGCGGGCCTTTGCCAAGCACACGCGTATTGATGCCGGCGTGGCGCAATTCCACGTTGATCGCCTGTTCGATGTAGTCGGGGTAGCCTTCCTCGACCACCAGAACTGCACGCTTGGCGGCGCAGAATGTGGTTATTTCCTCGGGCACCAGCGGATAGACGACGTTGAGCACCAACAGGGGCACGCGCGATTTGCCAAACACATCGGCAAGCCCCATGCGCTCGAGCGCGCGCAGGACGCTGTTGGTCAGTCCGCCCATCACGATAACGCCGATATCGGCAATATCCCCCTCGATGATCTCGTTAAGCTTATGCTCGCGAACGAAGGCACGCGCGGCGGGCAGCCGCTCTTCGACCTTCAAGCGCTCCTGCGTGAAGATCACGGGCGGATGGGCAAGCCGCCCATATTCGAAGCGCGGCGGCCCGACTAGCTTGTCGAGACCGGAAACGACACCTTTCCGATTATTTTTGGCGGCGAATTCACCGGTGGCGTGGCAGGCGCGGATGCGCAATTCCAGCATGACGGGAGCGTGGCTCGCCTCGGAAAGCTCGAAGCCTTTTTCCACCGTGCGTACAATCGACGGTAGGTCGGGCCGCGGGTCGAGCAGCCACATCGAGGATTTCATCGCATAGGCATAAGAGCGCTCCTGAATGACGCTTGCGCCCTCGCCGTAGTCCTCGCCAAGGATGATCATGGCGCCGCCGACCACGCCGGGCGAAGCAAGGTTCGACAATGCATCGGCTGCAACATTGGTGCCGACGATCGATTTCCAGGTGACTGCGCCGCGCAACGGGTAATTGATCGACGCGCCAAGCATGGCGGCGGCCGAGGCCTCGTTGGAGCAGGTTTCCAGATGCACGCCGAGTTCGGACATGATGTCCTCTGCATCGACCAGCACATCGAGCAGATGCGACACCGGTGCGCCCTGGTAGCCGCCCACGTAGGAAACGCCAGATTGCAACAGCGCCTTGGTGACGGCGAGGATCCCCTCGCCGTGGAAGGTCTCGCCATCGCCAAGCTTCAGAGCCTGGACTTCTTTCTTGAATGACCGCTCCATCGTCAGGCCGCTGGCAGATTGTTGGGACCCAAACTATATAGCACGAAATGCCTCACATGCGCGAGGGGAGCCAAAGCGCGATGATCGGAAAGGCAATCAGGATCACCAGCCGGATAAGGTCGGTGATGATGAATGGAATGACCCCCTTGAAGATCGTCGCGAAGCTCACGTCCTTGACCACGCTTTTGATCACGAACACATTCATGCCGACCGGTGGATGAATGAGGCCGAGCTCGACCGTCATCACAATGATCACGCCGAACCAGATCGGATCGAAGCCCAGATGGGTGATAACCGGGAAAATGATCGGCACGGTCAGGATGATCATCGCCATCGCGTCCATGAGACAGCCGAGCACCAGGTACATCAGCATGATCAGCGCCAGCACGCCGTAATTGCCGATGCCGAGCCCGGTCAGGACCGCGGTCACCTTTTGCGGCGTCTGCGTGATGGTGAGGAAATAGCCGAACAGCAGAGCGCCGATCAGCACCGTAAAAACTGCGGCCGCCGTCCGCGTTGCCTGCAATAGCGAGCGTCGGATTTCGGTCCGATCGAGCCTGCCGCGCAGCACACCAATGAGAAAGGCGCCGCCGGCACCCATGCCGCCGGCTTCGGTGGGCGTAAACAGGCCGCCGTACAATCCCCCGATTACGAAGAGGAAAAGGATAAGCGTTGCCCAGACATCGCGGGTAGCGGCAATGCGATCTTTCCAGGAGTGGCGCGGCGTCGACGGCAGGAAGTTCGGCCGCGCGATCCCGATGATCCCGACGGTGATCATGTACATCGTCGCGGCGAGCAGACCGGGGATGATCCCGGCGATGAACAGCTTGCCGATATCTTGCTCGGTAATGATGCCGTACACGGCGAGAACCGTTGATGGCGGCAGCATCGCGCCGAGCGTGCCGCCGGCTGCGATGACCCCCGTGGCGAAAGACTGCGGATAGCCGAAGCGACGCATCTCGGGATAGGCGACTGCGGAAAACGTGGCCGCGGTTGCGACCGATGAGCCCGAAATTGCGGCAAAACCGCCGCAGGCCGCGACGGTCGCGATGCCGAGCCCACCGCGCAAGTGGCCGAGAAAGCTGTTGGCCGCACGGAAAAGCTCGCGGCTCATGCCGGAATTCGACACGAACGCGCCCATCAGCAGGAACATGGGGATCACGCCGAAATTGTAGTCGGTCACCGTGCGCATCGATGTGTGGCCGACGATCTTGAGGGCTGGTCCGGAGCCATTGAGATAGGCAAAGCCGGTGACGCCAACGAGGCCCATCGCCATGCCGACCGGCACGCGCATGAGCATCATCCCGAACAATGCAATGAACCCGATGATGGCGACTGCGTCGGTGCTCAACATGGGCTATTCGACCGGCTTCATCCGGTAGCCGCCGTCATCCATCAATTCTGGGTGGAAGATCAGCCGATAGGTGCGCACCGCGATCAGCATCACCGCCGACACGTCGCCGATCCAGGCGACCAGGAAAAACGGCCACGTGGGCAGTCTTAGATCGAACGTGAGAACATTGTCCCTGTAGGTGCTCGTGACCTTGTCGAACAGCGTGTAGGTCTGAACCGTCACCACAAATAACAGGACCAGCGTGGCAAACACATCGATCACGCGCTGCCAACGCGGCCCGACATTGCTCCACACAAGATCGACGGTGATATGCGTGCCGCGATAGGACGTCGCTGCGATGCCCCAGAAGATCAGGATGCCGAGCAGAAGCCGTCCGAAGTCGTACGCATCAGGGATCTGTATGGCAAAGAAATAACGCAGCAGCACGGATATGAAGATATCGGCGGCGACGATGCCGACAAAAAATGCCGCGACCAGCTCGATCCCATCGATGAACCGGTCCATCGCGTTGCGTCTGCGCGGCGAAGGCGAGCCGGCGAGCTTTCGCGCGACTTCGGTTTCGCCAAGGACTTTCTCCGCCACGACGATCTCCGCGGCTGGTCAGCGCGAGCAGCGTCCCAGCCCGACGCGAAAGAGTGAAGGCGGCCCGTTCGAGCCGCGTCGCCAGAATGTTAGAACGAGGCCTTGTACTTAGCGAGCTGATCCTTGAGCTCTTTCATGATCGCGTCAGCATTGCCGCCAGCCTTCCTCACATTGTCGGCCCATTTCTGCTCGAGCGGTCGCGCAGCCTTTTTCCATTCCTCGACCTGCGCCGGCGTGAGGGAATAGACCTCCTGGCCCGCCTCCGCCTTGATCTTGGCGATGCCCGCGTGCTCGAACTCGGCCCACGGCGCCGAGACTTTGCCCGCCCACTCGTTGTTGCAATGATCGTCGATCGCCTTCTTCTGCCGCGGCGACATCTCGTTGTATTTGTCTTTGTTGAACACAAAGGCGAAGGTCGTCACATACAGTGGAACGTCCATGTGATATTTCGTGACTTTGTCGATTCCGAACAGCGGCACTGAGCCCCACGGGAATGTCACGGCGTCGGCGACGCCTTTTTCGAGAATATCGCGAACTTCGGGGGCTGCGGCCTGGACGTTCGTGCCGCCAACTGGGTGACAAAACTTGCCATGGTGGCGTGGGCCGGACGAATTTTCATGCCTTTGATGTCGTCGGGCACGGTGATTTTTTTGCTCTTGGAGTGAAACGAGCCCGGATCGTGCACGAAGGCCAAACAAAATTTGATGTCCTTCATCTCGCGGTCGGCGTATTTGCGATACCAGGCGTCAAGCGCCTGGGAGCCGCTCGTTGCATTGGCAAAGAGGAACGGCAGCTCACCCGCACCGATAATCGGGAAGCGCCCCGGCTGATAACCGGGGTTGACGTAGGTCAGGTCGGCGATGCCGTCACGTGCCATGTCGTAATGGTCGAAGGCTTTCCCAAGCTGCTGCGAGGGATAAACCTTGTAGTGCAGCGTCCCCCCGGAATCCTTCTCGACCGCGGCGCCCCATTCTTCCAACGCTTTTTGCAGCGGATGTGATGGCGGCACCCAGTGCGCGAGCTTGAGTTCGAACGTCTTTTCTTGCGCGAACGCGCCGGTCGCTGCCCCGATCAATAGAGCGGCAACGTAGACATACCCGGCGAAACGGAGTTTCATGGGGTCCTCCCTCGAGGGTTGGTTGTTGGTTAGATCGCCAACTTTTGCAATATTCAGCCGAAGGTGGGCGACGTTGTAAAGCTTAGTTTGATGTCAAACTAAATTCTTGCAGTGGACTGATTGTCCGCTTTGGAGAAGGGACGCACGGTGCACGGAACGAATGGCATTGGCAGCCGTCGACGCGGCAGGAACGGTGAAGCCTTTGGCCTGTCGATAAATTTCGGTCCGCTCGGTTCCTGGGTTGGCTTCAATCTGCGCATGGCGCAAGAAGCCGCTTTCCAGGCCTTTTCGCGCCGCTCGCAGGAGATCGGAGAAAGCCCCGGCCGTTTCGCCACCCTAACCTTGATCGCCCGCAATCCCGGCATCAGCCAGACCGTCCTGTCCCTCGCCAATGGCCGCGATAAATCCAGCCTCACTCCGGTTGTCGAGGATCTGGTGAGGCGTGGCCTCGTCGAACGCAGGCGGATGGACAGCGACCGGCGCACCTACAGCCTCAACCTGACGCCAGCCGGAAAAAAAGTGCTTACGACGCTCACGCGCTGCGCGCGGCGGCATGAGCGCAATCTCGATCAGATGATCGGTGCGCGCGACCGCAAGCGATTCATCCAGATTTTAAAGAAGATCGCGGCGGAGATTGAGTAGCGCTAGCGGCGTTGCGACGCTTCTCGGAATTTTGCCAACACAATTTCCGGGACCGGTTGCGAGTTGAGGCGACCGTTCGCGTCGCGCCCCACCCAAACGCGCTTCTCCGAACATTCGACGCACGTGTCGCCATCGAGGCTCAGCTGATGCTCGACGTCGAAGCTGGAGCGCCCGAACTCGATCATGCTTTTGACTGTCACGTCATCTCCGAAACGGGTTGGCTTCAGGAATCGCGCGCGCGTGCGCACGAGCGGAAAGCCGTCGAAGTCGAAATGCTTGAACATGTTGAATTTGGTCATGCCCAGCACGCGCTCGAACAAAAGCGTCGTAGATGCATCAAAGATCTCGAAATAGCGGGGGTAATAGATAATGCCGGCGGGATCGCAGTCGCCCCATTCGATCCGCACCTGGCGCGTATTGCTGAATGCGGTCACCGCGTCAATGCCTTCATCCGGTCGTCCCCGCGCAAGCGGGCACCCAGCTCCGATGGAATAAAATATCGACTGGATTCCCGATTGCGCGGGAATGAACGGGAGATTGTTCGAGCCCACGGTAATGTCATCAGCGCGGTGCCATCCGTAGCGCGCCGTCGAGTCGGATCACTTCGCCGTTGAGGTAGGCATTATGGATGCAATGCAGGACGAGGGCGGCGAACTCGCGCGGCTCGCCGAGGCGTTTGGGAAACGGCACCGAGGCGCCCAGTGAGTCCTGCACTTCCTGCGGCAATGCGCGCAGCATCGGCGTGCCAAAAATTCCCGGCGCTATCGCCAGCACGCGAATACCGAATTGCGAGAATTCGCGCGCTGCCGGGAGCGTCAGCGCAGCGACCCCGCCCTTGGAAGACGCATAGGCGGCCTGTCCGATCTGTCCCTCGAACGCGGCAACGGAAGCGGTGGAGACGATTACGCCGCGCTCGCCGCCTGGCAGTGGTTCTGCGGCCTGCACGGCGGCGGCCACTAGCCGCATCATGTTGAAGGTGCCGATAAGGTTGATGCGAATGACGCGCTCAAAGTCGGCCAGGGGCATCGGTCCTTCACGGCCGAGAATCCGCTTGGCCGTTCCAACTCCGGCACAATTGACGAGGATGCGCGCCGGTCCATGCGTGGCAGCGGCTTTCTTCACAGCCGTTTCAGCGCTCGCGCTGTCAGCGACGTCGCAACCGATGGCGATGCCCTTGACGTCGGCCGCTAATTCCGTGGCTGCCTTTTCATTGACATCGATGACTGCAACTTTCGCTCCTGCAGCCGCCAGTGCGCGCGCGGTAGCAGCACCCAGGCCGGACGCGCCGCCGGTGACGATGGCCGCATGTCCTTTCGTTTCCATCAGCGCTTTCCTTCGCCTGCGATGACCCGCGAAGATAGAGGCACGGCATAGAGTTCGTCCACCAGCGCGGAGCGGTTCTTCAGCACCGCGCGCTGGTTGATCGAGCCCTTGTCGGTCATTTCGCTTTTGTCCATGGAGGGCGGCTCGGCCATAAGGATCGCGCGTTCGACGCGGGTCGAGGAGCCGGGATTGAGCGCCGCGAGTTTAGTGAGCAGCTCGGTAAATTTTCGTCGCACCGACGGGACTTCAATGATCTTGTCCGCCCGAGCGTCAGGCGAGAGACCGACGAGCTTTCGACATGCTTCGACATCGGGAAATATCAGCACTGCGATGTCGTCGCGATCCGCGCCGGCAAATACGACGTCGCGCACATAGGGCGCGAAGTGATCGAGGAAACGGGCGCGCAAGGGTCCAACGCTGACCCATGTTCCCGTTGAAAGCTTGAAGTCTTCGGCGATGCGACCGTCGAAGAGAAGTCCCTTGGCGGGGTCGTTGGGATCGACGAATTTCAGCGCATCGCCGAGCCGGTAGTAACCCTCTTCATCGAAGGCTTCGCGGGTCAAATGATCCTGTCGCCAGTAGCCGGGCGTAATGTGCGGGCCACGCAATCGCGCTTCAAGCTTCCCTTCTTTCGGAACGAGCTTGAGCTCGACACCGGGGGCCGGCAGGCCGATGTTGCCGGGCCGATCAAAATCCCACGAGCACGCCAGCGCGAGTGGCGCGGTCTCGGTCGAGCCAAGCGAAGACAGGAATATTATGCGCTCACCGGTAGTCTCGACTGCGAGCCGCGTCAATTCATCCCATGTGGTCTGATTCAATCCGGCGCCGGCGTAAAAGAGCACCTTGAGGCGGCTGAAGAAGTTTCGGCGCAACTCATCGTCGGCGCGGAAGAGGGCGATCAGCGCTTCATAACCCTTGGGAACGTTGAAATAGATTGTCGGCGCGATCTCCCGGAGGTTTTTTGCCGTTTTCGGGATCCCGGGCGGCGTCGGATTGCCGTCGTCGATATAAAGCGAGCCGCCGTAGGTGAGCACCATATTGAAATTGTGGTTGCTGCCGAAAGTATGGCTCCATGGCAACCAGTCGACGACGACAGGCGGCTCGTCCGTCACGAAAGCAAAACCCGATCCCAGCATCGCCTGGTTTGAGCACAGCATGCGGTGGGTGTTGATGACACCCTTGGGATTTCCGGTTGAACCGGAGGTGAACAGGAATTTGGCAATCGTATCCGCGGACACGGCGCGGTTCGCGGCAGCGACGCCGGCCTCGTCGGTCGCGCCGAGAAGATCGGCAAACATCGTGGTCTTGCGGTCGCCAAGCGGATTGCGCGTGACGACCAGTTCGATGTCGTCGGAAACCGTCTGATAGAGCGCGCGCGCGAACGGCCCGCCATCATTGGCAAAAACAAGCCCGGGCGTGATGCGATTGACGATCTCGCGCAATTTGCCGAAGTCGCTCGACATGAGCGAGTAAGCTGCCGATATCGGCGCGTACGGGATGCCGACGTACATCGCGCCGAGGGCGAGCAGCGCGTGCTCGACATCGTTGCCGGAGATTACGGCGATCGGCTTTTCGGCAGACAGCCCGCGGCGAAGCAGGGCGGCGCCGATGCGCTTTGCGTCGGAGAGGACCTGCGCGTAGGAGAGTTTGCGCCATTCGCCCTGCGCGTCCCGCTGCGCAAGAAACACGCGGTCAGGCGCAGTCTTCGCCCAATATTCCAGCGGTTGGCTCAGGTTGTCGCGATAGCGGCCAAGACTTTGCGCGGCGCGGATATGAATGACGCCGTCCGGTCGCTGCTCAAGAACAACGTCAGGTCTTCCCAGCCGCACTGCGCGAAGCGGCGCTGCTGCCTGCGTTTGGACGCCTGTAGCTAATCCCGGCATTCGCTCGCTTCCACCTCAGGTCCGAGTCACTTTGGGCGCGCGCTTCTCCAAAAAATCCTTCAGCCGTGCCTTGGCATCGGGATCCGCCTGCGCGATTGCCGACATCAAGGCCTCGACCGCGTAGCCGCTGGCCGGGTCCATTTCAGCGATGCGGGGCAGCGCGTGCATCACAGCGAAATTCGTCAGGGGGGCATTCCCTGCAATACGTTGCGCCAATTCCAGTCCCTTGGCGAAGCCTTTGCCTGTCTCGACCAGGTATGTGGTCAGGCCCATCGCCTGGCCTTCTTCCGCCGAGTAAGTGCGGCCCGTCAGCATCATATCCATCATGCGCGCGACACCGATGAGCCGCGGCAGCCGCACCGAACCGCCACCGCCGACATAGATGCCGCGGCTGCCTTCCGGCAGCGCGTAGTAGGCCGAGCGCTCTGCAACGCGAACATGTGCGGCGGCGGCAAGCTCGAGGCCGCCGCCAATGACCCCGCCGTGCAATGCGGCAACGACCGGCACCTTGCCGAACTGGATCTTCTCGAATGCGCGATGCCACAGGCTCGAGTGGGCTATTCCCTGCGCAATGTCGCGTTCCTCCAGTTCCGACAGATCAAGACCGGCAGAGAAGTGCTCGCCCTCACCTGCAATCAGCACGGCGCCGATCTCGCCCGGCAGCGAGGCGAAAAATTGCTCGATGCCAACGATTGTCTCGTCATCGAGGGCGTTGCATTTCTGCGGACGATTGAGCTTCAGTACTGCCACGCTTCCATGCCGCTCGGCGGCAAGCGAGGCAGGCAGCTGTGCGGCAAAGCTCTTCGACGACATTCTCCGGCTCATACTGTACGTGGCCAGACCATCATGTCGTTATGAGGCCGTCTCCGCAACGCTCAGTTCTTGACCACAGGACAGCCGTCCTCTTTCAGCTGACAGCGCTCACTCCACTTCGTATACGTCGAGCCTGACGGCGCGCGGCTCCCGTTGGCCCTTCGCCACGGCGAGTATGCGGTTGAGCCAGTCAAGCGATGGATCGGCGGTCTCAAACCTCATCACGGTGCGGAAATAATAGTGAGATGGGTCGACATCCTCGCCGCGCGCCAGTTTTTCCATCACATCTGCCGGGCCATGGCGCAAGCCTTCACTGGTCACCATGACCAGTGCGCCGGCTTCCGACTCGATCGTGTAGCGGGCTTTGATGTCGGCGGCACCGTCGCTGCGGATGATCTGCCAATCAGCGCCGCCTGGGCGAATCCGGCCGGTGAGTTTTGGCCCATGAACGGTGCCTCCGAGGATTCCGATCACGCGCCGCTCGCCATAGGGGGTTCGCCCGAGACTGGTGATGCCCTCGAGCTCGGCACGAATCGTGAAAATCGGCTGATTGCGCAACATCGATGGCGGACCGTTGGAGCCCCAACTTGTGATGTGATCGCCATTTGACCCTGCCGATGGGCAGCCGTAAATACGGACCACAACCGGGATCAGTTCGTATGGCGCGTATTTCCTCGCTCGCCGAAGCCATCAAATCAGCCGTTCGAGACGGCGACACCGTGGCGCTCGAGGGGTTTACTCATCTTATCCCTCACGCGGCCGGCCACGAGATCATCCGCCAGGGCCGCAAGGGATTGACATTGATCCGGATGACTCCGGATCTCGTTTACGACCAGCTCATCGGCATGGGCTGCGTCAGCAGGCTGGTTTTTTCATGGGGCGGCAATCCCGGCGTCGGTTCGTTGCACCGCCTGAGAGACGCCATAGAGAATGGCTGGCCGCAAAAGCTCGAGCTGGAAGAGCATTCGCATGCAGCCATGGCCAACGCCTATGAGGCCGGTGCAGCCGGTCTGCCCTGCGCCATCTTCCGCGGCTACATCGGTGGCGATCTGCCGAAGGTGAATTCGACAATCAAGCGCGTGACATGCCCGTTCAGCGGCGAGGAGCTTGCCGCCGTTCCGGCGCAGCGGCCCGATGTGGCGGTGATCCACGCGCAGCGCGCCGACAAGGCCGGCAACGTCATGATCGAGGGCGTCCTTGGCGTGCAGAAGGAAGCCGTGCTCGCATCCAAGCGCTCGGTGGTGACAGTCGAGGAGATTATCGACGAGCTTCCCGAGCGCAGTCTCAACGCGGTCGTGCTGCCGCATTGGACCGTGGGTCACGTGGTCGAGGTGCCAGGTGGTGCCTATCCGTCTTATGCGCAGGGCTATTACCCGCGCAACAACAACTTCTACAAGGAATGGGATGCCATCTCGCGTGAGCGTGAATCGTTCCTCGCCTGGATGAAAGAGAATGTGCTCTCAAAAGGTCCGGAGGCTTTCGCCAGGTTTACGCGCAAGCATCGCATGGCGGCGGAGTAAACATCATGACTGACTATAAGCCCAATGAAATGATGACCGTCGCCGCGGCCCGCGCCCTGAAAAACGATGATGTTTGCTTTGTCGGCATCGGCCAGCCGTCTGCCGCCTGCAATCTCGCGCGACTGACCCATGCGCCCGACATTACGCTGATCTACGAATCCGGCACGCTTGCGACCAAGCCGAACATATTGCCGCTGTCGATCGGCGACGGCGAATTGTGCGAGACCGCGCTGACCACCGTCTCCGTGCCGGAAATGCTTCGCTATTGGCTGCAGGGCGGCCGCATCAAGGTCGGTTTTTTGGGCGGCGCGCAAATCGACCGGTACGCCAATCTGAACACCACTGTTGTCGGCCCCTACGACAAACCGAAAGTTCGGCTGCCTGGCGGCGGCGGCGCCCCGGAAATTGCAACCTCCTGCGGCGAGATCTTCATCATCATGACGCAAGGCAAACGGGGCTTTGTCGACAAGCTCGATTTCGTGACCTCGATCGGTCACGTGTCTGGTGGCGACAGTCGTGCCCGGCTCGGTGTGAAGACCAAGGGTCCAACCAAGCTTATTACCGATCTGGCCCTGTTCGAGCCGGATCCGGAAACGAAAGAGATGACTGTCGTTTCCATTCACCCCGGCGTTACGCGCGAGCAGATCCAGGACAATTCCGGCTGGAAGATCAAATTTGCATCCAAGGTTGCCGAAACCCCGCCGCCGACAAAGCACGAGCTTGAAGTGCTGCGCGATCTTCATGCCCGCACCGATCGCGCGCACGTGGAGGCCGCCTGATGGCGCGCGAGGTCTTTCTCTGCGACGCGATCCGGACGCCGATCGGACGCTATGGTGGCGCGCTTGCGAAAGTACGAGCGGATGATCTCGCCGCGGTTCCAATCAAGGCGCTGATGGCCCGCAATCACAGCATCGATTGGCAAAGGCTCGACGAAGTCTACTACGGGTGCGCCAACCAGGCGGGTGAAGATAACCGGAACGTGGCGCGCATGGCGCTTTTGCTTGCGGGGCTGCCGACGAGCGTTCCCGGCGTCACGCTCAACCGCCTTTGCGCCTCGGGAATGGAAGCGGTCGGCACTGCCGCGCGGGCAATCCGCGCTGGCGAAATGGAATTCGCCATTGCCGGCGGCGTGGAATCAATGACACGCGCGCCCTTTGTCCAGGGTAAGGCGCAGGAAGCCTTTTCGCGCAGCGCAGAAATCTACGACACCACGATCGGCTGGCGCTTCGTCAATCCGCTGATGAAGCAGCAGTACGGCGTCGATTCCATGCCGGAAACCGGCGAGCACGTAGCAGAAGAATTCCAGGTCACCCGCGCCGATCAGGATGCCTTCGCGCTCCGCTCCCAGCAGCGCGCCGGCAAGGCCATTGCATCGGGATATTTTGCCAAAGAGATTGTTGCGGTCGAGGTGCCCGGCGGCAAGGCGGGTCCTATCAAGGTCGATAAGGACGAGCATCCGCGGCCCGATACGACGCTCGAGCAGCTCGCCAAGCTCAAGACTCCCTTCCGCAACCCGGGCACGGTGACCGCCGGCAATGCCTCCGGCGTCAATGACGGTGCAGCTGCAATAATCGTGGCTTCCGAAGCGGCGGTGAAGACACACGGCCTCAAGCCGCGCGCCCGCATTCTTGGCATGGCTTCGGCGGCTGTGCCGCCGCGGATCATGGGCATTGGGCCAGTGCCGGCCACGCAAAAACTAATGGCGCGGCTCCGGCATAAAATTGACGATTATAGTTTGATCGAGATCAACGAAGCCTTCGCCTCGCAGTCGCTAGCGTGC
>Ga0114129_10000534_pt1 | contig 46594 bp, 47 predicted proteins | sample RhiMetdeltSRZDD1_FD_80071 | JGI IMG/M metagenome (GOLD analysis project Ga0114129, IMG submission 80071) | Populus rhizosphere microbial communities from Tennessee, USA - Rhizosphere MetaG P. deltoides SRZDD1 (version 2) (version 2) | ecosystem: Host-associated > Plants > Roots > Rhizosphere >...
CAGGAGACCCACCGTCTTGACCAGCCACAGGTCCGCCTTCCGCCCGGTCACCCTCTGAAACGAGTCGATATGGACCACCGACCAGGCCCCCGAAACGAGGTAGTAAAGCCCTTGCGTCAATGCCACAGAAGTCAGAGCGAGAGCTCCATGAAGACCGCGCTCCTGCGGTAAGCCCCCAGCGTCGCGGGATCCTGATAGGCGTCCATGCTGTTGTCGGCGTACGGCTCGACCTCGACGAAGCCGACCGAGCGATACAGCGCGTGCGCAGGGGCGAGCGCGCGCAGGCTCTCGAGCCGCAGCTTCGCGTAACCGAGCTCCTTGGCGTCGCTCAGCAGCCGCTGGACAAGGGCGCGGCCGGCGCCGATGCCGCGCACGTGCGGCTGGATGTACATCCTCTGGATCTCGCCGACGCCCTGCGCCAGACGCTTGAGGCAGCCGACGCCGATATCGCGCGCATCGTGCCGCACCAGATAGAAGCGTCCGGTCGGCGGATAGAACTTCGAGCGGTCCTCGATATCCGAGCGCGCCATCGCCTCGATGTCGAACGACAACCCATAGCTCGAGCGCGCGATGTCGCCGACCCATCGCAGGTATTCGACGAGCAGCGCGCGCGCCGACTCGCGCTGCTCGGACGTCTCAACCGGCACCAGGCTCAGCGACACAATCCGCTTCTATTTCTACCAACCAGCCCGGATCGATCAAGCGGCTGACCTGCACGAACGTGCATGCGGGCTTCACGCCGGAAAAGACCTCGCCGTGTGCGCGGGCCGCTTCTTCCCAGCGCGAGATGTCGGTGAGCATGACGCGCGTGCGGATGACGTTCTGCAAGCCGAATCCGGCTTCCCCGATCGCTTGCGCGATGATCTCGAGGCAGCGCCGTGTCTGCCCGTAGACGTCGCCCGGTGCCGCCACGCTGCCATCCGCCGCAATCGGCGCGGTGCCCGACACCGCGACGATCGGACCCACTCGCACCGCTCGGGAAAAGCCGATGCGAGGCTCGAAAGGCGATCCGGAAGAGATGAGCTTGCGCGTCACTCGGCGCCCTTCCCGAGCGGCTCCATTCCGCTGCTCCGGATCGTCCCGGACGCGCGCCCGGAAGCGAGGAACGCGATCAGCCGCTTCGCCGCCGCGACCTCCTTAGATCCCGCGACGACCGCGGCCGCGAAGACCTGGTTCAGCTGGATCTCCTCCGCAATCACGCCTGCCAGCTCAACCCCTGGCGCGTGCACGATCTCGCTGACCGGAAGGAGCCCGATGTCCGCTTCTCCCGTGGCGACCAGCGCCGCCGCGTCGGTGCCGCGTGCTGTGAGCTTGAAGCGGACCTTGTCGGCGATGCCGAGGCGCGGAAGGACCTCGTCGCGAAGAAAAATGCCGCTCGTGCTGCTCGGGACGGCAACGAGCTTGGCTTTCAGCACCACCTGCTTGAAGGCCTCGACCGTGCGCACATCGGGCTTGGCAGCGCCTGCCCGAACTGCCACGCCGATCGGCGTCCGCGCCAGGTCCACGTCCGTTCCGGCGGCGACCCGGTTGGCCGCGATCAGCTCCGTGAGGCCCTCCCTGGAGAGGATGACTACATCGGCAGGCACGCCGCGCGCGAGCTGCGCCGCGATGGTCTGCGGCCCCGTTCCCTGCGACGAACCGGACCCGGTCGTCACCTTGATGCCGGTGGTCTTCTCGAACTCCGGCAACAGCTTCTCGTACGGACCGGAGAATCCGCCCGATATCAGCACTTTCACATCGTCTCCATGCGTCAATCGACTGTGGGCGGAGCGCCCGTAGTGTCACCGCCTGTGCTTGGTCGCGCCGCTTCCATAACGCCTAACGCCTTGCTATCCCGGAAAGAGTAGTGTCAACGCCAACCACCATAAGGCTGCAATGATCAGCACCGGAATTCCCACTGCGATGGCCAAGAAGACGAATGCCGCAACAAGAACGCGGATGCTGGTCAAGGTCCAACCATCTCGCGCCAGCGACGAGCGGTCGGCGATCCAGGCGACCGCTGCCTGGGCCGCGATTGTGCTCAGGTCCGAGATCGGCTCGATGACCGCGTCTAGCAACATGGTCGCGGCGCATGACGGCCAACAGGCCGAGGGAGCAGGTCATTTCGTGAGCGCATAAAGCACGGAGTCACGAGGCTCGGGGGAAATATTGGGGTGAATTATGTACCTCCGTAGAAGGCCTTCGCGGAAGAACCCTGATTTCTCGAGCGCACGCGCAGAAGCCTTGTTCTCGACATCACAAGTCGCCTCCATTCGATAGATCGCAGGCTGCCCCAATGTGATTTTCACGAGTGCGGCGATGGCCTCCGGCATCAGGCCGTGTCCCCAATACGATCGGGCAAGAACGTACCCGAAGTCGGCGCGGTGCCCATTGGGGCGTACCTCGATCATTCCAAGCAACTCAGCGTCTTCTTTCCGCGTAATGACGTAGGGAAAGGCAACCGAGTTCGACCATCGATCCTGGCAGAAGGCGACGAATTTCTTGGTTGTCTCGACGGTGGTGTGAGGAACCCACACGAGGTAGCGAGCAACTTCACGGTCCTGCGCATAGGTCTGGAATATGCGTTCCGCGTCCCTCGGAACCGGGCGGCGCAGATGCAGCCTTGGCGTCTCGACGGTATCTGGAAACATCGTAGGGATATCTTGGCGCAGGTCCGCCGAGTCGACAAATGAAGCATCCTGCCTAGATGAGCAGCGCGATGAGCGCATAGCGAGCGAGGCGGCCGGCGGCGCTGAAGGCGAGGGCGCCGAGCCAGTGGATGCGGAGCCATCCGGCGGCGACGCAGAGGGCGTCGCCGATGATCGGAAGGAAGGCGAGGAAGGTGATCGGGGCGCCGTGGCGGCGCACCCACGCGAGGGCGCGGGCATCGGGCGCGCGTTGCGGGATCAGGCGCCCGACGAGGTAGGAGGTCATGCCGCCGGCGGTGTTGGCGACGGTCGCGACCGCGACTGCCAGCGCGGCATGCCCGGGCCGCAGGTGCAGGTAGGCGAGGAGCGCGCCTTCGGAGGGAAACGGCAGCAGGGTCGCGGCGAGAAAGCAGGTCGCGGCGAGGCCGAGGAGTTCCGCCATGCTAAATTCGCCGCCTCCCGGGGGCGATGGTGAAGAACGATTATCTGGAGCGGGTGCTCAAGGCGCGTGTCTACGACGTGGCGATCGAATCGCCGCTCGAGCTCGCCGCGTCGCTCTCCAAGCGCCTGCGCAACCGCCTGTTCATCAAGCGCGAGGACCTGCAGCCGGTATTCTCGTTCAAGCTGCGCGGCGCCTACAACAAGATGGCCGGGCTGCCGCGCAAGCGGCTCGAGCGCGGGGTGATCGCGGCGAGCGCGGGAAATCACGCGCAGGGCGTCGCGCTCGCGGCGCAGCGCCTCGGCTGCCGCGCGGTCATCGTGATGCCGGTGACGACGCCGCGCATCAAGGTCGAGGCGGTGGCGGCGCGCGGGGCGCAGGTGGTGCTGCACGGCGACTCGTACTCCGACGCGTACGCCAAGGCGGCCGAGCTGAAGAAGAAGCGCGGCCTCGTATTCGTGCATCCTTATGACGACCCGGACGTGATCGCAGGACAGGGGACGATCGGCATGGAGATCCTGCGCCAGCAGCCGAACCCGGACGCGATCTTCGTGCCGGTGGGCGGCGGCGGGCTCATTTCCGGCATCGCGAGCTACGTGAAGCGGGTGCGCCCTTCGGTGAAGGTGATCGGGGTCGAGCCGGTGGACGCCGACGCGATGACGCGCTCGCTGAAGAAGGGCAGGCGCGTGCGGCTCGACCAGGTGGGTCTCTTCGCCGACGGCGTGGCGGTGAAGGAGGTCGGGAAGGAAACCTTCCGGCTTTGCCGCCGGTTCGTCGACGACATGGTGCTCGTCGATACCGACGAGATGTGCGCGGCGATCAAGGACGTGTTCGAGGATACGCGCGCGGTGCTCGAGCCCGCGGGGGCGCTCGCGGTCGCCGGCGCGAAGGCCTGGGTCGACCGGAGCGGCGCGCGCGACCGCACGCTCGTCGCGGTCGCCTCCGGCGCCAACACGAACTTCGACCGCCTGCGCTTCATCGCCGAGGAAGCTGAGCTCGGCGAGCACCGCGAGGCGATCCTCGCGGTCACGATTCCCGAGCGCCCCGGGAGCTTTCGCAAGTTCTGCGCCGCGCTCGGCCGGCGCAACGTCACCGAGTTCAACTACCGCATCGCCGATTCCAACGACGCCCACGTGTTCGTGGGCATCGAGGTGCGCGCGCGCGAGGAGACCGGGCGCATCGTGCGGAGCCTGCGCCGGCAGGGGCTGCGCACGCTCGATCTGTCCGACAACGAAATGGCGAAGACCCACTTGCGCCACATGGTCGGAGGACGCGCTCCCTTTGCAAGGAACGAGCTTCTCTATCGCTTCGAATTCCCCGAGCGTCCCGGCGCGCTGCTCCGATTTCTGGAAAGCATGCGCGGCGACTGGAACATCAGCCTCTTTCACTACCGCAACCAGGGTGCGGACTACGGCCGCGTGCTCGTCGGCATGCAGGTACCGCGGGCCGAGCTGGGCCAGTTCCGGACCTTCCTCAGGAAACTCGGCTACCCGTTTGCCGATGAGACGGCTAACCCCGCGTACAAGCTTTTCCTGCTTTAAGAGTTAGTCGTTTCGCTTTACTTCCCCGGCGTAACAGACCGGCGAAGAGAGGACGCTCGGATCGTCGCCAGCCTGCGGCTCGCCCAGGAAAACGAGGCCTTCCGGGTCGCGCCGGTAGACGCCGCGCTCCGTGACCACATAATCCACCGGCACATCCCAGGGCTGCGGGTGGATGGTGTCGAGGCGCGCGAGCTCGTAGGAGACGCCGATCACCACCGGCCGCTTGGCGAGGCTCGCCAGGGTGCGATCGAAGAAACCGGCGCCGTAGCCCAGGCGGTATCCCTTGGGATCCCAGCCGTTCATCGGCAGGAGCACCGCGTCGGGCACCACCTCGCGCGAGTCGACCGGGTAGGGGATGTCGAGCGCTCCCTTGGCCAGCTCTACGCCCGGGTGCCACTCGCGGAAGATGAGCGGTGCCTTTGGCGCGACGACCACCGGCAGCGCGGTCAACGAACCGTGCTCCCGGAGCGTTCTTGCGAGGTGCCGCGCGTCGTATTCGTTGCGGATCGGCCAGCAGAACGCCACCCGCCGGCCGGCCAGGCCGGGAAACGAGCGCTCCAAGAACCTATCGATCCGATGCCGCCAACGCTCAATTGTCACGGGATCGAGCCCCGAGCGCTCGCGAATGAGCCGCTCGCGCTGCTCCTTACGCCATCTTTTTAACGTGTCGCCGTCCATCGCTGTGCTATGCTCGGTTTAACCCATGATTTTCAAGAAGTTGGGCTCGCTTAGTTTACTCCCGGGTCTACTCCCTGCCCTCCTGCTGGCGATGCTTCTGCCGGCGGCGGCCTTTGCCGCCGCCCCGAGCCAGAAGGATGCCGACTTCCACATCATGGGCGTGTTCGATGCGTACCGCATGGGCAACCCGATGAAGCTGGCGAGCCACGCCCAGAAGATCGAGGGCCATGTCCTGACGCCCTGGATCGAGTACATGCGCCTCTCGCTCAAGCTGGAGGATGCGCAGACCCCCGAGGTCAAGGCGTTCTTCTCCTCCTTCGGAACGACCTACGTCGGCGAGCGCATGCGGGGCGACTGGCTGAAGGTGCTCGGCAAGCGCGCCGACTGGAAGGAATTCGACCGGGAGGCGGCCGACTACGCCCGCGACGACATCGAGATCCGCTGCTATGCCTGGCTCTCGCGCGTCTCGCGCGGCGACGAGTCCGCGCTGGCCGAGGCGCAGGAGATGTGGGTCTACCCCGTCGAGCTGCCCGAGGGCTGCGAGAAGCTCGCGACCCTCATGTGGGAGCGGAACCGCATCCAGGTGCCCGACGTGTGGCTGCGCGTGCGCGAGCTCTTCGAGGACGGGCAGATCACCGCGGCCAAGACGGCGCTCGGCTACCTGCCCAAGGACGAAGCCCCCGACGAGCGCATGCTCGCCGAGGCTGCGCGCCAGCCGAAGCGCCTGCTCGCCAGGCTGCCGCGGAGCATGGACAAGCGCGCGACCAAGGAAGTCGTGGTGCTCGGGGCGCTGCGCCAGGCGCGCAACGACCCGGAGTCGGTCGCGGGAATGCTCGAAGGCGAGCTCGCGAAGGAGCTGCCCGAAGAGGACCTGCGCTACCTGTGGGGACGCGTGGCGCTGGAAGGGGCGCGCGTCCATCACGAGAGCGCGCTAAGGTGGTTCGCGCGCGCCGACGATTCGCGCCTCGACGACCAGCAGCTCGCCTGGAAGGCGCGCGCCGCGCTGCGCCGCGGCGCCTGGCAGACCGTGCGCGATGCGATCGACCGCATGTCGCCCGAGCAGCGGCGCGAGGCTGCCTGGACCTACTGGTACGGTAGGGCGCTGGCGGCGCAGGGCGAAGCCACGGGCAGCCGCGCCTACTACCTGCGCATCGCCGGCCAGACCGACTTCTACGGCCTGCTCGCCAACGAGGAGCTGGGTTACGTCGGCACGGTCCCGGTCGCGGGCTACACCCCGACCGACGACGACGTCGCCAAAGCACGAACCAATGCCGGCCTCGCGCGCGCGCTCGAGCTGATCCGGCTGGGAATGCGCACCGAGGGTGTGCGCGAGTGGCTCTTCACCATCCGGCATTTCGACGACAAGCGGCTGCTCGCCGCGGCCGAGCTGGCGCGCCGCGAAGGGGTCAACGACCGCGCCATCCACACCGCCGACCGCACGGTGCGCATCCACAACTTCGACCTGCGCTATCCCGTGCCGTACTACGAGGTGTTCAGCCAGTACGCGAAGACCTACAACCTCGACGAGGCCTGGGTGCTCGGGCTTGCCCGCCAGGAAAGCCGCTTCGTCACCGACGCGCGCTCCGGCGTCGGCGCCGCCGGCCTGATGCAGGTGATGCCGAAGACCGCGAAGCTCGTGGCGAAGAAGGTCGGGATGCGCAACTTCCGGCCGAAGGACGTCGCCGAGGTCAAGACCAACGTCAACCTCGGCACCGGCTACATGAGGATGGTGCTCGACCAGCTCGGCCACCAGGTGCTCGCGTCGGCGGCCTACAACGCGGGCCCCTCGCGCGCGCGCCGCTGGCGCGACGCGAAGCCGCTCGAGGGCGCGATCTATGCGGAAACCATTCCCTTCGGCGAGACTCGCGACTACGTGAAGAAGGTGATGGCGAACTCGGTGTTCTATTCCGCGGTGCTGACCAAGTCGGCCACGCCGATCAAGGCGCGGCTGGGCACGGTGCCGGCGCGCGCGGCCGGCGAGCCGATCGAGGAAGACGACTCGGAGGCGGCAGCGAACACGCCGTGAAGCTGGACAACGTTCTGGTGCTGGGGGGCTCGGGGTTCGTCGGCCGGCACCTGGTGGCGGCGCTGGCGGCCGACGGCATCAGGGTCACGGTGCCGTCGCGGCGACGCGAGCGCGCTAAACATCTGCTGCCGCTGCCGACAGTCGACGTGGTGGAAACCGACATCCTGGCGCCCGGAGCGCTCGAAGCGCTCGCCCACGGGAAGCAGGCTGTGATCAACCTCGTGGGCATCCTGCACGGAGATTTCGAGCGCTTGCACGCCGAGCTGCCCCGCAGGGTCGTCGCCGCCTGCCGCTCGCGCGGCGTCGGACGGCTCCTCCACATGAGCGCCCTCGGCGTCTCTCCCAACGCTCCCTCCGAATATCTGCGCACCAAGGCGATGGGCGAGCGGGCGGCGCTCGACGCCGCCGACCTCGCGGTCACGGCATTCCGGCCCTCGGTGATTTTCGGCCCCGAGGATGCGTTCCTCAACACCTTCGCCGAGCTCGCGCGATTGTTCCCGGTCCTGCCGCTCGCCTGCCCGCAGGCGCGCTTCCAGCCGGTCTACGTCGCCGACGTCGCCCAGGCCATGAGCCGCGCGCTGGACGACCGCTCGACGCACGGCAAGACCTACGAGCTCTGCGGGCCGCGCCAGTACACGCTCAAGGAGCTGGTCGAGCTCGTCTGCGGAATGACGGGCCGGCGACGCGTCGTGATCGGCCTGTCGGACCGGCTCTCCTACTGGCAGGCGTTCGTCATGGAGAAGCTGCCCGGCAAGCTCATCACGCGGGACAACCTGCGCTCGATGCAGGTGCCGAACGTGTGCGCCGGCGGCTTTCCCTTCGGCATCCGGCCGCAGGCGCTCGAAGCCGCGGCGCCGGCCTACCTCGCCCCCGCGGGTCCGCGCGAGCGCTACCCGCGGCTGCGCTGGCGCGCGCGGCGCTAAACCCGAGCTCCATTGGTTAAACTCGGCGCTTCCTGAGCGCCATGGCCAATTCCATCTCCAGCCTGCTCGGCGGGCCGGTGCGCGTCGTCAACGTCGGCCTCGCCGGCTTCGCGCGCGACCTTGCCGAGAACGGCGCCGCGGTGGTCCAGGTGGACTGGACTCCGCCGGCGGGCGGCGACCCGCGTCTTCTTGCCGCGCTTTCGAGGCTGGGCGTTTCGTCGGTTGAAGACGCGAACCGGGCCGCGCTCCACAAGATCCTCGCCGCCGAGCCGGTGCTCGCCGACGTGCGCCGCGCCGGAGAGCTCGTCCCCGAGCTCGACGCCGGCCGCCTGCTGCTGCACGCCGGCCCGCCGATCGAGTGGGCGCGGATGTGCGGCCCGCTGAGGGGTGCCATCTGCGGTGCGATCGTGTTCGAGGGCTGGGCGGCGGACCTCGCCGCGGCCGAGAAGCTGGCCGCGAACGGCGGCGTCGAATTCGCACCCAACCATCATTTCGGCGCGGTCGGACCGATGACCGGCATCACCACGAAGAGCATGCCGCTCCTCGTGGTCGAGAACCGCGCGTTCGGCAACCGCGCGGTGTGCGCGTTGAACGAGGGCCTCGGCAAGGTGATGCGCTTCGGCGGCAACGACGCCGAAGTGCTGGCGCGCCTGGCGTGGCTGCGCGACGAGTTCGGACCCCTGCTGGGCAAAGCGCTTCGGTCCGCCGGGGGGATCGCGCTCAATCCCTTGATCGCCCGGGGCCTGTCGATGGGCGACGAGATGCACCAGCGCAACGTCGCGTGCTCGTCGCTCCTCCTGAGAACGCTTGCCCCGGCAATAGCGCGAAGCGCGGGGGACTCGGCGGCCCTGGCGAAAGCGTTCGAGTTCATGGGGAGCAACGACCAGTTCTTCCTGAACGTCGCGATGGCCATGGGCAAAAGCATGCTCGATCCGGCGCGCGGCATCGCCGGGTCGACCATCGTCACGACGATGTCGCGCAACGGCACCGACTTCGGCATCCGCGTCGCCGCGCTCGGCGACGCGTGGTTCACTGCGCCGGTCGAGATGCCGCAGGGCCTGTACTTTTCGGGCTTCAGCGCAGCCGACGCGAACCGCGACATCGGCGATTCGGCGATCCTCGAGGCGGTGGGCCTGGGGGGCTTCGCCATGGCCGCGGCGCCCGCGGTCGCGGGTTTCGTCGGCGCCGGCGGCTTCGCCGATGCGCTGGGCTACACCCGCGCGATGAGCGAGATCTCGGCGGCGCGCAATCCGAAATGGGCCATCCCCGCGCTCGAGTTCGCCGGCACGCCCACCGGCATCGACGTGCGGCGCGTGGTCGAGACCGGCATCGCGCCTGCCATCAACACGGGCATCGCGCATCGCATGCCGGGCGTAGGACAGGTCGGCGCGGGCGTCGCGCGCGCGCCGCTCGCCTGCTTCGAGAAAGCGCTGCTCGCGCTCGCCGCCGATGCTCGTTAACCGGGTCGAGCGCGGGCGCTACCTCGACTCGGTGGCGCTGATGCGCGTGTCGCGCAGGCTCGAAGCGCTCGCCGGCGTGAAAAGCGCGGCCGTCATGATCGGCAGCCCGTCGAACCGCGAGCTGCTGCGCGGCGCCGGGCTGCTTGCGAGGGAAGGCGAAGCTGCGACGCCCAACGATCTCATCATCGCCGTCCTGGCGCAGGACGAGCGCTCCGGCGCGGACGCGATGCGGCAGGCCGATTCGCTCCTGTCCGAGACCCAGGTCGCGGCCAGCACCGAGTCGCTGCCGCGCGCACGCGGTCTCGGCGGCGGCTTGGGGCTGATGCCCCAGGCGAACCTGGCGCTGATCTCGGTGCCCGGCGAGTTCGCCGCGCACGAGGCGCGCCGCGCGCTCGAGCGCGGACTCCACGTGCTGCTCTTCTCCGACAACGTGCCGCTCGAGGACGAGGCCGCGCTGAAGCGCCTCGCCGGCGAGCGCGGCCTCCTGATGATGGGCCCCGACTGCGGCACGGCGGTCATCGCCGGCACGCCGCTCGCCTTCGCCAACGTCCTGCCGCGCGGCGACATCGGCATCGTGTCGGCTTCCGGCACCGGGCTGCAGGAAGTCGCCGCGCTCATCGCGCGCATGGGCGGCGGCATCTCGCACGGCATCGGCGTCGGCGGTCGCGACCTCGACGCGCGGGTCGGCGCGCTCGGCACGCTCGCCGCGATCGACGCGCTTGCCGCGGATCCGGCGACCGCGAAGATCGTGCTGATCTCCAAGCCGCCTGCGCCCGAAGTCGCGCTGCGCGTGCTCGAGCGCATCAAGGGAACGTCGAAGCCGTGCGTGGTCTGCTTCCTCGGCATGGAGCGCGATCAGAGCCCGATGTTCGCGGGGACCCTCACCGAGGCCGCCGAGCGCATCATGGGGAAAAAACTGGTGCCGTTCCCCCCACGGGAAATCAACAGGGTCAAAGGCAGGCGCGTCGAGGGCCTGTACTGCGGCGGCACGCTGTGTGCCGAGGCCGAGCTCATCTTCCGCCGCAAGGGACTGTCGGGCCACAGATTCGTCGACCTCGGCGACGACGAGTACACCCGCGGCAGGCCTCATCCTATGATCGAGCCCGAAATCCGCAACGACCACGTGGCGAGGGCGATGGCGAATCCCGAGGTCGGGCTCGTCCTGGTAGACGTCGTTCTCGGCTTTGGTGCCCACGAGAATCCCGCGGGCGTACTACTAAAGGCTATCAAGGGTCAAAAGCCCGTGGTCGCGTCAGTCACGGGCACGGAGCAGGACCCGCAGGTCTGGTCGCGCCAGGTCGCGCTGCTGCGCGATGCCGGCGTCGTGGTCGCGGCGTCGAACGCGCACGCCGCGGAGCTCGCCGCTTCGATGGTTTCCTGAGAAGAAGAATCAAGCTTGCCTGAGGAGGAAGATGAGCTTGCGCATCGTCGTTACGGTTCTTCTTTGGCTATCCATTCCTGCGATAGCGCAGGAGGCGTATCCGTCGCGGCCGGTGAAGTTCGTGGTGCCGTTCGCCGCGGGCGGCCCGCTCGACGTGACGGCGCGCCTCGTCGGCCAGAAGCTCACCGAGCAGTGGGGCAGGCCGGTGGTGGTCGAGAATCAGGTCGGCGGCTCGGGGTCGATCGGCGCCGCGGCCGTGGCGCGCGCGGCCCCGGACGGCTACACGCTGCTCGTGACCGTGGATATTCCGCTCACCATGTACCCGGCCGTGGCGAAGCAGGTTCCGTACAACCCGCGCACTGATTTCCGTCCGATCGCTGCGGTGGCGCGCAGCGACAACGGCCTGTTCGTGAATCCTGCGCTCGGCGTCTCGACGGTGAAGGAACTGGTCGAGCTCGCGAAGAAGCAGCCGGGAAAGTTGAGCTTCTCTTCGGCGGGCATCGCGGCGCCGGCGCATTTCGCAGGCGAGCTCTTCAAGACGATCGCGGGCATCGACATGGTTCACGTCCCTTACAAGGGCGCCGCGCCCGCGATGAGCGCGGCAATGTCGGGCGAGGTGAGCATGATGTTCGGGCCGATCCCGCAGGGTGTGCCGCAGGTGCGGGCGGGCAAGCTCAAGGCGCTCGGCGTCACCGGTCCGCTGCCTTCGCCGCTGCTCCCCGGCGTGAAGCCGCTCGTGGAGCAGGGCTTTCCAGGCCTGCTCGTATTCAACTGGTATGGGGTGCTCGCGCCGGCGAAAACGCCCGATGCGCCGGCGCAGGCGGTGCGCTCAGCCTTGAAGCAGGTCATGAACGATCAGGCGCTGCGCGCGCGCTTGAGCGATCTCGGCGTGGAGCCGGTGTGGGACGAGGGCGAGACGGTGGCGAACGCGATCGCGGCGGATCTCATGCGCTGGGCACAGCTCGCGCGCGTAGCTAAGATTGAGGTACCTTAACCCTGCCGGATCGGGATGACGAGCTCCCAATAACCGTCAGGGCGCGCACGCCATTCACCGATGTCGATGGCACGGCCGCTCTGGTCCTCGATTTCGACGAGCGTCGGCATGTCGCGGCCCGGCGGCGCGTCAAACACCATGCGCACTTCCTGTTTTTCCGTGCTCATCGCCTGCGCGCTCCTGCGCCGTCGAGCGGTCTTGCGATCCGGCGCCAGTACAGCCAATCCTTGAGCTTCAACCGTTGCTCGCGGAACCAGCCCATTGCCCGGTAATAGCTCTGCATACTCCGCACGCCCCCCGAGGGCAATTTGCTCCCGGGGCAAACCGCTCGCAATAGGGCTTTGGTACTAGTTTTGTATTAATAGGTTTGGAACACGGCGGCGGCGCCGGCGAGCGCGTCCCAGCCGGAGGTGTGGCCGACCGCGTCGAGCGCGTCCAGGTCGAGCTCGCCGTCGAGTACCGAGTGCAGAGCCTCGTGGCCCTCGCCGGCAGCCGCCGCCGCGAGGTGCGCCGCGCTGATCGCGCTGGTCCGTTCCCTGAGGCGGGGCTGGAGCCAGCGCCACAACCCTTCGGCCTGCATCGCACGCTTTGTGCGGCGCAGCGCCACCAGCATGCCGCCGAGATAGTCGTCTCCCGACGGAGTGAGCCCCGGGCCCAGGCCGATCAGCTGCTCCGCTTCCTCGGCGATGGCATTGCCGACGAGCCAGCGCTCGAGCGCGTCCAGCGCGGGCTGCGCATGGCCGCTCAACGCGTTGTGCTTGCCGATCAGGAGGCAGCCGAAACCCTCGGCGGGGGTGCGCTCCGCGGCCGCTGCCCTGAGCTTCTCCAGCTCGGGCTGGTCCGCGACCGGCGCGGGCGGTTGCCAGAGCTTCGCCTCGGAAACGGAGATCACGACCCGCTCGCCCAGCCGCGGCAGCACGAGGTCGGCCACGAGGACGTTGAGCGGCCCGTTGCCCACCGAGACGTCGCCGACGCAGGCGTAGCGCTCGCTTGGGCAGCGTACGTAGAAGCTGCGCCGGAACAGCGCGCAGACCTCGGCATCGCCGCCCTCGAGCGCCTCCCGGGCGAAGCGGCCCGCGCTTTCAGCCGTGAACGGCATGGGTGCCGCTTTCGCCTTCGAGCGCGGGAAGGGCCCGTCCCAGGGCGCCGATGATCGCGCGCCGGCCGCCGGCCTCGAGATGGCGGATCGCGGCCTCGATCTTCGGGCCCATGCTGCCGCGGGCGAAGTGGCCGGCGGCATGGTAGGCCTTGAGCTCGGCAAGGGTCACCGTGTCGAGGAACCGCTGCCGGGGGGTGTTGAAGTCGACCGCGACCCGCTCCACGGCCGTCAGGATGAGGAGATCGGGGATGCCGAGCGCGCGGGCAAGGAGCGCCGACGTCAGGTCCTTGTCGATGACCGCCTGCACGCCCTGCCAGTCGCCGTTCGCCGCGCGCACCACCGGGATGCCGCCACCCCCGCCCGCGATCACCACCGTGCCGGCCTCGAGCAGCGCCTCGATGACGTGGAGGTTGATGACCGCGCGCGGCTCCGGGGAGGCGACGCAATGACGCCAGCCGCGGCCGGCGTCTTCCATCATGCGCCAGCCCTTCGCCTCCAGGCCCTTGGCTTCCTCGGCGGAGAAGAACGGGCCGATCGGCTTGCTCGGTTGGCGCAGCGCCGGGTCGTCCGGGTCGACTTCGACCTGCGTCACCACGCAGGCCGCCTGCCGCTCCACCCGCGCGCGCCTCAGGGCGTTTTCCAAGGACTGGATGAGCAGGTAGCCGATGCCGCCCTGGCTGTGAGCGACGCAGACGTCGAGCCGCATGGGGGGCACGGCCTCTTTCGTCAGCATCATCCGGAGCAGGATCTTCCCGACCACCGGGCCGTTGCCATGGGTGATCAGTAGCCGGCTTCGGCTGCGAACGAGCGGGAGCAGCGCCTTCGCGGCGGCGTCGGCGACTGCCTCCTGCTCCTCGGTGGTGCCGCGGATGTTTTCCGGATGCGTGGCGTTGCCGCCGATGGCGACGAGCAGGCCGTCCGGGACCCCCACGCTCATCCCCCCCGGTACACGGCGAGCGCGGTATCGACCGCGGCACCACGTGGAAACTTGTATTTTTCTTGAAAAAGGATGGCTTCCAGCGCTCCCAGGGTATTTAGGACCGCGTCGCGGCGCGCGTTGTAGCCCATGGTGCCGATTCGCCAGATGCGTCCGTGCAGCGGGCCGAACGAGGTGCCGATCTCGATGTTGAAGTCATCGAGCAGCGCGCGACGCACCTTCTCGCCGTCGACGCCCTGCGGGATGTGCACGCCGGTCACGTTGGCCATCTTGTGGCGCTGGTCGCCGAAGAGCTTGAGCCCCATCGCCTCGAGGCCCGCGGTCAGCGCCCGGGACGCGCGCGTATGGCGCGCGAAGGCCTGGTCGAGCCCCTCGCCGAGCAGGATGCGCGCGCATTCCCGCGCCGCGTAGAGCATGGTGGTCGCCTCGGTGTGGTGGTTCAGCGCCTGGTCCGACCAGTAGTCCATGATCATCGCGAGGTCGAAGTAGTTCGTGCGAATGATCGGCCCGTCGCCGTCTTTCTCGCCCCTCTTCTTGAGTCCCTCTTCGATGTGCCGCCGGCGCACGATGATCTTCTCGGCCCGCTCGTTGAGGGTCAGCGGCGCGCTTCCCGACGGGCCCGCCATGCACTTCTGCAGCCCGGCGCTCACCACGTCGAGCTGCCAGGCATCGGTGGCGACCTCCATGCCGCCGAGCGTGGCCGTCGCGTCGACATAAAGCAGGGCGTCGTGCCCGCGGCAGAGCTTCCCGAGCTCGGCGAGCGGCTGCGCCATGGTCGTCGAGGTGTCGCCGTGGGAGACGGCGACGATTTTGGGTTTTCTCGCCTTGATCTCCTTCTCGAGCCTTTCAGCGGTAAAGACGGTGCCCCATTCGGTCTCAAGCGGGAAAACCTCGGCGCCGAAGCGCCTGGCGATCTCGACCTTGAGATGGCCGAAACGGCCGAACACCGGTACCAGGACCCGGTCCCGCGGCTCGATCAGCGAGGCGAGCGCCGCTTCGATCGCCGAGCGCGCGGTGCCGTCGACCAGCAGCGTCCAACGGTTCGCGGTCCTGAAGACCCCCCGGTAGAGCTCCGAGACCTCCTTCATGTAGCCGCGGAACTGCGGATCGAACTGGCCGAGGAGCTGGGCGCCCATCGCGCGCAGCACGCGAGGATCGGCGTTGATCGGCCCCGGGCCCATCAGCAGCCGCGGCGCGGGGTTGAGGTCGCTCATCCCGTCCTTACCCATGGGGGTGGTGCTTCAGCCAGTGCCGGGCGATGTCGATGCGCCGGGTGACCCAGACTTTCTTGCCGCGCACGTACCTGAGAAAGCGCTCGAGCGAGGCGAGCCGCCCGGGCCGGCCGGCGAGCCGGCAGTGCAGCCCCACCGACATCATGCGCGGGGTGCGGTTGCCTTCGTCGTAGAGGACGTCGAAGGCGTCCTTGAGGTAGGCGAAGAACTGGTCCCCCGAGTTGAATCCCTGGGGCGTGGCGAAGCGCATGTCGTTCGCGTCCAGCGTATAGGGCACGACGAGCTGCGGCTTGCCGCTCTTGTCCCGGTATCGGGTGTCGTACCACGGCAGGTCGTCGCTGTAGTCGTCGGCATCGTAGACGAAGCCGCCGTCCTGGACCACGAGCTTGCGGGTATTCGGGCTGGTGCGCCCGGTGTACCAGCCGAGCGGGCGCTCGCCGGTCAGCTTGCGGTGGATCTCGATCGCGCGCTGCATGTGCTCGCGCTCGACCGGCTCTGGGACATCCTGGTAATCGATCCAGCGCCAGCCATGGCTCGCGATCTCGTGCCCGGCCTTGAGCAGCGCCTCGACCGCGGCGGGGTTGCGCTCCATCGCCATGGCGACGCCGTAGACCGTGAACGGCATCTCGTAGCGCGAGAAGAGCTCGAGGATGCGCCAGACGCCCACGCGCGAGCCGTACTCGTAGATCGACTCCATCGACATGTGGCGCACGCCCTCGAGCGGACGCGCGCCGACGATCTCGGAGAGGAAGGCTTCCGAGGCCTGGTCGCCGTGCAGGATCGAGTTCTCGCCGCCCTCCTCGTAGTTGAGCACGAACTGCAGCGCGACTCGCGCGCTCCCCGGCCACTTCGCCTTGGGAGGCTTCCCCCCGTAGCCGACCAGGTCACGCGGATAGGGGCTTGAACTCATGAATGAAATCGAACAGCACGCCGGCGCCGATCGCGGCATCCTCCTCGGTGATCGACTCGGCGGGGTTGTGGCTGATGCCGCCCTTGCAGCGCACGAAGAGCATCGCGATGTCCGCGATCGCCTTGATCGCCATGCCGTCGTGGCCGGCGCCGCTCGGCAGCCGCCGCACGCGTACGCCGCGCGCCTCGACCGCTCGCTCGAACTGGCGCATGAGCCATGGCGCACAGGCGCTCGAACCGAAGTCCTGCAGCGATTCGACCGTGGCCTCGACCTTTCTCGCTGCCGCGATGCGCGCAATCTCGCTTTCCACCTCGGCCAGCGCTTCCTGCCGTACCGAGTCGAGCGGCGCGCGCAGGTCGACGGTGAATTGCGCTTCGCCCGGGATCACGTTGATCGCGCCCGGTCTGGCTTCGATGCGGCCCACGGTGCCGACCAGCTCCGGAACGTTCTTGGCCACCCTTTCCACCATCACAACACATGCCGCTGCAGCCGCGAGCGCGTCGCGCCGCAGCGGCATCGGCACGGTGCCGGCGTGGCCGGCTTCGCCGCGTAGCGTGACCCGCAGGCGCGAAAAGCCGTTGATCGCGGTGACCACGCCTACGGGCAGGCCCTCGGCCTCGAGCACCGGGCCCTGCTCGATGTGCAGCTCGGCGTAGGCGAGAACCTCGCCCTTCTTGCGACTCACCTTCGAAAGCTGTTCCGGGTTCAGGCCGAACTCGCGCAACGCACCTGAAATTGACTTGCCGCCGGCATCCCTGGTCTCGAGCACCTCGGGCGAAAGCGTGCCGGCGATCGCGCGGCTGCCGAGGAGCGTGGTGCCGAAGCGCACGCCTTCCTCGTCGCCGAAGCCGATCACCTCGATCGCGAAGGGCAGCTTCTTCTTCTGCCTGTTCAAGGTATCCACGCATTCGATGGCGCTGATCACGCCGAGCATGCCGTCGTACCTTCCGGCGTCGCGCACGGTGTCGAGGTGCGAGCCGAGCATGAGGGAGGGAAGCCCGGCGCGCTCTCCTTCGTAGCGTCCGACCGCGTTCCCCATCGCGTCCAGCGAGGCCTGCATGCCCGCTTCGCGCATCCAGCCGAGCACCGCGTCGCCCGCGGCGCGCCCTTCCGGCGAAAGGAAGACTCGCGTCAGTCCTCCCGGAAGCTCCGAATATCGCGCGAGCGCATCGCACCGCTGCATGATGCGCGAGGCATCTAGCATTTCGGCCGAGTGTACACTAGCGTGCGTGCGGCTCGAGGAGGCGAATGCGCTGGGGGAGCGCGAGTTCGTGGAGCGCTTCGGCGCGGTGTTCGAGCACTCGCCGTGGGTGGCAAGGCGCGCGTGGCAGAAGAAGCCTTTCCGCTCGCTCGACTCGCTTCACGCGGCGATGATGCAGGCCGTCGCCGAGGCGAAGAAGGACGAGCAGCTCGCCCTGGTGCGTGCGCATCCGGAGCTCGCCGGCAAGGAGGCGAAGCACGACGCGCTGACGGTGGATTCGTCGAGCGAGCAGGGCAGGCTTGGTTTCCTTCAACTCACCCGCGAAGAGTTCGAGGCCATGGCGCGATTGAACCAGCGCTACCGTGAGCGGCACGGCTTCCCGTGCGTCGTGGCGCTGCGCCTGCACGCCAGCCGTGCAACCGTAGTGACGGAAATGGAGCGTCGAGCCCTGAACGATTCCAACACGGAACTCAAGACCGCCCTCGAGCAGATCGGCCACATCACGCGCGGCCGGCTGGAGAGGATCGTCGATGGGTAAGCTCACCACGCACGTGCTGGATACCGCGCGCGGCAAGCCGGGCGCCGGCATCGCGCTGGAGCTGTATCGTCTCGAGCGCGAGGCCGGCACGCTGGTTGCAAAAGCGACCACCAACCGCGATGGGCGCACCGATACGCCTCTCCTGGAGGGAGCGGCCTTTCGCGCCGGGACTTATCAGCTCGTGTTCCACATCGGCGCGTACTTCGCCGGCGAGGGGTTCCTCGACGTAGTGCCGATCCGGTTCACGGTCGCGGACGCGGCGACGCACTATCACGTGCCGCTGCTTTGTTCGCCCTGGGGCTATACAACTTATCGAGGGAGCTAAAAGATGAAAGTCTTCTGCATGCTCGCTTTCGCCTTAATTGCGTCGAACAACGCAATGGGGCAGGCCTGGCCGACCAAGGCGGTGCGGGTGATCGTGACGTTCGCGCCCGGGGGCTCGTCCGATATCGTCGCGCGCCTGATCGCGATCCCGCTGCAGACCGAGCTCGGCCAGGCCGTCATCGTCGACAACAAGCCCGGCGCCGGCGGCACCATCGGCGCAGGCGAAGCCGCGAGCGCCGCGCCCGACGGCTATACGCTGCTGCTTTCGAACAGCGCGCCGATCAGCATCTCGCCGGCGATGCAGGACGCACCGCGCTACGACCCGCTCATGGCCTTCACCCATGCCGCCTACATCGGCTCGGTGGCGAACGTGTTCGTGGTCCATCCTTCGGTCCCGGCGAAGAACATGGCCGAGCTCATCGCCTGGATCAAGGCGGAGAAGCACCCGGTGAACTACGGCTCGGGCGGCATCGGCTCGATCGGCCATCTCGTGGGCGAGACGATGAAGAAGGATTACGGCTTGCGCATGGAGCACGTGGGCTACAAGGGCTCCTCGCCCATGCACAACGATCTCCTGTCGGGCACGATCAAGCTGGCCATCGACACGCTGCCGCAGAACGTCCCGTTCATGAAGGACGGGAAGCTCCGCGCGATCGCCGTGACCTCGCCGGCGCGCGCGCCGATGGCGCCCGACGTGCCGAGCGTGCAGGAACTCGGCCAGAAGAAGCTGGTGGCGGAGAACTTCCTCGGCATCTCCGGGCCTGCCGGCCTGCCGCGCGAGGTCGTCGCGCGCATCCATGCCGCGAACAGGAAAGCGCTCGCGGATCCGAAGGTCGCGCAGCGCCTCGCCGAGCTCGGCGTGCAGAGCCGCGACATGACGCCCGAGCAGTTCAGCGCGTTCGTCGCGGCGCAGGTGAAGGAGTGGTACCAGCCCGTCAAGGACTCGGGCGCCAAGCTGAATTAATGCCCGGAGTGTCCATCCATGTAGTGGACGTATCGCGCGGTGTGGTGGCCACCGGCATGCGCGTCGAACTCCATCGGCGAGATGCGCTCGTCGCGGGCGGTCAAGTGGGGACAAGCGGTTTGCTCGAGCACCCGGCGCTGAAAGAGCGCTTCGCCGCAGGTCCGTACCAGGCGGTGTTCCACATTGCCGACTACTACAGGAAGGCAGGCGTCCCGCTTCCCAAGCACCCGTTCCTGGACGTGGTGCGCTACGACTTCGCCGTCGATCAGCCGGAGCAGCATTACCATCTGCCGTTCAAGTGCACGCCGTGGGGCTACTCCTGCTTCCGCGGCGGCGCCTGAGAATGGCCAAGAAAAACGTGGTCCGTCCCTGATTCCGGTTCGTGGAAGCGTACGTCCTCGAATGGGTGAACCTGGCGCTGCGCTGGGCGCACGTCATCGTGGGCATCGCGTGGATCGGGGCGTCGCTCTACTTCATCTGGCTCGACAATCACCTCGAGCCGAGCGGCGATGCGCGCATCGCCGGCGAGCTCTGGGCGATCCACGGCGGGGGCTTCTACCGCGCCGAGAAGTTCAGGCTCGCCCCGGCGCGCATGCCGGCGACGCTGCACTGGTTCAAGTGGGAGGCGTACTGGACGTGGTTCACCGGCATGGCGCTGCTCGCTCTGGTGTACTACGTGCAGGCCGAGCTGTACCTCGTCGATCGGCAGCTGATGCCGCTCTCCAAGCCCTGGGCGATCGGCATCGGCCTCGCGTTCGTCGTCGGCGGGTACTCGATCTACGAAGGCATCTGCCGCTCTCCCCTGGCGAGAAACGATTTCGCCTTGGGGTTTTGCCTCTTCCTCCTGCTCGGGCTGGCCGCCTGGGGTCTCACGCGCATCTTCGGCGGGCGCGGCGCCTTCATCCACTACGGCGCGATCCTCGGCACCATCATGGTGGCGAACGTCGCGCACGTCATCATCCCCGGGCAGCGCCGCATGGTCGAGGCGATGAAGGCGGGGCGCGAACCCGACGCGCGCGACGGCCTGATGGGCAAGCAGCGCAGCGTGCACAACACCTACTTCACGCTGCCGGTCGTGTTCACCATGATCTCCGGTCACTACGCCTCGGTCTTCGGTGCGCGCTCGGCCTGGCTCGCGCTCGTCGCGATGACGATCGCCGGCGCGCTGGTGCGGGTGTGGTTCGTGATGCGGCACAAGGGCCGTGCGCCGGCCTGGGTCTGGGCGCTCGGGGTGCTCGTCTTTGTCGCGGCCGCCCTTGCCCTCGCGCCGCGAGGCGCGCGCGAGGCCGGGCCGGTGGCGTTCGCGCAGGTGCAAGGCGTCATCGGAGCGCGCTGCGTGAACTGCCACGCGGACAAGCCGAGCTTCCAGGGCCTGGCGGAAGCGCCCAAGGGCGTGAAGCTCGATACTCCCGAGCGCGTGCGAGCCGCAGCGCCGCAGATCTACCAGCAGGCGGCGCGGTCGAAAGCCATGCCGCCGGGTAATCTCACCGGCATGACCGACGAGGAGCGCGCGCTGCTCGAGCGCTGGTACCGATCCGGAGCCGAACTCAAATGAACCCGACTCTTGCAAGAACGCTCATCGAACAGCACGGCGTGCAGCCGAGCCCGACGCACGTCGAGGCCACGGGCAACCTCCTGGCGTCGCTCTTCAAGACCACGGCCGGGCCGTTCGCCAGGCTGCCGCTCGAGGCGGAGCCAGCGGCATTCCTGCTCGAGCAGCGGCGCCAGGCCCCGTGACCCAGGACGAGATCCTCGCGCTTTCCTGCACGCAGCTCGCGGCGGCGATCCGCGATCGGCACACCACCGCGCTCGCCGCCATGGAGGCGGTGCTCGAGCGCGCGCGCGAGGTGCAGCCGAAGCTGAACTGCTTCCTGCGCATCGACGAGGGACCCGCCCTCGAGGCGGCGCGGCAGGCCGACCGACAGCCGGCGCGCGGGCCGCTCCACGGCGTGCCGATGGCGCACAAGGACATGTACTACCGCGAAGGTGTCGCCTCGTCCTGCGGCTCGAAGATCCTGCGCGAGCGTCCGGCGCCCTTCACCGCCACGGCGCTCGAGCGGCTCGACGCCGCCGGCGCGATCCAGTTCGGCGTGCTCAACATGACCGAGTTCGCGCTCGGCCCCACCGGCCACAACTGGCACTACGGCCACTGCCGCAACCCGTGGAACCCCGGGCGCATTACCGGCGGCTCGTCCTCCGGCAGCGGCGCCTCGGTCGCGGCGCGCGCCAACTTCGCGGCACTCGGCTCCGACACCGGCGGCTCGATCCGCCTTCCGGCCGCGTTGTGCGGCACCTCCGCGATCAAGCCGACTTACGCCCGCGTCTCGCGCGCCGGGGCGATGCCGCTCTCGCATTCGCTGGACACCGTCGGTCCGCTTACGCGCACGGTCGAGGATGCAGCGCTGATCGCGCAACTGATTTCGGGCTCCGATCCACGGGATCCCACCTGCGATTCGCGGCCCGTTCCAGACTGGTGCAATGAAATAGAGAAGCCCATCAAGGGACTTCGCGTTGGGCGGCCGCGCCAGCACTTTTATGACGAATGCGAGCCCGATGTCGCCGCCGCAATGGAGTCGTCGCTCGATGCGTTCGGACGGCTCGGCGCGAGCATCGTCGAGGTCGACGTGCCGGAGTTCGCCGCCTACAGCGCGGCCGCGGTGCTCATCAGCACCGCCGAGGCTGCGACGCTCCACCGCGAATGGCTGCGGGCCCGGGCCGGCGACTATTCCGACCAGGTGCGCGGGCGGCTGCTGCAGGGCCTCGCCATCCCGGCAACCGCGTACATCGACGCCCTGCGCCTGCGCGGCACGGCGCTCGCGGAATTCTGCGCGCAGGTGTTCTCGAAGGTCGACCTGCTGCACGCGCCGGTGCTCGGCATCCCGACGCCAACGATCGCCGACACCGAGCTCGGCTGGAGCGAGCGCACCGCCGCGGTCCTCGCCCGCATCACGCGCCTGACCCGTCCCGGCAGCTACCTCGGGCTGCCGACGGTCTGCGCCAACGCGGGCTTCACGCGCGACGGGATGCCGGTCGGCCTGCAGCTCGTCGCCCGGCCGTTCGACGAGGCCACCGCCCTGCGCGCGGGCCATGCTTTCCAGCGGGCCACCGACTGGCACCTGCGCCGGCCAATGCTCTGAAACGCTGGCGCGCCCACTTTCGCGCACGTCGGTTTTGCTCTATCGTGGCCGCAGCCCAAGCTGCCCATCCAACGGAGGAGTCCCATGTCTCGCATTTCGGCACTGCAGGCGGTTGCATTTTCGGTCGCGTTTGCCGCGGCCCCCGCGGCGCTCAACGCCCAAGGCGTCATCCACACGCAGAAGCTCTCGGCCCAGCTCGCGAACGAGCTGGTCGGCGAATCGGTCGCGACCTGCGCGAAGAACGGCTACAAGGTCGTCGCCGTGGTGGTCGACCTCGACGGCGTGCGCCAGGCCCTGCTGCGCGGCGACGGCGCACCGATCCACTCGATGGACAACGCGTACTACAAGGCCTACACGGTGGCCTCGCTCGGGCTCGCGCGCAAAGAGGAGACGACGAAGGCGATCCAGGACCGCATGGCGAAAGCCCCGCCGACCACTGTGCCGCAGACGCCGCTGCCGAACGTGACCTACGCCCAGGGCGCGGTCGCGATCGTCGCCGGCGGCCAGACGATCGGGGGCTTGGGCGTGAGCGGCGCGCCCGGCGGCAACTTCGACGAGGACTGCGCGCGCGCGGCGCTCGCGAAGATCAAGGACCGCATGAAATAGCGGCCTCCTGCCGCAGTTGAAGGAGCTGCGCTACCGCCGAAACCGCGACCTCGGCGGGGTGCTTGCCGGCCTTGAACAGGCCGATCGGCGAAACGAGCCGTGCTGCGTCGATGCCGCGCGCGCTCAGGCGCGAGCGCAGCTTGGCCGCCTTGGTTTCGGACCCGATCATGCCGACGAAGCGGGCATCGTCGCGCCGCAGGGCGCGCTCCACGATGTCGAAGTCGAGCGCGTGGCTGTGCGTCATGACGAGATAGAACGCGCCGGGCGCCGCGTCGTCGACCGCGAGCGCGGGCTCGTCGTCGACGACGACCCGCGCCGTCGTGTGCGCGGGAAACTGCTCGGGCCGCTGGTCGACCCAGGTGAGGCGGCACGGAACGCGCTCGAGGATGCGCGCCACCTCCTTGCCGACGTGGCCGGCGCCGAAGAGCACGACCTCGAATTCGTCCGCGTCGGCTTCGATGGTGTCCACCCGCCGGAACGACAGCGTGGTGTTGCCGCCGCAGCATTGGCCGAGCGAGTCGCCGAGGACGAACCTGCGACGGCGCTCGGCTTCGCCGGAGGCGAGCATCTCGCGCGCGATCTCGAGCGCGGCGTACTCGAGGTTGCCGCCGCCGATGGTGCCGCGGGTCTCGGCCGCGCCGACCCACATGCGGGTGCCGGGGCCGCGCGGCGTCGAGCCGCGCGTCTCAGCGACCCGGATTTCGATGTAGCTCATGGATGGCCTTGAGCACGTGCTCGGGCGTGGCGGGGGCCTCGAGCGGCACCGGCTCGCGTGAGCTCGAGGTCGCGCCGACCGCGTCGGCGATCGCCTGGAACACCGACAGCGCGAGCATCAAGGGCGGCTCGCCGACCGCCTTCGAGCGGTACGCGACGTCGCGCACGTTCTCGCCCTTTTCCCACAGCCAGACGTTGAACACCGGCGGACAGTCGCTCGCCACCGGGATCTTGTAGGTCGAGGGCGCGTGCGTGAGGAGGCGGCCCCGGTCGTCCCACACGACCTCCTCCATCGTGAGCCAGCCCATGCCCTGGATGAACCCGCCCTCGATCTGGCCGCGGTCGAGCGCCGGGTTGATCGAGCGGCCGGCATCGTGCAGCAGGTCGGCGCGCAACAGGCGCGTCTCGCCGGTGAGGACGTCGATCGCGACCTCGGATACGGCGGCGCCGTAGGCGAAGTAGTAGAAGGGCGTGCCGCGCCAGCGCTCGCGATCGAACTGGATCTCCGGCGTGCGCCAGTAGCCGGTGGCCGAGAGCTGCACCCGCGCGAGGTACGCTTCGCGGACGAGCTGCGTGAACGTGAGCGTCTTCGTGGCTCCGATCGCGACCTGGTTCGGCAGGAAGACAACCTCGTCCGGGCGCACCCGGTAGGTCTCGACGCAATGCGCGACCAGGCGCTGCTTGAGGGTGCGGCAGGCGTCGCGCGCTGCCTCGCCGTTGATGTCGGTGCCGCTCGAGGCGGCGGTCGGCGAGGTATTGGGAACCTTGGCCGTGGAGGTGGCGCTGACGTGCACGCGCTCGAGGTCGACCTGGAGCTCCGCGGCCACGATCTGCGCGACCTTGGTCAACAGTCCCTGGCCCATCTCGGTGCCGCCATGGTTCAGGTGGACGCTGCCGTCGGTGTAGAGGTGCACCAGCGCGCCGCCCTGGTTCATCGCCTGCGCGGTATACGCGATCCCGAACTTCACCGGCGTGAGGGCCAGGCCGCGCCTGAAGAGCGGCGACGAAGCATTGAAGGCTTTCACCGCCTCGCGACGGCGGCGGTACTCGGAGCGCGCTTCGAGCTCGTCGACGAGCTCGGGCAGGATATTGTCCTTGAGCGTCATGCCGTAGTGCGTGACGTCGCGCGGCGCCGGCCCGTAGAGGTTGCGCTTTCGCACGTCGAGCGCATCGATACCGAGGTTCCGGGCGATCGCCGCCACCACCGCCTCCGCCGCGAACATGCCCTGCGGCCCGCCGAAGCCGCGGAACGCGGTGCTGGACACGGTGTGCGTCTTGCAGCGGTGCGAGACGATGCGCACGTTCTGCAGGAAGTAGGCGTTGTCGCAATGAAACACGGCGCGGTCGTTCACCGCGGCCGACAGGTCCGCGGACAGGCCGCAGCGCGAAGCAAGCGCCAGGTCGAGCGCCTCGATGCGCCCCGTGCGGTCGAACCCGACGTCGTACTGGTACAGGAAGTCGTGGCGCTTGCCGGTCCCGATCATGTCGTCGTCCCGGTCGGCTCTCATCTTGACCGGACGCCGCGTCGCGCGCGCGAGCAGCGCGGCGCCGATCGCGTAGACCGCCGCCTGCGTCTCCTTGCCGCCGAAGGCGCCGCCGAGGCGGCGCAGCTCGACCGTCACGGCGGCGTCGGGCACGCCGAGGGCCGCCGCCACCAGGTGCTGGATCTCGGTGGGATGCTGGGTCGAGGAGTGCACCAGCATCTCGCCGCGCTCGCCCGGGATGGCGAGCGCGACCTGCCCCTCGAGATAGAAGTGCTCCTGCGCGCCGCAGCGCAGCCGGCCGCGGATCCGGTTCGCCGCGCCGGGGAGGCTCGCCACGCTGCCGCGCTCGCACTTCACGCTCGGCAGCACGAACTGGTCCGCCTCGAGCGCCTGCTCGATCGTCACGACCGGTTCGAGCGGCTCGTACTCGATGCGGGCGAGGCGCGCCGCCCGCCGGGCGAGCGCGACGCTGGTGGCCGCCACGGCGAAGAGCGGCTGGCCGCGGAACTGGACCCGATCGGTGGCGAGCGCCGGCTCGTCCGCAATCACCGGGCCGACGTTGTTGGCGCCTGGAATGTCGGCGGCGGTGAGGACCGCGACCACGCCTCGGGCCGCGCGGACCGGAGCGAGGTCGAGCGCGAGGATCTTTGCGTGCGCCTCGGTGGACATGCCGAACGCCGCGTACAGCGTGCCGGGCGGCTCGGGCAGGTCGTCGACGTAGCGCGCTTCGCCGCTGACGTGCAGCGCCGCGCTGTCGTGGGGCAGCGCCTGGTGGATCACGTTACGGGGCCATGTCGAGCAAGGCGCGCGCGTTCGCGCCGGCATGAAATTTCCGCAGCAGCGCCTGCGCCGCCCGGATGCGGTACCAGGCCGACGCTCGTTGATCCGAGATCGGGCTGAAGTCCTCGACCAGAGCGGTACACGCTGCCTCGATGCCTTTTGCCGCGTAGGCGGCCTCGGCCTGCCGCGCGCGCGCAGGCATGGCCGCCATGCCGCCAAAGCCGAACCGCGCCTTGCTGCCGTGCACGTGGAAGGCGGCGCAGACCGAGGAAATGTCCTGGTCGAATCGCTTGGAGAGCTTATACGCCGCGAAACGCGCGCCCGGCGCGAGCTTCGGAACGCGGATCGCCCGGATGAATTCGGCCGGGAGCAGCACGCTCTTGCGGTAGCCCGTATAGAAGCGGGCGAGGCGCGCTTCGCGCTTGGCCTCGCCCTTCTGCAGGATGAGCGTCGCGTCGAGCGCCAGCAGCACCGGCATCGAATCGCCGATCGGCGAGCCGTTGGCGATATTGCCGGCGAGGGTGCCGGTCGCCCGGACCTGGACCGCGCCCAGCCGTCGCAGCAACTCGCCGACGTCCGGGTGGATACGCTCGAGGGCCTCGGCGGCTTCGGCGTAGGTCACCGCCGCGCCGATCTCGAGCTGATTGGGGGTCTCCCCGATCGTCCTCAGCTCGGCGACCCGGCCGACGTACGCGACCTCGTCGAGGTCGCGGTGCTCCTTCGTGATCCACAACCCGACGTCGGTGCCGCCGGCGAGGAGGGTGGCCTTCGGGTGCTCCACGAGGTAGCGCGCGAGCTCGGCAACGCCGAGCGGAGCAAAAAAGCCTTTGACCCGAGCCGTGTCCTTGGGGAGCGCCGCAATGCGCTTGGCACGCTCCGCGTCCTCGGCCGCTTCCTGCTGCCAGTCGGCGAGCCCGCGGGCGTGCTTGCCCGCCTGCAGGATCGGCCGGTATCCGGTGCAGCGGCAGAGGTTGCCGGCGATCGCGTCGGCGAGCTCGGGCGGCGTCCCGCTCTTGCAATGAGCGTAGAGCGCCATGACGAAGCCCGGCGTGCAGAAGCCGCATTGCGAAGCGTGGCAATCGACCATGGCCTGCTGCACCGCGTGCAGCCGATCGCCTTTCTTGAGTCCCTCGACGGTGATGACCTCCTTCCCCTCGAGCGCGCCGAGGCACAAGATGCAGGCGTTCACGGGCTGGTAGCGCACTTTGCCGGGTGAAGCGAGGTCGGCGAGCACCACGGTGCAGGCGCCGCAGTCGCCTTCGGCGCAGCCTTCCTTGGTGCCGACGAGGCCGCGCGCCTCGCGCAGCCAGGTGAGCAGCGTGCGCGAAGGGGATTCGTCGGCGAGCGAGACGCGCTCGCCGTTCAGCAGGAAATCGAGGCTCGCCTTCATCGGTGGATCGCGCGCCACACGCGTTCGGGCGTAAGCGGCATGTCGAGGTGCTCGACGCCGAACTCGGCGAGCGCGTCGACCACCGCGTTCGACACCGCCGCGAGCGCCGGCGTGGTGCCGCCTTCGCCGCCGCCGCGCATGCCGAGCGGGTGGCTCGCGGAGGGCACCTCGCTGATCTCGGTGTCGAACATCGGCAGCTGGTCGGCGCGCGGCATGGCGTAGTCCATGAAGCTCGCCGAGAGAAGCTGGCCGCTCTCGCGGTCGTAGCGGCAGGCCTCCCACAGCGCCTGGCCGACGCCGGCGGCGATGCCGCCGTGGGTCTGGCCGTGCAGGATCAGCGGATTCACCGCGCGTCCGCAATCGTCGACCGTGGAGTGCCGCACCACCTGCACCACGCCGGTCTCGGGGTCGACCTCCACTTCGCAGACCGCGCAGCCGAACGGGTACGAGGGCAGCGGCGTGGACTCGTCGTACTCCGCGACCAGGCGTCCAAGCTCGAACAGGCCGACCGAGCGGTCGGTTCCTTTGACGCGGAATCTGCCGGCCTCAAACTCCAGATCGCCTGGAGAAACTTCGAGGCGCGCCGATGCACGCTGTTTCCCCTGCTCCACGATGCGGTCGCAGGCGTGCGCCATGACCACCGCGCCCATGCGCATCGAGCGCCCGGAATGCGAGCCGCCGCCGACCGGCGTCAGGTCGGTATCGCCCGTCACGAGGCTCACGCGCTTCAGCTCCACCCCGAACCACTCGGCGACGAGCTGCGCGAAGCTCGTCTCGTGGCCCTGTCCGGCCGAAAGCGTGCCGAGCACCACCTCGACGCGCTGCTCTGGCAGCACGCGGATCTCGGCGCGCTCGCGCGGCGCGCCGGTGTTGAGCTCGATGTAGTGACCGAGGCCGATGCCGCGGCGACGCCCGCGGGCGCGGGCTTCGTCGCGCCTTTTCTCGAACCCTTCCCAGTCGGCGAGCTCGAGCGCGCGCCTCTGCGCGCCGAGGTAGTCGCCGCTGTCGTAAACCAGGCCGGCGGGATTCCGATAAGGGAATGCCCTGACCAGGTTGCGCTCGCGCAGGGCGCGACGGTCGAATCCGTGCCGTCGCGCGGCGATGTCGATCAGCCGCTCGATCACGAACATGATCTCCGGACGCCCGGCGGCGCGGTACGGCGTGGTCGGCACCATCGTGCTCATCACCGCACGGCCGCGGATTGCCGCCGCCGGCAGGTGATAGACGCTCGTCGAGATTGCCATTCCTTTGGTCAGCGGAATGAACGATACGGCGTGCGCGCCGACGTTGCTCAAATAGTCGCAGCGCAGCGCGAGGAAGCTGCCGTCGGCGTCGAGCGCGAGCTCTGCGCGCGCGACGAGGTCGCGCGCGTGTTCGTCGCTCAGAAAGGCCTCGGTGCGCTCGCAGGTCCATTTGACCGGCCGTCTCAGGCGGCGCGCCGCCCACGCCACGAGCGCGAACTCGGGATAGAGGTTGTTGCGCGTGCCGTAGTTGCCGCCGAGCTCGTGCGTGACCACGCGCACGTCGCTCTCGGGCACGTCGAGCGCGCCTGCGATCTCGGTGCGCGCGCGGTGTGGGCCGGCGCAGGACGCGTAGACCGAATACCGTCCGGTTCTTTCGTCGTACGTCCCGAGCGCGGTGCGCGGCTCCATCGGCACGCCGGTGACGCGGTTGATCGTGGTTTGAAGCACGACCACGTGGCGAGCGCGCTTCATAGCCTCGTCCACCTCGATGGCCTGGCCGATGGTGGTATCGGCGCACACGTTCGGCGCATCCCACACTCGCTCGCCGTCCGCCGAGGCGCCGGGTGCAATCACCGCGGGGAGCGGCTCGTAATCCACGCTGACGCGCTCGGCCGCGTCCTTCGCCGCGAGGGCGGTTTCGGCGACGACGAGGGCGAGCGCCTGCCCGACGAAGCGCGCCTTGTCGGCGGGAAGGAGCGGATACGGCGCGAGGAAGCTCGCTTTCAGCTGAACCTCGTGCGGGTTGGGCGTCACGGGCCGAAACGGGATCGGCTTCAGGCGGTCGCGCGCGGCGTCCTCGCCGGTGAGCACGGCGATCACGCCCGGCATCGCCAGGGCCTGGGTCGGATCGATGCTCCGGATGCGGGCATGGGCGTGCGGCGAGCGCACCACGCTGGCATAAGCCTGGCCCGGGAGGTTGAAATCATCGGTGTAGCAGCCCGCCCCCTGCAGCAGCCGGGCGTCCTCCTTGCGCGTCACCGGCTTGCCAATGCCCTCGAGCGCGCGCTGCGTCCTGGATTTCAGAAAGGACATCAGGTCCGTAGTATTCCACGCAAGCTAGAATCGGGCATGGCGCGCGTGCCCTACGAGGACGAGATCATCATCTCCTGGGTGGAGCTGCACCGCGACGCGCGGTTCCTCTCCGAGCAGCTGCACAAGCGCGGGCCCTGGAAGGGCATCATCGCCGTTACGCGAGGCGGCCTGGTGCCGGCGGCGCTGGTGGCACGCGAGCTCGATATCCGCCTGGTGGACACGATCTGCGTCACGAGCTATGACAGCGGCGCGCCGGGTGGCGCCGCCCAGGTCCAGGGCAGCGTGCGCGTGCTGAAGGGCGTGCCCGGGGACGGCGAGGGCTACCTCCTGATCGACGATCTGGTCGACACCGGGCGCACGGCGCAGGCGGTGCGCCAGCTCCTGCCCAAGGCCTATTTCGCCACGCTCTACGCCAAGCCCGCGGGCCGGCCGATCGTCGACACCTTCGTGAAGGAGTTCAAGCAGTCGAAGTGGATCCACTTCCCCTGGGACATCGAATACAGCTTCGCCACGCCGATCAAGGACGGCGGGCGCGCCATCGCGGGACCATAGAGGCACCATAGCGCCATGCTGCTCGTCATCGGCAACAAGAACTACTCGTCCTGGTCGCTGCGGCCGTGGATCGCGCTGAAGGTGTTCGGCTTCGACTTCGACGAGAAGAAGATTCCGCTGCAAGAGAAGGGCACCAAGGACGCGATCCTCCAGCATTCGCCCGCCGGCAAGGTGCCGATCCTGGTCGACGGCAAGACCACGGTGTGGGATTCGCTCGCGATTCTCGAGTACCTGGCGGAGCGCAACCGCAAGCTCTGGCCGGCCGACGCGGCCGAGCGCGCCCGCGCCCGCTCGCTCGCGGCCGAGATGCACTCCGGGTTCCCGAGCCTGCGCCACCACATGAGCATGAACGTGCGCAAGCGCTACGCGGGCAAAGGGCGCACGCCGGAGGTGCTCGCCGAGATCGAGCGCATCAAGGCGATCTGGAACGAGGCCCGCAAGCCCTTCCTCTTCGGCGCTTTCACCGCCGCCGACGCGATGTATGCGCCGGTGGTGCTGCGCTTCCGCACCTATGAGGTGGAGCTGCCGCGCGCGGCGCGCAGCTACTACGACGCCATGCTCGAGCTGCCGGCGATGCAGGAATGGATCGCCGCCGCGGAGCGCGAGACAGAATCGATCGCGCAGCTCGACACCTACGGGTGAAAGCCTACGTCGTCGGCGGCGCGGTGCGCGATGAGCTGCTCGGTCTGCCGCTGAAGGACAAGGACTACGTGGTGGTGGGCGCCACGCCGGAGGAGATGGTGCGGCGCGGCTTCAAGCCCGTGGGCAAGGATTTCCCGGTGTTCCTGCACCCTGAGACGAAAGAGGAATACGCGCTCGCGCGCACCGAGCGCAAGAGCGGGCGCGGCTACAAGGGGTTCACCGTCCACGCGGCGCCCGACGTCACGCTCGAGGACGACCTGCGGCGGCGCGATCTCACGATCAACGCCATGGCCAAGGACCCCGACGGCGGCATGCTGATCGACCCCTTCCGCGGCAAGCAAGACCTGGAAAGGAAGATCCTCAGGCACGTGAGCGAGGCGTTCGCGGAGGACCCGGTACGCATCCTGCGCGTCGCGCGCTTCGCCGCCCGCTTCGGCTTCCGCGTCGCCGACGAGACGATGGCGCTCATGAAAAAGATGGTGCGATCGGGCGAAGCGGACTACCTGGTGCCCGAGCGCGTCTGGCAGGAATTCGCGCGCGGCCTTGCCGAGCCGCATCCTGAGAAGATGTTCGACGTACTCGAAGCTTGCGGGCTTGCCGACAAGCTTCTGCATGGCGTGAAGCCGGTCCCCGAAATCCTGGCTGCCGCTTCCAGATCCACTGATTCCGTTCCCGTTCGTTTTGCGGTCATCGCCTGGCCGCACCAGGAAGCCGAAGTCGAGGCCGTATGCGCTCGCCTGAAGGCGCCGAACGAAGTGCGCGAGCTGGCGCTCCTCGCCTGCCGCAACCGCGTGGCCTTGCGCGCCGCGCCCGAAGCCACCGCGGCGGCGCTGCTCGAGCTCTTCAAGCGCACCGACGCCCTGCGCCGGCCCGAGCGCTTCCGCGAGCTCCTGGAAGTCGCTCGGCTCGCCAACCCGAACATCGATACCCAGCGGGTACGAAAGGCATTTCTGGCGGCGGCGGCCGTGGATGCGGGTGCCATCGCGGCGCAGGCCGCCTCGTCCGCGGAGATCGCGCGCCTCGTGGACGAGGCGCGCGTGCGCGCCATCGAGCGCGCATGATCGGCGTATCGGTCGCGCGCAACGTTCTCGCCGGAATCCGGCTCGCGTTCTTCCTGCCGCTGCGCGCGTTCGACTTCCGCGTCTCCGCGCCGGACTACGCCGCGCTCGTCGCCTTCAACTGCGTGCTGTGGATCCTGGCTGCAGGCCTGCGCGTGGGCTTCGAGGGCGAGATCGACTATTCGGCGCTCCTCGTCTACCTCGCCACGGTGCCGCTGGTGCTCGCCGCGGCATTGCTGGTCGCGCTCGCTTACGGCGCCCAGGAGCGCCTGCTCGCAGTCGCCATTGCGCTCACCGCCTCCGACCCGGTGTTCGAGCTCGCCGGGCTCGCGCTGCCGCACCTTGCCGCGCCCCTGGGCGGCGCCGGCGCGCTCGTCTACTTCGTGCTGCTCGGCTGGATCTTCGCGGTGGCGGTGCGCGCCGTGGCGGTGAGCGCGGGCACGCGGCGGCCGCAGTTCTACCAGGGCGCGGCCGTGGTGTGCGCCATGATGGCGATCGCGCTCTTCCTCTACCCGCAGACCGAGGTGTGGCAGCCGCCCGAGAATGAGGAGGAGACTGCGCCGCTCGCCGACGAACGCCTGTTCCACCTGCAGGGCGAGCTGATCGAGCGTTCGCTCGGCGCGATCCAGCCGGGCCGCGCGGGCATGCGCGAGCAATACTTCGTGGGCTTCGCGCCCGACGCGAGCGAGGAGGTGTTCGTGCGCGAGCTGCGCTACGTGAAGCGCCTGTTCGACGAGCGCTTCGGCACCGCCGGGCGCTCGATTGCCCTCGCGAGCAGCACTAACGCGCTGGAGGAGCTGCCGATCGCGAGCGTCACCAACCTCGCGCGTGCGCTCGAGCGGGTCGGGCGCGCGATGAACGCGGACGAGGACGTGCTGGTGCTCTATCTCACCGCGCACGGCGACCGCGAGCATCGCCTTTCCGCGGTGCAGCCGCCGCTCGAGCTCGCTCCGCTCACGCCGACCGCGCTCGCCCGGATGCTGCACGACGCGGGCATCAAGTGGCGCGTGGTCGTGGTCTCGGCGTGCTACTCGGGCGGGTTCGTCGAGCCGCTGCGCGACGACAACACCATTGTCATCACGGCTTCAGCGCCCGACCGGACCTCCTTCGGCTGCGAAGCGGGCCGCGACTTCACCTATTTCGGCGAGGCGTTCTTCCGCGACGCGCTGGCGAAAACCAGGTCGTTCACCGAGGCCTTCGACATCGCGCGCCAGATCGTCACGCAGCGCGAGGCGGCCGAGCGCCTGCCGGCCTCTGCGCCGCAGATCTCGGTCGGGCGCTCGATTGGCGAGCTGCTGGGCGGCGCTAGATGATCCGGCTCAGCGCCCACACGAGGAGTGTGAGGACAAGCGTGCTCGCGAGCGGGATGTAGTACACGCGTCCGCGCAGCGGAATGCGAAAGTCGCCCGGCAGCCGCAGCCGCGGCGCGACTGCCGCTAGAATCACCAGCCCAATCAAGACCGTCAAAAGCCATTTCAACATGATCGAACTCTATACGTGGAGCACGCCCAACGGCCGCAAGGTCTCCATCATGCTCGAGGAGTGCGGCCTGCCGTACAACGTGCACAAGATCAATATCGGCACCAACCGAGAGCAGTTCGCCCCGGAATACCTGAAGATCAACCCGAACGGCAAGATCCCCTCGATCGTCGACCCCGACGGCCCGGACGGCAAGCCTTATTCGATGATGGAGTCGGGCGCGATCCTGATCTATCTGGCGGGGAAGACCGGCAAGTTCCTGCCGAAATCCGAACGCGCCAAATACGATGCGCTGCAGTGGCTGATGTTCCAGATGGGCAGCGTCGGCCCCATGTTCGGCCAGGCGCATCACTTCATGCGCGCCAAGAAGGACGAGATCCCGTACGGAAGCGAACGCTACGGCAACGAGGCGAAGCGCCTCTACGGCGTGATGGACCGGCAGCTCCAGGCGAACGAATACCTGTCGGGCGCGGAGTACACCATCGCCGACATCGCCACCTATCCCTGGGTGGCCCGGCACGAGTGGCATCGGGTAGACCTGGCCGGGTTTCCGAGCGTCAAGCGCTGGTACGACGCGCTCGGCCGGCGCGCCGCCGTGGTGAAAGGGATGTCGGTCCCCCAGACCTGACTCTCAGGCAGGGCTGTGCGCGAGCACCCGGGCTAGCGCGGCGGCGTCGATCGGCTTGGTGAGGTGCTCGTCGAATCCCGCGGCGAGGGCACGGCTGCGGTCTTCGGCCAGCCCGTAGCCGGTGACGGCGACCATGAACGGCCGCGCGCGGCCATCCAGGCTGGCGCGCATGCGCCGTGCCAGCTCGTAGCCGTCCATCCGCGGCAAGCCGATATCGATCAGCGCGATCTGGGGCGACCCCGAGAGCAGCGCCTCGAGGCCGGCGACGCCATCGTGCGCGACGCGCACCCGGTGTCCCGAGAGCTCGAGCAGCCGGCGCAGCGTTTCGGCGGCGTCGGCGTTGTCTTCCACGATCAGGACGTCGCGTCGGGCGGCCGCGGTCGTGTCCATTCCCCGGACGGGCGGCTGCGCTGGCGCCGCGATGGCGGGCAGCCGCACGGTGAACGATGCGCCCTTGCCGGGCCCGTCGCTTGCGGCGCTCGCCGTGCCGCCGTGGAGCTCGGCGAGCCGCCGCACCAGGGTGAGGCCGATGCCGAGACCGCCCTTTCCGCGGTCGAGCGCTGAGTCTCCCTGAACGAAGAGCTCGAAGGCGCGCGCGCGCAGCTCCTCGGACATCCCGACTCCGGTATCGCTGACCTCGAGGACGGCGTCGTTGCCGGCCGGGCCGACGCGTACGCGGACCGTCCCGCCGGCGGGAGTGAACTTGAGCGCGTTTACGACCAGGTTGGCGACGATCTGCTCCATCCGCGTCTCGTCGGCGTCGACCCAGACGGGCTCGAGGCGGCGCTCCAGGCGATGGGCGCCGAAGCGGCCGGCGGACTGGAACGTGGCGAGCGCGCGCGCCACCACCTCGGCAAGGTCGACCGGGCGGCGCTCGAGCACGATCTTGCCCATGACCGCGCGCCCGGCGTCGAGGAGGTCGTCGGTGAGCCGCGCGAGGTGCTCCACCTGGCGCGAGATGACGGCGCGGGCTTGCCGCGACGCGTCCGCATCGATCCGCGGATGGTCGAGGAGGTGGCTCGCGTTGGCGATCGCGCCGAGCGGATTGCGCAGCTCGTGACCCAGCATCGCGAGAAACTCGTCCTTGGCGCGGCTTGCGGTTTCGGCGGCGGTGCGCGCCTCGCGCTCGCGCCGCAGGAGCTCTTCGCGCTCCGCTTCGTGCTGCGCCCGCTCTGCCGCCGCCGCGGCAAGCGCGCTCCCGACCTCGCGGATCTCGAAAATCGGCGTCGAAGGCGGCACCACGGCCTCGCGCCGGCCGAGCGCCTGCGCGGCGGCGCTCAGCCAGGCCATCGGCGCGGTGATGCCGCGGGCGATGGCGAGCGCCGAGAGGACGCCGAGCGCGATCGACAGCAGGATGCCGCCGCCGTAGACGAAGAGCGAGCGCGTCGCGCCGGCCTCGACCGCGGCGGGCGGGATGCCGATCGCGACCGTCCAGCCGGTTTCGCGCGAGCGGCTGAACGAGGTGTAGACCTCATCCCCCTCCAGGACGAAGCTCTTGCCGGATCCTTCGTCGCCGCGCTGCATGAGCTTCTCCAGGCCGGGCGCGGGCGGCTTGTTGAGGAACTCGGCGTGCTGGCGGGAACGCGCCACTCGCACGTTGTGCGCGTCGAACACCGACACCACCCAGTCCGGGGGAATGCGCTGGCGGTTGAGAACCTCGAGGAAAGCTTCCGGGCGCAGCGCTGCGGTGAGCACGTAGCGCACCTGGCGCTCGCGCAGCACCGGGACCCGCACCGGGACGGCGAGAACCGGGGTGCGGCCCTGGGTGAGGACGCCAATGACCGGACGGCGTGTGAGCACCACGCGCTCCAGGCTTTCCGGGTCGACCACGGTCGGAAGCGCCGTGCCATAGGGCTGGCTCGCGTTGGCGAGCTGCTGCCCGGCGGGATCGGCCAGGGTGACGGTGACCCAGTCGGGGCGGCCGGCGTGCAGGCGCCGCATGACCTCGTGGAAGCGTGGTAGATCTGCCGTGTCGAGCGAGCGCGACTGGGCAAGGGCCTCCAGTGCCGACACCGAACGGTTCAGCTCGGCGTCGATCGCCGTGGCGAGCGCGCGCGTGACCTCGATTCCGGCGCGCTCGGCCTGGGCCTTCTGCTCGGCGGCGAGCGCGAGAAGCGCGATCCCCGCAGCCGCCGCGAGCGGCACGATGCCGGCCGCGGCGAGCAGGAACAACCTTCGCCGCAGCGGCTCCATCAGCGCCGGGCGTACTTGCGAAGAAAGGCGTTGATCTCCTCGATCCGCAGCTGCGGCTCGCCCGGAACCGGCTGCGAGCCCACCACGCGGTTCATCCACTCCATGTTTTCCTGCATGCGCGCCACCACGTTGGGCCATTCGTCGGCGGTGTGGCGCTTGGGATCGGGCAGCACGTGGCACTGGTTGCACGCGAGCCGGAAGGCCTCGCCCGAGGGCTGATTGACCTCGGGATAGCGCTGCGCATCGAGGGGGGTTTGCCCGTATTTCTGCAGGTAGGAGACGATGGCGCGCGTCTCGTCTTCGCGCGGCGCCTTCACGCCCGCCATCATCTCGGACATGAGCGTCCCCATGTTGCCGCGGCCCTCCATGCGCACGACCATGCGGTCGACGACCGCCGGCCACTTGGCGGCGTGGTGCATGGCGGGATTGGCGAGGTTATGGCACTGCACGCAGTAGCGCAGCGTAAGCCGTGCGCCCTCCGAGCCCGGCTCGGGCAGCTCGGCCGGCGCGAAAGTGGGCGGCAGGATGCGCTCGAGCATCGGCCCGTGCGGGCTCGACTCCCAGCGCTTCCTCGCTTCGGCCGCTTCGTCGGCGAGGGCGAGCCCGTGTAGGAAAATCCCCGACACCAAAAGAAGCCAGCGCATGGAGAAAGTTTAGCTAAAGCTGCTAAAGGCTATGCGAACGATCGCCCCGCGAAAATCCCAGAAGCGGCGGCTTGACACCACGGCCTACGGCGAGGACCTTGAAGAGCTCGCCCATCTCGGCGGGCGAAAGCAGCCTCTGCGCTTCGGCGGCGAGCGGCGCGTAGTGCAGCGCGTTCTCGACGTTCGCCTCGCCGAGCACGTCGGTAATGCCGCAGTTCACGAGAAATTGCGCCTGCGTGGCATAGCCCAGGACTTCAAGCCCGGCCTCCACCGCCGCGCCGGCGAGCGCGGTGAAATCGACATGCGCGGTAATGTCTTCCTGGCCGGGACGGGCAAACACCTCGGCGTGCGCGCGATGGCGGTGATGGCACATGAGCGTGCCGGTTGTGCGCTGCGGATGGTAGTACTCCCGGCGCGGAAAGCCGTAGTCGAAGATCAGGATCACGCCTTCGTCGAGGCGCGCGGCGATTTCGTGCATCCAGGCCTGCGCCACCAGGCCAATCTCGCTTTCATAGGGGATCGGCACGGAAAGGCTCGTCGCCTGTGACAGGAGATGATCCTGGGCCGGCTTCTCCCGCCAGACCAGACGATCATCGGAGAAGGAAACGCCGCGCTCCATAATGCCGTTCGGCCGCCATGCGACGGCGTGCACCGGCATGGCATCGACGACCTCGTTCGCGATCACGACGCCTCGGATACGCTCGGGGAGGCGTTCAAGCCACTGCGCCCGAGCGCCCAGGCGCGCCTGCTGGCGCGCCTGGAGCTGCGGGCTGACCTCGACGATCCGATAGTCGAAAACGTGCCGCGAAAGGAGCGTGTCAGCAAGCGCGCCGCTGCCGGCGCCGAACTCGAGAACCGGATCGCCGAGCGCTTCGAGCTGCCGGGCGAGCGTGCGGCCGAAGAGCGAGCCGAGCTCCGGCGCGGTGACGAAGTCGCCTTCTCGGCCGAACTTGTGCGTCCCGCCCGCGTAATACCCCAGGCCGGGCTCATAGAGCGCGAGCTCCATGTAGCGGGCGAACGTGATCCAGCCCTCGTTCGCGGCGATCTCATCTTTCAGGCGGGCGAGCACGCGGCGAATTTACCCTAGAATTCAAGGCACTCATGGATGAGTCGCTCTCCGGACGCACGGCGCTGGTCACCGGCGGTGCGCGGCGCGTCGGCGCGGCGATCGCGCGCCGCCTGCACGCCGCCGGCGCGAACGTGCTGCTGCACTACCGGGACTCGGAAAGCGACGCGGCGAAGCTCGAGGCCGAGCTCAACGCGACGCGCGCGAAAAGCGCGGCGCGGGTCAAGGCGGAGCTCCTGGCGCCGATCGCGCCGCGCGCGCTCGTTTCGACCGCGCTGCAGACTTTCGGCCGCCTCGACCTCCTGGTGAACAACGCCTCGAGCTTCTTTCCGGTCGATCTCGGCGCGATCGAGTCTTCGCACTGGGAGGAGCTGGTGGGCTCCAACCTGCGGGCGCCGCTCTTCATCTGCCAGGAAGCCGCCCCCGAGCTCGCGAAGCGCGAGGGCGCGATCGTTAACATCGTCGACATCCACGCCGAGCGCCCGCTCAAGGGCTACCCGCTCTACAGCATCGCCAAGGCGGGGCTCGCGGCGCTCACGAAGTCGCTCGCGGTGGAGCTGGCGCCGCGCGTGCGCGTGAACGGCGTGGCGCCCGGCGCCATCGCCTGGCCCGAGGACGACCAGTTCGATCCGGCCGAGCGCAGCCGCATCCTCGCCACCACGCCGCTCGCCCGCATGGGCTCGCCCCAGGATATCGCGCAGGCGGTTCACTTTCTCGCCGTCGCGCCCTACGTCACGGGGCAGATCCTCGCGGTCGACGGCGGCCGGTCGGTCTACATCTAGGGAACAGCCGTGGGCGTAGCTATACTGGCATCCTGCTCATCGTCGCCGGCATCGCCGGCCTGAAGCTCGTCTGGACATGACGCCCCAGCCCATCCGCCTGCGCGACCCGCGCAAGGACGCATACGAAGAGGGGAAGCTCGCCAAGCGCATTCGCCGCCAGGCCGGCGAGGCGATCAACGACTTCGCGATGATCGCGGAGGGCGACCGCGTGATGGTGTGCCTCTCCGGCGGCAAGGACTCGCACGGCCTGCTCGACGTGCTGCTTTCGCTCCGGGAAAAGGCGCCGGTGCGCTTCGATCTCGTGGCGGTGAACCTCGACCAGAAGCAGCCGGGGTTTCCGGCGCACGTGCTGCCCGAGTACCTGGGCGCTCGCGGCGTGCCTTTCCACATCGTGGAGCAGGACACGTACTCGGTGGTGAAGCGCGTGATTCCGGAAGGGAAGACGATGTGCTCGCTGTGCTCGCGGCTGCGGCGCGGCGCGCTCTACCGCGTCGCGAGCGAGCTCGGCGCGACCAAGATCGCGCTCGGCCATCACCGCAACGACGTGCTCGCGACTTTCTTTCTCAATCTCTTCCACGGCGGGCAGCTGAAGGCGATGCCGGCGAAGCTCGCCTCGGACGACGGCAGGCACGTCGTCATCCGGCCGCTTGTCTACGTGGCAGAGGCCGACCTCGCGGCGTACGCCGAAGCGCGGCGCTTCCCGATCATTCCCTGCACGCTGTGCGGCTCGCAGGAGAACCTGGAACGAAAGCGCATCGGCGAGATGCTGCGCGATTGGGAAAGGAACCATCCCGGCCGCATCGAATCGATCCTGCGTGCCATGACCGAGGTCCGGCCCTCGCATCTCCTCGACCGGAAGCTGTTCGATTTCGCCTCTCTCTAGGTGAATATGAAGAAGCCCACCGTGCTCGATTTGAAGCGCAACAAGGGCGGCCGCCTCGCCATGCTCACCGCGTACGACTTTCCGAGCGCGCGCCTCGTCGCGGAAGCGGGCGTCGATCTCATCCTGGTGGGTGACTCGCTCGGCATGGTGGTGCTCGGCTACGACACGACCCTTCCCGTGACGCTCGCCGACATGGTGCACCACACGCGCGCGGCGCGCCGCGGCGCGCCCGAGGCCTTCGTCATCGCCGACCTGCCGTTTCTCACCTACGGCACGCCGGCGCAGGCGCTGGAGAGCGCCGCGCGCCTGATGAAAGAGGCGCTCGCCGATTCGGTGAAGCTCGAAGGCGGCGAAGAGGTGGTTCCGATCGTCGAGGCGCTGGTGCGGGCCGGCGTGCCGGTGCTCGGCCACGTCGGCCTCACGCCGCAGACCGCCTCCGCGCTCGGGGGCTACAAGCTGCAGGGAAAGGACGAGGCGGCCGCCAAGCGCGTCCTGGACGGAGCGGCGGCACTCGAGCAGGCAGGCTGCTGGGGCGTGGTGCTCGAGCTCGTCCCGGCCCCGCTCGCGAAGCTCGTCACCGAGCGCATCGGCATCCCCACGATCGGCATCGGCGCGGGTCCGCATTGCGACGGGCAGGTGCTGGTGTTCCACGACTTGATCGGAATGTTCTCCGGCTTCACGCCGACGTTCGTGAAGCGCTATGCCGAGGCGGGCGCGTCCATCAAGGACGCGGTCGCACGCTATGCCGCAGAAGTCCGAGACGGCAGCTTCCCCGGCGAGGGCAAGAGCTTCGGCATGAAGGACGAGGTGCTGAAGCGCCTGTACGGCACCTAGTGGCCGTCAGGGGCCGCCGCGGGCGCTTTCCGATCGCCGTCATCGGTCCTGGCGCGTTGGGGTCTTTCTTCGCCACGCGCCTCTCCAAGGTGGTCCCTACCACAGTCATTGGACGGCATACGGCGGAGGTACCGCAGGCCGATTGGGTCATCGTGCTCGTCAAGGCCTACGACACGCCCGCCGCGCTGCGCACGGCGCGCCGCATGAAGCCTCGGGGCATCGTGTCGCTGCAGAATGGCCTCGTCGAATCCATCCCGCAGGGCGTGACGACCGCCGCCGCCTATCGTGAAGGCAAGCGAGTGGTTCCCGTGGCCACCGGATTGACGCTCCTGCCTCGCGGGTTCGCGACCTTGGGAAGCCATCTCCGCAAGGCAGGGTTCCGGGCCCGGGTGGTACGAAACATCCACGAAGCCCGGCTGCGCAAGCTTCTCGCCAATGTCTGCCTCAACCCGGTCACGGCTCTTTTTCGCGTGCGCAATGGCGCCCTGCGCGAGCCGCCGTATGCGACGCTGGCCGAGGCGCTCGCGTTGGAGGCGGCGCCGGTACTGAGGGCCGAAGGGCTTGCCATTACCGGGAGCGAGGCCGTCGCCCGCGTCATGGACGTGGCTCGGACCACGGCGGGCAACCGCTCGAGCATGCTGCAGGACCTGCTGGCGGGACGCCGCACCGAGAACGATCACCTGACCGGCGCGCTGCTGCGCCTCGCCCGCAAGCACCGTATCCCCGTACCTACCCATGCGGCGCTGCACCGGTTAATTCGTGTCATGGAGGGAGGGCTAGAATGCCCCGGTCAACGTAGGATTCGAAACGTGCGTTGATCCGGTGGGACGCTTGAGAACCGATTTCAAACGAACGATGCGCCGCAGTTTCCGCTACGCCTTCTATTCGCTGATGGCGTTGCTGTTCGCGGCCGCGGGAGCCACGGTGATCGCCCAAGATTGGAGAAACGCCAGCCGGGAGCCGGTCGGACTCGCCCCCGACCCGGCGCTCGTGAAGGAGGCGGTGGTCCAGGTCTACGGCGCGCGCGCGGTGGGCGCCAAGGGCCTGTTCGGCGTGCACACCTGGTTCGCGGTCAAGCCGACCAACGCGAAAAGCTGGACGGTCTACGAGGTCATCGGCTGGCGCCTGCGCTGGGCCGAGTCGGTCGTGGTCGTGCGCACCCGCGAGCCCGACGGCCGCTGGTTCGGCGCCCAGCCGGAGCTCTACGCCGACAAGCGCGGCGAAGGCGTGGACGAGCTCATCAAGCGCGTCGACAAGGCGGCGCGCGAGTACCCCTACGCGAACGAATACACCATCTGGCCCGGGCCGAACTCGAATACCTTTACCGCCTGGATCGCCCGCGCGGTGCCGGAGCTGGGCGTCGATCTTCCGGCGACCGCCATCGGCAAGGATTACCTCGGCCGCTCGGTCTTCGCTTCGGCGCCGAGCGGCCGCGGCTACCAGGTCTCGCTGGGAGGGCTTCTCGGCATCGCCGCGAGCGGGGTCGAAGGCCTCGAGCTCAACCTTCTCGGCCTGAACATCGGGCTCGGGCCGAGCGGCCTCAAGCTTCCGCTGATCGGGCGCATCGGCCCGTCGCTGGTACCGGCCGCGCACGCCGAGCCCGCGGCGCCACCCGCTCCGGCGACGAGCGCCGACTAGCTCGTCTTCACGTAGCTCACTTCCAGGCACACGTTGACGAGCGCCTGGCGCTTTTCCTCGCGCACCACCTTCATCGCGCGCTCGAGCGCCGGCATGAGCTCTTGCGGCTCCGTGACGCGCTCGCCGTGCCCGCCGCTCGCCTTGACGACATGCTCGAAGCGAGGCGAGGGCTCGAGCGTGGCGAAGGGCGGCTTGTCGCGCTCCGCGGCGTATCCCTTCGGGTAGGTCGAAAGCGTGGAGCGGTGGACCGCCGCCCAGCGGGCGTTGTTCGCGATGACGAAGAGGATGGGCAGCTTCATCGCCTCCGACACGTAATGCGTCGCCGTCGGGTTGCCGAACATGTAGGCGCCGTCGCCGATGGCGCAGATGACGGCCTTGTCCGGCGAGGCGAGCTTCGCGCCCAGCGCCGCGCCCATGCCCCAGCCGAGGCCGCCCGCGGACGGGTTGCCGAAATAGCGACCGGGCTCGCGGATCAGCATTTCCTCGAGCACGGTTGGATACTCGTTCACGAGGAGCGTGTCGTCGTCGAGCAGGCGGTTCATGCAGGCCGATAGCCACTTGCCGGTGATGCTCGCGGGCATGCGCTCGAAGCCGGCGCGCCCTTTCGTTCTGATCTCCTGAGATTGCTTTGATACGGTCTGGCGGCGCTCTTCGATGGTTCGCGGAGAAACGGCATGCTTCTGCGCGCTGCGCCACAGCGCCTGCAGCGTCGCCGCGACGCCCCCGGTGAGCGCGAGGTCGGCTCGGAAGCCGCGCAGCGGATAGCGCGCGAAGAGCGGATCGGGGCCGATGTGAATGATCCTCGCGTCCGGCTTGGGCGAGCCCTCGCGCGGGATCCACGGCACATCGCAGTCCACCACCAGCACGACGTCGGCTTCCCTGAGGAACGGCTGCGGATCCCAGCCGCACTGCATCGGGTGCTCGGTGGAGAGCGCGAGATAGCGCGGCCGGTAATGGACGACGGGCACGGCGAGCGCCTGCGCAAGCTGCTCGATCGCGCGCGACCCCTCGAGCGTGCGGCCGCCGTTCGCGGTGATCAGCAGCGGCCGTTTTGCCGCGCCGAGGAGCTTCGCGGCTTCCTCGAGCGCATCGGCGTCGGCCGCCGGGGCCGACGCCGGCTGGATCGTCGTGTCCTGCGAAAACCTCTGGGTGAAGCCCTGTGCCAGCACTTCGCGCGGCAGCGTGACGTAAACCGGGCCTTGCGGCTCGCTCTTGCAGATGGCGAGCGCGCGGTCGAGCACCGTCTCGACCTGCTCGGGATGGCGCAGCTCGTAGTCCCACTTGACGAACTCGCGCAGCATGCCGCCCTGGTCGAAGTGCTCCTGCGCCCAATGGATGTAGTTGTTGCGCGCCGCCGGCACCGCTCCGGACTCGGTGATCGGCGTGCGCCCCGCGCTCAGCAGGATGGGGATGTTCGTGCGCGACGCGTTGATGAGGCCGTTCAGCGTGTTTGCCGTGCCCACGCCCACGTGCACCATCATCGCCTGCGGCCTTCCGGTGACCATGGCATAGCCGTGCGCCATGGCGATACCCATGTTCTCGTGCGGCACGATCACGATCTCGGGCAGGCGCCAGCCGAGCTTCTCGCCCTTGGCATAGGCCTCGACCACCGGGGCGAAGTCGGTGCCGCCGTTGGCGAAAAGGTAGTCCACGCCACGCATGGCGAGCAGTCCCATCCAGGCGTCGGCGGCAGTTTCGGGGGTGAACGTCACCGGGGATTCGGGTTTCATGGCCCTTAGTCTACGTACGGGCGGAAACGGCGCATAAGCCGAAAGGCAGGGTTGTCAAAGTTAATTTGACAGCCTAGAATGCAGGCGTGAATTGTGCGGCGCGACTGGTCGAGATCTTCGGAAGCCAGGCCGACGTCGCGCGGGCCTTCCAGCTTGACCGGGCGGTGGTGCACAACTGGGTGAAGATCGGCTACGTCCCGGCGCGCTGGGCGGGCGAGGTCGAGCGCCTCACCCAGGGCCGCATCAGCGCCCTGGAAGTCATCAACGAAGCGAGCGCGAAGAACCCGGTGCGGGTGAAGTCCCGCCCCGGCGACGCACCGTTCGGCATCCTTTCGGAAAGCGATCCAATGAGCCAGTACGCCCCCTCGAAGCGAATCCATTCCTTCCACCCGCCGCAGCGCACCCTGATGGGCCCCGGACCCACGGAGATCCATCCGCGCGTGCTCACCACCATGAGCCAGCCCGCGATCGGCTACCTCGACCCGGTGTTCGTCGAGATGATGGAGGAGCTGAAGTCGCTCTTGCGCTACGTCTACCAGACGAAGAACGCGCTGACCTTCCCGCTGTCGGGCCCCGGCTCGGTCGGCATGGAGTACTGCTTCGTCAACATGGTCGCGCCGGGCGACAAGGTCATCGTGTGCCAGAACGGCGTATTCGGCGGCCGCATGCTGGAAAACGTGATCCGCTGCGGCGGCACGCCGGTGCTGGTCGAGGACAGATGGGGCGAGCCGGTCGATCCGCAGAAGGTCGAAGACACGCTGAAGAAGAACCACGACGCGAAGATTGTCGCCTTCGTGCATGCCGAGACCTCGACCGGCTGCCAGTCGGACGCCAAGCTCCTCACCCAGATCGCGCACAAGCACGGCGCGATGGTGATCGTCGACGCCGTCACGTCGCTCGCCGGCACTCCGGTGAAGGTCGACGAGTGGGAGATCGACGCGATCTACTCGGCGAGCCAGAAATGCCTGTCGTGCACCCCGGGCCTGTCGCCGGTGTCGTTTTCCGAGCGCGTGGTCGAGCACGTGAAGAAGAGGAAGGACAAGATCCACAGCTGGTTCATGGACATGAACCTGCTGTTCAACTACTGGACCGCCGGCACGCGCACCTACCACCACACCGCGCCGACCAACTCGCTGTTCGCGCTGCACGAGGCGCTGCTCCTGATCCGCGAGGAAGGCCTCGAGAACGCCTGGGCGCGTGCCACGCGTCACCACCTCGCCCTCAAAGCCGGGCTGGAGGCGATGGGCATGAAGATGCTGGTCGCCGAGAAGCACCAGTTGCCGCAGATGAACGCGGTGCTGTGCCCGCAGGGCGTGAACGAGGCCGAGGTGCGCAAGACCCTGCTCAACGAGTTCGGCATCGAGATCGGCGCCGGCCTCGGGCCGCTCGCCGGCAAGATCTGGCGCATCGGCCTGATGGGCTACAGCTGCCGCCCCGACAACGTCATGCTTTGCCTCTCGGCGCTCGGCTCGGTGCTCTCCGACATGGGGCTTCCGGTGCATGTCGGCGACGCCGAGGCCGCCGCGCACGGCGCCTACGCCCAGATGCACGTCAAGGACGCGCAGCGCAAGAAGCGGGCAGCCTAGGCGTGGAGTACGCCATCGGAGCCGATCCGGAGTTTCTGCGCGTCCTGGTGACCGGACGCGACACCGACGTTGCGCCTTCGGCGCTTTGCGCCCAGGTGTTCGCGGAGAGCGAAAGGCTCGAGCGCCCGCGCATCTTGATCGAGCTGGATCAGAAATTTCCGCTCTCGCTCAAAAGCCAGCAGGAGTTGATCGACGCGCTGCCGAAGATCGGCTTCGCGCCCGAGCACAGCATCGCGCTGGTCCACAAGACGCCGGTCGCCCAGATGGCGAACCAATATATCGACATGCTCGCCGAGCGGCGTGCGCTCGCGGTGCGCAACTTCCGCGACGTCGAGCAGGCGAAGAAATGGCTGCGGTCGCGCTGAACGCCTGACGGGAGGCGGGCGAAGCTAGAGGCCGAGGCGCCGCCAGATCTCGACCGACAACGCGGCCTGGTTCAGCGTGTAGAAATGCAGCCCCGGAACACCGGCGGCGATCAGCTTGCGGCACAGCTCGCTTACCACGTCCAAGCCGAAGGCGCGGATCGACTTGGCGTCGTCCCGGTAGCCCTCGAGCTTGATGCGCATCCAGCGCGGGATCTCGGCGCCGCAGGCGTCCGAGAAGCGCGCGAGCTGGGCGAAGTTCGCGATCGGCATGATGCCGGGAACGATCGGAACGCCGATGCCCGCCGCGCGCGCCTCGTCGACGAAGCGGAAATACGCGTCGGCGTTGTAGAAATACTGCGTGATGGCCGAGTCGGCGCCGGCGTCCACCTTGCGCTTGAAGTTGCGCACCTCGTCGGCGGCGTTGCGCGTCTGCGGGTGGTATTCCGGGTAGCAGGCGACCTCGATGCGGAACCAGTCGCCGGTCGTCTCGCGGACGAAGCCGACGAGCTCGCTCGCGTGGCGCAGCTCCCCCGCCGCGGCGATGCCGGAGGGCAGGTCGCCGCGCAGCGCGACGAGGTGGCGGATGCCGTTCGAGCGGTAGCGCTCGAGCTGCTCGGCGAGATCCTTGCGCGTCGAGGCGATGCAGGAGAGATGCGGCGCCGCCTCGTGGCCGGCGGCGCGGATCTCGAGCACCGTCTCGAGCGTGCCCTCGCGGGTCGAGCCGCCGGCGCCGAAGGTGCAGGAGAAGAACCGCGGCTTGAGCACCGCCAGCTCCTGCCAGGTCGCGCGCAGCTTCGCTTTCCCTTCCGGCGTCTTTGGCGGAAAGAACTCGAAGCTATTGTCCATCGATGTA
>Ga0114129_10000535_pt1 | contig 46578 bp, 43 predicted proteins | sample RhiMetdeltSRZDD1_FD_80071 | JGI IMG/M metagenome (GOLD analysis project Ga0114129, IMG submission 80071) | Populus rhizosphere microbial communities from Tennessee, USA - Rhizosphere MetaG P. deltoides SRZDD1 (version 2) (version 2) | ecosystem: Host-associated > Plants > Roots > Rhizosphere >...
CCGGACATCTTCAACATCCTGCTGCAGGTTTTTGAAGACGGGCACCTGACCGACGGTCTGGGCAACCGGGTGAACTTCAAGAACACCATCATCATCATGACGTCGAACATCGGCGCGCGCTTCATCCAGAAGAAAGCGTCGCTCGGGTTCCAGTCGAGTGATGCGGGTGCCATCGACAAGAACGTCAACGAGATGGTGCTCGGCGAGGTCAAACGGACCTTCAACCCCGAGTTCATCAATCGTATCGACGAAATCATCGTGTTCGAGGCGCTGACCGACGAAGACCTGCGCCGGATCATGGCGCTGCTGGTCGAGCAGCTGAATCTGAACCTCGCGGACCGCCGGATGAAGGTCGCGCTGGCACCCGAGGTGGTGGACTGGATCATCGACCTGACCTGCAAGGACCGGTCGTACGGCGCGCGGCCGCTTCGCCGGGCGATCCAGCGCTATATTGAGGATCCGTTGTCCGAGGAACTCATTCGCGGCAACCTCCACGACGGCGACATCGAGGTCTATCTCGACGGCGGGCAGCTTGCCTACCGGCCGGCGGGAGAGCTCACAGCGGGCCGCAGGCTCGCCTGAATTCGTTGGTGGTTGGTGGGTTGTGGTTGGCCGTTGACCACGAACCACCAACTCCCCTCCACTAACCGGACCATTTCCCCGGCCGGCAACCTTCCTCCAGCGTCTGAACTCCTCAGAAAGATCCGGTAGACTTAAGTGTTTCGGAATCCTTTGATGCAGAAGCAGTTGGCTCGAACGCTCGCCTGCGCGGCGTTGCTGGCGGCCGTCGCCGTGCCCCCGGCCTTTGCGCAGGGCGGCAACCCCGCTGCCGCCAATACCAATCCCTCAACGATCTGCGGGGCACCGATCCCGCAGCCCGCGGCGCTCCCACCGGCCAATTCCGCCCCGGTTGTGTACCTGATCGTCCCGTGCTTCGCCAAGCAGGGCGGCTCGCCGGTGGTCGAACCCGAGACCTATCTCTATTACATCCAGCTCCGCCCGAGTCTGCCGTCGCAGAACATGTGGGTCCCGTGGGACGACGCGCACGAGCAGATTGCCAAGGATGACTTCAAGCGGCTCTGGGGCACGAACTTCCTCGATAACCTGTCCATCGAGACCAGCGACTACACTTTTTCCAACGGCGTGGTTGGCAAGATCGTGCTCTATGACATGGAGGAGCGCGAACGCGTCAAGATCGTCGACTATCAGGGCTCCAAGAACATCGACCGCACGAAGATCGCCGAGCAGCTGAAAGAAAAGGGCATCGAGCTGCGCCTCGACTCCTTCCTCGACGAAAACACCCTCCATCGCGTTGACGCCGTTCTGGCCGGAATGATGGCCGAGAAGGGGTTCACCAACGCGGAGATCAGCCACAAGGTCATGCCGGTCGCCGGCGGGCCGAAGCTGGTGAATGTGACGTTCAACATCAGCGAGGGTCCCAAACTCCGCATCAGCGAGATTGATTTCGTCGGCAACAAAGCATTCGGTGACGGCGCGCTCGCGCGGAAGATGAAGGAAAACAAGGCGAAGAAGGGTCTCATCTTCATGACGCTCTTCCGAAGCGCGACCTACAAGGAAGACAGGTACGAAGAAGACGCGGAGAAAGTGGCTGCCTTCTATCGCGAGCAGGGCTACGTTCGCGCGCGGGTCGGCAATCCGGAGGTCCGGACGGTCCGCGACGAGAAGGACGGCAAGACCCGCTGGATTCAGCTCCGCATCCCAGTCACTGAGGGGCCGCGCTACCGCGTCGGCGACTTCAAGTTCGAGGGCAACACCGTCGTCAAGAGCGAGAACCTGCGCCCGATGTTCAAAATGAAGCAGGGCGACTGGTACAGCGAAAAAGAGGTGCGCGACGGGCTGAAGAAAGCACAGGAGGCATACGGCGCCGGCGGCTATATGGAATTCACCGGTTATCCGGACTTGAATCCGAAAAACGACGGCCTCGCTCCAGTCGCCACCGACGGCAACACCCCGCAGCCGGCCGCGCCCACGAACGGAACGAACGTTGAGAACGGCGCGAATCGCTCGACCGGTTCGAACGGATCGGACGGCTTGCGACCCACCGTCGACGTGACGATGAGGCTGTCGGAGGGCAAGCAGTTCTTTGTCAATCGTATTTCGTTCATCGGCAACTCGACGACGCGGGACAACGTGATCCGCCGCGAGATGCGCCTCGTCGAAGGGAGTGTTTTCAGCACCGAGTCGCTGAAGTACAGCATCCGTCGTCTCAATCAGCTCGGCTACTTCAAGCAGCTCGAAGGCAACGACAAAGACTTGAAGGTGGACAAGCTCCCCGCAGCCGACAACAAGGTGAATCTCACGTTGCGCGTCGAGGAGCAGAACCGGAACCAGGTCACGTTCGGAGCCGGCGTCTCCCAGTACGAAGGCTTCTTCGGACAACTGTCGTTCCAGACGGCGAACTTCCTGGGCCGCGGCGAAAGCCTGACGGCCTCTGCGCAGGCCGGCTCACGCTCGCAGAACTATCAGCTGGCGTTCACCGAACCATTCCTGTTCGACCGCAACCTGACGGGCGGCGTCGACGTCTACAAGCGCTCGCTGCAGTACATCGGCTACTACACGCAGAAATCCACCGGTGGCAACATCACGTTCGGCTTCCCGGTCGCCGATTTCGCGCGGATGTTCATCAACTACTCGTACGAATCGGTCGGCGTTTCAGACCTGAACGAAGCGCTGCTCGACCCGTCCTGCATCGTCGCGGCGCGGGGTTGCAACACGATCAACGTCAGCAACCTGTCGACGATCAGCCCCACGTCGCTTGAAGCGCTGCGGCGCAATCCGTTCCTCTTCGACTCGTTCCTCATTGGAACGCAAGGGAACCGGACCATCAGCAAGATCTCGCCGAGCTACGTCTTCAACACCATCGACAATCCCATCTTTCCGAGCACCGGGAAGCGTCTGACGTTGGCGACGGACCTTGGAGGACTCGGCGGCAACACGAGCTATTGGAAGCCGACCCTCGAGGGCATCTGGTATCACCCGCATACGTCGCGAAGCTCCTTCGGCGGACGCGTGCAGTTCCAGTACATCTCGCCCTATCGAGGTACGACCGAGTTGCCCGTCTTCGAACGGTTGTTCCTCGGCGGCGAGTACAGCGTGCGCGGTTTCGACATCCGATCGATCGGACCGACGGTGCCGAACTCGCAAATCGTGCTCGGCGGCAACAAGAGCCTGCTGTTCAACGGCGAGTACATCATCACCGTCGCGGGTCCTGTGCGGCTCGTGCTGTTCTTTGACGCGGGTCAGGTGCGCAACTTCGGCGAGAAATTCGGCTGGAAGGAAGATCTGACGCAGGTAGTGGTGCCGCCGCCCCCGCTGCTGATCGATCCGTTCGCCTCTGGTTTCGGCGGTCTCGAGGATCCCAATGCACCGGGCGTCCACACCGAGGTCATCGGCCGGACGAGCGCCTTCAAGACTTCGACAGGCGCCGAGATCCGCTTCTTCATGCCGGTGCTCAACGTGCCGTTCCGCCTGATCTTTGCGTCGAATCCGTCACGCGCCGGCGTGCTGAACAACAACCTGTTGCCCGCCAAGGCGTTTACGTTCAAGTTTGCGGTTGGTTCGACGTTCTAGTGCGAAACCGCAGGAGCTTTAACTCGATGCGACGATTGTTCTGGCAGGCGCTGCTGCTGATTGCCGTGGCGGCGGTCGCGTCCGCGTGCGACAACAATAACAACACCTCGACGCCGACGGGTCCGTCGACGCCTCCGACCGTGCTCACCGAAACATTCTCGGGCACGCTGCTGAAGAACGCAGCCTACACGCATCCGTTCTCCGTGAGTGACTCCGGCGACGTCACGGTATTCCTGTTGCAGAGCGTGGATCCGGCGCATCCCGAGAACAACGCCATCCCAATCGGGGTCAGCCTCGGCACGTGGAATGGCGTTAGCTGCTCGATCGTCATCGCCCACGACAGCGTCATGCCGGTCAACTCCGACAACCCGTCTCAGGGCACGTTGACTGGCCGAGCGACGGCGGCGGGAAACCTGTGCGTTCGGGTGTACGACGTGGGGTTTGTGCCCGGAACGGCGAACTACGAACTGCTGATAGACCACTATTGATGCCGGAATCGCCGGTCCGCCTCGCGTGGCCCATTCGTTGGGCGGGACCCGGCCCACGTACCTCACCTCAAGGGCACGGACCTTGCCATGCTAAAATTTTGAGCTTCCGTACGACAGGAAAGGACTGACTGTAATGAGAGCTTTCGTCGTTGCCGCGGCGCTCAGCGTCATACTGGCTGCCGCTCCCGGCTTCGCTCAGGCGCCTGCTCCGCCGCCGGCACCAGCCCCGCAGGCCGCACCCGCCGCGCAGGCGGCACCAGCGCCATTCCCCGCGGGCGCGAAGTACGCGTTCATTAATATCCAACGCATCGCCGCCGAGTCGGCGCAGGGCAAAACGCTCAGCTCGCGCGTGCAGACGCTCAACACTCAAAAGGTCAACGAGCTGAACGAGAAGAACAAAGCGCTGCAGACAGCGCAGCAGAAGCTCGATTCAGGTGCGAGTGTGCTGAGCGATGCGGCGCGCGGACAGCTCGAGAAGGACATCGACCGCCAGCAGACCGATATCCAGCGATTCACCGACGACGCGCAGAAGGAAGTGCAGGAATTGCAGAACGAGCTGCAGGCGGAGTTCCAGCAGAAGCTCGGTCCGATCATTCAACAGGTTGCGCAGGAGAAGAAGCTCGACATCCTGTTCAGTGCATTGGACGCCGGCATCGTCTGGGCGGACGCTGGCCTCGATCTGACCACCGAGGTGATCCGCCGGTTTGATGCCGCAAACCCTGCGGCGGCCACTGCGGCCGCACCGCCGGCCGCGGCACCCGCCCCGAGACCCGCTGCGCCCCCTGCTGCTGCGCCTGCTCCGGCTGGACGGCAGGGAGCTCCCGCGGCGCCGCGACCCGCGGCACCTGCGGCGCCCCGATCTGGAGGAGCACCGGCACCTGCGCCGAAACAATAGGTAGGTGCTCCTAGACCTTCCCGCGCTCCTCGACCGCGTTCATTACCGTTATCCGTCGCTGCTGATCGACGCGGTCGGGGAGCACGAGCCGGGTGCCCGGCTCACCGCCTTCAAGAACCTCACGATCAACGAAGATTTTTTCCCGGGCCACTTTCCCGGCGCGCCCGTCATGCCGGCGGTCCTCACCATCGAGGCGCTGACGCAGGTGGCGGCGGTGCTCATCCTCGAGCACGACGATGTGAGTCCGACCTCGCGGGTCTCGCTGCGTGGCGTCAACAACGCAAAGTTCCGGCGGCAGGTCTTGCCTGGTGACCGGCTGACGCTGGAGGTGTCGATCCTCCGCCGCCGCTCAACGCTCGCGAAGGCGGAGGCGATTGCGTATGTCGGCGGCCAGCGGGTCGCCGAGGCGGAGCTGTTGCTCGCGATCGAGCGCGGCGCCGCGTACGTGGACCCTACCGCCCAGGTGCATCCCGCGGCCCGAATCGGGGAGGGGACGATCATCGGCGCCAACTGCACGATTGGTCCGGAAGTGACGATCGGATCGCGTTGCCGCATCGATCCCTCGGTTGTGATCGACGGATGGACTGAAATTGGCGACGAAACGCACATTTTCCCGATGGCCTCGATCGGTCTGGCGCCGCAGGATCTGAAATACCGCGGTGAGCGCACGCGGCTGACGATCGGCCGGCGTAACACGATTCGCGAGTTTGCAACGATCAATCGCGGTACCGCCGGCGGTGGAGGGCACACAAGCATCGGCGATCACAATCTGCTGATGGCGTATGTGCATGTCGCTCACGACTGCCATGTGGGCAGCGACACGATCTTCGGTCCGCACGCGACGCTTGGAGGGCACGTGACGGTCGAGGATTATGCCAACATCAGCGCCGGCTCCGCGGTGCACCAGTTCTGTCGCGTCGGCAAACACAGCTTCATCGGCGGCTACTCGGTGGTGACGAAGGACGCACTCGCGTTCGGGCGGACGATCGGCAGTCGGCCGGCGCGCATCTTCGGCGTCAACTCCGTGGGGCTCGTGCGACGCGGCTTCAGCGCGGACACCATCAATCAGCTGAAGCGGGCGTACCGGTACCTCCTGCAGGCAAACACGACACACGCGCTCGGACAGATCGAGGCGGACCCGACGTTGACGTCCGCCGAAGTGCGATACCTCGTGGACTTCATCCGCACCTCCCAACGCGGCGTCATCCTCCGTCGTCCGGCACGAAAGACGGAGGAACTCGTCGCGGAAGAATGATTCCCTGAATGCGCCTCGGGCTGATTGCCGGCAACGGCCGTTTCCCGTTTCTCGTGCTCGATGCCGCCCGCGCACAGGGGCATGACGTCACGATCGTGGCCGCCAAAGAGGAAACATTTCCCGAACTGAATGACGCAGCGCGCCGGCACGGCGCAGCGATTCACTGGATCTCACTTGGCCAGCTTGGCAAATGCATCTCGGTGCTGCGCGAGGCGGGCGTGACGCATGCGGTGATGGCCGGCCAGGTCAAACATGCGAAGATCTTTTCCGGCGGCATCGTTCCGGACCTCGCCTTTCTCAGTGTCCTGAAGCAGCTCACGTCGAAGAACACCGATGGCCTCATTGGCGCGGTCGCCAACGTACTGCATGAGCGGGGCATCGAGCTCATGGACTCGACGTCGCTGTTGCAGCCGCTGCTCGCGCGCACCGGGATTCTGACCAGACGCGGTCCGACCGACGATGAGCAGAAGGATTTCGAGTTCGGCTACCGGATGGCGGATGCGATTGCTGCGCTCGACATCGGCCAGACGATTGCGGTGAAGCATCAGGCGGTCGTGGCGGTCGAGGCGATGGAAGGAACCGACGAAGTCATTGGACGGGCGGGTCATCTCGCCGGTCCCGGCGTCCGCATCGTCAAAGTGGCGAAGCCGAACCAGGACATGCGGTTCGACGTGCCGGTCGTGGGGATCGCCACGATTCACGCCATGCGCGTCGCAGGCGCGAATGCGCTGTCGGTGGATGCGGGGAAGACGCTGATGATCGATGGCGATGCGGTCATCGCGTCGGCTGATGAGGCCGGCATTACAATCGTCGGCCGTTCTCGCGGACCCGAGCCGCCTTCGCCTCACGGCTTCGGCGGGCCAAGCGGGTCCGCGCCGCGCTGAATGGAAAACGTTCGCATCGGCGTCATTGGTGTTGGTCACCTGGGGCAGCACCACGCACGACTGCTCGCCTCGATGGACGGCGTCGACCTGGTCGGCGTTTGCGACGTCAATCGTGTCCGCGCCGACGAGGTCGGCGCGAAATTCAGCGCGCCGGCATTCAGCGACTCACGTGAGCTTCTCGGACTAGTAGACGCGGTGACGATCGCTGTGCCGACCGTGGTGCACCTCGACGTCGGATTGCCGTTTCTGCACGCGGGCGTGGCGACGCTGATCGAAAAGCCGATTGCGCCAAGCGTAGCGGACGCGGATCGGCTCGTCGAGGCCGCCGAACGGGGCGGAGCGATGCTGGCCATCGGCCACACCGAGCGATTCAATCCGGCGGTGGCTGCTGCGCTGCCGATGATTTCCCAGCCGCGCTTCATCGAGATCCACCGTCTGGGGACATTTCCGGAACGCAGCCTCGACATCGACGTCATCTTCGATCTCATGATTCATGATCTCGATTTGCTGCTGAGCGTGGTGCGCTCGGAGGTGACGAGTATCGAGGCCGTCGGCGTCAACGTGCTGACGCCAAAGGCCGATATCGCGAACGCGCGGCTGCGGTTTGCATCCGGGTGTATCGCCAACGTCACCGCCAGCCGCATCAGCCGCGAGCGCGTGCGGAAGGCGCGGTTTTTTCAGAATGATGCGTACGTATCGATTGACTATGCGGCTCAGGAGCTCGAGGTGTTTCGGCTCGTGAAGAACGGGCCCCGCCCGATCATTCATGGTGGAAAGGTTGAGGTGGCCAACGAGGAGCCGCTGCGCCGAGAGCTGGCGGATTTCGTCGACGCGGTGCGGAACGGACGAAAGCCCGGAGTAACCGGCCGCGATGGGCGCCTCGCGCTGGAGCTGGCCACCCGAGTCGCGGACACAATGGGGCTATGACAACGTCTTCGATGTTCGACGCCATGCTCGAGCGGGTGAGCGCCGGTGATCGGCTCGCGCTCGGTGACCTCGAAATGATCGCCGGCACGCCGGACATTCTGCAGGTCGGCATGCTGGCAGACGCGGTGCACCGGTCGTTGCACGGCAACCGCGTGACGTATCTTCGCGTGGCGCTCTGCGCGTACGACAAGCCGTTCACAGAGACGGTTCCGCTTGGTGCCCGTGAAGTGCGTGTGACGGGAAAGCCAGCATCGCTCGACGTTGCCGTCGCAGCGATCGAGGCGGCTCGGGCCGTGGCCGGCGAACGCGCGGTCTCTGCGTTCTCGTGGCTGGACGTCGAAAGGCTTGCCGCGGCTGGCGTGGAGAAGACGTCGAGAGTGCTGCAGCGGCTGCGCGGCGCCGGCCTCGACGCGCTGGCCGAATTCCCGCTCGATCGCGTGACCGACCCGGGCGCTGCGATCGGGTCGATCGTGTCGGCGGGTTACACACAGGTGCGGCTGACGATTGACAAAGCGCCTGCGGATGCGCGTACAAAGCTGTTCATCACCGCAGCCGCGTTGAAGGAGACCTACCCGGCGATTCGGTCCATCAATCCGCTTCCGTCCGTTCTCGATTCACTGCGTCCCACCACCGGATACGACGACGTCAAGAGTGTGGCGATCGCGAGGCTGGCGGCGTTGGACATTCCCGACGTGCAGGTGGACTGGCTTCGGTATGGCCCCAAACTCGCGCAGGTCGCGTTGACCTTTGGCGCCAACGACCTCGACAACGTCGAGGCGAGCGATGAGGCGCCCGATGGGCGGCGGCGCGCGCCGCTCGAGGAAGTCCGCCGGAACATTCAGGCGGCGGGCTTCGAGCCGACGGAACGCGACGGACGGTTCGTCCTGGTCGGTTAATGCCGTCGACTCGCTTGGATCGCTCGGGCGACGGACCAGTGCGCCTCGGGGCCGTGGGTTACTTGAATGCCCGTCCGCTGACGTGGGCGCTCGATCGCACGCCGGATCGATGGCGGGTTCGGTACGACCTGCCCGCGGTCTGTGCGCGCCTCCTCTATGACAACGAGGTCGATCTCGGACTGGTGCCGTCGATTGAGTATCTACGTTGCGACGACTACAGGTTCGTGCCAGGTGTTGGCATTGGCTCGCGTGGGCCGGTGGCCTCCGTCGCCCTCTTCACGCGCCGTCCGATTGAAGACATCCGCCACATTGCCCTCGACACGAGCTCTCGCACGTCGGTGACACTCATCCGCGTGTTGTGTCAGCGCCGATATCGCATCACCCCGGAATTCGTCCCGCATGGCCCCGATCTCGCTGCGATGGTGCGCGACTACGACGCAGGATTGCTGATTGGCGATCCAGCGCTCGAGGCCGATGCCGCCGCACTTGGCGTCACGAAGATCGATCTTGGTGAAGAGTGGACCGACATGACGCGGCTCCCGTTTGTCTATGCGGCGTGGACGGGGCGAGCCGGCGCGATCGGCGCCGATCAAGTCCGATGGCTGCGGGAAGCACAGGCGGAGGGTACCGCGTCGTACCCTGCAATCGCCGCGGAATACGGGAGCAACGATGTGGCCGCGACGGACCGGGCGCTCGGGTACCTAAGGGATAATATGCGCTACGGCCTCGGCGCGGACGAAGAGCACGGATTGCAGCTGTTTCTGGATTACGCAGCGGATCTCGGCCTGGCGCCGCGCAGGCGGCATTTGGAGTTTTTCTGAACCACGAAGGCTTTGCAGCAATCACGAAGACCACGAAGATTTTTTCGTGTGCTCCGTGCGTGCGGCCGAAGGCCGCCTTCGTGGGTAGACACGCATGATTGATTCAATCGCAAACAAAGTGCTGGACGGCGGACGCGTCGATCGCGCCGAAGCGCTCGAGCTCTATTACGACGCGCCGACGCACCGGCTCGGCCAGCTTGCCGATTCGATCCGCCTCCGCAAACATCCCGACCGCATCGTCACCTACATCATCGACCGCAACGTCAACTACACGAACGTCTGCGTGGCGCGGTGCAACTTCTGCGCGTTCTATCGCCCGGTGGGCTCGACGGAGGGGTACGTTCTCGGTTTCGACGAGATTTTCCGCAAGATCGACGAAACGATTGCGGTCGGCGGCAACCAGCTGCTGCTGCAGGGCGGCCACAACCCGGACCTGCCGATCGCCTGGTACGAGGACCTGTTCCGCGCGGTCAAGTCGCGGTATCCCGCGTTCAAGTTGCACGCGCTCTCACCGCCCGAAGTGCTCCACATTTCCAGGCTGAACCAGATCCCCGTTCCGACCGTCATCGAACGGCTGGTTGCTGCGGGTCTCGACAGCATTCCTGGCGGCGGCGCTGAAATTCTCGTCGATCGGGTCAGGAAGGTGCTGAACTGCTACGGGAAGGCGACGAGCGACGAGTGGCTCGGCGTCATGCGTGAGGCACACCGCGCCGGTCTGCGCACGACGGCCACGATGATGTACGGGACGTGCGAGACCGACGAGGAGCGTATCGAACACCTGATGCGGCTGCGCGAGCTGCAGGACGAGACCGGAGGTTTCACCGCGTTCATCACGTGGAGCTACCAGCCCGAACACACGGAACGCGGCGGCACGGAAGCCACGGGTGTCGACTATCTCCGCACGCTCGCGCTTTCGCGCATCGTGCTCGACAACTTCGACAACCTGCAGGCGTCGTGGGTGACGCAGGGGGGAAAGGTCGGGCAGCTCAGTCTTGCGTACGGCGCGAACGACATGGGCAGCGTCATGATCGAGGAGAACGTCGTCCGCGCAGCCGGCGCCAGTTACTGCATGGACGAAGTCGAGATCGTCGTCAACATCGAGGATGCCGGCTTCATTCCAAAGCGGCGCACCATGCACTACGACGTGCTCGGCGACCCCATTTTCCGCGAGCGCAGCGTCCCGCGGATGCTGGCCTTGGCGACCGCGCGCCTGGACGGGGATACCTCGGTGCCCGAGGAGCTGCGCAATTACCCGGCACGAAGCCGGACCGCGAAGGAACAGCGCGCAATCACAAATCACTAATCACCAATGCCGGCGTACACCGCGGAGTGGGTGTTGCCCATGACCGGCGAACCCATGCGTCGCGCCTCCATTTCAATCGAAGACGGTCGCATTACCGCCCTTGACGACGCGTCTGCAGCAGGAGCAGCCGATCTCGGTCGCGCGGCGATCATGCCTGCGCTCGTCAACGCGCATACGCATCTGGAACTTTCGTATCTGCGCGGAAGGGTTCCACGCACCGAACAGTTTCTCGACTGGATCCGGACGATCATGGCGGCGAGGCGCCGGTACCCAGATCCTGCCGATCCCGAGATCGTGGACGCCGCTCGCGCCGCCGTTGCCGAGGCGCGTGCGAGCGGAACCGGATTGCTGGGCGACGTTTCCAACACGCTCGTGACCGCACCTCTCTTGCGCGAGGCGTCATTGTCCGCGCAGATCTTCTACGAGTTGCTGCGTTTCAATGCGTCCGATGCCGAATCGATGACGCGCGAGGCCCGTGCGAAGGCCGATGCCGCCGCAGACCCGGCTGGCGATGTGCGCGTGAGCCTCGCGCCGCATGCGCCCTACTCGGTGTCGCCGGCGCTCTTTGCCGCGATTCGCGCGGATCTCGACGCGCATTCCGGCCAGGTTACCAGCGTGCACCTCGGGGAATCACCGGAGGAGACGGAGTTCATCCGGCGCGGAAGCGGCCCGTGGCGCGTGCTTCTCGAGGAACTTGGCGTCTGGACCGATGGATGGGAAGCACCCGGGACGTCGCCCGTGGCGTACCTCGAACAGATCGGATTTCTCGATCGCCGCGTGCTGGCTGTGCACGGCGTGCAGTTCGATGGCGACGATCTCGACCGCCTGCGGGCGCGTGACATGACGATCGTGAGCTGCCCGCGCAGCAACACGTACGTGGGCGTCGGTGCACCGCCACTCGAAGCGTTTTACGCGATGAACGTCCACGTCGCGCTTGGCACCGACAGCCTGGCAAGCGCGCCAGATTTGAACATGTTCTCGGAGCTGGCGGAGGCCAGACGACTCGCGCCGCGCGTGCCGGCGCGCACCCTTCTCGAGAGCGCGACGCGGCGCGGCGCCGCGGCGCTCGGATTCGGGGACGATTACGGAACGTTGGAAGTCGGCAAACGCGCGCACGTCATCGCCGTACGCATCCCGCCGGATGTAAGCGATGTGGAAGAATATCTCGTCAGCGGCATTAATCCGTCACAAGTATCCTGGGTTGCTGCCGCGTGAATCCGAACCACGAAGGCACTGTCGGCGAGCACGAAGCACACGAAGGACTGTTTTAGTTTCGTGAGCTTCGTGGCCGGCACGAACGTGACCTTCGTGGTTAGAGATCTGATGTGAGCAGACTCACAACGTATCTATCGTTCGTCCGCTTCAGCCATTCCGTCTTCGCGCTGCCGTTCGCGCTGACGGGCGCGCTGCTGGCGTGGCGCGATCATCCGTTCTCCTGGTCGCAGGTGGCGTGGATCATCGTCTGTATGGTGAGCGCGCGCAGCGCCGCGATGGGTTTCAACAGACTCGCCGACGCGCGGCACGATGCATTGAACCCGCGGACCTCGATGCGCGAGCTCCCACGCGGCGCAATGACACGCACCGAAGCGGCCATGTTTGTGGTCGTTGCCTCGGCGGTGTTCGTGTACGGCGCCTCGCAGTTGAACCCGTTGTGTTTCATCCTCAGTCCGGTCGCACTGGCAATCGTGTTCTGGTATTCGCTGGCAAAGAGGTACACCGCCTACACGCAGTTCTTCCTCGGGCTGGCGATGGCCGTCGCTCCCGTCGGCGGCTGGATCGCCGCCGGTGGCCGGATAGGGCCAGAGCCATGGCTGCTCGGACTGGCGATCGGGCTGTGGGTCGGCGGCTTCGACATCCTGTATGCGTGTCAGGATCTCGAGTTCGATCGCAACCACGGCCTGTTGTCGATTCCGACACGTTTCGGCGTGCGACGCTCCATCCTGTTCTCCCGCCTCATACACGTCGCCACGATCGGTGCGATGGCGGCGCTCGGGCGTGTGGCAGACCTTCCGCCGTTCTATCTCGTCGGCGTGTTCATCGTCGCGCTGCTCCTCGCCTACGAACAGTCGCTCGTCAGCGATGACGATCTGTCGCAGGTGAAGAGGGCGTTCGATCTGAACGGGTATGTAGGGATCGTGTATTTCGTCGCGACGGCAGTGTCCCTGTATCTTCGATGAATGGCGACCCCGCCTGACAAATCCCCTGATCGCATCGCAGGGATGTTCGATGCGATCGCGCCTCGGTACGATCTTCTCAACCATCTCCTTAGCGCGGGCATCGATCGACGTTGGCGCGCCGCCGCGATCACCTCGCTCAACCTCACTGGTCGCGAAACGCTGGTCGATGTGTGTTGCGGCACGGCCGATGTTGCGCTCGAGGCCCGTAAGGCGCGCGAAGACCAACGTAGAGGCGGACCTTCAGGTCCGCCTCGGTTTGCCGCACGCGTGGTTGGGATTGACTTCTCGAGCGCAATGCTTGCGCTTGGGCGTCAGAAGGTCAGCGAAACAGGGGAGGCGCATCGCATTGCATTGATTCGCGGCGATGCGATGCGGCTGCCGATTGCGTCGCGATCCGCTGATGCGGTGACCATCGCCTTCGGCATCCGTAATGTCCAGCGCGCCGACGTCGCGTGCGCGGAACTCGTGCGTGTGCTGCGTCCGGGCGGGCGCGTCGCCATCCTCGAGTTCGGCGTGCCACGCGTTCCGGGCATCAAGCCACTCTATCTGTGGTACTTCACGCACGTACTGCCGCGTGTCGGGCGTGCGATCTCCGGCCACGGCGCGGCATACTCCTACCTGCCTGCATCCGTCGGCACGTTCGCGCGGCCAGCCGAGTTCGTCGGAACGCTTCGTGCGGCCGGTTTTTCCGACGTGCGCGCAGACCCGCTCACGTTCGGGATCGTCTACCTGTATACCGGACGTCTTCCACTTTAGAGGTTGGTGGTGAGGGATCAGCAATCGTTGGTGTTGGTAGCACGCCCATGAACCAGCGACTACCAACACTAGCCGGCTAAGTTATTGCAAAGGCGAATGTTATAATTTCAGGCCGGACTAATCCCGTTGATTTCCTTCGACATCGACAGTCGTTACCAGGACGAGTTAGTCGTCGGCAGCGCGATCTCGCGGCGGGAAGGGGTTATCTACTCGGTCGTCGGCCATATTCTCCTCGTCCTCGCAATCATCCTCGTTCCGAAGCTCCCGATGTTCCGCGTCAGTCCTGAGGAGCTCTCGCGGCGCCGCGCCGAGTTCGAACAGAAACTAAGAGAGCAAGCAGATCGACGATTCGTGTTCGTGCAACCGCGTATTGACATGAAAGCGGTGCAGCCGCCGGAGCGCGCACCGTTATCAGACATCGATCGTCGCGCTCAAACGCGCGAGCGACCGCCACAGGCGACCAACCCTGCGCCCTTTGCGCGCGGCAATACATCAGAACAGATAGAAGCGCAGAACAATGAACGCGCGGCCGGCGAGCAGAATCAGAATCAGCCGACACTGCAGCCGCAGCCGGATTCGCAGCAGGCGCGCGTCCTGCCGCCAGCAGACGAGGGTTTCCGGCGGCCTCAGCAGGCTACGCCGGAGGTCAGGCCGCGTGGGGCGCTGGGCGACGCGCTCCGCAACCTGCAGCAGTACGTACAAAAGCAGACGTTCGACAACCCGCAGGGAGGGTTGAATCAACCGGGCGCCGCGATTCAGTTCGACACTAAAGGCGTCGAGTTCGGGCCATGGCTGCGCCGGTTCGTGGCCCAGGTGCGGCGCAACTGGTTCATTCCGCAGGCCGCGATGACGTTTCACGGTCACTGCGTCCTGACGTTCAACATTCACAAGGACGGGTCAATCACCGATGTGACGGTGCTTCAGCCGTCCGACATCGACGGCTTCAACCATGCAGCCGTCGGCGCTATTACCGGCAGCAATCCGACGGAACCGCTGCCGCCGGAATATCCGTCGGACAAGGCGTTTTTTACTGTCACTTTCTATTACAACGAAGATCCCGATCGCTGATGCCGACGCGCACTCAGCAACTTGGGCTTCTGATTCTTCTCACGGTTCTGGTCGTCTACGTGTTCATCCGTGTTTTCTAGGCCGACCTCTACCGGTCCGCCTAAAGGCGGACCCCATCGATGATCGGTCCCCCACCGATGATCGGTGGGGTCCGGCTTCAGCCGGACCTTAGCCTTGCTGATCGATAATCGGCGGATGCAGACCGCCACTATCCGGCAGATCACGTTTCTGGCCGCGACGGCGACCCTCGTCGTCTTCATCGCGCCGCTGCACGCGCAGACGCGGCTCACCGCCGACGACTACTCGCGCGCTGAACAGTTCCTCGGGTACAACACGAACCGGCTCGTCCTGCGTCTGGCCGCACAGCCGACGTGGGTGGGCGATGATCGGTTCTGGTACCGCACGACGACCGAGAATGGAACCGAGTTCTTCCAGGTCGACGCGGCGACCGGCGCCCGCACGCCCGCATTCGATCAGGCGAAGATTGCTGCCGCGCTCTCGAGCGCCGCTCGCTCCAACTACTCGGCGTACCGGCTTCCGTTCAATCAGTTCGAGTTCAGCAGCGACCGCAAGTCGATTTCGTTCAATGCCGGCGGAAGCCAGTGGACGTGCGATGTGGGAGGCACGCGCTGCGACAGCAAGCAGCGGCCCGAGGGACCGCCGTTCGTCGTCTCGCCCGACGGCAAACGGGCCGTCTTTATTCGCAATTACAACCTCTGGGTTCGGGATATCGCATCCGGGAGAGAGACCCAGCTGACGAAGGACGGCGTCAAGGAGTACGGCTACGCGACGGACAACGCCGGCTGGATCCACAGCGACAACGCGATCCTCCTGTGGTCGCCGGACTCGAAAAAAATCGCCACGTTCCAGCAGGACGAGCGCGGCACGGGCGACATGTATCTGGTGAGCACCGCCGTCGGTCATCCGAAACTCGAAGCCTGGAAGTATCCGCTGCCCGGTGATCCCAAGATCTTCATGATTGAGCGCGTCGTCATTGACGTCGACCGCGCGCGCGTCGTCCGCCTGCAGCTGCCGCCCGATCCGCATCGTTCGTCTATCTGTGACGATGTCGAGTGCAACGGGCCGTTTGAAGATGTGGAGTGGAGCGCGGACGGGAAGCACTTGGCGTTCCTCTCCAGCTCGCGCGACCACAAGGAAGCTCGCTTGCGCGTGGCCGACACGGAATCGGGCAAAGTCCGCGACGTCATCGACGAGAAGGTCGCGACGTATTACGAGTCGGGCAACGATGCGCACAACTGGCGCTTCCTGCCTGCCTCGAACGAGGTGATCTGGTTTTCAGAACGTGACAACTGGGGGCAGCTCTATCTCTACGATCTGCAGACGGGGCGGCTGAAGAATCAGATTACGTCGGGAGAGGGGAACGTCGCGCAGCTAGTCAAGGTCGATGAGAAGAATCGGTTGCTATACTTCCGCGGCGTCGGGAAGGAAAAGGGACGGGATCCGTATTTCATTCATTTCTATCGAATCGGCTTCGATGGAAAGAACCTCACGCTCCTCACTCCGGAGGACGCGACGCACATCGTCGCGCCGTCGCCTTCAGGAAAGTACTTCGTTGATAGCTACTCGAAGCCCGACGTCGCTCCAACAACGGTGCTTCGCGATTCCGACGGCAAGCTGATTGCCACCCTCGAGCGGACCGATATCTCGCGGCTGGTCGCCGCGGGCTGGAAGCCGCCGGAGCCGATTGTCGTCAAAGCACGCGACGGCACGACGGATCTCTACGGCCTCTTGTACAAGCCGACGAAGCTCAATCCGTCAACGAAGTACCCAATCATCAATCACATTTATCCGGGGCCGCAGACGGGAAGCGTCGGGCCGAGAAACTTCCTGTCCGCGCGCAGCGATTCACAGGCGCTCGCGGAGCTCGGATTCGTCGTCATCGAAATCGATGGTATGGGGACGCCGTGGCGCTCGAAGAAATTCCACGACGCCTATTTCGGCGACATGGGTGACAACACCCTGCCGGACCAGGTTGCCGCGATGAAGGAGCTCGCGGCGCGATATCCATGGATTGATTTGAATCGCGCCGGCATCTGGGGGCACTCAGGTGGCGGCTATGCGACGGCCGGCGCGATGTTCCACTATCCGGATTTCTTCAAGGTTGGCATCTCGGAGTCTGGCAACCACGACAACCGGAACTATGAAGACGACTGGGCGGAGAAGTGGCAGGGTCTGCTCGTCAAAAAGCCAGACGGCACGACGAACTATGACAGCCAGGCGAATCAGAATTTCGCGAAAAACCTGAAGGGTAAGCTGCTGTTGACGCACGGCACAATGGACGACAACGTGCCGCCGTCGAGCACGCTCGTGCTCGTCGACGAATTGATCAAGGCGAACAAAGATTTTGATCTGCTCCTGCTGCCGAACCGCCGTCACGGCTATGCCGCCGAGCCGTACATGATTCGTCGGCGCTGGGACTACTTCGTTCGCAACCTGCTTGGCGCGGAGCCGCCTCAGGGGTATGAGCTGCGGTCGCAGTAAATCCCAAAGCCCAAAGTCCAAATCCAAACTTCGGAACACGGGCCTCAGAGACGCAGAGACATCACAGAGAACAAGATTTTCCTCTGAGTCTCTGTGTCTCTGTGGCTCGTAGCTGTAATTGGGGTTTTGGGATTTGGGATTTAACCCATAAACACCCCACCGTTGGCGTGAAGCGTCTGGCCCGTGATGTAGCGCGCCTCTGGTCCACACAGGAAGCGGACAACTGCTGCGACCTCTTCGGGTGTCCCACGCCGACCGACGAGGGTTGCATGCTTCGCATGGTGGCCTGGCTCAGGACCACGCCGCTCAGTGTCAATCAGCCCGGGTGCGACACAGTTGACCGTAATACGGTGCGGAGCCAGATCGTGAGCGAGCGCGCGTGTCAGACCGAGCAGCCCGGCTTTCGCCGCGATCACATGCGCTCGGCGCGACGCGCCGGTGAACGAGGACAGCCCGCCGATATTCACGATCGATCCGCCGCTCGCGGCGCTCAGGTACGGCGCTGCGGCCCGCGAGCAGAGATAGGCACCGTCGAGAATGGTCGCCGTAATTGCGCGCCACTCCTCGTAGTCGAGTCGTTCGAAATCAATTTCCCTTCGCACGGCCGCGTTGTTGACCAGGATGTCCAGGCGGCCAAAGGCTTGAACCGCCGCGTCGATGAGCGAGACCGCCTGTTCCGGCTGGCCCACGTCGGCCATCTTCGCCACGGCCTGTCCGCCCCTGTTGCGAATCTCCTGGACGACCGCCTCCGCTGCCTCCGTGCTCGATTTCGCGTTGACGACAACAGCCGCTCCCGCCTCGGCGAGCGCGTGTGCGATGGCACGGCCGATGTTCCGCGCGCTGCCGGTGACGATGGCGACTCGGCCCTGCAGAGTTTGGTGTTCGTTCACGAGCGAAACTCCGTCAACGCATCGAGAGTGGAGTGAGAGAAGACGTGGCGCGAGAGGTCGCGGAAGCGCTCGCCCTGCTCCCGTCGCCAGCCGCCATACACCACGTTGTCCAGGAACTTGGCGTCGAGTTCCTCGGACGAGAGCGGAGCGTGAATGCCGCCGCGCATGTGGAGGCGGCGAACCTCACGCGGACGGCCGTCCTTCAGCATCGCGCGAAGATGACCGGCAAAGTTGCGCGGGTACTCGTCGTGGGGATTGATTGAATATCGGATCTTGGATGCCAGCGTGAGCACCGCGGGATCGTTGACGCGCGACTCGGTGAACTGCGCAAACCCGGCGCGGCGATCGAAAAATCCCACGGCCATGCAATACGGAGTGCTGAACTTCGCCGCATACGGCGTCGGCGGCCGATGTTTCACCGCGAGCGGTTCCCACAGGCGGTGAACAGTGCCTTCAGCGACCTCGCAAGTGATCGTCTCGATGTCATCGGCGGCGATTCCCTGTTCCGCAAGCTCGATGGCGCAATCGACAAACGGCTGCGTCATGGTTCCGCAGGCGTACGGCTTGAAAGCGATTTGTTCCATCAGCCACTTGCACCCCAAATCCTGTCGGAGTGGCTCGAAGTCCGGTTTCACCGAAGGCGCGAAGGCGCGATAGAACCCGTGGTGTCCCTCGAGTACGGTCCGGGGACCGATGAATCCGCCGCGCGCCATCAGTACAGCGCGGATCCCCGACTGCGCTGCCCAGCCTGCGTGCATCCGCTTGGTCGAGGTCCCCTCCGCAAGGTACTCGATGATGCCGGATGCCATGCTGCCTGCGATGCCGAGTGCGGAGGCGATGGCAGCCGGCGGCAGCCGTAACGCCGCGCTCATGCCGGCCGCTGCGGCGAGCGCACCGAAGACCGCCGTGGGGTGGAAGCCGGCGGCGTGTGTGGCTTTCGGTGCCACAAGGCTGAGGCGGCACATCACCTCCGTCCCGGTGACGATGCCGAGGAGCAATCGATCGCCGCCGAGGCGTTCACGTTCACACGCCGCGAGGACAGCCGGCACCACCACAGCCCCGGCGTGCACGGGCCCGCCCTCGAAGGTGTCGTCGAAATCTTCACCGTGAGCGGCCGTGCCGTTGACGAGTGCGGCGCCAAAGGCATCGAACGCACCGCGGAGACCGATGACCGTGCAGGCGCCTCCTCCGTCAACGCTTGCGAGCGTGGCTGCGACATAGTCCGCATGGCGTGCAGCTACGCAGAGGCCCGCGACGTCGAGCAGGAGACGCCGTGCGGTTTCGCGCGTTCCGGTCGGGAGCGCGGCTGGATCGGACGAGGCGAGCCACGCGGCGAGCTGCTCAGCGAGCGTCGGCACGTGCTTTCGCCTGCCGCATCAGCTGTCCGGCGAGAACGACAAGCGCGATTGCGAGCAGCGCCGCGGAAATCGGATTCCGCACGAATGTCGTCAGATCGCCGTTCGAGAGAACCAGCGCGCGGCGGTAGTTCGATTCGATCATGAACCCAAGCACGACCCCGAGCACCATGGGCAGAAACGGGACGGCGAAATAGCGCAATGCGTATCCGACCACGCCAAAGGCGAGCGCGACACCGACGTTGAACAGGCTCGCCTGGAATGCGTAAACGCCGGACACGACGAGCGCATAAATGAACGCCATCAGATACGGCTTGGGCCGGCTCACCAGCCAGATACACGGTCCCATGATCAGATAGCCGATGATCAGCATTGCGATGTTCGCGACGAGCAAACCGGCGTAGAGTCCGCGTACAACCTCGCCGTGCTGCACGAAGAGCATCGGTCCGGGCACCAGCTCGTGCATCAGGAAACCGCCAAGCAGCACCGCTGCGGAATTCGAGCTCGGAATGCCGAGACTCAACATCGGTACGAGTGCGGTGCAGGCGACGGTATTGTTCGCGGCCTCCGGGGCGGCGACCCCTTCCGGTGAACCGTGGCCGAACTCCTCGCTGTGCCGCGACCAGCGCCGCGCTTCGTTGTAGGCCAGAAAACTCGAGATGGCTCCGCCGGCACCCGGTATCATTCCTTCAAACGCGCCAATCAACGATCCAATCGCCTGCGGTCTGGCGATGCGACGCCACAGTGCGGGCGTCGGGAAGCGAATGCGCGCGCTCTCGTGCGTCGCCTTCTCCCAATCCGGCGCCGTCGTCTGCACGAGCATCTCGCTGACAGCGAAGAGTCCCACCATCACCAGAATCGCTGGGATGCCCGAGAGGAGATCCGGGCTGCCGAATGTGAACCTATTCAGTCCGGTCACGGGATCGGTCCCGATCGTCGCCACCATCAGGCCGAGAACACCGGCTATCAACCCTTTGAGCAACGAATCTCCGGCGAGTGACGCGATCACGCTCAGCCCCAGCATGCCGAGCGCGAAGTACGACGACGGCGTGAACGCCAGCGCAACGCCTGAAAGCCGTTCAGTTAGCAGGACGAGGACGAGAAAACCGAAGAGCCCGCCCACGAAGCCGGAGTAGAGCGAAATCCCAAGGGCCTCACCCGCTTTGCCTTGGCGCTTCATCTCGTAGCCGTCGATGACGGTGGCGGCCGCGGCGTTGGTGCCCGGGGTGCCAATGAGGATCGCCGGAATCGATCCGCCGTACTCCGCCCCGACATACGTGGACGCGAGCAGCACGACGGCGACCGTGGAATCCATCCCGTAGGTGAAGGGCAGCAGGAGCGCCATCGTGATCGAGGGCGAGATTCCCGGCAGCGCGCCGCCAAGAATGCCCCACGCTACGCCGCCGAAGGCCGCCGGAATGATTGCCGTGGAGAAGAGCAGTTGAATCAGATCACCGACGGCCATAACCCTGCCGGGTACTGGATGCGCAGCAGCCAGATGAACAGCAACCAGAAGAACGCAGCTCCAGACAGCGCGACGAGGATGCTGCGTCCGTTAATCGATCCGCCCTGGAAATAAATCGTCGCGGTGATCAACGCCGCGACCGAGAGGAGATACCCGAGCCACGGCAGGACGACGATGTAGGCGACGCCGATGAGAAGCATGCCTATGACTCTGGGGATTCCTGATCCGGGATTTGGCGTTCGGGATTCGGGAGTTGCTGAATGCGGCTTCGCAGAGCGTCGCGGGAGCGAGCGAGCAATCAGGATGAGCGACAACGCTGCGAGCAAAACGGCGTATACCCTCGGCAAGCCTTGCGGTCCGATGGGATCCGCGAGATCGCTCTGGGGGATCCCGACGGCCAGCCCGTAATACACCGCCGCAACGACGAGTGTCGCGATGCCGAAGAGAAGGTCGCGGTTTCTCACCGAATGACGCCGGATTCCTTCAGGAACGTCGCGGTTTCATTGCCGAAGGTGTTCATGAAGGCGACGTATTCGTCGTGTGGCATGAAGCCTGGCTGTAGACCATCGGCGATGTACAGCTTCTTGTACTCGGGATCATCGAGCAGAGCGCGAACGGCGGTCTCCCATCGCGTAATCAGATCTCGTGGCATTCCCTTTGGTCCTGCCAGCCCACGGAACTTACGCACGGACAGGTCGATTCCTTGTTCTTGGACTGTCTGCACGTCGGGAAACTGTGGCATTCGCTCGTCGCCGACCACTCCAAGCAGGCGGATTTTCCCCGCATCGAGCTGACCGCGCATTTCCTGCAGCTCACCGACGCCCATGTCGAGCGTGTGGTTCAGCACGTTGATCAGCATGTCGCCGCCACCCTCGAAGGTCGCGACGGCCGGATTCACCCCTGCCTTCTGCCTCAACCGCTCCATCGTTTGGCGCTCGAGCGACGCGGGGTTGGCGGCGCCCCATCGCCCCTGACCGCTGCGCGCGTGGTCGACAACGTCCTTGACGGTCTTGTACGGCGAATCCGCGGCGGTGAAGAGCACCTCAGGGTCATAGAAGATGTTCACCAGCGGCTCGAGGTCGTGATACGACGCGGCTGGTTTGCTCAGGAGCGACGTGTAGATGAAGGTCGGCGTCGTCGCGTACAACTCGGAGCCGTCCGGTTTCGCCCGTGCGAGCTGCGCCATCGCCTTCGCACCACTTCCACCTTCGACGTTCTCCACGATCATCGTCTCCTGCATGATGCGCGACAGGTGCGGCGCCATCGACCGCAGGAAGACGTCGCTGCCGCCACCGGGACTGGAGTGGGTGATCAGAGTGACAACCTGATTTCGGTTCGCATTGGCACATGAACTGGTGGCCAGCGCCGTCACAAGGATTGTCACGACGCAGACGGTGGATCGTGGCACGTCCGCAGAGTATATGACGGACGTCCCGCGGGTCTATTTCGCGCCGCGATGCTTGCGGCGATAAGAGATGCCGTCGAGCACGGTGAAAATTACAGCAGACAGCGCCATGCCCCCCAACAGGATATAAAGACCGATCACGGCCTGCTCCTTCCTTCCAGCATGACGCTCACAACGAAAAATGTGAGCCAGATGGCGAGCCCCGTCACCGCCAAGGCGATCGAAAAAGGACGATCGGCGAGAAACTGACCGAAAACCATTCCACCGGCCGCCACGTTCCCAGCGTCGAACAGCTTGTCGGCGGCCAACGCTCGTTGCCTCCGATTCAAGTCTAGCATCGGCCGGCCTGTCGCAATGCGGCTGCCTCACCACGAGGCGTGTATTTGCCGGTAGTTCTCAACGCAGTTGTCGGATCATTGCTGCTGTTGCAATCCGAACCGCAGCCTTTCATGGCAGAATCTGCCAGCTTCCCCGAATGACGCTTGCGGCCGGTGCTCGCCTCGGCCCGTATGAGATCGTTTCTACCCTTGGTGCGGGTGGGATGGGAGAGGTCTATCGCGCCCGAGACACGAAGCTCGGTCGTGAAGTCGCGATCAAGGTTCTTACCGCGAACGTCATTGCTGACGCCATCGGATCGCGCGGTTCACTCGCGAAGCTCAGATCCTTGCGTCGCTGAATTATCCGACATCGCCGGCATTCTCCATCTCGAAGAGGCCGAGGGCGTGTGCGCGCTGGTACTCGAGCTTGTCGAAGGGGAGACGCTCGCGGATCGGATCGCACGTGGACCGATTCCGATCGACGAAGCCATTCCGATGGCGCGGCAGCTCTGCGAGGCGCTCGAGGCGGCGCACGAGCACGGCATCATCCATCGCGATCTGAAACCCGCGAACATCAAGATCACGCCGGACGGCGTCGTGAAGGTGTTGGACTTCGGCCTGGTAAAGCTGGCAGGGGCCGCCTGAAGGCGGCCCCTACGCACCAAACGTAGGGGCCGGCTTCAGGCGGCCCGACGGATCGTTGTCCCCGACGATCACGTCGCCGGCGATGATGACCGGCGTCGGCACGTTGCTCGGCACGGCGGCGTATATGGCGCCCGAGCAGGCCAAGGGAAGGCCCGCGGACAAACGCAGCGACATCTGGCCTTTGGATGCGTTCTCTTCGAGATGCTCACGGGCGTCAGACCCTTCGCGCATGACGATGTCGCCGAAACGCTCGCGGCGATCCTGATGCGCGAGCCCGATTGGCGCGCGCTGCCCGCGAGCGTACCGCCGAACGTCAGGCGCGTCCTGACCGGCTGTCTCGAGAAGAATTCACACGAGCGCTTGCGCGACATTGGCGATGTCCGACTCGAATTGAGACGTTCGGATCGGCCCGTCGTCGCGCGCGCTTCATCCGGCGTCCGAGGGCCGCGTGGCTTCTCGCCGCAACAGCTCTTGCGATCGCCGCTCTGGCTGTTACGGCCGCAGTCATCGCGTGGCGGCGCACCGCACCCGATGACGTGGTGACACGGCTGGATGTGACCACGCCCTCCACCAGCGACGCCTTCTCGTCGCCGTGTCGCCTGATCGGCGACAGATCGTCTTCGCCGCCAATAGCGCAAACGGCTCGGACCTATTCCTGCGCGCATTCGACCAGGTGAACGCGCAACCGTTGGTGGGAACGGTGGGCGGAACCTATCTGGCCTCAGTTCCTGCCCGATGGTCGCCGATTCATTTTTCTGATGGCGCTCGGTCAGGTCCAGACCCATGGGATTTACGTTGCCTCGCTCGATGGCGGCGAGCCCGTTCGCATCCTGGCCGCAGACACGGAGGCTGCATTCGCGACGCCCGGGTATCTTCTACGGGTATTGCAAGGCGTGCTGACGGCGCAGCGCCTGGATACGGATAGGGAACGACTGGTCGGAGATCCGTTTGCTCTTGCGCAAGCCGTCGGCACCGACGACGGACTTGCGCGCAGCGCCTTGTCGGTATCTGGCAACGTACTCGCCTATCGACCTGGTGTCGTCACGCGTCGGGAAATCGTCCGGATCGATCGCACCGGCAACGTGATCGAGAAGGTCGGCAATCGCGACGAAAGGTCGCCAGCCAATCCTGCGCTTGCGCCCGATGGCAGACGAGTCGCGTTCAATCGCACCGAGCAGGGCAACAGCGATGTCTGGTTGCTGGATGCGCGAGGTGTTGCGACCCGTTTTACGTTTGACGAGGCGAATGACGTTCGTCCAATCTGGTCGCCGGATGGAACCCAGATTGTGTTCAGCTCGGTACGGATGGGACCAGGAGATCTCTTCTTGAAACCGGCAAGCGGCGCATCTCCCGACCAGCCGATACTTGTTGACCCGCTCTCGAAAGTGCCGCTCGACTGGTCTGCCGATGGCCGGTTCATCCTCTATGCCGCCCAGGATCCAAAAAACGGCTCCGATCTCTGGGCTTTGCCCGTCAATGGCGACCGAAAGCCCGTTCCGATCGTCCAGAGCACGTTCGATGACATCGAAGGGCAGTTCTCGCCCGATGGACGATGGGTCGCGTACGCATCGAACGAATCAGGGCGCTACGAGACGTACGTACGTCCATTCCCGGGACCTGGCGGGAGGTGGCAGGTCTCGACGGAGGGCGTACACAGCCACGGTGGTCTTCGGACGGAAGGCACATCTTCTATGTCTCGCGCGACAGCCGACTCATGTCCGCGCTGCTTACTCCTGGCGCGGACGCTCGTTCGGTGGAGGTCAACACTCCTACGCCGCTGTTTCAGGCGCGCCTCGCCGTCGGCGGCAACGTCGCGGTGGGCAGCAGCAACGCGCGGGCACTACGTGGTTGCGCGCGACGGCCGGTTTCTGATGATCACGCCTGTCGACGATGCCGTCGCCACGCCGATCACGATCATGTTGAATTGGACCGCCGCGCTCGCGAAAAAATAATCGGCTATCGGGCGACGCCCATTTCGCCGTTGCGGTAGTCGCGGAACGCGGCTCGAATTTCATCTTCGGTGTTCATCACGAACGGGCCATAGCTGACGATTGGCTCGCCGATCGGTTCCCCCGACATGAGCAGCGCCCGAGTATCTTCGAGAGCTTCGAAGCGGACGCCGTCGCCATCGGAATTGAAGACGACCTGATGAAGTCCCGAAACGGTCGTCCCGTCAGGGAAGCGCAGGGCGCCGTCAAGCAGATAGACGAACGCGTTGTGTACCGGGGACAGCGCGATTTCGATGCTGCCGCCCCGCCGCGCGGTGACTATGGCGGCATTGACGGCGCTCAGCGTCCGGATTGGTCCCTTGACGCCGCCAAGCTCACCGGCCACGACGTGCAAGGTGACGAGCCGGTCGGCGCTGAAGCTGGCGGGCGTCGCCTCCGCAGTGAGCGCGTGACAGGACGGCGGGTCCATCTTGTGGCGCGCGGGCGAGTTGATCCACATCTGGATTAGCTCTGTTTGGCCAGGAACGGCCGTTTCGTCATGCAGCAGCCCGCTTCCGGCATGCATCCACTGCGTTCCACCAGCGAGAACGGTCGCGTCGTTGCCCTGCGTGTCGCGGTGCCGGATGCCGCCTTTGAAGATGAAGGTAACAGGCGCGAAACCGCGATGCGGGTGCCAGCTCACGCCCGTAGCGCCAGAAAAGTCCTTCGGTGGCGCGTGATGCAGCAGAACAAATGGGTCGAGGTAGGGAAGTTGCTCGGATGGAAGCGGTTGCCGGACGGTAAGCGGGCCCATCGCGTGAGCCTCGGCAAAAATCACATCCGCGACGGATCGAAAACGCATAGTCCTAAGACGCGTTCGCGGGCCTTGCCGTTCCCGAGTCGGAGTACGGTGATGACCCGACTCACATCAGCACTGCCGACGCGTGAGTCGGGTCATCACCGTACTCCGACTCGGATAAGAGAGGCGCCGCTATCATCAGTCGATGCGACCGCGCGTGCTCGCCGTGCTGGGTCCGACCGCCTCGGGCAAGAGCGCGCTCGGGCTGTCGCTGGCTGAGCGGCTTGCCGGCGAGATCATCAATTGCGATTCGACAGCCGTGTACCGCGGTTTTGACATTGGCACCGACAAAGTGTCTGTCGAGGCACAACGCGGTATCCCTCACCATCTCGTCGACATCGCCGATCCGACGGATGTCTACACAGCGGCACAATACGCGCGCGATGCGTCGGCCGCGATTCGTGACATCCATCAGCGGGGTCGTCTCCCCATCCTGGTCGGCGGCACCGGCTTCTACTATCGGGCGCTGACACGTGGTCTTTTTCCTGGTCCGGGCGCCGATGAGCAGCTTCGCAGCCGATTGAACCGCATCGCCGACGCCCGCGGGCCCGAACGGCTCCACCGATTGCTGCAGCGCGTCGATCCGGAATCGGCCGCGCGCATCATGCCTCGCGATCGCAAGCGTCTCGTCCGGGCGTTGGAGGTGTATTACACGACCGGCCGTCCTCTCACGTCGCACTTCACACACACGATGTCACCCATCGCCGATTGCGAGGTCGTCGCCGTCGCGTTGCGTTTGCCGCCGGCGCTCACGGCCGAACGGGTGGCCCGGCGGGTCGACGAGCAGTTCGCGCGCGGCATCGTCGACGAAGTTCGTACGCTGCTGGCTCATGGTGTGCCGCCCGATGCAAGACCGTTCGGCGGTCTCGTCTATCGACAGGTGATGGAGATGCTCCGCGGGGTGCGCGGTGAAGCCGAAACGCGCGCGCTCATCGTTCAGGAGAACCGTCGATACGCGCGACGCCAGTTGATCTGGTTCCGTAAAGAGCCTAATCTTAAGTGGTTCGACGGCCCGGGCGAGCGTGAAGACGTTCTTCGTCTCGTCGAAGAAGCGCTCGCCATGCATGGATGGCGAGGAGATGGTTCCTGATGGCCCAGGTCACTGAACAGCGATCGTCGGCAGCGCAACCCAACATCCAGGACGTTTTCCTCAATTACGCACGGCGCGATCGTCTTTCTGTCGTCATTCACCTCCTCGACGGTCGTCAGTTCGACGCGCGCATCAAGAATTTCGATCGGTTCGCGGTCATCGTTGAAGTGGATGGCGGCGATCAACTGGTGTTCAAGCACGCCATCGCTACGATCCGCACCTCGCGATCCGTCGCGAACTACTTCGCTGCACACCATGTATAGGCGGACCTGAAAGGTCCGCCCCGCACATATGACTGAGCGGCGCGGACCTTCCAGGTCCGCGATTTTTTCAAGAGTCATCGTCATCGTCCTCGACAGCGTTGGCATCGGTGAGCTGCCGGACGCATCCGCTTATGGAGACGAAGGCAGCAACACGCTCGGCAACATCGCGGCGCGTGTGCCGCTGAAGATCCCGACGTTGCGCTCGATGGGACTCGGAAAATTGGTCTCATTGGACACCCGTGGGGTCTTGGACACCCGTAGGGCGGACCTTAAAGGTCCGCCCCTACAGGTGATTGGTGCTGAGGTAATCGGCGCTTACGGGAGAATGGCGGAGGCATCGTCGGGCAAAGACTCCGTCACCGGCCACTGGGAGATGATGGGGGTCGTGCTCGATCGTCCGTTTCCGACATTTCCCCATGGGTTTCCGGCCGATGTTATCGCGGACTTCGAGCGCCGGATCGGCCGTGGGACGCTCGGCAATGTCGTAGCCTCCGGAACCGAGATCATTGACCGCCTTGGCGCCGAGCACATGCGGACGGGTAAGCCGATCGTGTACACGTCGGCGGACAGCGTCTTTCAAATCGCCGCGCACGAGGAGGTCATTCCCGTCAATGAGCAGTACCGCATCTGCGAGACCGCCTTCGATCTGGTTGCCCGCGGCATGGGTGTCGGCCGTGTCATCGCGCGCCCGTTTGTCGGCGCACCGGGCTCGTTCAAACGAACGGCGAATCGGCACGACTACGCCCTGGAACCGGCAGGGGAGACGCTGCTCGATCGGCTCGCACGCCATGGAATTCCGGTTATCGCAATCGGGAAGATCAATGACCTCTTCGCCGGCCGCGGCGTTGGTCGCGCTATCCACACAGCGAGCGACGCGGAAGGTATGGAGCAGCTCTCGGAAACGATGCGTGAACGGGAGGACGGCTTTATTTTCGTGAACCTTGTTGACTTCGATACCGTGTACGGGCACCGGAACGATGTGGCGGGTTACGCCTCCAATCTCGAACGGTTCGACGAGGCGCTCCCGGAGGTGCTGTCCAAGCTTCGTCCGTCGGACCTGCTCGTCGTCACCGCCGACCACGGCAACGATCCCAGCACGCCGAGCACGGATCATTCGCGCGAGTTTGTCCCCGTGTTGATTGCTGGTGGGCTGCGTGGGCCGGCTGAAGCCGGCCCCTACTTACGACGGGGGATCGATATAGGGACACGACAGACCTTCGCGGACCTCGGACAGACGCTGGCAGAGAACTTTGGCGTCGGACCACTCCCTCACGGCACCAGCTTCCTGGAGGACATCGTTGTCCACCATCCGTGAAGGGCTCGAGCAGCGCGAGCGCGAGATGCTGGCGCCGCAAGCCGCTAAGAGCGCCGAAACCCGCGGCCGCCTCAAGCCCGAGCCGGAAGACGATGTCCGTCCGGCGTTTCAGCACGATCGGGATCGGATCATTCACAGCAAGGCGTTCCGGCGCTTAAAGCACAAGACCCAGGTCTTCTTCGCGCCGGCCGGCGATCACTACCGGACGCGGCTCACGCACACGCTGGAGGTGTCACAGATCGCTCGCACGATTGCCAAAGTACTCCGCCTCCACGAGGAGCTCACCGAAGCAATCGCACTCGGGCACGACCTTGGTCATACACCGTTCGGTCACACGGGTGAGCGAGTGCTGGATTCGCTGGTCCCCGGCGGCTTTCGCCACTACGAGCAGAGTCTTCGTGTCGTCGACCTCCTCGAGAACGATGGTCGGGGACTGAACCTGACCTTCGAGGTCCGGGATGGCATCGGGCACCACTCAAAAGGGAAGAAAGGATCGCCCGTGGGCATGGACGAAACCCAGCGCGCGGCCACCCTGGAAGGACAGATCATGCGCGTTGCCGATCTGATTGCCTACGTCAATCATGATATCGACGATGCGGTGAGGGCAGGGGTACTGAAGGAGTCGGACCTTCCACGAGAGCCGGTGAAAGTGCTTGGTTCGACGTCTTCCTCGCGCATCGCTGCCATGGTGAAAGACGTCGTCACCGAGACGCAGGCCGGCGCGCTCGCCGAAATTCGCATGAGCGAGCCGGTGCTCGATGCGACGCTTGCGATGCGGAGCTTTCTCTTCGACGCGGTCTACGAGAACCGCGACGCCACTGCCGAATTCCGAAAGGCCACCGGGATCCTTGGCGGACTCTGGGAGAAGGTCCGCGAGCGCCCTGATGAATTTCTCGATCGCCACATCATCGAGACCGAAGGACTCGACGCCGCCACGCGCGACTTCCTCGCCGGGATGACGGATCGATTCGCAGTCACGCTCTACGAACGGCTCTTCATCCCCAAGCCATGGATCGGGCCCATGGCATGGGATCAGCTATAATCGAGGGTCTGTCTTTCGCGCAAAGGGCGCGAATGTGGGCTCCATGAAGCTCGATCTCACCCGCTATCGGCAGCCGGTCAGTCAGTTCGCGCGGACGTTCCAACCCGGGGAAGTGGCGAGCGAGGCCGGCACGTATGACGTCGTGGCGCCGGTCGAGCTCGCGTTCGACATCCACAAGGACAAGGACAAGTTTCGTCTCGAAGGGCATCTGCGAACGGAGCTGGAGCTTCCGTGCAGCCGCTGCCTGGAGCCGTATCGGTTCGCCGTCGAAGTCGACTTCAATCAGCGGTATCTTCCGGCGTCCGCCGCATCGACGGATCCCGACCGCGAAGTGCAGGAAGATGACCTGGAGACGAGTTACTACAGCGACGATCAGATCGATCTCGCCGAGTTGATGCGCGAGCAGTTCTATCTGGCGTTGCCGATGAAGCCACTGTGCCGCGACGATTGCCGCGGGCTGTGCCCGCAGTGCGGGACGAATCTGAATACGGGCACGTGCGACTGCTCGCCGGTCTGGGAGGATCCCCGGCTGGCGGCGCTCAAAGCCATCAAGGAAAAAAATGCCTAATCCAAAACGCCGACATTCGAAGACGCGCACCTCGAAGCGTCGCACGCACGACGCGCTGCGCGCGGCTGCCACCAATCTCTGTCCGCAGTGTCACGAGCCGAAGGCCCCCCATCGGATCTGTCCGCATTGCGGCTTTTACCGGCAGCGGCAGGTCAGAGCCGTCGAAGAGGAATAATTTACGATTCGCATCGCCGTTGACGCGATGGGTGGCGACCACGCGCCGTCCGCCATCGTGGACGGCGCCCTTGCTGCCGCCCGTCATCTCGACCTCCAGATATTCCTCGTCGGAGTACCCACCGCAATCGCGGCGACACTCGAACGCCACACCGATTGGCGTAGGCTGCCGGTTCACGTCGTCGAAGCTCCGGACGTCGTCGAAATGGCGGAAACAGCCGCCGCCGCGCGTCGAAAGTCGCGCGCCTCTATTCGCGTTGCAGCCGACCTGGTCGCACGGCGCGAGGCTGACGCGATCTTCAGCGCCGGTCACACCGGGGCGACGGTGTTGGCGACACATCTGGCATTCGGGATGATCCCGGGAGTCGATCGACCCGCTCTGGCGACCGCTATTCCGACGCGCGAACATCCAGCGGTGCTGCTCGATGCGGGCGCCCACGTCGACTGCCGTCCCCAGCACTTGCTGCAGTTCGCCCTGATGGGTGGCGTATTCGCGCGCATTGCGTTTGGCGTCGCGCGTCCACGTGTCGGTCTGCTGTCGATCGGCGAGGAAGCGAGCAAGGGCAACGACCTGACCCGTGAGGCGCATCGCCTTTTGAAGGCGGCACCGCTCAATTTCATCGGCAATATCGAGGGGCGCGAGATCTACAGCGGGGTGGCAGACGTGATTGTCTGCGACGGATTCACCGGCAACGTCGTGCTGAAGACGAGCGAAGGGCTGGTCGAGGCGGTCGAAGCGCTGCTTGGCGACGAGCTCCGCGGCACATTTTCCAGCCAGGTCGGCTATCTGCTTTCGCGGCGTGCGTTTCGCCGCTTCAGGCGCCGTGTGGACTATTCGGAGTACGGCGGCGCGCCACTGCTCGGGGTCGCGGGTCTGGCGATTGTCGGGCACGGCCGCTCGTCCGCAAAAGCGGTTCGGAACGCGCTGGCTATGGCGTCCCGGTTTGCAACCGGATCCTTCATCCAGCGGCTCCAGCAGGAAATTGCCGCCGCGTCGGTGTCACACCAGTGATCGCGTTCATTTTTCCGGGACAGGGTTCACAAAGAGTCGGTATGGGGCGCGGCCTCGCGGATGCCTTTGCCGATGCGCGTGCCGCGTTTGACGAAGCGGAGGCCGCGCTGCCGGGGCTGACGAAGGTGATCTTTGAGGGACCCGAAACCGAACTGGTGCTGACCGAGAACGCCCAGCCTGCGATTCTGACGATGAGCGTCGCGGCGCAACGCGTGCTGGCCGCACATGGAATCGAACCTACCTTTGTGGCGGGTCACAGCCTGGGCGAGTACTCCGCCAACGTTGCGGCGGGAACCATGCGGTTCGGCGACGCCGTCAGAATCGTCCGCCGGCGCGGGCAGTACATGCAGGAAGCGGTGCCGGTCGGTGCCGGTTCGATGGCCGCAATTCTCGGACTCGATGCCGACGCGGTTGCCCGCGCATGCGAGGAGGCGGCACAAGGCGAGGTCGTCAGCCCGGCCAACATTAACGGTGCGGGACAGGTCGTCATCGCCGGGGCGACCCGCGCTGTGCAGCGCGCCGGCGAGCGGGCAAAGGCGCTTGGCGCCAAGCGCGTCATTCCGCTTGCGGTCAGCGCACCGTTTCATTGCGCGCTACTAAAGCCAGCCGAAGCGCGGCTCGAGCCGGAACTGCGAAGGCTGGCCGTGCAGAGTCCGCGGGTGCCCGTGGTCGCGAATGTCGACGCCGAACCGAAGCGCGATGCCGCCTCCGCGATCGACGCGCTCGTCAGGCAAGTGTCCGCCCCGGTCCGGTGGGAGCAGGTCGTCCGCCGGCTTGCCTCGGAAGGCGTCACCAATTATGTTGAGGTGGGCCCGGGCACGGTCTTGAGCGGGCTCGTGAAGAAGATCCACAAAGAAGCGGTCGTATCGAACTTCGCGGGGCCAGAGGATCTCGCCCCGCTGCACGAAGCGCTTCGCATTCAGCCTCGGCATGTTTGATCTCTCCGGCAAGGTGGTGATCGTCACGGGCGCGTCACGTGGCATCGGGCGTGGTGTCGCCGTTCTGCTCGCGTCTCGTGGGGCATGCGTTGTCGCGACCGCCCGTGGGGAGAATGCTGCCGATACGGTGTCACGGATTCAGGGAGCCGGACACCGGGCCGAAGTGGCCAGTTTGGAGGTCACCGACGCGGCTTCGATCGATGCGTTGATCGCCGGTGTGCTCGAGCGGCACGGCCGCATCGACGTGCTGGTGAACAACGCGGGCATAACACGTGATCAATTGATGCTGCGAATGAAGCGTGATGACTGGGATCACGTGATTGCGACCAACCTCACCGCGTCGTTCGCGCTGTCGCAGGCTGCCATCAAACCGATGCTGAAGCAGCGCTCGGGACGCATCATCAACATCAGCTCGGTTGTCGGTCAGACGGGCAATGCCGGTCAGGCGAACTACGCAGCATCGAAGGCGGGTCTGATCGGTTTCAGCAAGGCGCTCGCGCGAGAGCTCGCCTCGCGCAATATCACCGTCAACGTCGTTGCCCCTGGTCTCATCGAAACGGATATGACCAAGGCGATCACGGATAAGGCACACGGCGACTGGACGTCGCAGATTCCACTCGGGAGACTCGGCACAACGGCCGATGTGGCCGCGGCAGTTTGTTTTCTTGCCTCGGATGAGGCGTCGTATATTACAGGTCAGGTTCTTGCCGTCAACGGCGGCATGTATATGTAATTTCATCGGTTGGCAGTCGGTGGTTCGTGGTTGGTGGTTCGTCGTAGACGAGTTCCCGCCGGCCAGAACAACCACTCACAACCACTAACGACCAACCACCACCAACCAACGTTGGGAGGCTTTGAATGGCGGCAGTCGCAGACAAGGTCAAGAGCATCATCGTCGAGCAGCTCGGCGTGGACGAAGAGGAAGTGACGGCGGATGCATCGTTCGTCGACGATCTCGGCGCCGACTCGCTCGACACGGTGGAGCTCGTGATGGCGTTCGAGGAGGAATTCGGGATCGAAATTCCGGACGAGGACGCCGAAAAGATCACGCGCGTCAAGGAAGCCATCGACTACATCGAGAAGAACGCGAAGACCAAGAAATAGGGGCGGGGATTTTGAACAGGCGCGTTGTCGTTACCGGCATCGGATTGGTGTCGGCGCTCGGGATCGGGACCAGCGAGACCTGGGCGGCACTGCTCGCGGGACAGAGCGGTGTCACCCGTATCACCCGATTCGACGTCTCCGGCTTCGCGACCCAAATCGCAGCGGAGGTGAAGGGATTCGATCCGCTCGCGTTCATCGAGAAGAAGGAAATCAAGAAGATGGACCTCTTCATCCAGTACGCGATTGCGGCTGCGCAGTTCGCGATGGATGACAGCGGACTCCAGATCACCGACGTCAACGCCCCCAATATCGGCGTCTACATCGGCTCAGGCATCGGCGGATTCATCACCATCGAACGCGAGCACGAGGCTTTGCTCAACGGCGGACCGAGGAGGGTGTCGCCGTTCTTCATTCCCTCAGCCATCATCAATCTGGCCTCGGGTCAGGTGTCGATTCGGTTCGGCGCAAAGGGTCCCAATTCGGCGACCTGCACGGCGTGCTCGGCCTCGGCGCACGCCATCGGCGATGCCTACGAGATCATCAAACGGTGCGACGCGGATGCGATGATTGCCGGTGGAAGTGAAGCAGCGATCTGCGCGATGAGTATCGGCGGTTTCGGCCAGCTCCGCGCGCTCTCGACGCGCAACGACGAGCCCACGAGGGCGAGCCGTCCGTTCGACAAGGATCGCGACGGGTTCATCATCGGCGAAGGCGCGGGTGTCCTCATTCTCGAGGAGCTCGAACACGCGCGACGGCGTGGCGCCAAGATCTACGCAGAGATTGTCGGGTACGGCATGTCATCGGACGCCTATCACATGACCGCGCCGTCGGAGGACGGCGACGGCGCGCGGCGCGTGATGGCCATGGCCGTCCGCAAGGCGGGAATCGCGCCGTCCGACGTCGATTACATCAACGCGCACGGAACCTCCACGCCGTACAACGACAGGCTCGAAACGCTCGCGATTCGGAACTGTTTCGGGGAGCACGCCGAGAGGCTCGCGATTTCCTCGAGCAAGTCGATGACCGGTCACCTGCTCGGTGGCGCAGGCGGCCTCGAGGCCGGCATCACCGCGCTTGCCGTCCATCATCAGGTTGCGCCGCCGACGATCAACCTTGACGATCCCGATCCTGAGTGCGATCTCGACTACGTGCCACACCAGAGCCGGCAGATGCCCATCCGCTATGCGCTGTCGAATTCCTTCGGCTTCGGCGGCACGAATGCGGCATTGCTCTTCAAGAGATTCGAAGGGTAGATCCCCTGAGACGAACTACGGACACGGAGGTCACGGAGCGTCCTTTTTTGAAAAAATATGACTTCGTCTCTCCGTGGCTCCGTGGCTCGTCGATATGAATTGTCGCGACTATGAAGATTGCCGTCTGCATTAAGCAAGTCCCGACGCGAGAGTGGCAACCACGGCTGAACGATTCGACGACGTGGATCCGCGAACAGGACGTCAGCTATGAGATGAACGAGCCCGACGCCTACGCGCTCGAAGAGGCGCTGCGGCTTCGGGAAAAGCATGGCGGCGAGGTCGTCGTCTGCTCGGCCGGTCCCGCCCGGGTGCAGACAGTTATCCGCGAGGCGCTTGCCCGCGGCGCCGACCGGGCGATTCATGTCGAGCACGATTCGCTCGGCGCCGCGGACGCCTTTGTCATTGCCGACGCGCTCGCCTCCGCGATGAAAGGTGAGAACTTCGATCTGGTGCTCACCGGCCTGCAGTCCGATGACCAGGGGCACGGCCAGACCGGCGTCATCCTCGCGGAACGGCTTGGGATTCCTTCCTCGACAATCATCATGGAGGTCCAAATTGAAGGAACCGCACTTCGCGTGAAACGGGAGCTCGAGGGCGGCTGGTTCCAGTGGATTGCGATGCCCTTGCCCGCGCTGCTGACCATTCAGAGCGGCATCAACCAACTACGGTACGCCACGCTGAAGGGCATCATGGCGGCCAAGAAGAAAGAGATCCGCAAAGCGGCCCTCCCCGACGGGCTGCAGCCGGCACAGCAGATCGTCAACCTGGCGGTACCGACCCGCAGCAAGCAGACGCAGATGATTGACGGTTCGCCGGCCGACGCGGCGAAGGAACTTGTGCGGCGGTTGCGAGAAGAGGCGCGGGCGCTGTGATTCTTGTCATCGCCGAACAGCGCGACGGCAAACTGAATCGCGCCACCTGGGAGACGATTGCCGCCGCGCAGCAGCTTGCCGGCGGCATGCCGATCAAAGTGGCGGTGCTCGGCGCTGTGACCGGAGCCGTAGCGCAGGAAATCGCTTCCGCAGCCGTCGCCGAAGTGCTGGTTGCCGAACACCCGGGACTGGAACCATATACGCCAGACGCGTACGCGTCTGCTTCCCGCTCGCTCATCGAATCCGCTGCACCCACGTACGTGCTCCTGCCCCACACGTATCAGACGCGCGATTTTGCGCCGCTCGTTGCCGCACGTCTTCGCAAGCCGCTTATCACCGACGTGACTGCCATCAGCGGCAGCGGTCCTGACGCGACCTTCGTTCGGCCCATGTTCCAGGGAAAGCTTGCCGCTCAAGTGAAACCGGTAGGCGGACCGCCCGCGATCGTGACGACCCAGATTGGCGCGTTCCGGGCGGACGCAGCCCAGAAGGGCGGATCCGCATCGGTCAGCAAAGTCGATCTCAAGATTGATCCGGCGACGGGTCGACAGAAGCCGGAGGCACCGTTCCGCGAAGCCAAACAAGCTGTCGATCTCGGCCAGGCGGAGCGGATCGTTGCGGTCGGCCGCGGCATCAAGTCGCAGGAGAACATTCCGCTTGCCGAGAAACTGGCGAAGGCGATGGATGCCGAGGTCGCGGCGTCCAGGCCCATTTGCGACAACGGCTGGTTACCGATGGAGCGCCAGATAGGCAGCTCAGGGCAAACCGTCGCGCCAAAGCTTTACGTGGCGCTGGGCATTTCAGGAGCCATTCAGCATCTGGTGGGCATGAAGGGTTCCAGGACGATCGTCGCGATCAACAAAGACGCGGAGGCACCCATCTTCGAGGTTGCCGACTACGGCATCGTTGGCGATCTGTTCGAAATTGCTCCGGCCATCATCACCGAACTCGAGAAGTCGTAGAGGTGAAGCCCATGCAACGTCGAACCTTCATCAAGTCAAGTGCTCTGGCCGGAGCCAGTCTGCTGATCGACGCGCCCTGGAGCGGTGTCCTGGCGCAAGACGTGCGCGGCCTGGCTCAAAGCGGGACCGTGAAGACTACCTCCGGGCCTGTGCGCGGCCTCGTCGCAGATCGCGTCAACGCGTTCTGCGGCATTCCATATGGAGCACCGACGGGCGGTGATGGACGGTTCATGGCGCCCCGCAAGCCGCAGCCCTGGACGGCGGTTCGCGACTGTGTGGAATTTGGCTCGCGTTCGCCGCAGGGGCCCTCTGGGCTGATTTCTGAAGTCGCAGCGGTAGACCGGCGGGAGCCCGCCAGCGAAGATTGCCTGCGTCTGAACGTCTGGACGCCGTCGCTTGGCACCGGAAGGCGTCCCGTCATGATCTGGCTGCATGGTGGCGGGTACTCTCAGGCGTCCGGCAGTTTCATCATCTACAACGGCGCAAACCTCGCGCGACGCCGTGACGTGGTCGTCGTCACGCTCAACCATCGCCTGAATCTGTTTGGATACCTGTACCTCGGCGGCCTTGGTGGGGAGAAGTACGCCGATTCCGGCAATGCGGGAATGCTGGACATTGTGCTGGCGCTGGAGTGGGTCCGCGACAACGTCGCGGCATTCGGTGGAGATCCGGCGAACGTCACGATCTTTGGTCAGTCCGGCGGCGGCGGGAAGGTCTGCACGCTGATGGGAATGCCATCCGCGAAGGGACTGTTCCACAAGGCGATCGCGCAAAGCGGCTCGAACGTCGGCGGGACCACACGTCAGAACGCTACGCGCACGGCGCAGACGTTTCTTGAACGGCTCAACCTGAAGCCGGATCGAATCGACGAACTTCAGCGGATGTCGACCGAACAGCTTCTTGGCGCGCTTCGCGGGTTGAATTTCGCTCCCGTCGTGGACGGCAAGAGCCTTCCGGCGGGGCCGTTTGATCCCGTCTCGTCCCCGTTGTCCGCCGGCGTGCCGCTGCTGTGTGGCTCCGCTGAGACCGAGGTCGCCTGGACGCGCGGCGCCGTCATCGACGACCTCGACGATGCGGCGTTGAAACAGCAGGTGAAGCAGGACGTCCGCGGCATTTCAGACGCCGAAGCAGACCAATTGATCGGCGCCTATCGAAAAGGGAGACCCGGCATCAGCAACGTCGATGTTCACCTGATTCTTGCGTCCGACAACAGCGTACGCAGCAGCATTCTGACGGTTGCCGAGCGAAAGGCCGACGCGAAGCAGGCTCCCGTCTACATGTATTACTTCACGTGGCGCTCGCCGGTACACGATGGCAAGTTGAAGGCGTATCACACGCTCGATATTCCGTTCGTGTTCGAAAACGTGGATCTTGCGACCTCTATGACCGGTGGCCGGCAGGAACGCTATGCCCTTCAAGACCGGATGAGCGCAGCGTGGACGAACTTCGCCCGCACCGGCAATCCGAACGTCAAGGGCCTGCTGCCGGAATGGCCTGCCTTTGACACGACCACGCGCGCCACGATGGTCCTCGATAATGAGTGCAGGGCCGTCAACGACCCGAATGGCGCCGAGCGTCGCGAGGTGATGGCCGTTCGAAAACAGGGTGGACCCAACAACGTCGACTAGCCGCGAAACGCTCGACGTCGACGTGCTCATCGTCGGCGGTGGACCGGCAGGACTTTCTGCCGCACTGCGGCTCGCCCAGCTTCAACAAGGCGCGGGCGAACCTGAAGGTCCGCCCCTACAAATCGCGGTTCTCGAAAAGGCGCGGGAAGCGGGCGCGCATATGTTGTCTGGCGCCGTTCTCGACCTTTCGACGCTTCACGATCTGATCCCCGACTTCAAGGACAAGGGTGCCCCGCTGCTCGCAGAGGTGCACGACGAGGACGTCTTGTTCCTCACGGAGTCCTCGAAGATCGCGCTGCCAATCATCCCGCCTCCGCTGAGGAATCACGGCAACTACATCATTTCGCTCAACCAGTTTGTCCGGTGGCTCACCAGCCAGGTCGAAGCTGCCGGCGTCGACTTCTTCACCGGATTCGCCGGTGAAGACATCCTCATGGACGGCGAGCGCGTTGTCGGGGTACGCACGCCCGACCGAGGTATCGACAAGCACGGGCAGCAGAAGCCGACGTTCGAGCCTGGCGTGGACATCCTCGCGAAGGTGACGATTTTCTGCGACGGTGTGCGCGGCAACCTGACGAAAGAGCTGATGCGGCGCCTGCAGCTCGGTGACCAGGATCACCCGGAGCAGTTCGCCATCGGCCTCAAAGAGCTGTGGGAAATTCCTCCGGACCGCCTAAAGGCGGGCACCGTCGTCCACACCCTTGGCTATCCGCTCAAACACGAGGAATTCGGCGGTGGGTTCATCTATGCGATGCCGGAGGGGCAGCTGTCGATCGGCTTTGTCGCCGGGCTCGACTACAAGGATCCGCTGTTCGACCCCCACATGGCATTCAACCGCTTCAAGCAGCACCCGTTTGTGTCGTCGCTGCTTGCGGGCGGTCAAATGCTTCGGTACGGGGCGAAGGCACTGCCGGAGGGCGGCTGGAACACGATCCCTCGTGTCTACATGGACGGAGGACTCATTGCGGGTGACGCTGGCGCGTTTCTCAACTCGATGCGTCTCAAAGGCATTCATCTCGCCATGCGCACGGGGATGCTTGCGGCAGAGACGGCGTTCGACGCCGTGCGCGCCGGCGATACGTCCGCATCGGCGCTGAAAGCCTATAAGGGACGCATCGATCGAAGCGCGGTTCGTGACGAGCTGTATCCCGTTCGCAACGTGCACCAGGCATTCGGTTCCGGTCTGTTTCCAGGGTTGGCGTTTGCCGGCTTGACGGTCGCGACGCACGGGTGGTTCCCAGAAGACCTGCACGGTCATGCGGGGCACGAACGGATGAAGCGGCTCGCTTGGTACTACGGCTCGCGGCAGATCCCGATCCAGGTTCCCAGCAATGCCACAACCGTCGACCGCAAACTGACCTTCGACAAGGTGACGAACGTCCATTTTTCGGGCGCGTCGCACGACGAGGATCAGCCGTCGCACCTGCTCGTGCACACGGAGGTGTGCAGCTCGATCTGCGGGCCCGAGTACGGCCATCCGTGCACTCGCTTCTGCCCGGCGAACGTCTATGAGATTTCACATGACGCCGACGGCACGCCGCGTCTGCAGATCAATGCATCGAACTGCGTCCACTGTAAGACGTGCGACATCATGGATCCCTACCAGGTGATCACCTGGGTGCCGCCCGAGGATGGTGGGGGACCTCAATACAATGGCATGTAGCAAATCCCAACGCCCAAATCCCAAAACCCAAATCAAAAATGCGTGGGCAGTGGGATTTGGGATCTGGGATTTGGGGTTGGGATTTTCGCGTGACCAATGACTGGCGTGCGTCGTGGACGAAGCGCGCGCAGATAGCCCTGATCGCAGGCGTTGCTTACCCACTCATCAACGCGCTGGGACATACGCTGCGATGGCGCGTCGAGGGCGCCGAACACTACGACGCGGTTCTCGCATCGGGTCGCCAGCCGATCATGGCGTTCTGGCATGGGCGCATCTTGACGGGCACCTTGTATTTCCAGCGGCGCGGCATCGTGGTGATCACGAGCGAGAACTTCGACGGCGAGTGGATCGCGCGCATCATCGAGCGGTTTGGTTTCGGCACCGCCCGAGGGTCGTCATCGCGCGGCGGCCTGAGAGCCATGCTGCAGCTGGTGCGCGACATGGAGAAGGGGAAACCGGCGGCGTTCACGCTCGACGGACCGCGCGGCCCCGCCCGCGTCGCGCAGCCGGGTGCGATCTGGCTGGGTCGGGCAACCGGCAATCCGGTCGTGCCGTTTCACATGGAAGCGTCTTTGAAGTGGACCGCGAACAGTTGGGATCGCACGCAGATTCCGAAGCCATTCACCACGGTCAGCGTTGCGATCGGCGAGCCGATGGATGTTCCGGGTGACGCCAACGACACCGATCTCGAGAGAACGCGTCAAGAGCTCGAACATCGATTACGAACTCTCGAAGATCGCGCCCTCGAAATGCTACGTTAACGTGCGCTCTGTAGGGCGGGTCTTGAGACCCGCCCTTCCGCTACGAATGAGTCTCACGATTTACACAAGCGATCGTTTCGCGGACCATCTGAATCCGCCGGGCCACCCCGAGCGCCTCCAGCGTGCGGAGGTGATGCAGGTACTCGCCTCGGAATTCCGCAAGAGCGGCGTCGAGGTACGAGAGCCGCGCGCGGCCACCCAGGACGAGATCGCCCGAATTCACGATCGCGAGTACATCACGCTCATCTCGGAGACCGCAGGCAAAGCCACGGCGCTCGATCCGGACACCTACACATCGCCCGATTCGTACGACGTCGCACGGCTCGCGGCAGGCGCCACGATTGGATGTGTCGAGCACGTGCTCGAGGGCACCGGCCGACGGGCGTTCGCGATGGTACGGCCGCCTGGACATCATGCGGAACGGAACCGTGCGATGGGGTTCTGTCTCTTCAACAACGTCGCCATCGCCGCGGCACATGCACGGGCGCGGGGACTTGAACGCGTCGCGATCGTCGACTACGACGTGCATCACGGCAACGGAACGCAGTGGAGCTTCTACGAAGATCCAACCGTGCTTTTCGTCTCCTCGCATCAGTTCCCGTATTACCCGGGCACGGGAGCGGCGACCGAGATTGGAAGAGGCCGAGGCCTCGGATTCACCGTGAACCTGCCGATCGAGGCTGGCGGGACGGATGAGGACTTCGAGCTTGCGTACGACACGGTGGCGTTCCCCATCCTTCGGCAGTTTCGGCCGCAGCTGATTCTCGTCTCGGCCGGCTTCGATGCGCTTGATGACGATCCGCTTGCGGGGATGCGCCTCAGCGTCAACGAGTTTGCGCGGCTGACCGCAGCGATGGTCGCCATTGCTGACGAGTGCTGCAGCGGCCGTATGGTGGCGGTCACTGAAGGCGGCTACGACCTCGGCGGGCTCGCGAGCTGCCTGCGCGCGGTCGGCAAAGTACTGAACGGCGACATGTCACTGTCAGATCTTCGTGGACCCGACAGATCCGCCGCGGGCCCGGCGGGCCGCCGGGGCCGCGCGACGGTCGACGCCGCGTTACCAGGACTACGCCGATACTGGCAGCTATAATCGAATTGAGGCCGCGGTTTCGAATCCCGAAGCCCGAGTCCCGAATCCCGTCTGCATGACCGACTACCGCCCGCAAGAGCTGGACAAGAAATGGCAGCAGCGCTGGGCGTCCACCCGCGCCTTCGAGGTGACGGAGGACCCCTCGAAGTCGAAATACTACTGCCTCGAGATGTTCGCCTATCCGTCCGGCCATGCGCACGTCGGCCACGTACGCAACTACATCATCGGCGACGTGATGGCGCGTACCAAACGGATGCGCGGCTATAACGTGCTGCATCCGTTCGGATGGGATGCTTTCGGCCTGCCGGCTGAGAACGCCGCGATCAGCGGCGGCATTCATCCAGAGGAATCGACGCGCGCCAACATCGCGCACATGAAAGGGCAGCTCCAGCGGCTCGGTATCAGCTACGCATGGGAGCGCGAGTTCGCGACGTGCGATCCCGAGTACTACAAGTGGAACCAGTGGCTGTTCATCCGGATGTTCGAGCGCAATCTCGCCTACCGCAAGCGCTCGTCTGTGAACTGGTGTCCGAGGGATCAGACGGTGCTCGCCAACGAGCAGGTGGTGGATGGTGGCTGTTGGCGGTGCGGCACGCCCGTCGAAACTCGGGACCTGGAGCAGTGGTTCTTCCGCATTACCGCCTACGCCGACGAGCTGCTCGATGCGACGGTCGAATTGACGAAGTGGCCCGAGAAGGTTCTGACGATGCAGCAGAACTGGATCGGGCGGTCGGAAGGCGCGCGCGTCAAGTTTCCGATGGAGGACGGATCCACCGACATCGAAGTCTTCACGACGCGCATCGACACCATTTTCGGCGCCACGTTCGTGTTGCTCGGACCCGAGCATCCGCTGGTGTCGAAGCTTGCTGAGAAGATGGAGAACCCGGTCGCCTTTCGCAAGCAGGTGCAGACGTTTCGGACGCAGGATCGCGCTGCACGTGTGAGCGGTGAAATCGAGAAGCAGGGGTTCGACACCGGCTTCCGCGCAACGAACCCGTTCACGAAGCAGCCGGTGCCGATTTGGATTGCGAACTTCGTGCTGGGTGACTACGGCACCGGCGCGGTAATGGCCGTACCTGCGCACGATCAGCGCGATTTCGAATTCGCACGCAAGTTCAACCTGCCAATCAAAATCGTCATCGTACCGGAGGATGGAAGCCCGGCGCCGGATCCAAACACGATGCCGGAGGCGACCGTCGCCTACGGCCGCACCATCGACTCCGGCGAGTTCTCGAATCTCGCGTCGGAAGAAGCGCAGCAACGCATGATTGCCTTCGCGAAAGAACGCGCTATCGGCGAAGGGACAGTTCAGTACCGTCTGAAGGACTGGGGCATCTCACGCCAGCGGTACTGGGGCACGCCGATCCCGATGATCTACTGCGAGAAAGACGGCATTGTGCCGGTGCCGGACGGCCAGTTGCCAGTGGAGCTCCCGAAGGTTGCTCAGTTCACGGGACGCGGCGACTCGCCCCTGGCGCAGGTACCCGAGTTCGTCAACGTGAAGTGTCCGAAGTGTGGCGGCCCCGCGCGTCGAGAGACCGACACGATGGATACGTTCGTCGACTCGTCGTGGTACTTCTATCGCTTCGCCGATCCACGCAACGATCGGCAGCCGTTCGACCCGAAGAAGGTGAAGTACTGGCTGCCGGTCGATTTCTACAGCGGCGGAGTCGAGCACGCGATTCTGCATCTGATCTACTCACGCTTCTTCGCGCGCGTGTTCCGCGACCTCGGCATGGTCGATCACAGTGAGCCGTTCACGCAGCTGCTGACCCAGGGCATGGTCCTCAAAGACGGCGCCGTCATGTCCAAGTCCAGGGGAAACGTCGTCGATCCCGACACGATGCTGGAGAAGTTCGGCGCGGACGCGCTCCGTCTGTACGTGATGTTCGTCGCGCCGCCGGAAAATCAGGTTGAGTGGACCGATACCGGCCTGCGCGGCATCGCGAGCTTCCTGGCGCGCGTCTGGCGTCTGGTCGATCAGTGGATCCAGGCCGGGATTCGGGATTCGGGATTCGGGATTCGCGAGCTGAATGGGGCGGATCTCACCCAGAAGGAACGCGCGATACGCCGCAAGACCCACGACACCATCCGGCGCGTCACCGTGGACATCGAGCAGCGGCAGCAGCTCAATACCGCCGTCTCCGCAATGATGGAGCTCGTCAACGACCTGTACGCGTTCGGCGAGCCTGAGGGCGCGCGTCCGCAATCGGTCGCCGTCGTTGCCGAGGCTGTCGAAGCGCTCGTTCGGGTGCTGTCGCCGTTCGCGCCGCATACGTGCGAGGAGCTCTGGGAAATGCTTGGTCATCGTGATGGCCTGACGAAGGCGAGCTGGCCCGCGTTCGACGCCGCGGTCGCGAAGGCTGAGGAAATCGTCGTGCCCGTTCAAGTCAACGGCAAGGTTCGCAGCCGCCTGACCGTGCCTGCTGAAGCGTCCGAGAAAGAGCTCGAGGAGATGGCGCTTGCGGATCCTGCGGTCATGGCACATCTGGCCGGCAAACAGGTGAAGAAGGTTGTGGTGGCTAAAGGACGGCTGGTGTCGCTTGTCGTCTGAGGTTCATCAGGGTCAAGGGGTTCAAGTGGTTCAGAGGGTTCTCCTCGTTCTCGTCCTGGCGGCGGCACTCGGTTCTGTCGGCTGCGGATATGCGTTGGCCGGGCGCGGCTCGTTTCTGCCGACCGACATCCGCGTCGTCGGTATTCCGCAGCTCGTGAACCGGACGACGTACTTTGACGTCGAGAACATCCTGACGCAAAAGATCCGCAACGAGTTCATCGGCCGCGGGAAGTATCGGGTCGTCCCCGAAGCGACTGGCGCGGACGCCGTACTCAACGCGGAAATCACGTCCATCACCCTCTCGCCGGTCGCCTTTACGGCGACACAGCTCGCATCGCGCTATCAGTTCGTGCTGACCATGAAGGTGGACTTCGTCGACACTCGGGTCAACAAATCGCTCTGGGCAAACGATGCGTATGCGTTTACTGGTGAGTACGATCTGACGTCCGGCACTGGTGACTCGACCATCAACGCCGCCACGTTCGTGGACCAGCAGCTCGCCTCGTTCGACCGCATCGCGAACGACATCGCGCGCACGGTCGTCACCGCCATCGTCGAGGCGTTTTGAACCACGAAGAAGGCGCGCTGCGCGCGCGAGGCACGAAGGTCACGAAGAGTCGTGGTTGACCGATGCCAGTAATCTCGCGAGCCGCGCTCAAGAAGCAAATCGCCGCGGGCGACACCGGCCCGCTGTATGTGCTGCTCGGAGACGACGACAGCGAAAAGTCGGCGGTCGCGGCCGAATTCGCCGAGATGGTCGACGAAGGGCTCCGTGCCTTCAGCGTCGATCGCCTTTTCGGTGCCGAGATCAAGGCGGAGGATCTGATCGACGCGGCCGCCACGCTGCCCATGATGGCGCCCCGGCGTATCGTCATTGTCTTCGACGCCGAGCGTCTGCTCATTCCCAAGCGTGAAGGGAAAGCGGCGGATGCGGAGCAGGAACGCCTCGAGGCGTTCGTCAAGAACCCGCCGGCGCATGCCACGATCGTGTTCGTCTGCGGACCGCTCGATCAGCGGCGCCGGCTCGTCAAGCTGTTGCTGAAGGAAGCCCAGATCGTCGACTGCGGGACGATTGCCGATTCGGCGGATGCCGAGCGATGGGTGAAGGCGAAGGCCGAACGGGGGAAGATTCCGCTCGATGCGTCCGCCGTACGGACGCTCGTGGAGCGGGCCGGCATCGATATCGTTCGTCTCCGGACCGGACTCGAGCGCGTCGCGTTGTACGCGATGGGGCAGTCGAAGATTACCGCCGACGACGTCAGACAGGTCGTTCCCGCGACGGCGGAAGCGACGAACTTCGGGATCGCGAACGCGATTGAACGGAATGACGCGGCCGAGGCGCTGCGCGAGCTGGCGCTGGCGCTCGAGGGCGGCGCGCAGCCGTTCTTCCTCATGGGACAGCTGCGCTGGGTGGCGGAGAAGATGCCGCGCGCGTGGCTGAAGGACGCGATCGACGCGGTGTTTCGCACCGACGAGGCGATCAAGTCTTCCGGTGGTGACCCCCGGATTCTGCTTGAACGCCTCGTCGTCGAACTGTGCGCTAACGCGTCCCCGAGGGCTTCACGAACCTGGCATCCTCGACAGGTCCGGCCTTGACTGTCTGCATCGCGTAGGTGAATTCGCGATTACGCGTCTGCGAAATCACCCATTGATGCGGAACCTTCCGGCCGTTGACATCGCGGAAGTCGCGGTAGTCAATCTGCGTTGGATAAAGCCCGAAGTACGAATCGTTGTAGTACACGAGACGCTCGAGCATGCCGGTGTTCTTCTCGAAGTAGGCCTGAACTTTCGGGAGGTTCTGCGTCTTCGCCGTAATGACGTAGTCCTCATGGCCTTCGACCATCTCTGACCGATCCATCTTC
>Ga0114129_10000536_pt1 | contig 46547 bp, 47 predicted proteins | sample RhiMetdeltSRZDD1_FD_80071 | JGI IMG/M metagenome (GOLD analysis project Ga0114129, IMG submission 80071) | Populus rhizosphere microbial communities from Tennessee, USA - Rhizosphere MetaG P. deltoides SRZDD1 (version 2) (version 2) | ecosystem: Host-associated > Plants > Roots > Rhizosphere >...
AACGCGACTCTTCCGGTTCGCGGGGCGGGCACGACAGCGGAAGAGAGTTCGGGGGAATCCTATGGCGTCCAAGCTGTACGTCGGCGGTCTCGCCTATTCCACGACCAGCGAGGGGTTGCGCGAATTCTTCGCGCAGAGCGGTAACGTGCTGTCAGCCACCGTCATCACGGACCGATTCTCGGGCCAGTCGCGCGGCTTCGGGTTCGTCGAGATGGGCACGGCGGAGGAGGCGCAGAACGCGATCTCGCAGCTCAACGGTCGCGAGCTCGACGGCCGTCGGATCACGGTCGAGGTGTCCAATCCTCAGGCCCCGCGCACCGGCGGCGGCGGAGGCGGTCGTCCCGGTGGCGGTCGCCCTGGCGGCGGACGTCCCGGAGGCGGCGGCCGCGAGAGCGGTTACGCCCATCGTCCGAGCAAGCCGGTGAAGTGGTAGCGCGCTGACTCGAGGCTGGATATCAAGGGCCGACCCGTGATGGGTCGGCCCTTTTCACGTCAGGCCCTCTTCACATCGGGCCCTTGTCACATCAAGCGGACGAGCGCGCGCACCCGCTCCGGACTCACCGGCAGCGTGGTGAACGACGCATCGCGCACGCCGAGCGCGTCGCACACCGCGTTGGCGATGGCGCCGCCCAGACCCGGGTTTCCGCACTCGCCGAGGCCGCGCAGCCCGAGTGGATTCGTCGTCGCGCGCACTTCCTGATAGAAGCTGTCGACGGGCGGCACGTCCGCGGCGTACGGAAGCGCATAGTCCATGAGCGTGCCCGAGACGAGCTGGCCGAGCGCGTCGTACTCGAGGCTCTCGTGCAGCGTGTTCCCGATGCCGAAGGCGACCCCGCCGATCAGCTGCGCGTCGACGAGCGCCGGGTTGACCGCGCGTCCGACGTCGGCGCCGACGACGACACGCTCGAGCCTCACCGTGCCGATCTCGCGGTCGACGTCCACGACCACGGCCGCGGCACAGCCCGCGTAGGTGAGCTTCTTCACCTCGAACGACGCGCCCGCCGCGAGGCGGCGCTCCGCGGCCAGCTCCGCGAGCGTCACACGGCGGCCGTTGGCGGCAAGCACACCCTGCGCATAGGTGACGTCCGTCTCGGGCACGGCGAGCCGCACCGCGGCGCGCCGCCGCGCTTCGTCGATGAGCTTCTGGGCGGCGATGTGTGCCGCGTTCCCCGCGGTCACCGTTCCGCGCGAGCCGTACGTGCCCACGCCACTCTCCACCAACGCGGTGTCCGCGTGGCGCACGTCGAAGCGCGCGGCGGGGATGCCAAGCGCATCGCCAAGGATCTGCGCCAGCACGGTCTCGAGCCCCGGGCCCATCGATGATGCGCCCGTGTCGACGACGAGCCGACCGTCGGCTCGAGCCTCGACGTGCGTCGTCTCGAACGGTCCGAGTCCCGTCTTCTCGACGTAGATCGCCAGGCCGATCCCGCGACGTGCGCCAGTCGTCCGCGCGTTGATCGCGGCCTGCTCGGCGCGCTGGCGCGGATAGTCGAGGCGCCGCAGCAGCTCGTCGAACAGCGCCGGGAAGTCACCGGAGTCGTAGACCGTCGTCACGCCGAAGGACTTCGTGCCGCAGTCGTACGGCATGTCCTTCGCCCGGATGAGATTGCGCCGACGGAGCTCCGCCGGGTCCAGGCCCAGCCGCGCCGCGCCCGCGTCCAGCAGCCGCTCGCGCACGAAATTGCATTCCGGTCGTCCGGGCGAGCGCAGCGTGCCGGCGGGCGTCTTGTTGGTCACCACCGACCAGAGGTCGCACGCATAGTTCGGCACGCGATAGGGGCCCGGCAGCAGCGCGGCGCCGAACTCGGCCGGCACGAGCGCGGCCGTGCGCACGTACGCGCCGATGTCGGCGCGGATCGCGGCGCGCACGGCCAGGATGTGTCCGTCGCCGTCGAAGCCGATCTCGACGTCGTAGCCCACCTCGCGGGCGTGGTTGGCCGCCATCAGATTCTCGCGTCGCGTCTCGATCCACTTCACGGGGCGGCCGAGCTTCATGGCCGCCAGCGGCACGAGAATGTCCTCGGGGTACAGCTCGCCGCGCACGCCGAAGCCGCCGCCGACGTCGACCTCGGTCAGCCGCAGCGCGCCGAGCGGAATGCCGAAGATGGGCGCCAGGATCGTGCGGTTGATGTGGATGCATTTCGTCGATCCGATCAGGTGCAGCTCGCCGCCGCGTGGATCGGGCGGCACCGCGACGAGCCCGCGTGGCTCGAGCGCGGCGGCGGTCTGGCGCGGATACCGGAACCGCTCGCGAATCACGACGGCGGCGCGGGCGAGCGCGGCATCGGCGTCCCCGACGCGCATGGTAATGGTCGCGACGTTGTTGCTCTCGGTACCGGCAAAGAGTCGTGGCGCCGCCGGCCCCATCGACGCCGCCACCGACGCCGACGCGGGCAAAGGCTCGTACGTGACGTCGATCAGGTCGAGGGCGTCGCGCGCGATGTAGGCATCGTCGGCGACGACGAGCGCGACCGGCTCGCCGACGTAGCGGACGACGTCGCGTGCGATCGCCGGCTGCAGATAGCGGTCGGTGCCCGCCGGCGCCGGCACGCGATTGGGAATGATCGCGGCGCCAGGAACGTCGGCCGCCGTGAGGACGAGCCGGACACCCGGCAGCTCGCTCGCGCGCTTGCCCTCGATCGCCACGAGTCGCGCGTGAGCGTGCGGCGAGCGCAACACCGCCGCGTGCAGCATGCCGGACACGTGGACGTCGTCCACGAAGCGACCCGTGCCCGCGACCAGCCGCTCACCGCCGAGGCGTGGGTGCGCTTCGCCGATCATCGCGCGCCGATCATCGCGAGCCGGAATCGAGGCGCGCCACGGGTTCGTCGGACGTGCCCACTTGATCCACGAAATAGAGTAGGTCGAGCCACCCGGGCGAGTGGCCGAGCTTGGTCAACATCATCGCGCCTTCGCTGCGATGCTGCGTGGCGTGGTTGACCTGGTGCAGCATCTGCTGCCACAGCGGATACGCCCACCGCTCCCCCTGCATGTTCGTGTATTCGAGTACGCGCGCGAGCGCGGTGTCGGTCAGCCCGGCGACGAACGCGTGCGTGTCGCGCTCGATCCGCTCCCAGCGCGCCCGGATCGCGTCGAGATCCGCGAAGTCCGGAGCGGCGGGCAGCGCGCGCGGCGAGCGGCCCTGCCAGCGCTCGAGGTAGAGCCACTGGGCGCCCATGGTGTGCACGAGCGTGTCGCGGACGGAGTCGAAGCTGGCGCCGCCCGGTGCGAGCAGCTCCTCGCGCGTGAGGCGGGCGCTCGCGTCCAGGATGCGCCGATTCGCCCAGTCGTTGTAGCGGTACATCGACCGGATGACGTCGGTCAGCACACGTCTAGCCGAAGAGCCGGTCGTAGCGGCCGAAGTCGTGCGCGGCGTCCATGAACCACTTCACGATCTCGGGGTCGGACTTCGGCGGAATCTCGCACGAGGTCGACAGGATGAACCCGGAGTGACGCGCGGCGGTGTCGACGCATCGCTTCACGTCCGCGTACATCGCGTCCTTCGACGTCTTCTCGAACTTCGTCGCGTCCACATTGCCGATCGCCACCGCTCGCCCTCGCGCCACCTGCACGAAGCGCTCGAGCTGGTCGACGTAGAGCGTGGGGTCGGCCTGCTGGTCGAGATCGAACGAGACCGTCGTGAAGCCGACCTGTAGCAGGTCCTCGAAGATCGGGTAGGTGGTTCCGCAGATGTGCGTCGTCACCCCGACTTTCTTGGCCTTGAAATAGTCGACCAGCTCCTTGTGGTACGGCGCGATGAAGTCGCGATAGTTGTCCGGCGACACGAGGCTGATCGACGCCGTCGGCTCCGAGAACGACAGCCCGATGCCGGTCTTGGCGATGGCGTCGCCCCACAGCTTGCAGAAGTCGGTAGTCACGCGCATGACGTCGTGGATGAACTGCGGGTCCTCGAAGGTGTCGAGCAGCATCGTTTCGGGATTGCGCAGCAGCATCGCGATCGTCCACGGCCCCACCGCCACCGCGCCAATGGCCGTCGGCGGCTTCGCCTTCACGAGCGCTTCGCACTGCTCGAGGAAGCCGGGCAGGCGTGTCGTCTTGTACGGGTCGGGCATCGCGAGCTTCGCCAGCCCCGCCTTGTCGTCCTGCAGAACGTGCTGATCGATGGAGGGCACGACGTAGTCCGAGTACTTCACCCGGCAGCCGAACGCCTCGGCCTCCTTGGCCAGATCGTTGTAGGCGAGCACGACGTCCGGCTCATAGCGTTCGTAGTAGTTCAGCATCGCGGTGATGGCCTTCGGCACGTTGGTGCAGTACTCCTCGATCGACAAACCATCGAGCGTCCCCGCGAACGACGCGACGATCGGGTAGACGGGGACGCGATCGGCGAACGAGCGCTTGTAGGCGGCCACCACGCGGTCGCGATTCGTATAGGTGGCCTTGCCCTTCTCGGTCTCCCACACGCGGTTGGCCTCCATGTACCGGGGCGGCAGCTTCGCCTCGTACTCCATGAACTGGGTGATCGGGTAGCGGATGCCGCCGGCGTGGGTGCCGCGCAGCCCCTCGATGATCTCTTCCATCTGCGTCCACGGGATGGTGAACGCCATCTCGTGGTCCTGCGTCTGGCCGAAGATCCGATCCCCCGAGCACGGCAGGATCACCTGCGGCCGATCGGTCCGCATCGTGGTCACGATGATGTCGGCGCACACGACGCGGCCCCCGAACGCGGAGGCCAGCTTGCCACCGCGCTTCCAGAGGGCAGCCTGCGTCAGCCGCATGATCTGGGCCGGATTGGCATATACACACACGAGGTCCGGCTCGAAGGTGGTGCGATCCAGCGGCGCCACGAGCAGCGCGCCGTACTCGCCCTCCTTGAACCGGTCGATGGCGGCCTCCGACCGCTGTCCCGCCTCCTTCGTTTCCGTGTACATTCCCTCGCACAGGGTGCCGGAATTGTGCAGATGGGTCGGCTTCTCGAAGCCGAGGGCGGCGATGCCGAGCGAGCAGATCGAGTCCTCGCGCGTGAGGACCAGCGTCCACCCGTAGCGCCGCGCCATGTCGATGACCTGGCAATTCATCGACAGCTTCTTGAAGTCGCGCGGGGGCGGCGGGCCCGGTCGGGAATCGGCTCGTCGGAGCGCAACATCCGGATCGCGACGGGGAACGTCTGCGGCCGGATGTAGGTCTGGAGCTCGCGGTCCGCGGTCTTGACGTCGATCATGCCCCCTCCCGACACTGCAACGGTTTACTCGGAGTCGTCACGGGTGTGCCCGCACGCCGCATCGGCGGCGTCGGCCGAGCCTACTACGGCGCCCGACGAAGTCGCAACGCCGTGAACGTCGACGATGTGGGTAACGGTACGACATTTGCGAACGCGATCGCCCATGCGTCGTGTGCTTGGGTTCCTCGCAGGCGTCCTGGTCGGCCAGTGGCTCGTCTTCGGAGGGACGTTGTCGCCTGCAGATCTGCACATTCGCGCCTCTACCGCGTGGGAGCAGCGCGACTACCCCGAGGCGCTGCGGCTCTGGAGCCAGGCGGTGAGTTTACAACCCGGCAACGCCGAACTGCACTATTTGCGTGGCCGCGCGCTCGCCGCCCTGGGTTTGCGCGCCTCGGCGGCCGACGCGTTCCAGGTCACGCTGCTGCTCGATCCGCAGTCGAGCGTCGCGAGCGACGCCCGGGACGGTCTGGCAAAGCTTCAGCCGACGGCCGGCGAAGGGCAGGTCGTGGTGCCTCTCGAGTCGGGGCTTGGCGTCTGGATCGTCACCGCCGTCGTCAATGGACACCGCGGTCGATTCCTGCTCGATACCGGCTCGAGCGTCGTGGTGGTGGGGCCCGCGCTGGCCAGCGCCGCGCGGCTGACCCCGGCGCCGGGGCACGAGGCCATCGAGCTACAGACGCTCGGTGGGCGAACCAGGGGGCCCTCGGCGGTCGTGGCCACGCTTCAGGTCGGCGACGCGCTGCTGACCGACATCCCCGTCGTGTTGCACGATCCGGGACCCGGCGTCGACGGGATCCTGGGCAACACGTTCCTGAGCCACTATCTGGTAACCGTCGACGCCGACCGCCGCCAGCTCGCGCTCAGCTCGCTCGGGCAGCGTACCGCCGAGACCGCCGCGGCATCGACCGCCGGCCGCGACTAGCCGCTCGGCGCCCTCTCGCCGCGATTCACGCCGCGTAGCGCTCCGATCCCGTTGGAGTAGAATACCTGCCCACTCGGCGGGCCGTTGCCCGCCGCGTATCAGACGCAGGGAGGCGGTAGATGGGCAACGCGCCGACGGCGAGTTATTCGCTCACGATCAGACTCGACATCGAAAACAAGCCGGGCATGCTCGGCAAGATCACGTCCGCGATCGGCAAGGCGGGTGGCGACATCGGCGCCATCGACCTCGTCGAGGTTCGCAAGAAGACCCTCATTCGCGACCTGACGTTCAAGGCGAGTGACGAGCGGCATGGCCAGCAGGTCGTGGATCGCCTCAAGGCCGTCGGCGGCGTCAAGGTCGTGCACGTGTCGGATCGCACGTTCCTCATGCATCTCGGCGGCAAGATCGAGATCAAGGGCAAGATCCCCGTCAAGACTCGCGACGATCTCTCCATGGCGTACACGCCGGGCGTGGCACGCGTCTGCATGGCGATCCACCACGATCCGGAGAAGGCCTACACGCTGACGACCAAGGGCAACACCGTCGCGGTCGTGAGCGACGGCACCGCCGTGCTGGGCCTGGGCGACATCGGCCCCAACGGCGCCGCCCCGGTGATGGAGGGCAAGGCGCTCATCTTCAAGGAGTTCGCGGGCGTCGACGCGTGGCCGATCTGCCTGGCCACCAAGGACGTCGACGAGATCGTGACCATCGTGAAGGCGCTCTCGCCGGTCTTCGGCGGCATCAACCTGGAAGACATCTCGGCGCCGCGCTGCTTCGAGATCGAGGAGCGCCTGCAGAAGGCGCTCGACATTCCCGTGTTCCACGACGACCAGCACGGCACCGCCGTCGTGGTGCTCGCCGCGCTCCTGAACGCGCTGAAGATCACCAAGAAGCGCCTGAGCGATGCGCGCATCGTCATCACCGGCGCCGGCGCCTCGGGCATCGCGACCGCCAAGCTCCTCATGAAGGAGGGGGCGCGACACATCATCGGCTGCGACCGTGCCGGCGCCATCTATGCCGGGCGCACCGAGAACATGAACTCGATGAAGGAGTGGTTCGCCAAGCACACCAACCCGCGCCGTGTGCGGGGCAGCGCCGGTGACGCGCTGGCCGGCGCCGACGTCTTCATCGGGCTGTCGGGACCGGGAGTCGTCTCGCTCAAGGACATCAAGGCGATGAATCGCAATCCCATCGTGTTCGCCATGGCCAACCCGGTTCCCGAGATCCAGCCCGAAGAGGCGGGGCCATTCGTGCGCGTCATGGCCACCGGCCGCTCGGACTACCCCAACCAGATCAACAACTCGTGCTGCTTCCCCGGCTTCTTCCGCGGCATGCTCGACGTGCGAGCCAAGCGCGTCAACGACCAGATGAAGCTGGCCGCCGCCCACGCGCTGGCGTCCATCGTGGCCAAGAACGAGCTCAGCGAGGAGTACATCACGCCGTCGATGTTCGACGCGCGGGTCGTGCCGACGGTGGCCGCCGCGGTCGCCGAGGCGGCGGTCAAATCGGGCGTCGCGCGCAAGCAGCGCCGGTGAGATCGCGTTCGGGTCGGCTCGGAGGTGGGCAGATCGCGCGGTGCGTCAGGCGCGCCACCGGGCCGGCGTCCGCGTCGCAGAACTTCCGTATAGGACGGAAATCCGGTATGTTGTGCCGCAACTCGCCGCAGCCGTGTGCGGGATTGCTACACGAACGTCCCAGACCGATGAACGCAAAGGACCCTGCACGAGGGGAGGCCCATGGCTAGAGCTGCGAAGGTTCCGCTCAATGAGCTCCGTCGTGTCGTCATCGCGGCATCCGTCGGCAACATCATCGAGTGGTACGACTTTTACATCTTCGGCAGCCTCGCCTCGATCCTTGCGGTCAAATTCTTCGAAAAGGGACACCCGGTCGCGGCCTTCTTGAGCACGGTCGCGATCTTCTCGGTCGGCTTCCTCATCCGACCGCTGGGCGCGTTCGTCTTCGGCTGGCTCGGTGACAAGGTCGGCCGCAAGTACACGTTCATCGTCACGCTCACCGGTATGGGCGTGGCCACGGCCCTCATCGGATTCGTTCCCACCTACCAGTCGATCGGTCTCGCCGCGGCCATCATCCTTTTCGGTCTGCGGTTGATTCAGGGCCTCTGCCTGGGCGGTGAGTACGGCGGCGCCATCACATATGTCGCCGAGCACATCGAGGACGAGAAGCGCGGCTACTACACCGGATGGCTGCAGACCTCGCCCACGCTCGGTATCGTCGTCTCGCTGGCGACTATCATCGGGATTCGGACCTACCTGGGCGTCGAGGCCTTCAACGACTGGGGCTGGCGTCTGCCGTTCATCATCTCGTTGCTGCTCGTCGCGATCGCCATCTGGATCCGGCTCTCCCTGGGTGAGACGCCGATCTTCCAGGACATGAAAGCCAGGGGGCGGACCACGACCAACCCGTGGCGCGAGGCCTTCATGAGCAACAACCTCAAGTACGTGATCATCGCCAGCGTGGTGGTGCTCGGGCAGGGGTGCGTCTGGTACAGTGGGCAGTTCTGGGCGCTCTACTTCCTGCAGACCGTCAAGAAGTTGGACGTGCTGACGTCGAGCTGGATCGTCGGCATCGCGCTCCTGATCGCCACGCCGACGCTGATCTTCTGGGGCTGGCTCTCCGACAAGATCGGCCGCAAGCCGATCATCCTGGGCGGCATGGCGGCGGCGTCACTCACGTACTATCCGCTCTACATCGCGCTCGGCAACTATGCCAATCCTGGCAACGTCAACTATGCGATGTCGATTCTCATCGTCGTGATCCTGGTCAACTACGTCGGTATGACCTACGGTCCGATCGGCGCGTTTCTGGCCGAGTTCTTCCCCGGCCGTATCCGCTACACATCCGTGTCCGTGCCGTATCACATCGGGAACGGCTGGGGCGGTGGTCTCGTCCCGATCGTGACGACTTCGATGTACCTGTCGACCGGCAGCGTGGGCTATGCCCTCATCTACCCGATCGTCGTGCCCGCGGTGATGTTCCTGATCGCGATCTTCGTCATGCCTGAGACCCGCAAGCACAGCATCTGGGAGGAAGGCGCGATCGAGGCGACGCGCGCGCGCGCCAAGGCCTGAGTAGCGACGTGGGGGCCCGAAAGGGCCCCCACGTGTTGATCGCTTCCTGCCGCTGAGCGAGAATAACGCCCGCCCGTTCCGGGCGATCCAACGAGCGTGAGGTTTTCCATGGCCAAGGCCGCCAAAGGCGACGAGCCGATCCAGGCGCTGCTCAAAGAAGATCGCAAGTTCCCTCCGCCCAAAGACTTCGTCAAACGGGCCCTGGTGAAGAGCGAGTCCGTCTACCGCGAGGCTGCCAAGAACCCCGTGCGGTTCTGGGAGCAGCGCGCGAAAGAGCTGACGTGGTTCAAGCCGTGGACGAAGGCGCTCGAGTGGAAGCCGCCATATGCCAAGTGGTTCATCGGCGGCAAGCTGAACGTGGCCTACAACTGCCTCGACCGTCACGTGCAGGGCCCCCGGCGCACCAAGGCCGCGCTCATTTGGGAGGGCGAGCCGGGCGACACCCGCACGTTGACCTACTGGGACCTCTACCGCGAGGTGCAGCGCTTCGCCGCCGCGCTCAAGCGCCACGGTGTGCGCAAGGGCGATCGCATCACGATCTACATGCCGATGGTCCCCGAGGTCGCCATCGCGATGCTCGCGTGCGCGCGGATCGGCGCGGCGCACTCGGTGATCTTCGGCGGCTTCTCGCCGGAGTCGGTGCGGGATCGCATCCACGACGCGAATTCCCCGCTGGTGATCACCGCGGATGGCGGCTACCGTCGCGGCTCCACCGTGCCGCTGAAGAAGAACACCGACGAGGCGCTGAAAGAGTGCCCGGGCGTGAAGACCGTCATCGTGCTCAAGCGGACCGGCGAGCCCATCAACATGCAGAGCGGCCGCGACATCTGGTGGGACGATTTCGTCAAGGGCGTCGAGCCGAAGTGCCCGGCGGAACCCATGGACTCCGAGGATCTGCTGTATCTGCTCTACACCTCGGGCTCGACGGGCAAGCCGAAGGGCATCATTCACACCACGGGCGGCTACCTCACCGGCATCGCGGCGACGCACAAGTGGGTGTTCGATCTCCACGACGACGACGTGTACTGGTGCACGGCCGACGTCGGCTGGGTCACGGGCCACTCGTACGTCGTCTATGGCCCGCTCGCCAACGGGGCGACGACGGTCATGTACGAGGGCACGCCCGATTTTCCGGACAAGGATCGCTTCTGGCGAATCATCGAGAAGCACGGCATCACGATCTGCTATACGGCGCCGACGGCCATCCGGACCTTCATGAAGTGGGGCGAGGACTATCCCAAGCGGTGCGACCTCTCGAGCCTGCGGCTGCTCGGCAGCGTCGGCGAGCCGATCAATCCCGAGGCGTGGGTCTGGTACTGGAAGGTGATCGGCGGCGGTCGCTGCCCGGTGGTGGACACCTGGTGGCAGACCGAGACCGGACACATCCTCATCACGCCGCTGCCCGGTGTGACCGTGCTCAAGCCCGGATCCGCCACGAAGCCGTTTCCCGGCATCGATGCCGCGGTCCTGGACGAGCAGGGCCGGCCGGCCAAGGCGGGCTATCTCGTCCTGCGTAAGCCATGGCCGGGGATGCTGCGCGGAATCTGGGGCGACCCGGATCGCTACGTGAAGCAGTACTGGTCCAAGTACAAGGACATTTACTTCACCGGTGATGGCGCCAAGCTCGACAAGGACAACTACTTCTGGCTGCTCGGACGCGTGGACGACGTCATGAACATCTCGGGCCACCGCGTCTCGACGATGGAAGTCGAGTCCGCGCTGGTCGACCACAAGTCGGTCGCCGAAGCCGCGGTCATCGGCAAGAACCACGACATCAAGGGCCAGGCGATTGCGGCCTTCGTGACGGTGAAGGGCAACGTCAACGGCACGCCGGCGTTGATGGACGAGCTCAAGTCGCACGTGGCCAAGAAGATCGGCGCGTTGGCCCGGCCGGACGACATCATCTTTTCAGCCGAGCTGCCCAAGACCAGGTCCGGCAAGATCATGCGCCGGCTTCTCCGGGACATCGCCGAAGGCCGGGCCCTCGGCGACACGACGACGCTCGCAGACCCGGCGGTGGTGGCCTCTCTCAAGACGAAGTACGAGGACCAGGAAGGGTAGGCCGCTCCGCCTATTTTCTGGCCAGTTGTGCCATCTGGGCCTATGAGAACTGGTCGGTCGGTGGGCATTCTGCCCACTGCAATCAGCTGGTCCTACCGCCAGATTGTTGTTTTCGCAGTGAATCTTCCCCCCAGGGTCCGACGTCTCAGGTACGGCACAGGGGTTGCACCCACGGCGGCCCCGAAGTACACGGAGGCGACGACAATGGACATCCGGAAGCGGCTGGAGGCAGATCTTAAGGAAGCGGTGACTCGGCTGCGCCAGGTCGGCGGCTCGGCGGCCCTCGAGGAGCTCCTTGGCCCCTCCTGGGAGCGCAAGGCCTACGCCGACGAGGTCGACGAGATCCAGGCCAACGAGCGCCGCGAGATCGGTTTCGCCACACGTGAGCTGCTCGTGGAGCGGGTCAACCGCATCACCGCGGCGCTCGACCGTCTGAACGACGGCGAGTACGGCACGTGCGTGGAGTGCGGCGAAAAGATCGCCGCCGCCCGCTTGCGCGCGCTGCCGGAGGTTCAGACCTGTGTCCGCTGCCAGGACATGATCGAGCGGCGCGGGCGCCACCAGGAGCTCGAGCCCGTCGAAGCCGAGGTGGGCGCCGACGACGACTAGAGCCATCCAGAAGCGACACCCGTCAGGGCCGGGAGCGATCCCGGCCCTGTTTTTTTCGGTCGCCCTGTAGTTCGATAGGCTACCGCCGTGCGCACGCCGGTCCTCGATCTCTTCCGCCCCTTCGTCCGCGCGCTGTCGCGCGTCTACTTCGGTCTCGAGCTGTGCGGGGTCGAGCACATCCCCGCGCGGGGGCCCCTCGTCGTCGTCCCCAACCACCAGACATTCGCCGACCCCGTGCTCGTCACGATCCCCATCCGGCGCCGCGTGTACTACATGGCCTGGCGCCGGCTCTTCCACGTGCCGGTGCTCGGCCGCGCGATCCGGCTGCTGCGCGCCTTTCCGGTCGATCTCGACGCCCGCGATCCGATGGCCATCCGGGAGGCGCGCCGGCGCCTCGTCGAAGAAGACGCGGTCGTGATGATCTTTCCCGAGGGCGGCCGCAGCAAAGACGGCACGCTCGGCCATTTCCACATGGGGGCGTTCCGCCTTGCCGCATCGCTGGGGATCCCGGCGCTGCCGGTGACGATTGCTGGCGGGCACGAGTCCTGGCCGCCTGGCCGCCGGCTGCCGCGCCGCGGCCGCATCAGGATCACCTACCACCCGCCGCTGTCGATCGATGCGAGCGCCGATCCGCGCGCCGCCGCGCGGGATCTCGCCGCGCGCGCTCGCGCCATCATCGCCTCTGCGCTGTCTCCCTGAGCGCCCTGCCGGCGCTCAGGAGCTCAGCTCACGCTGCGCTCCTCCACCCGGTATCCGGAGGCTTCGAGGCGGCGCTTGACGGCCGCGATCTGCTCGGGGCCCGAGGTCTCGAGCGTCAGCTCCACCTCGGTCTGGCCGATGGCCGCGTGGGGCGAAAACGCGCGGTCGTGGAGGATGTGCAGGATGTTGGCCCGTTCCTCGGCGATGAGTGCCGTGAGCTGGGCGAGGGCGCCCGGGACGTCACGAAGCAGCACGCCGAACCGCACCAGGCGAGCATCCTTGACGAGGCCGCGCTCGATGATGCGCGCCAGCATCGTGACGTCGATGTTGCCGCCCGAGAGCACGAGCGCCACGCGGCGCCCTTCGAGATCCAGCCGGCGATTCACGAGCGCGGCCAGCGGCGCGGCGCCGGCGCCCTCGACGACCGTCTTCTCGATCTCGAGCAGCAGCAGCACCGCGTTCGCCAATTCCTCCTCGTCCACGGTCACCACCCGGTCGACCCATCGCCGCGCCAGCTCGAGCGTGAGCTCGCCCACCTGGCGCACGGCGATGCCATCGGCGATGGTCGCCGCGGCGTCCACGCGCAGCCGCTCGCCGCGCTCGAGCGAGCGTGACATGGCGGGGAGCGCCGCCGATTGCACGCCGATCACGAGCACGTCGGGACGCTTGGCCTTCACCGCGAGGGCGACCCCGCCGATGAGCCCGCCACCGCCGACGGGCACGATCACGGCGTCGACGTCGGGCAGCTGCTCGAGTAGCTCGAGGCCGAGCGTGCCCTGCCCGGCGATCACGCGGGCGTCGTCGAAGGGATGGACGAAGAGCCGCCCGCGCTCGGCGGCGAGCGCGCACGCGCGCTCGTACGCCGCGTCGTAGTTGCCCCCGTGCAGGATCACCTCCGCGCCGTAGCGGCGCGCGGAGGTGACCTTGATCAGCGGCGCGTACTCGGGCATGACGATCGTGGCCGGCATGCCGAGCCGCTGCGCGTGGAACGCGACGGCCAGCCCGTGATTGCCGGCGCTGGCGGCGATGACGCCCCTGTGCCGCGCGTCCGGGCCGAGCTGCAGGAGCAGGTTGGCGGCGCCGCGCTCCTTGAAGGAGCCCGTCATCTGGAGGTTCTCGAGCTTGACGAAGCACCGCGCCTGGGTGAGCTCCGACAGCGTCTGCGAATACGCGCACGGCGTCTCGACGATCGCGTCGCGCAGCCGGAGCCGCGCCGTCTCGATCGCGGCGACGTCGACCGGCCCGGCGCCTTCCATCAGAACGGCACGGCCGGCTCGCCGAGCATCGGCGTCATCCAGCCCACCGGCATCAGCGGCGTCGAGTGCGCGTAGCCGATGCGACCGCGCCAGTCCACGACGATGACGCCACCTTCGCCGCGGCCTTCCTCCACGAGCAGATCCACCGCGACACTCGCCGCGTAGTCGGGATCGTCCGCCTCTTTCAGATAGTCCAGCGTGCGGCGTGCGAGCACGACGCGCACGATCGCTTCGCCGTCGCCGGTGCAGGAGACGCCGCCGAGCGAGCTGTCCGCGTATGTCCCGCAGCCGATGAGCGCGCTGTCGCCGACGCGGCCGGGCCGCTTGCCGAGCGTGCCGCCGGTCGACGTGGCCGCGGCCACCGTGCCGTGCCGGTCGAGCGCCGTCGCCCCGACCGTTCCGCCGGAGGCCGCGCGCCCCGGCGCCGCCGCGCCGCGCTCGGCCAGTCGCAGCCGCTGCCGTTCGGTGACGAGTGAGGCGGGGTCGCAGGCCGGGAGTCCAGCGTCGCGCGCGAAGGCGTGGGCGCCCTCGCCGACGAGCAACACGTGACGGCCTTCATTGAGCACGCGGCGCGCGAGCGTCACGGGATTGGCGACGCGGCTCACCGCGGCGACGGCGCCGCACGCGAGCCGGTCGCCCTCCATGATCGAGGCGTCCATCTCCACCGTGCCCGTCTCGGTCAGAACCGAGCCGCGGCCGGCGTTGAACCGCTCGTGATCTTCGAGACTGCGCACCGCGGCCTCGACGGCGTCGAGCGCATGCCCGCCGTCGGCGAGCACGGCCCAACCGGCGGCGACGGCGGCGCGGATTCCTGGACGAAACTCGGCAGCCTCGGCGAGCGGGGCGCCGGCGCCGCCGTGCACGATGATCGAGGGCACGCGGCGCCCGCGGGCGCGCGCCGGCGATGGCGTCATGGGACTCACCGTGGCACAATCCGGCCGCCTTGCAAAGCCCGATGGCGCTCGAGCGGCTCGACGCAAGGATCGTCCGTTGCCGCCGTTGCCCGCGACTGGTCGCGCATCGCGAGGCCGCCGCGGCGGCGCCGCCGCCGCGGTACAGCGGACAGCAGTACTGGGCGCGTCCGCTGACGGGGTTTGGCGACCCGCGCGCGCGGCTGCTGCTCGTCGGCCTGGCGCCGGCCGCCAATGGCGGCAATCGCACCGGCCGTATGTTCACCGGCGACCGCAGTGGCGACTGGCTCTTCGACGCCCTCCATCACGCCGGATTCGCGAATCAGCCGACATCGGTCGACGCCGCGGACGGCTTGCGCCTGCACGACGCATACATCACCGCGACGATCCGGTGCGCGCCACCGGCCAACAAGCCGCTGCCCGCCGAGATCCTCGCCTGCCGTCCGTATCTGCTGGAGGAGCTGCGCCTGCTCGACCGCGTGCGCGTCGTCGTCGGCCTGGGACGCATCGGCTGGGACGCATACGTGCGCGCGCGTCGCGCTCTGGGGGCGGCGCCACCGGCGGCACGCCCCGTGTTCGCCCACGGCTCGGTCACGACGTTCGACGACGGCGCCGTGCTGCTCGGCTGCTACCACCCGAGCCAGCAGAACACGTTCACCGGTAAGCTCACGCGACCCATGCTGCGCGGCGTGTTCGTCGATGCGCGACGTCGGCTCACACGCCGCGACGGGCGGCCGGCCACGCGCGCCTAGCGCCCGAGCCGGTCGAGCAGCGTCTGCGCCGCGCGGACCTCGAACGCTTCGGTCGAGCGATCCACCGTTTGCTGCAAGGCCTGCCGCGCCAGATGCTCGTGACGCGCGCGGTGCGCCGGACTGCCGACGCTGCGCGCGAGACGGTAGTGATCGACGGCCACGAAGAACCGCACGGTGCCGGCGCGCGCGTGCGCGGGATGATTCGCGAGAAAGCGCTCGCACTCGCCGACCGCACGCTGCAGCGACGCGACGTCGATGGGGCCGAGCGTGCCCGGGTCGGGTCCGAGCGTGGCGTAGAAGCGCCGCGCCAGTAGCCGGAACTTCGCCTCGGGCGCCGAGGGCCCTCGTGGCGCGCGCCGCAGGTAGTCGTGGAACGCGGCGAGGTCGTAGACGTAGCGATTCACGTCGGGCGTCCAGGCGACGTTCAGCGCCTGAGCCTGCAGCCGCCGGGCGACCAGCTCCGCGAAGAGGTCGCGCGTGCCGTGAGCCGCCACGTCGGCGTTCAGCGCCTCGACGAGCGTCTCGACGGTCTCACCGAGCCGAAACGTCGCCTCTGCCCGCTCGCTCTCCGCGCCACCGTCGGCCGCAACCTGGCGGAGCGCGGCCACATCCATCATCAGCGCCTCCGTCCGCTCGACGTCGTGAGCGGTGGCCGGCGCGGCGAGCGTCAACGCCAGCACCGTGGCCGCCAGGACTCTCATGCGAGCGTCCGCTGATAGAGCCAGACGAGTCCGAGCGACAACAGCGCGATGGAGGCCAGGCGGGTGACCGGCACGTGCAGCCGCGTGCGCGTGAGCGCGTGGACCAGGGGCACGGCGACGGCGACAATGGCGACCTGAGCGACCTCCACACCGACGTTGAACGCGACGAGCGACGTGGCGAGCGCGGTCGAGGGGAGCCCGAGCTCGCCCAGTACTTCAGCGAAGCCGAAGCCGTGAACGAGGCCGAAGGCGAAGCTGACGAGCCAGCGGCCGTCTCGCCGCGTCGCCAGCAGGTTTTCGGCCGCCACGTACACGATGCTCAGCGCGATGCCGGCCTCCACGAGGCGCGGGTCGAGCCGCACCGCGCCGAGGACCGCAAGGGCCAGCGTAAGGCTGTGGGCGACCGTGAACGCGGTCACGATCTTCACGACGGCCGCGAGCGAGGCGCCGGTGAGCAGCAGCGCGAGCAGAAACGCGATGTGATCGTACCCGATGAAGATGTGCACGATCCCGAGCTGCAGGAAGTCCCGGGCGGTGGTGAGGACACCGGGCGCCTCGCGGTAGACCGCCCCCGCCCGGAAGACGAACTCGCGGCGCTGTCCGGCCGCGTCGATACGCGCGAGCGTCGTGTGGTCGGCGCCGAGCTCCGTGAGCGGCGCGCAGCGCACCACGAGGTCGCGCAGCGGCCGCTCGGACCGGAACACGACCTTGGCGTCGAGCACCGTGCGGCCATCGCCGCTGCGGCCCGGCGCCAGCGCCACGAGCTGCCCCGTCACGTCGCGGCCCGATGCCGACACGCCGATCGTCCGGCGCAGGTACGCGTCGATGTCGGCGCGGCGCGTCGCCAGCTCGCCGGCGTCGACGCGACCATCCAGATTGCCGTCGAGCGACAACACGAGGTCGAGCTCGAACAGGTTCAAGCTGAGATCGACGGCCACCTCGGCGTCGGCGATGGTGATCCGTGCATACGCGACGTTCGCGGGGTGCGCGGCTGCGGACGCCGCGCCGAGGTGTGTCGCGAGGAGCGCAGCCAGCGCAGCGACGAGCAGTGCCTGTCTCACCGGGCGATCGCGTGCTCGGCGACCCTGCGGTACCAGCCGCCGGCCTCGGTCCACACCGGGCCTTCACCCGGCAGCTCGTGATAGGCCTTCAGAAAGCTCCATCGCCCGTGCCGCTGTCCGAAGAGCAGACGGATCGAGTACCACGCCGGATCGTCCTTCGGCCGGATGTCCATGCCGAGCACGCCGACGATCGTGACGTCGGAGTCCGGCGCCGTGTCGCGACGGCGAATGTCCACGCGCACGTTCCGGACGCCGTGCGTCTCGGCCGTGAACGCCTCGACGACTCGGGCGGCCACGTCGGCAAAGGGCTCCGGCGGGCGCCAGTGCTCCGCGATCACACGCGCGATCGGCTCGGCCCGCGCCTCCGGAAAATCCGCGCGCGCGACCAGCCGATAGTCGCCGACGATGGCCAGCGTGCGGAGCGGCAGGGGGCCTTCGCGGGCGAAACGGCCGCGGCCGGCGGCCGCATCGCGCGCGTCGTCGGCCGACAGCAGGGCGATCTCGAGCTGATCGCTGGTGAGCAGCTTGACGATCTCGACGGCATCGGCAGCGCGGGCCGCCATGGCGCGGCTCTGCGGCAGCTCGCGCGCCAGCACCTCGGCCACGGCCTCGCCCACGCGGGAGGCGGCGGCGTCGGCCGCGCTGATCACGATGATCAGCCGCGACTTGCGATAGGCCTGCCACTGCCGGTACGGCGAGTGGCCCATGACGCCGCACGCCGCGCCGGTGAGACCGAGGAGCCGCACGAAGCCCCGGCGGTCCATGGTCGGCTACTTGTCGAACACGCCGAGGTCCAGGATGGCGGTCACGGCGAAGTTCGGCACGTCGACGAGGTTCGAGATGCGCAGATCGACCGCCACGCTGCACAGCGAGTACGCCTGCTCGCGCGTGAGCTTCTTTTCGCGCACGAGCCAGTCGATCATCTGCAGCAGCGCGTCGCGCGCGGAGAGCGTCACGTCCTCCGACAAATTCATCAGCGGGCCGATACGGACGCCGTCGAGGTACTGGTGGTACGGCGTGACTTTGCCGCCTTCCTTGATCGGAAAGCCGACTGTCGCGTAGAACTTGTCCGGCTCGATGCGCTTGAGCTGGTTGCCGCCCTCGAAGTGGGGCTGTCGGATGAACGCCGCCATGCCCTTGCGCACGGCGACCTTCACGGTCACCGTCGCGTCCATCTCGATGGCCGTGCCCGAAACCTCGCCGTCGCCCTGCGCGAAGTGCACGTCGCCGATCGACAGCAGGCAGCCCTTGACGAAGCACGGCAGCAGGATCGTCGTGCCCCTGACCATCTGCTTGACGTCCATGTTGCCGCCGTTCTCGCGGGGCGGAATCGTGCGCAGGCACCGGTCCTTCGCGGGGCCGTTCGCGCCGCAGACGCTCGCCGGCACCGCATCCTTCGGCTCGGGCGGCAGCACGAAGCCCCCCGCCTTCATCAGCGCGTCCTCGCGCGCGAACATCAGATCGACCTCTTTGGGCCCCGGCGCGGTGCCGATCGTGCCCGTGAAGCCATTGAAGCGGACCTTCACCCCCGGCATGTCGGGCGACGTCGCCTCACGACGCGTCAGGTCCCAGCGGACGATGTGCGGGTTCGGAAACAGGTCGCGCAGAAAGCCGAAGCCCGGCACCTGCACCGTGAACCCGAACTTGTCCGGTTCGATGTCGATGACCGTCACCGCCAGCACGTCGCCGGCCTCGGCCCCGTTGACGAACAGCGGTCCGGTGAGTGGATGCACCAGGTTGAGGTTGGCGGCCGCCACGTCGGCGGCGGTGGAGTTGCGCGTGAACGCATGGTCCAGCGCATCGCGCGTGCCGTACACGACCGTGTCGCCGGGATCCGCCGTGGCGACCGGCTTGATGTCGGGATGCCAGCGGTTGTGGCAGGCCGGGTCGTCGGCGCACTTCGCGCCTTTCTTCGGGATCCTCACCGTTTTCGCGAGCGCCGCGTCGGGCAGCGCGAGAAGGGCGATGATCAGCGCGACGAGGCAGAGCAGGGGGAGCGAGCGCCTGGTGCGGGCCATGGGTCGGTCTCCTCTTCCAGGGTGAGGGGCGCGAGCGAGTGACCGTACCGCAGCGGCTACCTTAGTCACGCCGCTGCCCTTGTCAAGGCCTCAGATGCCCAGACGCTCCTTCAGCGCGCGCACGCGGTCGCGCGAGACGCTCAGCTCGGTGCGCGGCGTGTCCTTGAGCCGCACCGCGAGGTGCCCGCCGGCGTCCGCGTAGAGCTCCGCCACCCAGCCGACGTTGACGAGAATGCCGCGGTTGATGCGGAGAAAGCGCGCCGGATCGAGCCGCCGCTCGAGGTCGGACAGCGTGACGTCGAGCATGTGCTGCGCGCCCGCGGCGACGGCATAGGTCGCGCGATCCTTCGCGAGCACGTGCGTGACCTCGTCGACCGGAATCAGCCGCACACGATCGCGGGTGCGTGCGGCGAGATGGGCGAGAAACGGCGTGGCGCGCAGGTGCTCGGCCAGCCGGCTCAGCGCCTCGCGCAGATCGTCGCCGCCGGCTGACGTGCGCCGCGCCGCCACGCGATCCAGCGCGCGTTCCAGGCGCGCGCGCTCGACGGGCTTGAGCAGATAGTCGACGGCGTTGACCTCGAACGCCCGAACGGCGTGCTCGTCGTGGGCGGTCGTGAAGACCACCATCGGCCCCGGCGGCACGCGCTCGACGACCTGGAAGCCGCTCAGGCCCGGCATGTGGATGTCGAGAAACACGACGTCGGGCGGCTCTGCCGCGACCGCCTTCAAGCCCTCGACCGGGTCGGTCGCGCGGCCGACGATCTCCACGCGCCCGGTGGCTTCGAGCAGACGGCCAAGCCGCTTCAGCGCCAGCGGCTCGTCGTCGATGAGGAACGCACGGAGCGTCGCGCGGGCGCTCACGGCATCGCGGCACGCGGCAGCGTGATCGTCACGACCGTGCCGCCGTCGCGGCGCCCGACGTCGAGCCTCGCCCGCGGTCCGAATCGCGCGGCAAGCCGATCCCGGAGGTTGTCCAGACCGTGTCCGGGGCGCGCGGCGTCGAGCGCGAAGCCGGGGCCGTCGTCCCAGACGGAGAGCACCACGCGCGCGTCCACGACCGCGGCCGCAATCCGGAGCCGCCCGCCGGAGGGACGTGGCGCGATCGCGTGCTTGATGCTGTTTTCCACGAGCGTCTGGATCGCCAGCGGCGGCACCTCGACGTCCGCTGCCTCGGGCTCGACGTCGATCGTGTACGTCAGGCGCTCCGCGAAGCGCGTGCGCTCGATCTCGAGATAGTCGGTGACGATCTTCAGCTCGTGCGGGAGCGGCACCAGGCCGCGGCCCGTCGCGTCCAGCGAGAAGCGCAGCAGCGCCGCCAGCCGCTCGACGGTCCGCTCGGCTTCGTCGGGATCCTCCTGGATCAGGGCCGAGATCGCGTTCAGCGTGTTGAACATGAAGTGCGGCTGCAGCCGCGCTTCGAGCGATGCGAGCTGCGCCTCCAGCATCGTCTTGCGCGCGCGCTCGTGCTCCAGCTCGCGGTCGCGCAGCGCGGCGGTGACGGCATCCAGGCGCCGGCGCTGCGCATCGTAGAGTCCCATGCTGATGCCGAGCGTCAGCGTAATCAGCACGCAGAGGCTCAGGTCGTGCCGGTAACACACCGCGAATGGCTCCGTGGGGCGCACGCCGAGCAGCGTGATGACGCCGCACGCCAGCGCGGTGCCGGCGAGCGCCAGCGCCAGCAGCACGGCGATCTTCGTGGCCCACCGCACGGGCGCCGGCCGGGCCTCCACCGCGGTGCGCAGCCGCGGCACCGTGAGCGAGACGAGCGTCGTCATGGCCGCGGCGTGGACGAGCGCGCTCTGCAGCGTGATGGAGATGTCGCTGTGGCCGGCGAGCGCGAACAACGCCGTCAGGACGCCGGCCGCCAGCACGCTCGCGGTGCCGATGCGGAACCAGTGCGTGTGCGTCAGCGCTCGGAGCGTGTTCGACAGGCTCACGGCGCGATCCTATCAGGACGCGCCCGTGTCCCGTCGTGGTCCGCGCAGCGCGGCGCGGACGGCGCCGGCGCCCAGCAGCGCCAGACCGACGACCACCGTCGTCCAGTGGTCGGGAATCGCGAACGTGTGCCTGAGGGCCACCGCGAGCCCGATGAGCGTCACGATCGATCCCGCGAGCAGCAGCCCGAATCCCGAGCGACGGCATGCCATGTCAAAACCTCCAGGTCGTGGTGAACGTCACGCGATCGTTGCGGTCGAACTGCCCGTAGAGCGTCTGGCGCGGCCCCTCGAAGAGATCTGCGCCGACGGAGAGCGTCACCGAATCGCTGACCAGATAGTCCAGACGGGGACTGACGCGGAGATCGCCCCGGTTGACGCCGACGACGAAGAGCACGGTCGGGTTCAGCGTGTTGTCGAAGAAGCCGGTCGTCACGCGCAGCGAGAGGGACGTCGTGACCTCGGCGGCGACACCCGGCCGGGTGAGATTCGTCGCCGAGCCCATGAGAACCTTCTGGCTCAGCTGCAGCGCGGTGTCGACCGTGTCGAACCACGTGTAATCGACGCCGACGAGCCAGTCGAGCGTGTCGCGGCGGACGACGCCGTCGGCATCGAGCGGATCCGTCGTCTCGTAGCGCTTGCCGACGGAGAGCGCGGCCTCCGCGCGCACGACGACGGGCTCGAAGCTCTTGCCGAGCGTCGCGCCCACGATGTGCAGGCGCGGATGTTGCGGATCGATCACGATCACGTCGGGCCCGGAAGGCTGAGCCACGCGGCGCTGGAAGAACACCGGCGACTTGTCGGCCTGGTCGTAGTAGATCAGCGCCAGGTCCCAGCCGCGGCGCAGCACGGAGAGCCGAACGCCGCCTTCGCTGCGCGCCAGGCTGAACTCGTCCTGATCGTCCGGAAGACGGACGACGGGATTGCGAAAGCGAAACGGAATGCGCGCGAACTGGAACTCCGCGCCCTGCTTGGGGAGCTTGTTCGGCCGCGTGTCGGGCGTCCACACGCCCTCGAGGCTGATGCCGTCGGCCAGCCGATACGTGACGTCCAGCGCCCAGATCGGGATGCGCAGCTCGCTGAAGTCCGGCAGGACGAACTCGCGAAAGTCCTTGGGGTTCACGATGTCGGTGACGAACGTGCCGATGGCCTCACCCCACACGATTTGCTGGCGGCCCACCCTCACGTCGAAGGCGCCACTGCCTGCGGTCAGCAGCGCCTCGCGCAGCGACACGTCGGTCTTCTGGTCGCGCTCGACGTTGGCGGGATACCGATCCGTGGCGTCGAACACGGCGTCGTACCACCCGCGGACCGCCACGCGCAGCGCGACGGTTTCGGACAGTGTGTACTTGCCCTCGAGCCAGCCGAGCGTCTTGAGCTTGCTCACGTCGCCGGGATCGTGAAGCCGGTACGCGAACTCCTCGGCCGCGCGGCCCCGGACGCGCAGCGCCTTCGTCCAGTCGGGCGCGTCCGCCTCGTCGGCGCCCGCCGACGTCACCAGGCCGAGCAGCAGCGCCGTCGTCGCCACCGCGCGACGCATCTCAGTCGAGCGTCTTCATGTAGTTCTTGTCGAAATACTTGTCGGGCAGCGCGCGAATGATCACCTCGCCGTAGTCCAGGACGGAGCGCCGGTCCTTGCGGATCGCGTCGGTGAGCGTGAGACGCGTCGCCAGCCGATGGCCGCCGACCGTCTGAAAGTTGTCGAACACGCCGGTCTTGAGCAGCGTGCCGGTGCCCGCGTAGAACTCCGCCTTGACCGGCCGCCGGCCCTCCTGGGAGACCCAGTACTTGATCGCGGAGTACGTGACGTCCTTCGTCTTCGCCTTGAGGTCGAGCACGTGGCAGGTCACGCCGTCGACCGCCTCGTCGCCGAGCAGGGTGGCGTCGTAATCGCCTGCGTAGTCCGCGCGCGCGATGTCGCCGTTGGCCACCTGGCCGACCAGCCGCTGCGACAGCGGGATACGCACGGGCTTGCCGGCATCCGGGAGATAGATCCAGAGGTCCCGGCCCAGCGCGAGCAGCGAGCGCCCGACGCTGCGCGGCGGCGCGACGAACTTCACGAACACGCGGCCGCCGCTCTTCACGAAGACCTCGAAGCCGTCCACGGACGGCGGTTTCTTCGCCTCCTGGCTCGTGATGTTGATCTTCCACACGAAGCTGTCGGATGGTCGGCGATACCGATCGGCCTCGGCGACGATGTCCGCGGCTTGCTCGGCGCGAGCCAATCCTGCGACCCCGAGCACGAGGATGGCGATCAGTCCGAGCCTGGTGCCCCAGCCCCACTCGGCGCTGCGACGAAATCCGCGGACGCCGTACCAGATGGACCACGCGGTGAGCGCCGCCGTGAACGGCAGACCGGTGGCGACGTTGACGGCCACGATCAGATCGACGTCGCCACGCGACAACATCAGCAGGCGAACGGCGCTGCGCAGCAGCAGATAGGCGCCCCAGACGAGCGAGACGTGCGAGAAGATGCGACGGAACGTCGCCGAAGACGTCATGGCCGGCGGAAACGGGTACGTTTCCCGGGCGAATACTCCGGCCAGCGGCCGTCCCAGCACGACCGACACGATGAACGCGGTGCCGTACACCGCGTTCGCGATCATGGGCGGCACGAAGTACGCGAGCGGGCTCCCCGTGGCGAGCGCGGCGGTCGCCTGTGTGAGCGCGATCGTCAATCCGATCGCCGCGCCCAAACCCGTGCGAGCACGCCGACGCTCCCAGGCGAAGATCGCCACGGCGAGCGCGGTCGCGGCGACGATGGCCGGGACGAGGCCGACGAGCTTCAAGCCCGCGTAGAACACGAGCATGGGGCCGAGGGCATCGCGTGCGAAGCGCGGTCCGCTGCCCAGCAGCAGCCGAAGAACGCTTACGCGTGGTTCGAGGGGCGCACCGGAGGTTTGGGGGCTGTCGAGGGGCGCACCGGAGGTTTGGGGGCTGTCGAGGGGCGCGCCGGCTTCGCCGGGGCGACCCGAGCGTTGGGGGGTTTGGGGGGTCATGTCGGGGCCCCCCAAGTAATCAGACATGACGAAGCGCCTCCACGACGTTCAGGCGCGCGGCGCGCCACGCGGGATAGAGCGACGCCAGCGTGGCCGCCACGATCGAGAGCTGCACGGCCTGCGCAAGCACCGCCGGCACGACGAGGATCTGCACCAGAAAGCCGCGCGTGGAGCCGGGCGGCGGAGGCAGCTGAATGCCGACGGCCGAGATCGCTTTGGCGAGCAGCACGCCGAGCGCCACACCGGCGACGGCGCCCAGCACGCCGAGCACGAAGCCTTCGAGCACGAACATGGACACGACGCCGCGGCGCCGCGTGCCCAGCGCCATCACGGTGCCGATCTCGCGCGTGCGCTCGAAGATCGCCATCGTCATCGTGTTGGTGATCCCGAACACGACCATCACGGAGACGATGAGCGTGAGGACCGCGAAGATCCGACCGAACAGCTCGCGGACCTGGTGATACCGCAGCGCCAGGTCGTCCCACGTCTTGATCTCGAGATCGAGCCCGCGGTCACGGATGAGCCGCTCGATCTGCCCCCGAACGGCGGCCGTCTGGTCGGTGGCGTCGAGGAGCAGCACGATGGCTTGCACCTCGCCGCCCTCGAGGTCGAGCACGCGCTGGACCTCGGGCAGCGCAACGCGCAGGAAGCGATCGTCGTACGCCTTCTCGCCCGACTCCCAGATGCCGCGCACGCGGACGGCCAGCGCATTGATGGCGCCCGCCTTCGTGGTCGTCAGCAGCGTGAGGTCGTCGCCCGGTTTCACGCCGAATGCGCGCGCCAGTCCCACGCCGAGCGTGACGCCGCGCGCGTCCCGCGACGCGAGCTCCTTGCCGTCCACGATCACGGCGAGCGCGGAGAGATTCATCTCGCCCTCGGGCACGACACCGGCGCCGACGAACGCCGTCGTGGTGTCGCCCGTGGATACCAGGCCCGAGAAGCCGAGCCGTGCCGTCACCGTTTTCACGTGTGGAAGACGGCGCAGCTCGTCGCGCAGCGCCGGGTAGTCGGCGATCAGGTAGTCGAACGGCGCGAGGTTGCCCTTCTCGGAGTAGCCCTTGCGATAGATCTGGATGTGGCCGACCTGGCTGCGGATCGTGGACTCACGGACACCGAAGTAAATCGCGTGCACGAAGCCGCCGAACACGATGATCGCGGCGGCGCCGAAGCCCATGGCGGCCAGCGTGATCAGCGTGCGGCGCCGATTGCGGAACACGTTGCGGATGGCGAGCTTCGCATACAACGCCATGGCTCAGAGACTCCGCAGCTCGCGCTCGATCGCCGCGGCTTCGGGCGCAGCCGGGTAGAGGGTCTTGGCCTTCTCCCACGCGGCGCGCGCCGCCGCCGGCTGGCCCGATTTCTTGTACGCGAGCCCCAGGTGCAGGTAGACGGTCGGCATGACGCCGTCCGGCACCGCCTGTGGTCGCGCGTCCTTCATCGCGATGACGTGCGTGAGGTCTCGGACGGCGGCGTCCGTCTTGCGGAACATATCGGGCACGCGCGCGGCGGTGACGCCGCGGACCACATAGACGATGAACGCGTCGGGAAACCGCTCGACCGCCTCGTCGAGCGTGTCGAAGCCGCGCTTCACCCAGCCGGCGGCCTCCATACCGCCCACGCGGGGCGCTGTGCGGACCTGGGCGCTGCCGAGCCACGCGAGCGCAGCGGGATTGTTCGGCTCCGCAGCCACCGCCTTCTCGAAGAGGGTGATGGCCTCCTCGGGCCGATCACCGTCGAGCGCCTGACGTCCCTGGGTCACGAGATCGCCGGTCTGCGGCTCGACGTGGTCCGGGCGCAGCACGGCCAGGATGCACAGCGCGGCGAGGGCGAGGTATTTCATCGGAGCCTCCCGTCGGAGATGTCGAGGACGCGATCGGCGGCCGACATGATCCGCGCGTCGTGGGTGGAGAACACGAACGTGACGGCGCGCTCGCGGTTGAGGCGACGCATGAGCTCGATGATGTCGCGTCCGGTCGCGCTGTCGAGATTGGCGGTGGGCTCATCGGCCAGCACGAGCGCCGGTTCACCGACGAGCGCGCGCGCGATCGCGACGCGCTGCTGCTGGCCGCCCGACAGCTCCGGCGGACGATGCCGTGCCCTGTCTTGAAGGCCGACCTGCGCCAGGGCGGTGCCGACACGCGCGCGGCGCTCGCCGTCGCGCGGATGGATCAGCAGCGGATACTCGACGTTCTCCCAGGCGGTGAGGACGGGGATCAGATTGAACGTCTGGAACACGAAGCCGAGCTTGCGGGCTCGCAGGTCGGCGCGGCGGCCCGCCGACAGCACGCTGACCGCCTCGCCGTCGATCCGGATCTCGCCCGCGGTCGGCGTGTCGAGGCAGCCGATGAGGTTCAGCAGCGTCGTCTTGCCGCTGCCCGACGGGCCCGCGATGGCCACGAACTCGCCGGCGGCGACCGCGAACGACACGTCGTCGAGCGCGACGACGTCGACCTTGCCCAGCCGATACGTCTTGCTCACGTGCTCGACGGCGACTCGGTCGTCCATCGCGCCTCCCGGGCCGGCTCACGTCCGGCTGGCGCTCACCATGCGGCGTGGCGCCGCCGCTGTCCACGCCAATCGGACGAGCGGCGGGAAACGACGGACGAACGGTGAGAAACCGGCGACCGGGGGGCGGTCGAGCGGCCCCCTAATCCGCGAGGTCGGACGGCAGCCGCGGACGCTCGGAGACGGTCAGCGTCATCTCGCGCGGCTGACCGTCGCGGACCACGCTGATCTTCACGCGCTGGCCGACGCGCAGCGTCTTCACGCGCGTGACGTAGTCGGAGTGCGTACGGATCGACGTGCCGTTGATCGCCGTGAGAATGTCGCCGCCGAGCAGGTACTCCTCGCCCTGCACGACCACCGAGAGGTTGCCGCCGCGGACGCCCGCGCGATCGGCGGGCGAGCCGTCGTAGACGACCTCCACCAGGTAGCCGGGCGTCACCGGCAACCGCACCACGCCGGCGAGCTTGTTGTCCACCGCGCGCCCCTGCATGCCGAGCCAGGGCCGCACCACGCGCCCGAGCTCCCGCAGATCGCGCAGGACCGACTTGGCCGCGTTGATCGGCACCGCGAACCCGATCGATTGCGCGTCCTCGGAGATGAGCGTGTTGATGCCGACGACGCCGCCGCAGCGGTCCACGAGCGGTCCGCCGGAGTTGCCCGGGTTGATCGGCGCGTCGGTCTGGATCATCGGCTCGTCCGAAATGCCGGGGAGGAGCCGGTTGAGGCCGCTGACGATCCCGCGCGTCATCGTCTGATCGAGGCCGATGGGATTGCCGATGGCGACGACCTCGTCGCCGACCTTCACCGCGGCGGAGTCGCCGAGCCGCGCCGTGGGCAGCGCGGCCGTGCTGTCCACGCGCAGCAGTGCCAGGTCGAGGACCGGGTCGAGCCCGAGGATGCGGGCGGGCGTCTTGTTGCCGGAGTCGAGCGTGACGGTGAGCGACGCGGCGCCGTCCACCACGTGTGCGTTGGTGAGGATCTGGCCGTCCTTGTCGATGATCACGCCCGAGCCGACGATCGTCTCGAAGCGGCGCTGCGGCTTCGCCTTGTTGATCTTCATCGCCTGGATGGACACGACGGCGGGGGAGATGCGCTCGAAGACCGCGGCGAGCGGCTCGGCGCACGGCTGCGCGGCGGCCGCCGGCGCGATGAGGAGCGTGGCGAGCACCGCAAAGCCGAGCCGCATAGAACCCGGATCATACACCAGCCGGTATAATCGAGAGCGATGCGCCCGGCCCTCGTCGCCACGCTGCTGTTGCTCCTCGCCGCCGGCGGCGCCGCCGCCCAGTCCGGCGAGCGTGTGCTCGCCGCCACGCTCGACAACGGGCTGCGTGTGCTGCTGCAGGAGGACCACCGCAGCCCGATCGTGTCGTTCCAGATGTGGTACCGCGTCGGCTCGCGCAACGAGCGCCGGGGCGCCACCGGCATTGCGCACTTCCTCGAGCACCTCATGTTCAAGGGCACGCCCACGTACGGCCAGGGCCAGTTCGCCCGGCTGGTCGAGCAGAACGGCGGGCAGGACAACGCGTTCACGTCGCAGGACGTCACGTCGTACTACGTCAACATCGCGGCCGAGAAGATCGACCTCGTGATCGACCTCGAGTCCGACCGCATGCACAACCTCCGCCTCGACGCGAAGGACATCGCCTCCGAGCGTGAGGTCGTCATCGAGGAGCGGCGCACGCGCACCGAGGACGATCCCGGCGGTTTCCTCGGCGAGGAGGTCTCGGCGATCGCGTTCAAGAACCATCCGTATGGCGCGCCGATCATCGGCTGGATGGAGGACATCAAGCGGATCACTCCCGACGAGATCCGCGCCTTCTACAAGACCTACTACATGCCGAACAACGCGATTCTCGTCGCCGTGGGCGACTTCAAGGCGCCCGCGGTGCTCGCAAAGATCCGCGCGAAGTTCGGCCGGATCGTCAAGGGATCGGCGCCGCCGCCCGTGCTCGGCGTGGAGCCGACACAGAACGGCGAGCGCCGCGTGATCGTGCAGAAGCAGGCGCAGCTGCCGATCGTCTACCTCGGCTATCACGTGCCGAACCAGAAGTCTCCGGATGCGTTTCCGCTCGAGATGCTCTCCACCATTCTGTCGGAGGGCCGCGCATCGCGCCTCTACAAGCGCCTGGTCTACGAGCGGCAGATCGCCCTCGAGGCCGGTGGTGACTACAACTTCTTCGCGACCGATCCGAGCCTGTTCTGGTTCTGGGGCACGCCGATGCCCGGCCAGACGCCGGAGACCATGGAGAAGGCCCTGCTGGCCGAGATGGAAAAGTTCAAGTCGGAGCCGGTCACCGAGGAGGAGCTGCAGCGCGCGAAGAACCAGGTGGAGGCCGCGTTCGTGTTCCAGGAGGATTCCGTTCATCGCCGCGCCTCGCTCCTCGCACGCTTCGAGCTGATCGGCGGCTACGCGGACAAGGACCGATTCGTCGAGCGGCTGCGGGCGGTGACCGCGGCCGACGTGCAGCGGGTGGCGCGCACCTATTTCTCCGACGACAAGAAGAACGTCGGCGTCCTGCTGCCCAAGCCATGACCCGCCTGCGACGTCCGTACGCGCTGCTCGTCCTCCTGGCCCTCGTGCTGACGGTTCCCGCCGGGGCCGCCAAGCCGATCGCGCACCGCGAGGTCCTGCCCAACGGCATCGTTCTACTCGTGGCGGAGCGGCCGGCGGTGCCGATCGTCGTCGTGCGCGTGTTCGCGCACGCGGGCGCCGTGCTCGACCCGCCCGATCGGGCCGGTCTCGCGAATCTCACCGGCGCGCTGCTGACGCGCGGCACGGCCAAGCACACCGCCCCGCAGCTCGACAGCGCGATCGAGTTCGTCGGCGGCAGCCTTTCCGCGGCCGCGGGCCGCGACGGCATGACCGCTTCGCTCGCCGTCTTGAAGAAGGACGTCGGGCTCGGGCTGGATCTGCTGGCCGAGGTCCTGTTGACGCCGACCTTCCCCCCGGAAGAGGTCAAGCGAAAGACGGCGCAGATCCAGGCGGCGATCAAACGCTCGGAAGAGGACCCGGGCACGGTGGCGGGCCGCGCGCTCTCGAAGATGGTGTTCCCGGGTCACCCCTATGGGGTGCCGGCGGAAGGCACGGTCGAGTCGGTCGGCAAGCTCACGCGTGATGACGTCGTGGCCTTCCATGCCGCCAACGTGCGACCGGACACCGCGATCATCGCCGTCGTCGGCGCCATCAGCCTCGACGACGCGCGCCGCGAGATCGAGGCCCGCTTCGGAGGCTGGAAGCCGCCCGCCGAGCCGTCGCCGACCACGCCGTCCGCGAGCCCCGGCAGCGCGCCACGAACCGAAACGATCGAGAAGGAGCTGACGCAGGCGACGATCCTCCTCGGGCGCCAGGCCATTCGGCAGACCGATCCCGATTACTTCCCGCTGGTGGTCGCCTCGTACGTGCTCGGCGGCGGCTCCGCGTCGCGTCTGTACTCGCGGGTGCGGGAGGAAGGCGGCCTGGCGTATGCCGTCTACTCATACGTCTCCCCGGCGCGATACGGAGCCTCGTTCAGCGTGTCGGCCCAGACCCGCACGGCGGAGGTGCCGAAGGTCATCGACATGATGCGGGAAGAGCTGGTGCGGATGACCCGCGAGCCCGTGACCGACCGTGAGCTGCGGCTGGCCAAGGACTACCTGATCGGCAGCTTCCCGCTGCGGCTCGACACGTCGTCGAAGGTCGCCGACTTCGTGGTGGCCGTCGAAGAGCAGGGCCTCGGCCTCGACTACGCCGACCGCTACAAGGAGCGCGTGGCGAAGGTGACCGCCGCCGACGTGCAGCGCGTGGCCGCGAAGTACTTCGCGCCGGATACGTTCAACCGCGTGGTCGTCGGCGCACCCAAGCCGTGAGTCGCACGCGCGCGGTCGTGGCGCTGGTCCCGGCGCTGGCGCTGGGTCCGGCCCTCGCCGCGGGCGCCGCGCTCACGCTCGACGAGACCGCGCGCCGAGAGGCGATTCGCGCCGGCGAGAAGAGCGTGGGCGACGACGGCTTCGACGCCGAGTGGCGCGTGAACAACAACCGCGGCGAGTCCGTCAGCGTGCTCACGCCCTTCCACCGCCTCGTCGTGGCCGCGCGGCATGCGACGTTCAACGGCAAGCCGCTCAAGCCGGGCGATCCGGACAAGATCCTCAAGGAGAACCGTGAGCGGCTCGTCCTGTGGGTCGAGCTGCGCGGCACGTCGGAGGACTTCGCGCGGCGGTATCTGCCGCGTCTCGTCGTCGGCGACCGCGAGATCAAAGCCGCCTTCGTCCAGAACGAGCGCACGGCGAGCCGGCAGGCCGATGGCCAGTACGTGGCGCGCTGCCTGTACGGCTTCCCGAGTCGTGACCTCGACGGGCGCGCCAAGGGCGCGCTCATCGTCGCCGACGGGGATGGTCGTGACGTGAGCCGGTTCGTCATCGACCTCGCCGCGATGCGGTGACGGCGCGGGGCACGCGTGTGCGCGTCACCGACGTATCGCGGTGTCCGGTCACCTGGATGGTCCACCGGGAGCGACTGCTGTTACTGGGGTGGAGCCGCGCCATCTTGCTTCAGTTCGCGCACCCGCTCATCGCGCAGGCCGTGTTCGAGCACAGCGGCTTCCGCAGCAATCCGCTCGGGGGCTGGCAACGTCTTCTGCGCACGCTCCGCGCCATGCTCGCGCTCACATTTGGATCGGATCGCGAGGCGGCGCTCGCGGCCGGCCGCATCAACACCATCCACGCGCGCGTGAACGGCCGGGTCAATGACACGCCGTATTCCGCCACCGATCCCGTCTTGATGCGATGGGTGCACCTGACGTGTGTCGATTCGTTTCTTCGGACGTACGAGCTGTACGTGGAGCCGCTCACGGTCGACCAACGGGACGCGTATTGTGCGGAGTCCGCGCAGGGCGCGGCCGCGCTCGGGCTCGATCCGGGGTCGCTTCCGCGCGAGTTCTGCTCTATGCAGGATGCGATGGCCGCGATGTTCGACGGCGGCACGCTGGCCGTGACCGACGCCGCGCGCACGCTCGCGCGAGCCGTCCTCTATCCGCGGCCGGGCTGGCTCGGCTGGCCATTCGTCGGCGCCGTTCGACTGTCCACGATCGGGATGCTGCCGGCCGGCCTGCGTGAGGCCTACGGACTGCCGTGGACGTCGAGCGACGAGCGGCGGCTTGCGCGTCTCGTCGTCCTCGTTCGGACCCTTCGCGCGCGAATGCCATTCGTCCTCGCCCACTGGACGATCGCGCGGAAGGCCATCGCGCGGCGGGCGAACGCCGCAGCGTGAGGCGTTATAATCGCGCTTCGCGTCCACAGCCACCAGGAGGTCCCCAATGAAAGCGATCCGTGTCCACACGCCCGGCGGCCCCGAAGCCATGAAGCTCGATGATGTCCCCGAGCCGCAGCCCAAGGCCGGTGAGGCGATCGTCAAGATCGACGCGGCCGGGCTCAACTACATCGACGTCTATCAGCGCAGCGGTCTCTACAAGCTCGACATGCCGCTGACGCTCGGGCTCGAGGCCGGCGGCACCGTGACCGCCGTCGGTTCCGGCGTGACCGACGTCAAGGTCGGCGACAAGGTCGCGTACACCGGCGTGCCCGGAGCGTATGCGCAGTACGCCGCCGTGCCGGCGGCGCGGCTGGTCGTGCTGCCGCAAGGCGTGTCGACCAAGCAGGGCGCGGCCATCATGCTGCAGGGCATGACCGCCCACTATCTCGCGTGCTCGACGTACCCGCTGAAGAACGGCGACACCTGTCTCGTGCACGCGGCGGCGGGCGGGGTGGGCCTGCTTCTCTGCCAGATCGCGCGACTGCGCGGCGCGAAGGTCATCGGCACGGTGTCGACCGAGGAGAAGGCCAAGCTCGCGCGCGAGGCGGGTGCGAACGAGACGATCCTGTACACGAAGCAGGACTTCGCGGCCGAGGTCAAGCGCATCACCGGCGGCAAGGGTCTGCAGGTCGTCTACGACTCGGTCGGCAAGGACACGTGGGAGGGCAGCCTCAACTGCTGCGCCCCACGCGGCATGATCGCGCTCTACGGCCAGTCGAGCGGCCCCATCGGCCAGATCGACCCCCAGATCCTCAACACCAAGGGCTCGCTGTTTCTCACGCGGCCGAGCCTCAACGCCTACATCGGGACGCGCGAGGAGCTGCAGCAGCGCGCCGCCGACCTGTTCGGCTGGGTCCGCGACGGCAAGCTCAAGCTGCGCATGGAGTTCGAGTTTCCGCTCAAGGACACGGCCGAGGCGCACCGGGCGCTCGAGGGGCGCAAGACGACCGGCAAGGTGCTGCTGATTCCGTGAACGTCGCGCAGCTGCTCGAGCGCTCGGCGCTCTACCACGCCGACCGCACGGCGCTGATGGCGGGAGACCGGCGCTGGACGTACCGCGAGCTCGACGCCGCCGTGTCGGCGCTCGCGGGCGGCCTCGCCGGTCTCGGTCTCAAACCCGGCGAGCGTCTGGGGCTGCACCTGCCCAACTGGCCGGAGTTCGTGCTGGCGTACTACGCCGCGCAGAAGTGCGGGCTGGTGCCGCTGTCGCTCAACGTCACGTACAAGGCCGACGAGATCGCGTACATCGTCGACGACGCACGGCCGACCGCGGTGATCACGGCCGATCCGGTGTCGGGGAATCTGCCGGCGCGCGATCGGATGCCGTCGGTGGGCCATGTGCTGAACGCCAAGGATCTCGGCGCGCTGACCGGGGCTCCGCGGCGGGCGCTCGACCTCGACCGCGAGCAGACCGCCGCCATCCTCTATACGTCGGCGACCACCGGCCGGCCCAAGGGCGTCATGCTGACGCACGGCAACGTGGTCTCCAACGCGTATGCGACCGTCCACCATCTGGCCATGACGGCCGACGACCGCGGGCTGTGCGCGCTGCCGATGTTCCACTGCTTCGGCCAGAACGCGATCATGAACTCGCTGGTCACGGCCGGCGGCACCATGGTGATGCACGAGCGCTTCGTGCCCGACGCGTTCGTCGAGGCGATCGCCGCGCATCGCATCACGATCTTCTACGCCGTCCCCACGATGTACATCCTGTTTCTCGCCATGGAACGGCCGCTCGACTTCGCGTCGGTGCGGCTGTACTTCTCGGCCGCGGCCATCCTGCCCACGGACGTCGAGCGACGGTGGCACGAGCGCTTCGGGCACTGGATCCAGCAGGGCTATGGGTTGACGGAGACGTCGCCGTTCGCCTCGTACAACCACGACGTCGCGTTCAGGCCGGGCTCGGTCGGCACGCCGATCGAGAACGTGGAGATGAAGATCGTCGGCGCCGGCGGCGCGGAGCTTCCCGATGGCGAGCGCGGCGAGATCGTCATCAAGGGACCGAACGTGATGAAGGGCTACTTCGGCAACGACGCCGCCACCGCCGAGGCCATTCGCGACGGCTGGTTCTACTCCGGCGACATCGGCTACCGCGACGCCGACGGGTACTTCTTCATCGTCGATCGCGTGAAGGACATGATCAACGTGTCGGGGTTCAAGGTCTTCCCGCGCGAGGTCGAGGAGGTGCTGTTCCGGCACGCCGCCGTGAAGGAAGCCGCGGTCGTCGGCGTTCCCGACGCCGTGCGCGGGGAGACCGTGAAGGCGTTCGTCGTCCTGGCCGAAGGCGCGCGCGCCAGCGCCGAAGAGCTGCAGGCGCTCTGCCGGGCCGCGATCGCGGACTACAAAGTCCCCGGACGTATCGAGTTCCTGACGGCGCTGCCGAAGAATCCGACCGGGAAAATCCTGAAGAAAGATCTGCGCACGCGTGGATAGCAGATAGAATGACACGAGGAGGTGCGCCATGAGACGTTCGACTCTCGCAATCGCGGCGCTGACGCTCGCGGCGCTACTCACCCTGCAGGCCGGTGAGGCGTTCGCCCGCGCGGGCAGCGGCGGCAGCCGCGGCTCGCGCTCGTCGTCTGCGCCGGCGCAACCGGCGCCGAGCTCTCCGACGAATCCGTCGAGCCCGTCACGCTCGCTGAACTCGCCAGCGGCACCGGCGCCCGCGCCGCAGCCGTCGCGCGGCTGGATGGGCGGGCTGATGGGCGGCCTCGCCGGCTTCGCGCTCGGCGGGCTCCTCGGCAGCATGCTGTTCGGGGGCGGCTTCGGCGGCGGTATTGGCCTGCTCGAGGTCCTGTTGGTCGCCGCCGGTCTGTTCCTGCTGTTCCGCTTCATGAGCGCGCGGCGCGAGCCACAGCCCTCCTATGCGACCGCGGGCGCGCCGTACGGCGGCACCACGTACTCGAGCGGCCCGTACTCCGGCGGCGGCGTCCAGGAGGCGGCGACGCCCGAGCGTCAGGATGCCGCCGTCGCCAGTGACCTGGACCGCGGTCTCGGTCACATCCGCGCGATGGACCCGACGTTCGATCCGGGCTTTGTCGCGGACGCGGCGCGCGGACTGTTCGGCGACGTGCAGCGGGCCCTCATGGGTCGCGACATGAGCCCCGTGAGCACGCGGCTGACGTCGCGGATGTACACGGAGCTCACGACCCAGTGCGAGCAGCTGCGCGCGGCACGCCAGACCAACCGCATGGAGGCGATGAATCTCCGCACCGCGGACGTCACGGAGGCGTGGCAGGAGTCCGGCCAGGACTTCGTCACGGTCTACCTCGCGGGGTCACTCGTGGACTACACCGTCGACGACACGACGGGTGCGATCGTCGCCGGGTCGAAGACGCCGCAGGAGTTCGAGGAGTTCTGGACGTTCACGCGATCGGTCGGGCCGAATCCTTGGAGGCTGTCGGCCATCCAGAGCGCCTGATCGGAGCACGTTCGTGAAGCGGACGGTCAAATGGCTGGTGGTCGCCGTCGCGGCGGTCGTTCTCCTCGTCGTGGCGGCGATCGTCGCCGTGCCGTTCCTCGTCGACACACCGCGCGTGCAGGCGCTCATTGCGTCCAACGCGTCTGGAGCGCTCGGGCGTCCGGTCAAGTTCCGCTCGATGTCGATCTCGGTCCTGCCGCTGCCCGCCGTGGCGCTGCACGGCCTCGAGATCGCGGAGGATCCGCAATTCGGCAGCGAGCCGTTCCTGCGCCTGGACACCGGCAAGGTCCGCCTCAAGCTCTGGCCGCTCCTCACCGGTCGCGTCGAGTTGGGCGACATCACGCTGTCCAAGCCGGTCATTGCCGTCATCCAGACGGCCGACGGCCGCATGAACATCTCGACGCTCGGGACCGGGGGTAAGGAGCAACCTACGGACGCCAAATCTGCCGAGCGCACGTCGCGCGGCGGCGGTGGCGCGGGCGGCGGTGGAATGGCCGCGCTGGCCTCGAAGGTGTCGATCAACGACGGGATCGTCGCCTACGTTGCCCGCGGCAAGGGTGGCGCGACGTCGCAGTACCGCATCGAGAATCTGGATCTGACGCTCACCGGCGGCGGTCCGCAGCTCGGCTTCAAGAGCGACTTCAAGGTCAAACCCGGTGATCTGGCGGTCAAGGTCTCGGATGGCCAGGTGGCGATCAATGGGGCCAAGCCGCTCACCGAGGCGCAGCTGCGTGGTGTCGTCACGCTCGACGGCAAGGACATCGGCGAGCTTGCGAAGAACGCGCTCGGCCCATCGCCGGCCTTTGGCGGCGCCCTGAAAGGCAAGCTCGCGCTGTCGGGAACGGTCGGCGCGCCGGCTGTTGCCGGGGACATCGAGGTCTCCAAGCCGTCCGTTTCGCAGCTGCAGCCGACGTGTCCCGAGCCCAAGCAACGCACGCTGACGCTCGGCACGCTGAAGCTGAATGCCGGGTACCGCGAGCAGGTGCTGGCCGCGCGCCCGGTGACGACATCGCTGGGCGATCGCCCCATCACGGCCCAGCTCTCGCTGGCGCTGACACCCGGCATGCGCGTGCAGGTCTCGGATCTGGGCATCAAAGGCGTCGCGCTCGAGAAGGTGCTGGTGGATTACCTCTGCGAGGGCTACGCGATCACCGGGCCGCTCGACCTCACCGGCGGCGCAACGTTCAGCGCCCAGGACGTCTGGCACACCATCTCCGGCCCGGGGACGCTCAAGATCGGACGCGGCAAGGTCGTGGGCCGTGAGGCGCTCGCGCTCATGTCGGGCATCGTGCGCCTCGGCGGCGCGGTGTCCGCGCTGCTGAACGCCGATCTGCCCAATCTCGGCGAGTCGCCGCTCGAGTTCGATTCGATCACCGGGACCTACCAGATCGTCAACGGTGTCGTCACCACGCGCGACCTGCTCTACACGAGTCGCCCGATGAAGGTCGCGATCGCGGGCTCGTTCGGGCTGGCGACGCGGAACATGGACCTCGACATGACGGTCTCCCACGCCCGCGGCGAGATCAAGGCGAAGGTCACCGGCAACGCCTCGTCGCCCTCGATCCGCGTGAATCCCGCGACACTCCTGCGCGACGTCGACAAGGAAAAGATGCAGAAGGGCCTCGGGGACCTGCTCAAGAAGATCAAATGACCGGCGGCCGACAGAAAACCGGGCTCACGGCCATCGCCGTGAGCCCGTTCGTCAGCCGACCGGCGGCGGTAAAACTTACATGCTGCTGATCGGACCGCAGAAGACGTATGTCTTCGCTTCTTGCGCCGACTTGTGGCCGTTGATGGCGTAGCCGCCCTTCTCGAGGCTGTCGAGCGAGGCGTTGACGGTCGTCTCCGACTTGCCGTTCACCACCGGCGACAGCGGATACGCAGGCTTGGGATCGAGGTTGGCGCACGTGCCCTTGTGGATGTGCATGGGCTGCGACACGCCGGCCGGCGCACCCTTGACCTCGACCACCACCTTCGTTTGGTTTTCACCGGCCTTGGTCAACGTCGCGGTGCCGGACTCTCCCGAGCTATTCTGAGGCTCCAGCTTGACTTCGGCCGCGAGGGCGACAGACGTCACGCCGAGGACGAGGAGACCGAGCGCGAGAGCGAGGAGCTTCCTTCCAGAAAACATTGCGTGACCCTCCACAGCGAGAGTTGAACGGCATGCCTCGACACTGAGGCGCTCTTATTAACCGTACCTCCGCGGTAAAGGTTCCTCAGCGCCGGGTCATCAGAAAGGCGACGAGGTCGTCCAGGTCCGTTGGGGAGAGCGTTTGGCCGAACGTCTTCGGCATCACACTCTGACCGTCGGGCTGTCGATAGCTGGGGCCGGCCACGACGTAGGCGTTGGGATCGACGATCGACTCGCGGATGTAGCCGGCCGCATCGGTCGCGCGGCCATGGTAGTCGGACCGACGCACGATCCGAGCGGCCTCGGTGGCGATGTTGCCGAGGTTGGGGCAGATGTCCCCGCCGGGCCACGGATGACTGATGTCGTGGCATGAGCCGCATGGCAGCGTCTCGTAGAGCTTGGCGCCGCGCGATGCGTCACCGCGAGCGATGGGCGCCGTGCGTCGCCACGGCAGGCCGCCGCGGCCGATCGCGATCACCGCGACGATCGCCACCAGCACCGCGAGCGCGGCGAGGCCGATCGTTCGGCGCCGCGTCATGCTCGCAGTGTACGACGCGTCGCTCTCGTGCGATGCATCGCTATCGCGTGGCGCTGAAGCGGCCGCCGCCGAGCTTGCCGGCGTCGATGAGCCCGAGGAAGAAGGCCAACAGCGCGTCGTACTCGCGATAGCGAATCTCGCCGAGGCGGCGCACGGTCTCCTCCCGCAGCGCGCGGTACATCGCCAGGCGGTGTTTCACGATCACGCGCCACTCGTCGGTGAGATCCTCGGCGTGCACCGCCCTGAAGCCGACGCGCCCGATCAGGGCACGGTACCCGTCGAGCGATTGCAGCGTGACGGCGGCCATCCACTCCGCGAGCCGCGCGCGCTCGCGGTCGCCCAGTCCCGGGTGGGCGATCCAGTCGGTGAACGCGAGGCGACCGCCGCTCGTAAGGACGCGCCGCGCCTCGGCCAGCACCGCGGCCTTGTCGGCCACGTGCAGCAGCGCCTCCTGGCTGACGCACACGTCGAATCGGCCGGAGGCGAACGGCAGCGCGGTCGCGTCGGCGCGCACGGCGCTCACCAGCCGATCGAGGCCGACGCGGCGCGTGAGGCGGCTCATTCCGGCGGCGCGTCCGCGATTGAGCTCGACGCCGGTCACACGGCAGCCGCGCCGGGACGCGAGGAAGCGCGCGGGGCCTCCCAGGCCGGCACAGATGTCAAGGACGCGGGAGCGCGCGGTGATGCCGGCGCGCCGGGCGAGCGCGTCGACCGCGCCGAGGCCGCCGTAGTGGTCTTGATCGAACGGAAAGAGGTCGTCGGCGGTGAGCCCGCCGTCCACGCCGCCGCGTACTCGCCGCACGGCGTCGAGCACCTGGCTCTCGTTGATCGGATGCCGGTCGTAGAAGTCGCTGATTCGCATGCCCGGCTCGGTTGAAGCGCCCGGCCTTCCATGATACAAACCACTCGGTTTCGATCACACCCGCGAGGAGATGGACGCCATGAGCACCGTCAACAAAGCCGGCCTCGAGGACGTCGTCGTCTCGACGTCGGATATCTGCTTCATCGACGGGCGCGAGGGGCGCCTGATCTACCGCGGGTACGACGTCGACGATCTCGCGGCGCAGTCCAACTTCGAGGAAGTCGTCTATCTGCTCTGGTACGGCGCGCTGCCGACGAAGAAAGAGTACGAGACGTTCTACAAGACGCTGAGCGCGACCGCCACGCGAAAGCTGCCGCCCAAGCTGCTCGATCTACTGCGCACGCTGCCGAAGAAGACGACGCCGATGGAGGTGCTGCGCACGGGCGTGTCCGCGCTGTCCGCGTTCGATCCCGACTCCGGTGACAACTCGCGCGAGGCCGAGATCCGCAAGGCGATCCGGCTCACCGCGCAGATGCCGACGCTGGTCGCCGCCTGGGAGCGCATTCGTCGCGGCAAGGCGCCGATCGCGCCGAACCCGAAGCTCAACCTGGCGGCGAACTTCCTGTACATGATGTCGGGCAAGAAGCCGACCGACCTCGCCGTCAAGACCTTCGACGTCGCGCTGATCCTGCACGCCGATCACGAGTTCAACGCCTCCACGTTTGCCGCCCGCGTCACCGCCGCCACGCTGTCGGACATGTATTCGGCGATCACCTCGGCCATCGGCGCGCTCAAGGGGCCGCTGCACGGCGGCGCCAACGAGCAGGTCATGATCATGGTCGACAAGATCAAGGATCCGGCGAAGGCGGAGGCGTGGATCCGCAAAGCCATCGCCGACAAGGCGCGGATCATGGGCTTCGGGCATCGCGTCTATCGCGTGGAGGATCCGCGCGCCAAGCACCTGCGGCGGCTGGCCGCGGAACTCGGTCGTCAGGTCGGCGACGAGAGCAAGGTGAAGATCCTCAACACCGTGGCGCGCGTGGTGACCGAGGAAAAGCACATCTACCCCAATGTCGACCTCTTCTCCGGCGCGGGCTACGCGGCGATGGGCATTCCGACCGATCAGTTCACGCCCATCTTCGCGATGAGCCGCGTGGCCGGCTGGGCCGCGCACGTCCTCGAGCAGCACGGCAACAACCGGCTGATTCGGCCGCGCGCGGAGTACACGGGCGCCACGCGCGCCTCGTACGTCCCGATCTCGCAGCGCTAGGAGCCGCGTCGTGCCGGCCCTGGGCGTCGGCATCGTCGGCGCGCGCTTCGCCGCCGACCTGCACGCCGTCAACTATCGCCCGTTGATCCCCGCCCGCGTCCGCCTCGCCGCCGTCTGCGCGCGCACGCGCGCCGACGTCGAGACGTTCGCCAAGCACCACGACATTCCGCGCGTGTTCACCGACGTCCGCGAGCTCGTCGACTGTCCCGACGTCGACGTCGTCGACGTGTGCTCCACCACCGACAGCCATCACGAGATCGCCATCGCCGCCGCGCGTGCGGGCAAGCACGTGATCGTCGAGAAGCCGCTCACCGGCTTCTTCGGCGCCGGCGACGTCGACCGCGCGCGCATGCTCGACACGGCGCTGCGCAACTCGGACGCGGTGCTCGAGGCGGTGGCGAAGGCCGGCGTGACGCTGTGCTACGCGGAAGATTTCGTGTACGCGCCGCCGGTGGCCAAGCTGCGGCGCCTGCTGGACGCCAGCGGCGGCGCCATCATGGAGCTGCGCGCGGAGGAGAGCCATTCCGGCTCGCACGCCGCGTACGCGCGGCGCTGGCAGTCTGCGGGCGGCGGCGCGCTGCTGCGCATGGGCAGCCATCCCGTCGGCGTCGTGCTCCATCTCAAGCACTATGAAGGACTCAAGCGCTCGGGCCGTCCGATCCGCGCGCGCTCGGTCCTGGCCGACGTCGCGCAGCTCACGAAGCTGCCGGGCATCGCCGGCAAGACCCCGTATCACCGCACCGCCGTCGAGGACGTCGAGGACTGGTCGGTCGCGCTGATCACCTTCGAGGACGGCACGAAGGCGACCGTGCACAGCAACGACGTCACCCTCGGCGGCGTGCGCAACACGGTGACCGCGTATCTCACCAACGCGGTGGTCAACGCCAACATCACGCCGAACACCACGCTGACCGCCTACGCGCCGGATGGCGCCGTGTGGGGCGACGAATACATCAGCGAGAAAGTCGAGACGAAAGGCGGCTGGCAGTATCCGGCGCCGGAGGAGGACTGGATCCGCGGCTATCCGCAAGAGCTCGACGATTTCGTCGCGGCCATCGCCGAGCGGCGCGAGCCGCTCTCGGGCGGCGCGCTCGCACGCGAGACGGTCGAGGTGATCTATGCCGGCTACCTCGCCGCCGCCACCGGCCGCCGCGTGGATCTGGCGCGCCCATGATCCCGTTCGCGAAGGGGCACGGGCTCGGCAACGACTACATCGTCATGGACGAGACTGATCTGCCGCGTCCGCTCGACACGCGCGCGATCGAGCGCGTCTGCGACCGCAACTGGGGCATCGGCTCCGACGGCATTCTCTTGAAGGTGCCGTCGGCGCGGGCCGATTTCGGCCTGCGCATCTTCAATCCCGACGGCAGTGAGGCCGAGAAGTCCGGGAACGGCCTGCGCATCTTTGCCAAGTACCTGTGGGATCACGGTCACGCGCGCGGCCGCTCGACGTTCCGGGTCGACACCAAGGGCGGCGTGGTGGAGTGCACGTGCCACGTGCGCGACGGCCGCATGAGCTTCGTCACCGTCGAGATGGGGACGGCGAGCTTCCGCGCCTCCGCGATTCCGATGACCGGGCCCGACCGTGACGTGGTCGCCGAGCCGCTCGAGCTGCCGGGCGGCGGCAAGGTCACCGCCACCGTGGTGTCGGTGGGCAACCCGCACTGCGTCGTGTTCGTGGATCGCCTCGACGAGGCCGAGGTCCGCCGCGTGGGCCCGATGCTCGAGCGTCATGCGTCGTTCCCCCAGCGCACCAACGTGCAGTTCGCCCGCGCCGGCGCGCCCGACACGCTCGATATCCTGATCTGGGAGCGCGGCGCCGGCTACACGCTGGCCTCCGGGTCGTCGTCGTGTGGCGCCGCCTCGGCGGCGGTGCGCAACGGCCTGTGCCGGCACGGCCGGGTCACCGTGAGGATGCCGGGCGGCACGCTGGTCATCGACGTGCGGCCCGACTGGTCGCTGCGGCTCGAGGGGCCGGTGGAGGAGGTGTACTCCGGCGCGCTGTCCGCCGAGTTCGCGCGCGACTGGCTCGGCGGCGCGTGAAGCGCGTCTGCGTCTTCGCTGGCGCCAACGTCGGCGTGCAGCCGGCCTACGCGGCGGCCGCGCGCGCGCTCGCCGCCGCATGCGCGGAGCGCGGCCTCGGCATCGTCTACGGCGGCGGCTCGGTGGGGCTCATGGGAGAGCTCGCCGAGGCCGCGGTCGCGGCGCGCGTCGAGGTCATCGGCGTGATCCCGCGCGGGCTGGCCACCAAGGAGTTTGCGCATCCGGGCCTCAGCGAGCTGCGCGTCGTCGAGAGCATGCACGAGCGCAAGGCGACGATGAACGCGCTGGCCGACGGCTTCATCGCGCTGCCGGGCGGGCTCGGCACGCTGGAGGAAACGTTCGAGGTGCTCACCTGGGCGCAGCTCGGGATTCACGGCAAGCCGGTGGGCGTGCTCAATGTCGAGGGCTACTACGACGGGCTGCTCCAGTGGCTGTCGCACACCGTGCGCGAGGGCCTCGTCCGCGATGAGCACCTGGCGCTCTTGCTCTTCGCGGAGGCGCCCACCGAGCTGCTCGATCGCTTCGCCACGTGGACGCCGCCGCCGGGCCGGCGCGTGTGGATGACGCCGAAGCAGACCTGAGACATGGGGGGCCTCGAAAGGGCCCCCCATACCCCCAACGCTCGTCGCGCCCCGGCGCAGCCGGGGCAGTCCTCTACGCCCTACGGGCGCACGACCAGATGCGGGTGACGACGCCAGAAGTACGCGCTCATCGCCGCCGCCGCCAACAGATTCGCGGCGAGCACCGACGGCCACGGGATGACACGCAGGACCGGCGAGGCGAGCAGCGCTGCCGCCGCGATGAAGCCGAACTCGAAGACCACGAAGAGCAGCAGCAGCCCGAAGCCCCACGATGGATTTTGCTCGACCATCGCGAGCAGCCGGGAGGCCACGCCACCCAAAGCGGCGAACACCAGCACGTGGATCCACGTGAACATCCCCACCATCTCTAGCGAGACCGACAGCGTCTCGGGCGAGGCGAGGGCGCTGCGATGGAACAGGGCGCTGCCCAGCACGGTCGGCGTGTAGAGCGGGCGCCCGGCGGCGCTGTCGACGAGCAGGAACCACAGCGCGACGGTGGCGGCGCCGATGACACCGGCGATCATGCCCTCCTGATAGAGGCGAGCGGTGTCACGCGCGGGATCGGACAGGACATCGGCGGTCGGGTTCGCACGAGCGGTCATGATCGGCTCCTTCCCGGGCCCGATCGACCCTCCCTCGGGGCGCCCCCGATTCTACGCTCTCAGTCCCAGCGCGGCTGGCGCGGCGGCGGAGGCCAGGGCGGGGCGCCCGGCGCGCACGCCACGTGATACATCTCGCCGTCGAAGAACACACTGGCGTCATCGTCTTCGATGGCGTCGCCGCACGCCGGGCAGGTGCGCTCGAGGGCGTCCATGACTCAAGTCTACCGCTGCCGTGAAGCGCGTCGGATTTGGGGCCGGCGGGCGAGCGCGGCCAGCGGCGGCATCTCCGCGAGCTGCGCGTCGGTGAGCGCCCGCCAATCGATGCCGGTCGGCCGCGCGTGCGCGCGCGAGGTGCGGATCAGGCGCGTGGGTGTCGCCACGACGTCGACGGGCACGTCGTGCGACGTCATCGGAATCCGACCGCGCACCACCTGCGCGTCGTGCACTGTCGTCACCACCAGCGTCGTCTCGTCCACCGCGCCCTCCGCGACGGCGAGGGCGAATTCCAGATCGCTGTAGCCGCCGCCCTTGCCGAGACGCGCGCCACGCCGATCGACCGCCACCGAGCCGGCCACGATCAGATCGATGTGTCCCAGCGCGTCGGGCCCCACCGGCTCGCCGAGCCTGGCCGCGCCACCGATCGTCGCCGCCTGGGCGAGGCGGCCGCGCAAACGCGCGGGATCGAGGTGCAGGAAGCACTTCGTGGCGCTGAGCCGCGGCACCGCCATGAAGACGTGCTTGCCGGCGGCGAGCGCCGCGCGGCGCACCGGCAGCTGCGCGGCGTCCGGGTTGCATTTGAGTCGTCGCGCGGTGGCCCACTCCGGCAGCGTCGCCAGGCGCGCAGCCGCCGCCTCGGCGCCGCGAAAGTTCGGGATGCGGTCCGTCAGCGGGAACGGAAAGCGCCCGAGGCGCCGGCGGGTGAGCAGCGTCCAGATCCGCTCGCGCAGCGCCTGTTTCGTCGCGTCGCCCCCGCGCGAGGCGTTCGGCGCGCGCGGACGCCGCATGCTACGCGCGGCGGGTCCAGGCCAGCAGCGCGTCGAGCGGGCGCGTGTTCAGGATCTGCTCGCCGCCGAGCCAGGCGCGCCGCGCGACCGCCACGCCGAGGTCGACGTTGTCGAGCTCCGAGAGGTAATGCGTGTCGGTGCTGATCGACAGCAGGACGCCGGCTTCGGCGGCGCGTCGCGCGTGCACGTCGTTGAGGTCGAGGCGCTCGGGCGACGCGTTGATCTCGACGGCCTTGCCGTGCCGCCGCGCCGCCGCGAACACCGCGTCGAGGTCGGCGTCGTACGGCTCGCGCGAGCCAAGGCGGCGCCCCGTCGGATGGCCGAGGATGTCCATGTGCGGATTTTCGAGGGCGCGCACGATGCGCGCGGTCATGGTCGCGCGGTCCTGCTTGAACCGCGAGTGAACGGACGCGACGACCACGTCGAGCTCGGCGAGCACGTCGTCGGGAAAGTCGAGGGTACCGTCCTCCAGGATGTCGCACTCGGTCCCGGCGAGGATGCGGATCCGGTGACGGGCCTGCACGGCGCGGATCTCGGCGCGCTGCTGGCGCAGCCGCTCGACGCTGAGGCCCTGGGCGATCGTGAGCGAGCGCGAGTGGTCGGAGACGATGACGTACTCGTAGCCGCGCGCCTCGGCGGCCTCGACGAGGCGCTCGAGCGGATGGTGGCCGTCCGACCACTCGGTGTGATCGTGAAGATCGCCCCTCAGGTCGGAGCGCTCGACGAGCCGCGGCAGCCGGCCCTCCCGCGCGGCATCGATCTCGCCGCCGTCCTCGCGCAGCTCCGGGGGAATCCACGGCAGTCCGACGGCCGCGTAGACGTCCTCTTCGGTCTCCCCGGCGACGCGCGCGCCCGTCTCCTCGTTGAAGACGCCGTACTCGCTGATCTTGAGCCCGCGGCGCACGGCCATCTCACGCAGCCGCACGTTGTGCGCCTTCGAGCCCGTGAAGTACTGCAGCGCGGCGCCGAACGACTCGGGCGCGACGACCCGCAGATCGATGGCCAGGCCGTCCTGATGGCGGACGGACACCTTGGTGTCGCCTCGGGCCACGACCTCGGCCACCGAAGGCAGGCTCGCCAGCGTCTCGATCACCCGCGCCGGCTCGGTGGAGGTCACGAGGATGTCGATGTCCTTCACCGTCTCGCGCATCCGGCGAAGCGACCCCGCGATCTCCAGTCGCTCGACGCCTCCGTGGGCGCGCAGCGCCGCGGCTACCTGGCTCGCCACCGAGCGCGCCGTCGTGAGCAGCGCGCGCGAGCGGCCGGTCTTGTACTGCGCGATGGCTTTCAGGAGATTCTCGCAGGTCTTCTTCTGGATGCCGGCCACGCCGATGATCCGGCCGCTGCGGCACGCCTCCTCCAACGCCTCGACCGTGTCGATACCGAGCAGCTCCCAGAGCGAGCGAGCCGTGCGCGGGCCCAGGCCGCGAACGTCGAGCAGGCTGAGGAAGTCCGGCGGCAGGTTCTCGCGAAGGCGGTCGAGGAGCTGCAACCGACCGGTCGTCAGGTATTCCTCGATGCGGGCGGCGATCTCCTTGCCGATGCCGGGGAGCGAGCGCAGCGCGCCGCGCGCGGCGATGGCCGTGACGTCCTCGGTCAGGGTCTCGAGCGTCTGGGCGGCGCGCTGCCACGCGCGGATGCGGAAGCGCGATTCGTCGCGGACCTCCAGAAGGCTCGCGATCTCGTAGAAGATCCGCGCCAGCTCGAAATTCTTCACAGACGCAATGTACCATCCGCGTTCACCGCGGTCCGGGCGCGTGATACACTCCGCCCGCCAGTGATCGCGACGTGGTGCTGGGACCTGCTCGAGCCGTACCTGCGGCGCAACCTGACCAATCGCGGCGTCGAGCGGCCGACGCGCAAGCAAGTGCTGGAAGAGTTCGGCCGCGTCTGGCCCGAGATCACCGCCACCCTCGGCGTGCAGGAGCCATACGCCGGCACGATCCGCTTCAAGTGGCTCGTCCGGCTGCCGTCGGCCGAGGCGGAGCCGTTCCTCGACGATCCCGAGGCCTGGATCGCCGCCCGCTACGGCGGCGGCAAGTTCAAGGTCAACCTGCACCACGGCATGCACTTCGTGAACACGAAGAACTTCAAGCCCGCGGGCGAGCCGCGCTGGGCGGAGGTTCCGCCGATGAAAGAGGCCTAGATGCCGAGCGACGAGACGCGGCG